>Ga0247812_10001875_pt1 | contig 11850 bp, 11 predicted proteins | sample UWRJL149409B1_FD_178011 | JGI IMG/M metagenome (GOLD analysis project Ga0247812, IMG submission 178011) | Plant litter microbial communities from Arlington Agricultural Research Station in Wisconsin, United States - UWRJ-L149-409B-1 | ecosystem: Environmental > Terrestrial > Plant litter >...
ATTCTGTCAATCATACCAGTACAAATTACTTCGTTTGTTGGCATAACCATTAATTGGTATTTTATTGATGAACTTCCTGAATTGATAATTAATATTTTCATTTTTTTCTGTTTTTGCCACAAAGGCAATAAGTCACTAAGTTTATTTTTTTTAGTAAAAGCCTCAAAGCTTTTTTTACATTTATTTAGAACCGAATTTAAACGCGGATTACACAGATTGCTAATCCACTAAGTTTTATTTTAATTTTTAATTCTAAATTTTATAATTAATTATAATCCTTGCGCCTGAATCGCTGTAATAACTACTGTATTTATAATGTCATCTACCGTACAACCACGGCTTAAATCGTTTACAGGTTTGTTTAAACCTTGCAGCATTGGTCCAATAGCTAATGCTCCTGTTTCTCTTTGTACTGCCTTATAGGTATTATTCCCGGTATTTAAATCAGGAAAAATAAGTACACTCGCCTGCCCTGCTACTTCAGAATCCGGCATTTTACTTTTACCAACTGCACGATCTACTGCGGCATCGTATTGAATTGGGCCTTCAATTTTTAAATCCGGACGTCTTTGTTTTACAATTTCGGTTGCAGTTCTTACTTTATCTACTTCATCTCCTTTTCCTGATGAACCTGATGAGTAAGAAAGCATGGCAATTTTAGGCTCTATTCCAAAGGCTGAACTTGACTCTGCGGAAGAAATCGCAATTTCTGCCAATTGTTCTGCTGTTGGGTTTGGGTTAATAGCGCAATCCCCAAAAACAGAAACTCTGTCTTCTAAACACATAAAAAATACCGATGAAACTACAGATGAATTTGGTTTTGTTTTAATGAATTGAAGTGCTGGCAATATAGTATGCTGAGTTGTATGAGCAGCACCTGATACCATTCCGTCAGCATGACCTTTGTATACCATCATGGTACCAAAATACGAAACATCTTCCATTAAATCCCTTGCCATTGTAATACTTACATTCTTCGCTTTACGAAGCTCATAATATGTATTGGCATAATCTTCATAAAGTTCAGATTCTTTTGGATTGATGATGTTTACTTTCGAAAAATCAAATGAAATTCCTAATTCGGCTACTTTGCTTTCAATTTGTTTTTTGTCTCCAATAATCGAAATATCTACTACATCCATCGCTAATAATCTTGATGTTGCAATGATAATTCGCTCATCACTTCCTTCTGGTAAAACAATATGTTTGCGGTGCTGTTTGGCTCTTTTGACCATATTGTACTGAAACATTTTTGGAGTCATGCCTTCAGCTTCAAAAGTGATTAATCTTTCGGATAAATCATCCATGGCAACAAATTTTTCGAAAGTACTAATAGAGGTTTCAATTTTATGCGTATTATTTGCATAAATTTCAGATTTAATAGCACCAATTTTATTGGTAATATTATAGGTACCTCCATCAACAGCAATAATAGGAACGATGGCTGAAAGTCCTTCGATAAGTTTTAAAATACTTTGTTCAGGAACAATATTTCCTGTTAGAATAATTCCGGAAATAGTGGGATAATTAGCCGATTCGTTAGCTTGTAAAGCACCCAGAATAATATCTGAACGATCTCCCGGAGTAATTACCAGGGCATTGTCATGCAAGTGAACTAAATAATTATGCAATTGCATGGCACCTACACTAAAATGACCAATTTCGTTGTTTAAGTAAGCGCTTCCAAACAATACTTTTGCATCTAACTGGTTGACAATTTCCTGCATTGTTGGATTATTTAAACTTGAAATCAACGGAATTGTATTGATTAAAACATTCTCCGGTAAGCTTTTTTGTAATCCTTGTGTAACAAGTTCTATATTTTCGAATTGTACTTTATTTGCAATTACAGATAGTACTTCAACCTCTTTTACTTTAAAGGAATCATAGACCAAATAAAGACTATCCACTAACTCTTCTAGTGTTTTTCCAACTCCAGAACCAATAATAATAGTTGGAATACCAAGATTTTTTGCAATAAGAACATTCAAATCTAATTCTATCGAAGTTCCTTCTCCGGTAAAGCTTGTTCCTTCTACTAAAACGAAATCAAAACGTTCTTCAAGTTTTTTATATTTTTCTATAATCAAATCCAGGACTTCGCCTATTTTTCCTTTATTTTTTTTCTTGATCAGTTTACTTTTCGTTATTGCATAAGCATCTTCAAACTTAATATCAAGATTAAAATACGATAAAACGGTCTCGATGTGATTGTCTAATTCTCCATCAACAAAATCCTCTACAATCGGTCTAAAATAACCCACTTTTGCCGTTTTACCAATTAAAATACTCATCAAACCGAGCGTGATAATCGACTTTCCGCTATTGTGGTCACTTGTGGCAATATATACTGCTTTACTCATAATTCATATTTTGAAACTTAACATTTTTTTTAATTATATATAATAAACGCTAAAACCAGCGTCTTTTTTTAAAATAGATTATCAGGGCTATCACCAATAAAACCATTGCGCCCAGCACAATAAAATACCCGTTTTTTGCTTTGAGTTCCGGCATGTATTCAAAATTCATTCCATAGACTCCTACAATAAAGGTAAGCGGAATAAATACGGCCGAAATAATCGTAAGTGTCTTCATTATTTCATTCATTTTCCGGCTTTGTTCCGAAAAATAAAAATTAGAGGCACTTTCTAATGAACTCATATCCGAATCAATTTGTTCTAAAAGTTCTAAGCTTTTTTGATGCAAACGGATGAAAAAACTAAAAGTTTCTTTTTGAATTCCGTTATAGGTATCATCATCTTTAATTGTTTTTAGATAATACAAAGAATCCCTCAATGGAATAATCGAACGTTTTAAAAAATTAAAATTATCACGATGATTTTCTATCTTTTCCAGAATAATGGGGTCAGCTCCTTTTTTAGTTAAATTGATTAATTCTTCAATTTTATCCTCTTCGTCTTCAATCGTAATGTAAAAATTCTCCATTACGGCATCTAGTAACAAGTAGAGCAAGTAATCTACTTTTTTTGTTCTTACAATTCCTGCATGTGTACGAAGGCGTTCCCTAATATGAGTAAAAAAATCGCTTCGTTTTTCCTGAAAAGAAATCAAAATTCCGTCTTTTAAGATAAAACTTATTTGTTCGACACTTATATTATCTGAATATTCAGATGGCAAAAGCGATTTTATATTAAAAAACAAAACATCTTTTTGTTCCTCAAGTTTGGTTCTTTTGGTTGTATTTAAAATATCTGCTAATAAAAAATCATCAAGCTTAAAATGAGCGCCAATTGTTTTGAGTAAATTAATATCATTTAATCCGTGAATGTTAATCCAGTTATTTTTGGTATAATCAATACAGGTATTCAATGCCAAAACAGTAAACTTCTCATATTCAACTACATCTTCATTATCATACACAAAAAGCTGCATCTCAGTTTCATGTTCTTTTTGTGTGCCTGTATACTCTAAAGTGATATGTTGAAGCTTCCGCCCTTTCTTGTATTTGATCTTTCTCATGCAAAAATATTTTCATAGTAATATTACGAAAAAGAATTCGAACGATAAATGACATTTATCATTTTGGCATAATCTGCCTGAAGATATTTAAAAATGACGCACAAAAAAAGCCGAGTCATTTCTGACTCGGCTTTCTTAATATTTAGTATTAATTACTTAATACTTATTTCACCTCTTCAAAAATAACCAGTACTGAAAATCAATAACTTATAAAACAATGGTACAAATATGGAACAAAGTGCCAATTTTATTTCACAAAACAACATATTTCCTTTCTAAAAATCAATCTTTTTACACTTTATTAGACAGGCTTAATTTGTGAATAAACTAAGTTTTTTTAATTAGAAAGAAATCTTCCTTCATCATTAAAAAAGGAAACTATATCTCCCCTTTTTATCTTTTCTAAAATCTTACTGTTATATTCATTATACTCTATCGGCGTAAAAAATAGTCATGAAACAAATAAGGATTGATCATTTAAGTAAACAATAATGTTCCTATAAATGTTGAAGAAATGCTAGGTCATGCATCTGTCAAACAAACCGTAGCGTATGCTATTACAGAGCAAAAGACTATTGGACGTGAAATGTTCCTGCTCAACAAACAACTTAATAAAACTAATGTCAGTATTTCCAAATCAGATTTGGCTTTACTGACTAGACTAGAGATGGAAATAAATGAAATTTAAAAAAAAATAACATACCTTCATCTTCTTAAGTTCATTTGTTTCAAAGCAAAATAAAAAGAGGCTATCTCATTTATTGAGATAACCTCTTTTCTACAATTCAACTCACTTTTATAACCTGGATGATAAGACGGACTGTACTTAATATAGCGATTTCTTGAAGCTGCTTAAAATATTTATGATATGTAGGCAGTGTGTTAATGTGGGACATCTTCTTAAGTTTACTTCGGCTCACTTTAATCTTCTGCCTCTCCTCTTGCCTGTAGCCCAAGCTTATAATTGGTGTTAAAAGTGCCAGATGCCATACGTTTAGTTTGGGATCGCCATATAAATGGATAAGTAATCTATGATTTGGCCTTCAGTTTTATTATCATCTTGATGAATCTTTGAACAGTTTTAGCAAACCTTCTTTACTATCGTAGTATGAACCGGGAACCTTTTAAATCGGACTTTCTGTGTCATCTGTGCGTCTTTTTATTAATCCTTGGTTTTGATGCATCTCTTTTAAAAGACGATCAATATTCTACATCCAAAACGAGAACGTGTCAGATGTTGGGAGATCTTCAGTATTAAAGATTTAATGACAGTTCAATTTTCCGGAGTTCAAAATCAAAAAAATAGATCCTGCTACCTCTGTTTTTTTTAAAAGAAGGCTCATAGCGCAGGTAACCGTACTCATGCAATTCATGCATGCATTTATGATAGGTATATTTAGAAGATATTTTGGCAACAGGTGCCAGTTCATGCCTGAAGATTTCAATAGGATTGATAAAACCCTTAAGGGAACGGCATCGCAGCAGGGCCGCATAAATGGCAATATGGGTGCTGCTGATCCGATAATCCTTTTCAATCACCGAAAAGAAATCCGATAAGGGTTTTACACTTTCCATCAGTTCTAAATAGACTGTGATTTTACCTTTCTTTTCTTACCTTCTTTCTGTCCCCCGCCTTCGGGCTCACCATCAAGATCTTTCTGCTGTTCTTTAGACTCTTTTTTATCCAAGGCATTTTCCTTTTTCTCTTCCTTGCTTTCACGGTGGTTAATGCGCTGTTTATCGCCGTCATAGACATTCAAAGTTTTAAATTGCGGGTTCGCCTCTACGTACATCTTGCTTTCCACGCCAGCTACAACAAAAGTTACAGACTGCAGGTTTCCTTTTTTTAGCGAGTTTAAAAGATCTTCTTTGTATTTTGGAGTATTCAGTTCTTTAATGGAATGTTTCTCAAGACTTGCTTCCAGATCGTAACCATAATTTTGATGATATTGCTCCAGCTTAAAATTGGATTTATCATCAGAATTTTTAAAGTCTATTTTCAGCCAAGCATTATAAACTTCTCCTTCTCTGGTTTTCAGGTCCTTATTCACCGAGCGGCCTTCCATTAAATTATAAGCTTCTTTGAGCGTAATATTGCTGCTGTTGTTATTAATATAAAAAGTCTGTTCCAATCCTTGTTTGGAATCCTCTTTTTTAAGGTTCACATGATATGAATTAAAAAAGTATAAATCGGTCTGATCTGATTTTTTAAAATTCAGCACTGCAGTCATGGAATCTGCTCCATACACACCTTCTTTCATCAGCTTAAATTCTGTCTCGCCTTTAAGCATTTTCTCTTTCAAGTCCTGGTCGAACGTTTCTCCAAAGCCAGTATATTTCAGCTGGTCTTTTAAGAACTCTAAGTTTTTCTCATTCATAATGTTTATATTTAAGTTATTTCCTAATAATTCATTTTTCTCTCTTTCCAAGCGGGCAAATCCAGTAAGATCAAATGCCTCATTGCATGAAGTATCAATTCCGCTCTTCATAAGTATGTTTAAGTCGCTTATCAATGAAGTTGTCGGCAGACTCTCAAAATAGTCTACATCGTTAGTCATCTCATAACAGTATTCCTTTGCTTCCCATGAAGTTTTAAAAAACTCAAGCGTGTAGCTGTCAGATATTTCATCTGAAGGAAAAGCTGCATAGTGATAACCACCTGCCACCATTTCTTTAGCAAGCCCCAACAAAATTTCAGTATCGGCTAAGTTTATTGTCATAATATATTTTAAAGTTTAAAAGTCATTACTGCCGGATGCAGGAATTGGAAATGCTTTATCACTTAGATTATTAATATTAACCTCTAAATGCCTTCCACCATTCTTTTCGATGAGCTGAAGTGTCAGATACTTATTCTCCGGAATCGTAAATTTCTCTACTGCATAGACTTTTATTACTTCAGATTTATAGGGAATTGCAGCAGATGATGAAGTGTTATACAGCGGTAGGATTTCTATTTCCTGTGACGCAGTCCGCTTTGATTTTCTCTGGTCCCTTATAAAAAAACGCAGCTGGTCGATATCATAATTAATTTTAGATTTATTTTCCAATACGACTCTCAAATACAAAACATCCTGATGAATAAAAATACCATTTACCTCAAGTCTAATCTGAAACTTCGATTTTTTTAATCCGCTGGTCTTTTTCTTTTTTGATAAGGCAAGTGAGGCCAGCTGTTCTATTTTCTTTTGATTTTCGTGCTCCATTGAAAATAAAACATCTTTACTGGCAGCCACAGCATTTTCCGCGTTTATGTTTAAGTCGGGGCAGTTGTCATCATAATTCAGTACAAATACGTACAATCTGGCGTCGGTAGTGACCACTGTCAAATTGGTCTGGAAAAAATACTGTTTAGCGGCTTTTACCAGCAGTATATTCTCCACTCCTTTGGCTTTTTGCACCAGCACATCAGCGCTTCCTTTATCTACACTTTTAATCGAGTAAGGAAAAATGATGCTTGTTGTTTTAGAGTACCCGATCTGAAGGTTCTTATACTGCTCTTCATAAAACACAGTTTCTCTATCTTTTAATTGTGGATAAGCTGAGACATAAACCAGCATTAATAATGTTAAAAACAATTGATTTATTCTTTTCATTTTTTCTCTTTTTTAAGGTTTAATTCTTTTGTTTTTCATCATACAGAAGCACCTGATAACCGGCTTTCACAACCACTTTAATCAGTTTTACTTTTTTGCTCATCAGGCTTTTCGCCGCTTCAATTCCCATTCCGGCAGCCTGCGCACCCCAGGAGTCCGTAAGCCCTGTAAGCCCAAATGTTTGAATAGAACGATCAGCCGAAGCCTTGGCAACATCCCTGCTGACAGCACCGGGAATATAAATCCCGTCAATACCGTCCATATCATACACCGTTAATTCCACCGGAAATATTGAATTTCGAAACTGAATGTTGTTGATTTTAATTTCCAGCCTCTCCCCTTTTAAAGATGCTATTCCATATAAAAATGTGTTTTTGGGAATCATAGTACCTTGGAGAAATATATCACTGCTTAGTCTGAGTTTCACCACAGAGCCATTGACAATAGTCTGAGTCTCGTGAATCAGAGCCTCTATTGAATTTTGGTGCTCCTCCTGCTCTATATTCTCATCTATTGTATAAAATGAGTTGCTCTTTATAGAACTCAGATCAGCTTTATCCTGCTGAAGTGAAGTCACATTATCTTCTTCTTTTTTACGGTTAACCGTTAAGATTTTTCCCTTTTTATTATCTGAAGACTGTTTTAGCCTTTCCTGCACTCGGGACGGATGCTGAATATCCAGTATATTTTCAAGCATTCCACCAAGCTGTTTTAGTTCGGGGTCAGGTTCATGGGACTCTCCCATCTTGCTCATCATTTGCTCTAAGCTCTCTATCTCATCAGAAACTCCTTTTGATGAGACGTAGTTTTCAAATTCTTTCATATCCTGACCGTAATTTTCAGGTATGGCGGGCTGGCTGATTGCTTTTTGAAGGGCCTGCAGTTTTTCGTAAACCTTCTGCTCGTTCCTGTTTTGAAATGATGACGAATTAAAACCTGTTTTGCCTCTTTGAAATCGTTGAACTTCAAAATCAGTATCTGGAAACTCTCCTATAGATTCTTGTACTGTTTTTTTAATGGAATAATTAGGATCTTTCTTAATCTGTTCCTGAAGTTTAATAGAATCCACTTCTGCCTGATCATAATAACTCATTTTATCAAGCGCCGAATCTTCTTTAAATTTTGGAAGAGGCAGATTAAAATTAAATCCCTTTTTAATTTCATTTTCACCTCCCATCGCTTCCATCGTCCCTCCTCCCAAAGTGTAAAACAGAATGGTGATGAAAGGAAGTGTTATAAGGGGCAGAACCAAAAGCATTTTTCGCTTTTTGGATTCTTTGGGTGATATTGATTTATGTTCCATAATTTTACTTTTTAAAATTGATAGTTCTAATTTTTGAAATGACAGCTGTCTTTTGAGTAGTTGGAAAATCACTTTTTGAAAACGCTGCATAAATGTTATAGATAAAGTAACTTCCTGTTAGAATCGTAAATAAAACCAACAGGTAAATAAGCTTTCTTCTGGAAAGACCATTGATCAGTACATCCATTTTCTGGGCCCATTTTGTCTGTGCAGAACGATAATACCTGTGATACACAAAAGGAGTTTGCTGTTTTTTGAATAGTGATTTCATAATGTTTATTTTCTATTCTCAACAGCTAAATCTTTGTTTTCAATGGTATTCCATCTCTCGATTAAAAAACCGTGCGGATTGTTATCACTTCGCGATACGTTCCTAAGGCCTCCCTCTGTAATAAGACTCCTTTTTAAAATACTAGTGGTCCTTATGATGTTCTGCTTTGCAAAACATTTAAAGCGGTAGGGATGTTCTCGGGTATCGATTGCGATACTGTCAATCTGAATGGTCTGACTAATATTTCCGGAGATAATTCCGGAATAAAAGCCATTTTCTTTCAGGTCATCATAAATCCGTTTTGCACTGTCATCAGCCAGATAAAGTGCTTTTGTAACGTTGGTTTTAATAACTTTATCATCAGGATCAAGGGTAAAGAAAAACTTGTGAAAGGTCTTTACATGATCTCTTGCTTCCACCGGTACATTATCTTTTCTCTCCGACGCGTAAGCTTCGAGCGCTTTTCCATTTGCCAGTATATAAACCTTATCCTGCATCTGGGTTACCGACTCAAAACTTTTATAAAGTGTATAACAGCATATCAAAATACATCCTACAATAACCAGCATCGTAAACCCTCTTACATATCGGAATGCAGTATCAATATTTTTCATTTTGGTAAACATGAGCAGATTTTTTTTGATTATTTTGAATTCCCTTTAAGCCTGTCGCTCATATAGTTTCCTTTCTCCTCAAAGTAAGGGGCACTTCCAGCCGATGATGACATACTTTGGGACATGCTGCCTGCCGCATTGCCCATTGCATCCAGTACCATACCAGCTCCCATTGATGTTTTTGAAACCACTGAACTGGTTGAATTACTGAAGAGTCCGGTAACTTTCTGACCTAAGGCGCCTCCTCCGGCAGCGTGGACTATATAATTGGCAACCGATGGAACCGTAAAATATCCTATGATTCCGATAATCATGAAAATCAAGTAAGACATATCGGTCCTGCTGAAAAAGGTGTCCCCTGTTGCCTGAACCTGCGAGAGATCCAGTTTTAGCATCAGTTCCTGAATTTTCCCAATGATGCTTCCAAAGATATTGGCCACTGGAAGCCAGAGATAAATGTTGATATATCTCGCCAGCCATACCGTGAGTGTATGCTGAAAGCCATCAAAGACCGCTATTCCAAATACAAGAGGTCCCAAAATAGATAAAACCACCAATTGAAATGTCCTGAGCGTATCAATGCACAATGCCGCAGCCTCAAACAAAACCCTTAGTACTTCGCTCATCCATTCCTTCACAGAATTTCGAAAGTTATAGGAAGCTTTTTCCATTGCAAATTTGACATCGTTGCCGATTCCGGCCAGCATGCTCTCATTGGACGGATCTTCATCATGGGTGTACTTATACCATTTATCCCTATCCCCTGTTCCTGTCGCACCGACATACATTTTCCATGGATCAGTTTCCTTTATTGCCTTTTCCTTCTCTTTGAGAAGGACTGCAACAGCATTGTTCGATCCTGTAACCATAGCAGCAGTTGCCGTAACTGTTGGTTTCATTACTCCATTGATAAGCGCGAGTACCGAAGGAAAAATCATAATGCAAAATCCGATTACAAAAGGCCTGAAGAGCGGATAAAAATCAATGGGTTCAGCGTTGGCAATATGTCTCCATACCCGCGAAGCTATATACCAAATCGTTCCGAATCCCGCTATACCCTGACCTACAGCTAAAAGATTACTGCATAACGGCATCATCTCATCATACAGCTGATCCAAAACATTATGAAGACTCTGCATGTTATCGCCCAGCCCCTGAGCATGAATAGCAAAAGACATCATAAATACCCCAATTGTAAAAAAAATTGTTTTGCAAGACTTACAAATGTTCATCGGTTTAGTTTTTTAGTTCCTGAAGTTGTTTGGAAGCATAAACATCCTTCGCTTCTTTTGCTCTTTGCAGTGCCAGCACATTTGATGTTGCATTAAAGTTTCTGAGAAATAAAAGCTTATCCTGCATCTGCAGATAAATATCATCTACCGCCTGGAGCCTTTCGTCATCCGACATCCTTAGTTTATCTGCTGTTACAACCATTGTAAGTTCATCGAGATTCCTTAAACTCTGCCTCAGAAGATTTCCATAAACCTTTTCAAAATAGCTGATTTCTTTTTCGCTAAAGTTGCCACTCTTTACAAAGCGATTCAGTCCATTTTTACTTTCCTTCATCAGCAGCATCTGAAAATTTATGATGTCCCCTACTCTTTTGTAATTTTTCACAACAGGGCTCACCTGCATAAGGGCATCCAAAAAAGTTTTATGCAGGCTAAAATTTCCTTCTGCCATATCCTTGACTGTTTTATAGCCGCCGGAAAGAAGTTCATAACCCTTTTTCATATCGCTTAGGATTTTTTTAAACTGGGAAAGTTTTTCAATGTTTAAGATTAACTGCTGGATTTCCGCTGACTGCGCCTTTGCTGTGTTAGGAACAAAAGCCAAGCAGACTAGCAATATTAAAATCAATATTTTTTTCATCGTTTTTTATTTTATAATCCATAGATAGCTCCTGCATTTCGGACATCTCCTTTTTCACGAGTCTTTGATAAAGACAGAAGTTTCGCTTCATTGCTGAAAGACAAACAGAAATTATAATCCTCCAGCATCATTTTGTGCAGCGCATCAATACGCTCGATCCTCTGGTCGTCTTTAAGTTCCAGTTTGGAATCGGTAGTAACAACCAAAAGCTGGTCAAGGGTATCACTGCAGCTCCCAAGCAGTCTTTCAAAAGAACGCTCTATATAATCCAGTTCGTTTCCATGAAATAAATCACTTCTCTTAAGATCACTATACGTCCTTTTACATATTTTCATTATTTTAAACTGCATCGAGAGAATTTCAGCCGCCTTATAATAACTCTTAACCTTTGGATTAATCTTCAGAAGAGAAGTAAAATAATCACCATGAAGATTCACTTCTCCCCTCTTTGCATCGCCAATAAAATTCAGTCCTTTTGACACAACTGAATATCCTTTTTTGGCGTAATCAATATAAACCTGAAGGGCTGCGATCTGTAAAAGCAGTTCCTTTCTCTGCTTGGCCTGCGCCTGAATTCCCTGATGCATAAACAGTACGATCAAGGATAATGAGATTATTTTTTTCATGATATTTTCATTGAATTACGGAATTCCGTAAAATTGTTTGACCTGATTTACATCTGCCTCTGTTTTGGCCCTCTGAAGACTGAGC
>Ga0247812_10001879_pt1 | contig 11819 bp, 11 predicted proteins | sample UWRJL149409B1_FD_178011 | JGI IMG/M metagenome (GOLD analysis project Ga0247812, IMG submission 178011) | Plant litter microbial communities from Arlington Agricultural Research Station in Wisconsin, United States - UWRJ-L149-409B-1 | ecosystem: Environmental > Terrestrial > Plant litter >...
TTTCGAGGGCGTGACCGTGCGATCGGAAGAAGGCGTGCGGCTGATCGAAAACCTGGGCGACAAGCGCATGATGCTTTTGCGCAATCACGGCATATTGGCGATGGGGAGCACGCTGCCCGAGGCGTTCCTCAAGCATTGGATGCTCCAGCGCGCGTGCGAGATCCAGATGGCGATCACATCGATGGGCGATCCGATCGAGGTGCCGGCGGACGTGATCGCGGTGCACCAGCGCGACATCGCCCTGGCCCGCGCGCCCGGCGGGGCGGGCCATGCCGATTTCGCGGCAATGGTGCGCAAGGTGGACAAGATCGATCCAAGCTGGCGGGAATAGGGGCGGTTGTCCTCGTTACCCTGATCCTCAGGGTGCATCTGTCCGCGGGCAAGATCAGCCGAAGCGATAGCCCGAGATCGCCCAGCCCAGCACCACGTCGCCGAAATCGCGCACCGCCGGATCGTCGTCGCCTGCGCCCAGCGCCACCATCAGCGGCAGCAGATGCTCCTCGCGCGGATGGGCATAATGCGCATGGGGCAGGCGGGCCCAGTCCGCCACGCGCGCGGCGCGCGCCTGCGGATCGGGATCGGTCACCGCCGCGGTGAGCGCTTCGTCCCACGCCTGCGCACGCCCGGTCGCTTGCGGCCCGCGCTCGCGCAGATTGTGGAAGCTCATGCCCGAACCGACGATCAGCACGCCCTCGTTGCGCAAGGGCGCGAGCGCGCGGCCCGCGGCGATATGCGCAGACGGATCGAGATCGGCGCGCAGCGAGAGTTGCATCAGCGGAATGTCCGCATCGGGTACGCTCACCTTCATCGGCACGAAAACGCCATGGTCCCAGCCGCGCGCATTCTCCTCGCCCGCAGGAAAGCCCGCCGCCTCGAGCAGTGCCGCCGCGCGCTGCGCGACGTTCGGGGCGCCCGGGGCATCCCAGCGCAATTGGTAGGTGTGAGGCGGGAAATTATAATAGTCGAATAGCAGCGGCGGCCGGGTGCCGGTGTGCACCGTGAAGCGCGGTTCCTCCCAATGGCCGGAGACCAGAAGGATCGCCCGGGGCCGCTCGGGCAGGCGAGCGACAAGGCCCTTGAGATACGCCTCCATCGGCCGCCACATCGGATCGGGCGCGGCGCCCGGGTTCATGAAGAAACAGGGGCCGCCGCCATGCGGGATGAAGAAGGTGGGTAAGGTCATGGACCTCATATCGGCGCCTTCCCCCACGGCATCAACCTTCTCCGGCGAACGGATATGGAAATGCGTCGTTTCCGCCCGTATCAGGGGGCATGACCAGGCTCACCGTCAACAACCAGCCCGTACAATATCGCATGGACCCGCAGACGCCCCTGCTCTGGGCGCTGCGCGATGCCTCCAATCTCACCGGCACCAAATATGGTTGCGGGCGCGGCGATTGCGGGGCGTGCATCGTCGAGATCGACGGCGCGGCGGTCAAGAGCTGCCGGATCACCATCGCCGAGGCGGAGGGGCGGTTCGTCACCACGATCGAGGCGCTGTCGCGCGATCGCAGCCATCCGGTGCAACAGGCCTGGGTGGCGGCGCAGGTGCCGCAATGCGGCTTTTGCCAGTCCGGCATGATCATGGCGGCCGCGGTACTGCTGGAGAAGAACCCTAATCCCAGCGATGCGGACATCGATGCCGCGATCACCAACATCTGCCGCTGCGGCACTTATCCGCGCATCCGCGCCGCGATTCATCGCGCCGCGCGGGTCGCCTCGGGTGCCGAGCCGCTCGCCGCCGCACCGCCGCCGGGGATCGATACGGCCGATGCCGCACGCGCCGTGCCCGCGCTCACCCCGCCCGCGCCCAAATCGAAACGCTGAGGCAAACCTTTCCACGCGCTTTCAGCCCGGTTCAGCAAGATGACATGCCGCGCGGTGCATAAGCAGGGCAAGCCGGTGACGTAGGGCGTCGCCGCTGGGAGTATCGGACGATGCGTAAATTCCTGATCCTGGCCTTGATGGCCGCAACCGCTGCAACCCCTGCGCTGGCACAGCGCGGCGAACGCGGACCGCGAGGCGGTTCCGAGCAGCGCGGCGACAATCGCGGCGGCGATCGCAGCCCCAATCGCGATGGTTACCGCGCGCAGCGCCAACAGCCGGCACCGCAGGCCGCGCCACAGGCGCCTCGCGTCCAGGCCGCCCCGCAGGCGCAGCGCGAATTCCGCGGCAATCGCGGCGACCCAGGCGCGCGTGGCGGAGATCGCGGCGGGGCACCCCAGGGCCAGGTCTATCGCGGGGGCCCCGGCGCACGGCCGCAGGGCCTGCCCAATGCCGGCTTTCAGGGCGAGCGCAACCGCGGCCCGAATGTCAGCGACGGTCGCAATGACGGGCGGCAGGGTCTGCAGGGCCGTCCCGCCGCCAATCGCGGCGAGGCCTATCGCAACAATGGCCGCAATGACGGGCGCGCCTACCAGGGCAATCGCCGCGGCAATGACTATCGAGGTGGCTATCGCAATGGCGGCGACAATCGCTGGGATCGCAACTGGCGCAACGATCGCCGCTATGACTGGCAGGGCTATCGCACCCAGTATCGCAATCTCTATCGCGCCCCGCGCTATTACTCGCCACGCGGCTGGAACTATGGCTATCAGCGCTTCGGGATCGGCTTCCGCCTGAACTCGCTACTCTATTCGCAGAGCTACTGGCTGGACGATCCTTATGAATATCGCCTGCCGCCCGCCGATTACGGCACTCAGTGGGTGCGCTACCACAATGACGTCCTGCTGGTCGACATCGACTCGGGCGAGGTGGTCGACGTGATCTACGATTTCTTCTACTGATCCAGGCCCCAAGCGGAAGAGGGCGCATCGCGAAAGCGGGGCGCCCTTTTTCGTGGCCGCACGCCACGATCGGGGCACATTTCACGGAGGAGAGAGCATTACGGCGCAAAGCGTTCCGGCTGCGCCTCGGCCAGGATCAGGGCGAACATGTCGTCCGCATCGGTCCATTCGCGCACCACGCTCCAGCCGCCCGCCCGCAGCAGCAGCCGGGCATCGCGGGGGCCGTATTTGTGGCTGTTCTCGGTGTGGATGGTCTCGCCCGCGTGCATCGTGAACGAGCGGCCCTCGACGGTGAAGGCCAGGCCGCGGATCGCTTCCAGATGCATCTCGATCCGCGCATCCAGATCGTTCCACACCGCGCAGTGGCGGAAGGCATCCAGCGGGATGGTGCCGTCCAGCTCGCGGTTGATGCGATGGAGCAGATTGAGGTTGAACGCCGCGGTGACGCCCTGGGCATCGTCATAGGCGGGGACGAGAATCTCCTCGCCTTTCACCCGGTCCATCCCGATCAGCAGCATCGCCCCCACGCCCAACGAGCCGCGCATCGTGCGCAGCAGGTCCACCGAAGAGCTGGCGATCATGTTGCCGATGGTGGAGCCGGGGAAAAAGCCCAGCTTGGGCGCGCTGGCGATCGTATCGGGCAAAGCGATCGGGTGCATGAAATCGCCCTCCACCGGCAGCACGGCCAGGCCGGGGAAATCCGCGGCAAGCGCGGCCGCGGATTCGTGCAGGAATTCGCCGGAGATGTCGATCGGCACATAGGCGGATGGCGCCACGGCGCGCAGCAGATGCGGCGTCTTGACCGAAGAGCCCGAGCCGAATTCCACCACCGCGCGGCCGGCGCCAGCGATCCGGCCGATCTCTTCGCCATGCGCGGCGAGCAGCGCCGTCTCGGTTCGCGTGGGATAATATTCGGGGAGATCGGTGATCGCCTCGAACAATTCCGATCCCGTCTTGTCGTAGAACCAGCGCGCGGGAATGGCCTTGCGCTGTTCGGCCAGGCCGGCGAGCACATCGGCACGGAAGGCAGGGTCCACCGCGGGGGCGGTGCGATCGATCACGCGGTCGTGCAGCAGCATCACAGATCCTTGGCGAGCCGCAGTCCGGTGAACTGCCAGCGCTGATGGGGATAGAAGAAATTGCGATAGGAGGCGCGGGCATGGCCGCGCGGCGTGGCGCAGCTCGCGCCCTTCAGCACGAACTGGCCGGACATGAACTTGCCATTATATTCGCCGACCGCGCCGGGCGCGGGCTTGAAGCCAGGATAGGGCAGAAAGGCCGAGCCGGTCCATTCCCAGACATCGCCGAACATCTGACGAAGACCCGAGCCCCGCGGCGCGGCGCGCGGGCGCACGGGGCCGGCGGAATCGAGCTGGTTGCCGTGCGAAGGATCCAGCCCAGCGGCGGCGCTTTCCCATTCGGGCTCGGTGGGCAGGCGCGCGCCGGCCCAGCGGGCAAAGGCATCCGCCTCGTAATAATTGATGTGCGTCACCGGCGCGGCGGGATGGACCGAGTGGAGCCCGTCCAGCGCGAAGGCGGACCAGTCATGATCCTCCTGCCGCCGCCAGTAGAGCGGCGCTTCGATCTGGTTCTGTGTGACCCAGGCCCAGCCATCGGACAGCCAATGATCGGGGCGGCGGTATCCGCCGTCATCGATGAAGGCACGCCATTCGCTGTTGCTGACCGGGCGATCGGCCAGCGCATGGCGCGTGAGCAGGGTGCGGTGGCGCGGGCCTTCGCAATCGAAGGCGAAATCGCGGCCATGATGGCCGATCTCGACGATGCCGTGCGCGCCCTCGATCCAGCGGATCGGGCCCGGCGGTGCGGCGGGGACATTGCGCGGACGGTCCCAGACGCGGGGGCTGAGCGGATTGAGCGCAAACAAGGCGAGCAGGTCGGTGAGCAGCAATTCCTGATGCTGCTGTTCGTGATGGCAGCCCAGTTCGATCAGCCCGCGCGGCACATCGCCCAGATGCGGCCAGGCGGAATCGATCGCGGCGTTGACGTGCGCGCGCCAGGCGAGGACCTCCTCCAGCGAGGGCCGGGTGAGCATGCCGCGGCGCGACCGGGCGTGACGCTCCCCCTCCGCCTCATAATAGCTGTTGAAGAGGAAGGGCCATTGCTCGTTGAACAGCGCATAGCCCGGCACATGATCGCGCAGCACGAAGGTCTCGAGAAACCAGGTGGTGTGCGCCAGATGCCATTTGGCCGGGGAAGCATCGTCCATCGCCTGAACCGTGGCATCGGCATCGGAGAGCGGCGCGACCAGCGCCTCGCTCAAGGAGCGGACATGGCGAAAGAGCGACAACAGCCCATCGGGTGTCGCGGCCGTATCGAGCCGTGTCGCCATATCCAATCCCCTGTCTCTTCGCCGCTCAAACGCCTCGACGCCCGATCCGTATCCGGCAAAGCGCGCCGGAGATCACAAATGACTCACGGAACGAGGCATCGGGTCCGAACATATCAGGAACGATGGCGCGGGAAAAGCCCTAGCGCGAGCCACCCGGCACCCAGAGCGGATCGCCCCCCTGGGCACGATTGAGCGCGCGACAGGCCACGAAGAGGTGATCGGAGAGGCGGTTGAGATACATTAGCGCGGCGGGGTTGAGCGCTATCTGATACGATGCCGCCACCGCCGAGCGTTCGGCGCGGCGCACGATCGCCCGGGCCAAATGGAGCGGCGCCGCGGCGCCCCCCGGCAGGATGAAGCTGCGCAGCGGATCGAGCCCGGCGTTCATGCGGTCAATCTCCTCCTCCAACCGCGTTACCTGCGCAGGGACGATGCGCAGCGCCATTTCCCCGGGGGCAAAGTCTTCGCCTGGGGTGGCGAGATCGGCGCCGAGATCGAACAGGTCGTTCTGGATTCGGATCAGGAAGGTCGCGATCTCCCCCGCGGGGATGGACGCCAGCGCCAGGCCGATCGCGCTATTGGCCTCGTCGACATCGCCGATCGCCTGCATCCGTGGATCGGCCTTGGCGACGCGCGAGCCATCGACCAGGCCGGTGGTGCCGTCGTCGCCGGTGCGCGTGTAGATCTTGTTCAGCTTGACCAGGAGGTCAGTTCCCGCGGCCGAGCAACAGGAGCAGGGCGACCAACAGCACCGCGATCCCCTGGAAGGTGACGCGCATCATCATCGCCTTATTCTGTTTCTGCGCGGAAATGCTGGGGCCAGTGCCGTTGAGATCTGCCTCCGTGGCCTTGAGAAAGGCGACGATGCCGCGGATCAGCGCGAACACAGTGCCGCCCATGGCGAGGACGAGCAGGATGATGATGAAGGCTGTCATGCGGGCAATCTAGGCGCTTGAGCAGGGGATTCCAATGGGGATGATTTTCTCTCTCCCTTTGCCCCGAGCCTGTCGAAGGGCTCTTTTCTTTCGAGGCCGAAGAAGAACAGAGCTTCGACAGGCTCAGCCCGAATGGATCTGGTGCTTTTCACGAAAAGCGATCGGCTACTCCACCAGCCGATACCCTCCTGGAAACCGCCCCTCCCGCATCCCCGCCACCACTTCCCCCGGGTCCACGCCCGCCTCCCGCATGGCCTCCAGGCTGGGGGCGCCCGTCCGCTTGGCCAGGCGTTCGCCATTGGCGCTGGCGAGCAGGGGGTGGTGGACATAGATCGGGCTCGGCAGGCCGAGCAGATGCTGGAGCAGGCGATGGACATGGGTGGCGGCGAAGAGATCGGCACCGCGCACGACATGGGTGATCTCCTGCGCGGCATCGTCCACCACCACCGCGAGATGATAGCTGACCGGCGCATCCTTGCGCGCGAGCACCACATCGCCCTGGATGAGCGGATCGGCGCGGACGGGGCCGTGCTCGCCCTGCCAGGTGAGCGGGCCGACGCGCGACACGGCGGCCGCCATGTCCAACCGCCAGCAATGCGGCTCCTGCCCCATGCGGCGTTCTCGTTCCCCCGAAGGCAGGGGGCGGCAGGTGCCGGGATAGAGCGGGCCCTCCGGCCCGTGCGGCGCGCTGGCGCTGATCGCGATGTCGCGCCGGGTGCAGAAACAGGGATAGGCCAGGCCCTGGCGCTTGAGATCCTCCAGCGCCAGGGCGTAGAGCGCGGTGCGTTCGGACTGGAAGACGATCTCCCCCTCCCAGGACAAACCCAGCCACAGCAGGTCCTCGATGATCGAGGAGACGAATTCGCCGCGGGCGCGGCCGCTGTCGATATCCTCGATCCGCAGCAGGAAATGCCCGCCGCGCGATGCCGCGACGTCGTGTGCCTGCAGCGCGGACCAGGCATGGCCCAGATGGAGCCGCCCCGTGGGGCTGGGCGCGAAACGCGTCACAATCTCGTTCATGCGCATGGTACCATGAATGGGTTCCCTGAATTTGGTCCTTGACCGGGAGTCGTGCGAGATGCTGTCATGCTCCGGTCATCATTTGCCCGGATAGGGGCGATGACAAGTGGGGGAGCGAGCGTGACGCCATGTACCATCCCGATCTGATCCGACACCCGGACAGCTGCCCCGCGCTCGTGCTCAACGCGGATTTCAAACCGCTCAGCTATTACCCGCTTTCGCTCTGGCCCTGGCAGACCGCGATCAAGGCCGTGTTCCTGGACCGGGTCACCATCGTCGACGAATATCAACGCACGGTGCGAAGTCCCACCAGCGCGATGCGGCTGCCCTCGGTCATCGCGCTCAAACAATATGTGAAGCCCTCCGAACATCCCGCCTTCACCCGCTTCAATCTGTTCCTGCGCGATCGCTTCGCCTGCCAATATTGCGGCATTTCCAGCGATCTGACCTTCGATCACGTCATTCCCCGCGCGCAGGGCGGGCGCACCACCTGGGAAAATGTCGCCACCGCCTGCGCGCCCTGCAATCTCAAAAAGGGCGGGCGGACGCCGAAGGAGGCGGGCATGACGCTCCACATCGCGCCGATCCGGCCAACCAGTTGGCATCTGCAGGAACATGGCCGCGCCTTTCCGCCAAACTATCTCCATGATACCTGGCGCGACTGGCTGTATTGGGACATCGAATTGCTGGCCTGAGGCCGTTGACGGCGCCGGTGCCGCAGTGCAGCATCCGTTCATGGCCAGTCTTCCGATCACGCAGAATCCCGACATCCGCTTCCTCGGCAAATTGCTGGGCGACGTCATCCGCGACTATGGCGGCGAGACCCTGTTCAAGCGCACGGAATATATCCGCGCCGCATCGGTGGACCGCCATCGCGGCGTGGCCGGCGCGGCGGAGATCGATACCGGGCTGGACGCGCTGAGCCTGGACGAGACGATCCAGTTCGTGCGCGGCTTCATGCTTTTCTCCATGCTCGCCAATCTCGCCGAGGATCGCCAGGGGATCGCCGCCGAGCCAGAGGCGGATCTGGCGCATGCCATGGCGCGGCTGGCGGCCGAGGGGATCGACGGCAAGGCCGCGCTGGACCTGCTGAGCCGCGCGCTGGTTGCGCCGGTGCTGACCGCGCACCCGACCGAGGTGCGGCGCAAATCGATGATCGATCACCGCAACCGCATCGCCGCGCTGATGAAGCTGCGCGACGCGGGGCTGGAGGAGACCCCCGAGGGCGATCTGATCGAGCAGGCGATCACCCGCCAGATCGCCCTACTGTGGCAGACCCGCACGCTGCGGCGCGAGCGATTGTTCGTGGCGGACGAGGTGGAGACCGCGCTCGCCTATCTGCGCGATGTGTTCCTGCCCGTGCTGCCCGGCCTCTATGCGCGCTGGGAACGCGCTTTGGGCCATCGCCCAGCAAGCTTCCTGCGCCCGGGCAGCTGGATCGGCGGCGATCGCGACGGCAATCCGTTCGTCACCGCGCAATCGCTGACCCTGGCGCTGGGGCGTTCGGCCGAGACGGTGATCGCTTTCTATCTGGATGCACTGCACGGGCTGGGCGCGGAGCTTTCGATCTCCAGTGAATTGGCGGAGGTGAGCGACGAGGTGGGCGATCTGGCCGCGGCGAGCGGCGACACCTCCCCCAGCCGAAAGGACGAACCCTATCGCCGCGCGATCACCGGCGTCTATGCGCGATTGAGCGCAACGCACTGGGCGCTGACGGGTAAGGCGCCGCCGCGGCCTTCGGCGCTGACCGCAGAGGCCTATGGCGGGCCCCAGGCCTTTCGCGCCGATCTGGTCCATATCGCGCATGGCCTGGCCGCCGGCGGCAAGGGCGCGCTGGCCACCGGCGGCGCCTTGGGGCGGCTGATCCGCGCCGTCGAGACCTTCGGCTTTCATCTGGCGACGCTGGACATGCGCCAGAACAGCGCGGTGCATGAGCGCGTGGTCGCCGAACTGCTCGAGGTCGCCGGTGTCGAGGCCGATTATCTCGCGCTGGACGAGGGGGCGCGTGTGGCGCTGCTGCGCCGCGAGCTGGAAACGCCACGGCCGCTCTCCAGCCCGCATTTCACCTATGGCGAGGAGACCGCAGGCGAACTGGCGATCGTCCGCGCCGCCGCCGATGCGCATCGTCGATACGGACAGGACTGCATCTGCAATTACATCGTCTCGATGGCGCAGAATGTCTCCGACCTCCTTGAGGTGAATATCATGCTTAAGGAGGCCGGCCTCTATCGCCCGGGGGAGACGCCCGAAGCGGACATCATGGCGATCCCCCTGTTCGAGACGATCGGCGATCTGGAGAATGCGCCGGGCGTGATGGAAGCCTGGTTCGCTCTGCCCGAGATAGCCATCATCGCGGGAAAACGCGGCCATCAGGAAGTGATGATTGGCTATTCCGATTCGAACAAGGATGGCGGCTATCTCACCTCCACCTGGGGGCTGCACCAGGCGAGCCTGGCGCTGGCGCCGGTGTTCGAACAGGCGGGCGTGGCGATGCAGCTCTTTCACGGCCGCGGCGGCGCGGTGGGGCGCGGCGGCGGATCCAGCTTTGCCGCGATCCTCGCCCAGCCGCGCGGCACCGTGCAGGGCCGCATCCGCATCACCGAACAGGGCGAGGTGATCGCTGCCAAATATGGCACGCGCGAAAGCGCCGCGGCCAATCTGGAGGCGATGGCATCTGCTACCCTGCTCGCCTCGCTCGAGTCCGATCCGGTGCCCGAGGGCGATCGCGCGCGCTTCGCCGCGGCGATGGACGAGATTTCGGCGGCATCGTTCAAAGCCTATCGCGACCTGGTCTATGCCACCGAGGGCTTCCGCACCTTCTTTCGCCAGATGACCCCGATTGCCGAGATCGCGACATTGAAGATCGGATCGCGCCCCTCCAGCCGCAAGAAGACCGATGCGATCGAGGATCTGCGCGCCATCCCCTGGGTGTTCAGCTGGGCGCAGGCGCGGGTGATGCTGCCGGGCTGGTATGGCGTGGGCCAGGCGCTGCAGGGCTTCACGGACCAGGGGCTGCTGCGCGAGATGGTGCAGAGCTGGCCCTTCCTCCAGGCGAGTCTGGCGAACATGGAGATGGTGCTGGCCAAGTCCGACATGGAAATCGCGGCCAATTATGCGGCGCTGGTGGAAGACAAGGACATGGGCCAGGCGATCTTCGGCCGCATCCGCGACGGCTGGCAGGCGGCGCACGACGGTCTGCTCTCGATCACGCGGCAGACCCGGCTGCTGGAGAAGAATCCCTCGCTGGATCAGTCGATCCGGCTGCGCCTGCCCTATATCGAACCGCTCAACCTGCTGCAGGTCGAACTGCTCAAGCGCCACCGCGCGGGCGAGGCGGATCCGCGGATCGCGGAAGGGATCCAGCTTTCGATCAATGCCATCGCCACGGCGCTGAGAAACAGCGGTTGAATGGACCCCGGCGCAGGCCGGGGTCCAGACGGTCCCAATGCGGAGAGTATGGAGCTGGACCCCGGCCTTCGCCGGGGTACACCGGCTTATCCCCCCTTGCCGCAGCGCACCGGACCGGAACCCAGCGCGTTGACGGTGCAGGCGGGCGCGCCGCCGATCGTCACTTCGCCCGCACCCGTTGAGACCACCTTGGCCGTGCCCTTGGCACCCAGCGCTACATTGCCCGCGCTTTCGCTGGTGAGGGTCAGATCGCCGGCGACCAGCCCGGCGCCGTCGATCGAGGCGCTGCCGCGCACCGTCGCGCTCACGGCCTTGGCCTTGCCTTTCAGCGCGAGCGCGGCGGAGCCGGTGAGGCCCAGGTCCAGCCGGTCGGTCTCGACCGCGCCGATGGTCATCCTTCCCGATCCCTCCATCGTCAGCGTCACGCGCGGGCCGCGCAACGCGTCGATCGCCATCGATCCGCTCCCGACGATGGCGATGGCGCGCAATTCGTCCGCGGTCAGGCGGATGAGCACGGGCCCGCCGCCCTTGTCGTCGCCGGGCCAGCCGCCCTGCCAGGCGGTACGATTGGCATGGATGGAGAGCGTGCTGCCCTGCACCGCGATCTCCACCCGGTCGATCGCCGCGCGGTCGCCGCTGATTTTGGCCGAGGCGCCCCGGCCGGTGACGATCTCGATGCGATAGGGGCCATCGACGCGGATGCGATCATAATGGGTGACGGTGACGATCCGCTCGGCGGCCTGCGCCGGGGTGGGGATCAACAGCGCGAGCGCGAGGATCGGAGCAAATCGGTACATCGCCCGATCATGGCGGGGCGGGCGATTTCCGGCAAGCGCCGGTTTTGGCGAGGATATGGGCGCGCGGCACAACAAAAGGGCGGCGCGTTGCGGCACCGCCCCCGTCTTCCGTCTTTCCCGCGAAGGCGGGAACCCATATGCCGAGAACTCTCGCAAAAAGGTCTGAGCCGATGGGTCCCCGCCTCCGCGGGGAGACGGCTGGCAAAACTTAGATCCCAGAAATCCTATTCCGCCTTTTCCTTCACATGGAGAGGGGCGGCCTTGTTCAGGATCTCGAGGATCTTGACCTGGGCGCCGGCCTCATCGGTCTCTTCCATCGCGCCCAGTTCGCGCGCAAGGCGGCTGGTGGCGGCTTCGAAGATCTGGCGCTCGGAATAGCTCTGCTCGGGCTGATCGTCAGCGCGGAAGAGATCGCGGACCACTTCGGCGATCGAGACGAGATCGCCCGAATTGATCTTGGCTTCATATTCCTGCGCGCGGCGCGACCACATGGTGCGCTTGACGCGGGGCTTGCCCTTGAGCG
>Ga0247812_10001880_pt1 | contig 11817 bp, 10 predicted proteins | sample UWRJL149409B1_FD_178011 | JGI IMG/M metagenome (GOLD analysis project Ga0247812, IMG submission 178011) | Plant litter microbial communities from Arlington Agricultural Research Station in Wisconsin, United States - UWRJ-L149-409B-1 | ecosystem: Environmental > Terrestrial > Plant litter >...
CGGCCTGAGCTTGAGTAATGGCGCCGAAGGTAACAGCCGCAGCAAACAGAGCGACCAGACCACGACGCAAAATGACAGTGCGCATAGCGCTCTCCTTTTTGCAGTTGGGTTTTGGCTGCACCTGCTTGACCGTTAGCGGCTGAGTAAGGTGAGTACATCAAATTCAGATGAGGCTTAAATGCTCCAGCGAGCACTTAACAAACGTTCATTCAACAAGTTCGGATCGATGGGCTTCGGGCGTCGCGCCATGGCGCTGAAAAACAGTTCCAGCGATTCATTCAGGCGCTGTTCCAGTTCAGGTGCCAGCTGCGCCTGTGCGCTGCCTTCGCCGTAAGCGATCTGGCTGTCTTCGGCGAAAATTCCGTGAAGCATTTCCTGGGCTTTCAATGCCGAGAGCACCGGTTTAAGCGCGTAGTCCACCGCCAGCATGTGAGCGATGCTGCCGCCCGTGGCCATCGGCAACACCACTTTATGGGCCAGGGCGCGTTCGGGCAGCAGATCCAATACGGTCTTCAACGCACCGGAAAACGATGCCTTGTAGACCGGCGTGGCGATCAACAGGCCGTCGGCGTTTTCAATCTGTTGCAGCAGGTCGATCACCTTCGGGCTGTCGAAGCGTGCGTGCAGCAAGTCTTCGGCCGGGAAGTCCCGTACCTGGTAACTCACCACTTCCACACCCTGCTCCTGCAACCAACGTTGAGAGCGGTTCAGCAGCACCCCGGAACGGGAGCGTTGGCTCGGACTGCCACCGAGTGAGACGACCAGCATTCGGATGATTCCTTGAGCGTTATTGGCGATTCACAGTGTGCGATCTCGCTTTGATGGGGTGACCTTAACAGGCGTTTGTTATATCTATAAATCATATTTATTCATTTGGTTATTCTATTAAGAGATATACAAAAACACGAAAGCCAGACGAAAAAAAAGGCCGTCGAAACGGCCCGAAATCCCCTGCTTGATGGATGCTGTTCAATCTTGGCGCTGTGGCGCCTGGTAGATCGCCTTCGCGGGCAAGCCCGCTCCCACAGAGGTGTGTGGATTGCCAAATATCTGTGATTCACCCCAACCCACTGTGGGAGCGGGCTTGCCCGCGATGCCGATATCAGCAGCGCTGCAGATATTTACCTGTTCGGTTGCGGCGTCAGTCGCAGGTACGGCTTCACCGCGCGATAGCCCTTGGGAAAGCGTTTCCTGATCTCATCTTCGTCCTTGAGCGACGGCACGATCACCACTTCATCACCGTCCTGCCAGTTGGCCGGGGTCGCGACTTTGTAGTTATCGGTGAGTTGCAGCGAGTCGATGACCCGCAGGATTTCGTGAAAGTTGCGACCGGTGCTCGCCGGGTAGGTGATGGTCAGTCGCACTTTTTTGTTCGGGTCGATCACGAACAGCGAGCGCACGGTCAGTGTGTCGTTGGCATTCGGATGGATCAGGTCGTAAAGGTCCGACACCTTGCGGTCCGCGTCGGCAAGAATCGGGAAGTTCACGAGGGTATTTTGGGTCTCGTTGATGTCCTCGATCCATTTGTGGTGTGAGTCCACAGGGTCCACTGACAGCGCGATGGCCTTGACGCCGCGCTGGGCGAACTCGTCTTTCAACTTGGCGGTGAAGCCCAGCTCGGTCGTGCACACCGGGGTGAAGTCCGCCGGATGGGAGAACAGCACGCCCCAACTATCACCCAGCCATTCGTGGAAGCGAATGGTGCCGGCGCTGGAATCCTGTTCGAAATCGGGGGCGATGTCGCCAAGTCTGAGGCTCATGGTGCTGCTCCTGGTGAGTGCTTGATGAGCTCAACTGTGCCTGGGTTTTTTATTCATTAAAAAGAATAAATATCGATTTGTTTAGATCTTGAAAGCATATAAATTCCCGTTTGAAAAACGCAAAAAGCCCCGCCCGGCGTAATGCCAGGCAGGGCTTTTTATTCGTCAGGAAACGCGAGCGCTATTACAGCAGCGGGATCGAGTAGCTGACGATCAAGCGGTTTTCATCCTGGTCGCGTTGACCCGGGATGTCGTTGCGCCAGCTGGCGTTTTTCCACATCAGGCCGAGGTTTTTCAGCGGACCTTCTGGCACTACGTAAGCCAGGGTCAGGTCGCGTTCCCACTCGGAGCGACCCGAACCGTTTTCAGCGCCGTTGCTACCCACGGTGTCGATGTTGTCGCCACGCAGGTAAACGATGCCGGCAGTTGCGCCTGGCAGGCCAACCTTGGCGAAGTCATACGAGTAGCGTGCTTGCCAGGTTTTCTCGCCGGCGCGGCCGAACTTCTGGATCTGCGAGTCGGTGATGGTGTAGTTCGACGAACCGTCACCCTGGTTCAGCCAAGGGAAGTCGCTGCTGCCGTTGCTGACCTGGTAACCGCCGCCGAATGTATGGCCGGCAACGGTGTACAGGAACAGGCCGCTGTACAGGTTGTTGTCGACTTTACCGCGACCGCTGGCGGAGCCGGTGTAGTTACCGCTGCTGTAGTAAGCAGGGGTATTACCATTGGCACCATCATCAGAGCTGTTGAAGTAACGGAAATCCGACTTCAGAACGCCCGGGCCGATTGCCCAGTTGTGAACCAGACCCAGGAAGTGCTGCTTGTAGAAGTCTTCCAGGTTGCCGTAGTAGTACTGGGCAGTCAGGTCTTTGGTGATTTTGTAGTCACCACCGGCGTAGATGAACTTGTTGCTGTCGCGACCGCTGATGGTCGGGCTGTTCGCGCCGCCAATCGACAGCTGCTCATTGTTGCTCGAGTTACGACCCTTCACCGCTTCGATCTGACCGCCAACCAGCGTCAGGTCTTTGATCTCGGCGGAAGTGAGCTGACCGCCCTGCCAGGTTTGTGGCAACAGACGACCGTCGTTGGTCGCGATCACCGGGTTCTTCGGCTGCAAGGTACCCAGCTTCAGTTCGGTCTGGGAAATCTTGGCTTTGGCAGTCAGGCCCAGGCTGGAGAAGTTATCAACCGCTTCGCCGTTGGACTTGCTTGGAAACACGGTGCCGCCATAAGAGGTAGCCGTCGCGCCGTTGGTACCACCACCGGAATCCAGCTTGATACCCAGCAGGCCGATAGCGTCGAGACCGAAACCAACAGTACCTTGGGTGTAGCCGGAGATGAAGCGCAGGTCAAAGCCTTGGCCCCACTCTTCGTTCTTGCTCTGGACGCCCGCAGCAGTTCTGGCAGCAGAATCACGGTTATCCGTGTTGATGTAGAAGTTACGCAGCCCCAAGGTGGCCTTGCTGTCTTCGATGAAACCAGCGGCGCCTGCGTGCTGCGCCACAACCCCTACGGCCACGGCCAGGGCCAAGGTCGACTTGTTCATTGTTTCGCTCCTCTCGTTCTAATTTTTTCGGTCCAGAATCGAATGCTCTGAATCCTGAAGTGCACGGTGACCGCAAACCGCAAAAACACAGGTCAACGCTCTGATGCGTCTAACTCGGGCGTTCGCCCAAGGAAAATGGGCCCGCATGGTAAACGGATAATAATTTATTTCATTCTTTTTCATGCCATTTCGGAATTAAAGCATGGCATTTAATAGCGTCAGGACACCCTCTATCGGCCCCGGAGGGATGCACTTTAGGGGTTTGCACTAAAAGCTAAAAAGAATAATAAATTCCATAACAAGATCAAATTGGAATAATAAAAAAAAGCCGAAAAAAACCCCGCCGTGAGGCAGGGCTTTTCCCGTATTCGATTACAGGAAGCTATACGTGTAGTTGAAGATCAGACGAGTCTGGTCTTGTGCGGAAATATTGGTATCGCCGCGGTAGGTCCCGTGACGCAGGGTAGTACCAAATCCTTTGAGTGCACCGGTCTGGATCACATAATCCACCCGCAGGTCACGTTCCCACTCGGTCTGGTCTTTGCCAACGCCGTTGGTGGCCTTGATGTCCTCACCACGCAGATAAGCCGCCGAGGCCTTCAGGCCTGGAACACCCAGGGAAGCGAAGTCAAAGGTGTACTGGCCGAATGTCGTGTTCTCGCCTGCACGCACGAAGCCGTTGATCATAGCGTCGGTGAACGAGTAGAAGCTGGCACCGCCGGCGCCTTCGTTGCGACCGTTGCCGTCGACTACGTTGCCCTGGTTCAGGTAGACGAAACCACCGTCATCGCTGACACGCTGATGACCCAGCAAGAAAGCGTTCGGACCCAGGGTATAGGTGAACATGGCACTCCAGGTCTGGTTATCCACCTCGCCCGGGTTCTTCGCGTAACCGCCGTTATTGTTGAAGCGGTAACCCGCATCACCGTTCTTGCCGTCGGAGCTGCTGTCGAAATAACGCAGGTCAGTCTTGAACGACTGGTTGGCGCTGATTGGGTAGACGTGTACCAGACCCAGGAAGTGCTGCTTGTAGTAGTCTTCCAGATTCGCGTAGTAGTACTGCAGCATCAGGTCTTTGGTGACCTTCCAGTCCGCACCGCCGTACTGGAATTTGTTGCTTTCTTCTGTGCCACCAGCCACCGCCAGGCCAGTGGTATTCGACGACGCGCGACCCGCCGCATGCTCAAGCTGGCCGACGTTGAACGTGACGTTGTCGATTTCCTTCGAGGTGATGGTGCCGCCTTCGAAGGTCTGTGGCAGCAGACGACTGTCGTTCGCGATCAGTACCGGCATGTTCGGTTGCAGGGCGCCACCGAGGTGGGCCTCGGTTTTCGAGATGCGTGCCTTGACGTTACCGGCTACGCGACTCCACGGATCGGATGCCGAACCGTCAGTGTCACTGGGGAAGAATGAGTTGTTATCCGGGTGATGGCCGCGACCACCGTCCAGATGGATGCCCACCAATGCCTGAGCGTCAAAGCCGAAGCCGACCGAGCCTTGAGTGAAACCCGACTGGTAATCGAATTTGAAGCCCTGAGCAGTTTCACGTTGGTCGTTGGCAGTGCCTTCGCGGGTGTCAGCGTTGTAATACATGGTGCGAGAACTGACGGAAGCCTTGCTGTCCTCAATGAAACCGGCGGCGCCTGCCTGCTGCGCCATTACCCCTACGGCCACGGCCAGGGCCAAGGTGGACTTGTTCATTTTTTAAGCTCCTCTCGTTTCTAATTGTTGTATTCCTGGCCCTGGGTCAATTGCCCGAGATCCTAGGATTTGCGATTAGCGCCAGACCGTGACCTGCAAGTCAATCGTAACCGTATGTGACTACGACCATGGTCTAATCCCCGTAAATCCGGTGTCTGCTAATTGATGCGTCGTGCATAAATCCAACAGGAAGCATCTGATGGTTTTTTATATCTTTTAGGAATTGAGCGCAGTGCGCGCGGCTCAGTGAAAGCAAGCCTATAAGCTAATTCCTAAATGATATTTATTGGCTGTTTTTTAGATCGATTAGATTTAACGGAAATCCGTATTTCCTCTCATCGAAGACCCGGCCATGACCATCAAGCGCGCACTATCCAATCGAATTGTTACAGTTTGTGTATCGACGCTGTTTTCTTTCACCGCCTTGGCTGCGGACCTCACGGTCGGCTACCAGACCGGTATCGACCCAAGCAAAGTGCCTCAGGCGGATGGCGTTTATGAGAAGACCATCGGCCAGAAAATCGACTGGCGTCGTTTCAACAGCGGCCCTGAAGTCGTCACCGCCATTGCGTCCGGTGACGTGCAGATCGGCAACCTCGGCTCCAGTCCGCTGGCGGCCGCTGCTTCGCGCAACCTGCCGATCGTGGCGTTCATTGTTTCTGCCCAGATCAATGCGGCTGAGGCGTTGGTCGTACGCAACGGCAGCGGCATCAACAAACCGGAAGATTTGATCGGCAAGACCATCGCCACGCCATTCGTTTCCACATCCCACTACAGCTTGCTCGGCGCGTTGAAACACTGGGGGCTGAACACATCGCAGGTCAAAGTGGTGAACCTGCAACCCGCGGAAATCGCCGCCGCCTGGAAACGGGGTGACATCGACGGCGCGTTCGTCTGGTCGCCGGCCTTGGGTGAAATCCGCAAGACCGGCAAGACGTTGACGGATGCGGCACAGGTCGGCCAATGGGGCGCGCCGACCTTCGAAGTGTGGGTTGCACGCAAGGACTACGCGGAGAAGCATCCTGACGTCATCGCGAAATTCGCCAAGGTCACCCTGGACGCGTTCGCTGATTATGCCGCGCACAAAGACAGCTGGACGGTTGACTCGGTGCCTGTACAAAAAATCGCCAAACTGACCGGTGCCAATGCCGCCGACGTTCCGGAGTTGCTGGCCGGCTCGGCGTTCCCGGACGCCAAGGCTCAACAAACCACTGCGCTGCTGGATGGCGGCACAGCCAAGGCAATTGGCGAGACGGCGAAGTTTTTGAAGGAACAAGGAAAGGTTGAAACGGTACTGCCGGATTACTCCGGATACGTCAGCTCGAAGTACGTTACCGAGTAACCCCCTCGACCCGTAGGAGCAAAGCTTGCTCGCGATTGCGCCATACAGTACGACCGGAAGATCCCGGCGCCTGCATCGCGGGCAAGCCTTGCTCCCACAGCAAGTCTTGCCTCCACGACTTCGTCAGAGGGTTTTTTCGAAGATCTTCGAATTACGCTGATAGTTGTACAGCGACGCCCGCGCCGAGGGCAGGCGCTCTACGCTGCTCGGTACAAAGCCCCGTTCACGGAACCAGTGAGCGGTCCGGGTCGTGAGAACGAACAAGGTTTTCAGTCCCTGGTCCCGGGCACGGGTTTCGATGCGTTCCAGCAGTTCATCACCGCGACCGCCATGACGGTACTCCGGGTTCACCGCCAGACACGCCAACTCTCCCGCATCCGAATCGGCAATCTGATACAGCGCCGCGCACGCGATGATCATGCCTTCGCGCTCGACCACGCTGAATTGCTCGATCTCGCGCTCCAGCACCTCGCGGGAACGACGCACCAGAATCCCCTGCTCTTCCAGCGGACTGATCAGGTCCAGCAAACCGCCAACGTCTTCAATCGCCGCTTCGCGCACGATCTCGAATTGCTCCTGGGCCACCAGCGTACCGCCGCCGTCCCGGGTAAACAGTTCGGTCAGCAGCGCACCGTCTTCGGCGTAGCTGACGATATGACTGCGCGCCACGCCGCCACGGCAAGCCTCGGCGGCGGCATCGAGCAACTCAGCCTGATAGTTGCTGCCCAGACGCTGCAGATGCGCCGGCACTTGTTGTGGACGCAATTCACGCACCAGACGACCGTTTTCATCGATCAAGCCCAGATCGGCGCCGAACAGCAGCAGCTTGTCTGCGGCCAGCTCAATAGCCGCGCGCGTCGCGACGTCTTCGCAAGCGAGGTTGAAAATCTCGCCAGTCGGCGAGTAGCCCAGCGGCGACAGCAGCACGATGGAGCGCTCGTCCAGCAGACGATTGATGCCTTTGCGGTCGACCCGGCGCACTTCGCCGGTGTGGTGATAGTCCACGCCTTCCAGTACACCGATCGGCCGTGCCGTGACGAGATTCCCGCTGGCGACCCGCAGACGTGAACCCTGCATCGGCGATGAGGCCATGTCCATGGACAACCGCGCCTCGATGGCGATGCGCAATTGACCAACGGCATCGATCACACACTCAAGGGTCGCGGCATCGGTGATGCGCATCCCATGGTGGTAATGCGGCGTCAGGCCACGCGCGGCAAGGCGGGTTTCGATCTGTGGGCGGGAACCGTGGACCAGCACCAATCGCACGCCCAGGCTGTGCAACAGCACCAGGTCGTGGACGATGTTGCCGAAGTTGGGGTGTTCAACGCCATCGCCGGGCAGCATGACGACAAAGGTGCAATCGCGGTGGGCATTGATGTAAGGCGAAGCGTGACGGAGCCAATTAACGTATTCGGGCATGAACCTGGGCCTGTAATAAATAGCAGCCAAAAAATGGGCGAAACTGAAAACGCACAGCGGGCTGGTGGTTATCGTCGGAACAGGCTTGGCGACACGCGCGCTCTCCTCAAAAATACGGGTTGGGACACTGGCAATTTATACGGTTAGTCCGCCAAAACACAAAACCTGCAGGAGTGAGCCTGCTCGCGATAGCGGTGTAACAGCCACTGAAATGACGACTGATGTACCGCTATCGCGAGCAGGCTCACTCCTACAGGGATTGCGCTCAACTGACTGGCGTTTTGGCCGGTGTCAGGCAGTAATGTTCAATCAGTTGACGTAATAGATGCACCGTAGGCTGCAAACGTGACATTTCGAGGTATTCCCCCGGCTGGTGTGCGCAGGCGATATCACCCGGGCCCAGCACCAATGTTTCGCAGCCAAGGCGCTGAAGATAAGGCGCTTCGGTGCCGAACGCTACTGCTTCGGCCTGATGACCGGTGAGCTTTTGTGCAATCCGGACCAACTCGGCGTCCTCGTCCTGCTCAAAGGGCGGCACTTCAGGGAACAGCGGTGCGTAGTCGATCTTCACCTGATGGCGTTCGGCGACCGGTTTGAGCCTCGCCAGGATTTCAGCACGCAGGGCTTTGGGGTCCATGCCCGGCAGCGGTCGCAGATCAAATTCCAGCGAACATTGGCCGCAAATACGGTTCGGGTTGTCGCCGCCATGAATGCAGCCGAAATTCATCGTCGGGGTTGGCACGCCAAATTGCGGATTACGGAACTCACGCTGCCACAGCAGGCGCAGGCCACGCAGTTCGCCAATCGCATCGTGCATGGCTTCAAGGGCACTGTGACCCAGACGCGGGTCGGAGGAGTGGCCGCTCTGGCCGAGGATATCGATGCGCTCCATCATGATGCCTTTGTGCATCCGGATCGGCTTCAGCCCGGTCGGCTCGCCAATAACCGCGGCACGACCCAATGGGCGTCCGGCTGCTGCCAGGGCGCGAGCGCCAGACATCGAGCTTTCTTCATCGCACGTGGCAAGAATCAGCAGCGGTTGCTTGAATGGCTGGTCGAGCAACGGCAGGACCGCCTCGATGGCCAACGCGAAAAACCCTTTCATGTCGCAACTGCCAAGTCCGACCCAGCGGCCATCGACTTCGGTCAGCTTCAACGGATCGGTCTGCCACAGCGCCTCGTCGTACGGCACGGTGTCACTGTGCCCGGCCAATACCAACCCACCGGGGCCGGAGCCAAAACTGGCGAGCAAATTGAATTTGCCGGGGCTGACCTGTTGAATGTCGCAGGCGAAACCCAGGTCGCCCAGCCATGTCGCGAGCAAATCGATCACCGGGCGGTTGGTTTGATCGAGCCTGGGCTGGGTGCAGCTGACAGACGGTGCAGCGATCAACGCGGCGAATTGATCTTTCATGGACGGCAAAGGCATCGCTGACTCCAACTCCCGAATTGATATCCATCATAGAACCATCCGGCGACAGGAATAAACCGTCGCGGCACGTACCAACTCTCACTCCTGTACACTGCACGGCCTTGGCAGCCACACATTCCCCCGGCTGCGCTCCCGATCCTGGATTTTCCGGCCATGCAGAAAGAAACCGAAATCAAACTCCGCGTCAGCCGCGAAACCCTCGCTGCTCTGCGCGAGCACCCGCTACTGAAAAAACGCAACAAAAGTGGCTGGGAACGCCGTGAACTGATGAACCAGTACTTCGACACGCCTGAGCGCGACCTGGCCCGTGCCAAGGTTGCCCTGCGCCTGCGCCGCGATGGCGAAGAAGTGATTCAGACGCTCAAGACTCGCGGCCAAAGCGTTGCCGGCCTGTCCGAGCGCAACGAGTACGACTGGAACCTGCCCAAAGCCAAGCTCGACGTGAAGAAACTCGACGGCGAATGCTGGCCCGAGGAACTGGCCGAGCTGGACAAGAAAACCCTGAAGCCGATTTTCACCACCGATTTCGTCCGCGAGCGCGCCGAGATTGCGTGGGGCCGTGGCAAGACCAAAGTGGTCATCGAAGCCGCACTGGACCTGGGCCATGTGGTTGTCGGCAAGCAGAAAGAAGAAATCTGCGAGCTGGAACTTGAATTGCGCGAAGGCGAACCGGCTGCCCTGCTGGAACTGGCCGCCGAGCTGGCCGCCACCCTGGCACTGATGCCGTGTGACATCAGCAAGGCCGAGCGTGGTTATCGTTTGTACGATGCCAACAGCTATTCGCTGAGCCTGCCAGCACCGCAGATCACTGCCGAAACTCCGCTGGATGACGCGTTTGCCGCCCTGAGCTGGCATTTGCTGAGCAGCAGCCAGCGCCTGGCTGAGCAGTATCGCTTCAATGGTCATTGGCGACTGCTGCAGGACTGGGTCGAGAACCTCGCTGAAATGCGCGCGTTGCTCAGCAGCCTGGGCCAAGCCGCTCCGCGTCAGTCGACTCACGATCTGCGCGTGGCCCTGGATGCCTTGCTGGAAGACTGGCGTCCGCTGGTACAAGCCGGTCAGGATGACGAAGACGTGCGCAAAGCGGCTCCGGAGCAGTTCCTCGAAGAACTGGAAGATCCGCGTTGGGGCTTGTTCTCGCTGAACACGTCGCGATGGTTGCTTGCGCGTACCTGGACGACTGATCGCAATGTTCGCGGCAATCGCCAGGGCGCTGCGCAACTGGGTAGCTGGCTGCCGCGCTTGTTAGGTGAAGAGGCAACCTCCCTCCAGTTGCAGCGCTACCAGCAACAACCGGAAGACCTGGCCGAACAATTGCCGCGCATCGAACGTATCCAGGCCTGGATGCACCATGCCCGCGGTGTGCTGGAGATTCCGGAAATGGATCGTCTGTACGGTGAACTGAACAAACTCGCGCAACTGGCTAACGAGCCGATTACCGATGAATCGCTGGATGCGCGCAAGCAGCAGGCGATTGCGGTGTATCAGAACCGTGCCTGGAAGATGCTGTTGCGCATGTAATCCTGTGATGATGATCGTTCCCACGCTCTGCGTGGTAACGATCATCAGAAACCTCAAACCGGCAAACTCGTCGTGGACTTGATCTCCGACAACGCCACAATCGAGTTCACCTCCTGTATCCCCGGCACCATCGATAGTTTTTCGAAGAAGAAACGCTCGTACGCTTCAATGTCCGCCGTGACGATCCTCAGCAAAAAATCCACCGACCCCATTAGCACATAACATTCCAGCACCTCGGGAAAGCCCCGAATCGCTTCAGTGAACTCAGTGAAGTTCGAACGCCCATGGGCGTTGAGTTTGATCTCGGCAAAAATCTGCGTATTCAGCCCGATCTTCTTTCGATCAAGCAGCGTCACCTGCCCCCGAATGATCCCCTCCTCTTTCATCCGCTGTATCCGCCGCCAGCACGGCGATTGCGACAGCCCCACCTGCTCGGCGATCTGCGCACTCGACAGGGAGGCGTCTTCTTGCAGCAACGCGAGAATCTTGCGGTCGTACCCATCCAGATCGCTGTGCATAAAAAAACCTGATCTCACTATGTTCTTGAATTGTTCGATTCGAACATTCTCAAATAAGCCCCATCATAGATAAGAAATGCCCCGCTTCGAATGTAAAAATTTCCCCAGTGATTTTGGAGAAATAACATGCCGCATCTGGAAGCCGTCAACACCCCTTGCGCTCGAGCCGATGTCTGGAACGTCGGCAACGCTCATTGCCGCGTCCACTACCAACTGCTGGCCGAGGCCGAACCGGATTTGCTGTGTCGCGCGCTGAATCTGTTCGCCTTGCAGTTTCTGACGCCTGAACAGGTCAATGTGCAACGGACCGACGACCTGCTGTCCATCGACATCGTCATGGAAGGTCTCAGCTGGCATCGCGCCCAGGTAATTGCGGAAAAATTACGCAACCTGATCAGTGTGTGTTCGGTCGATCTGCAAAGGGCTGATTCGGTCTGGGAAGCGCCGGCTCAAGCGACAGGTTGAAAGAACTCGATACGGCTTCGTCGGGTAGTGGCCCAACGGTCGGCGGCAGCGCGACTATCCTTTGCGCACTGTTGTTCATGAGGAGCCCGCATGTCCGTTCAACTCGCCAT
>Ga0247812_10001883_pt1 | contig 11799 bp, 10 predicted proteins | sample UWRJL149409B1_FD_178011 | JGI IMG/M metagenome (GOLD analysis project Ga0247812, IMG submission 178011) | Plant litter microbial communities from Arlington Agricultural Research Station in Wisconsin, United States - UWRJ-L149-409B-1 | ecosystem: Environmental > Terrestrial > Plant litter >...
AAACAATTTCTGAATTCAGAAACGCTTATGCTCAAAAACAAATTGACAACGAAGGTTACGTTAAATTTTTAAAAAGCTATGGCGATTATTTAATCATCGAAAAACCAACTGCAGTAGATAATTTCAGTTTTATGTTCGAATACCAATTTGGATATATGTACTGGAGATATTTAATGTGGAATTTCGTTGGACGCCAAAGTGATGTTCAGGGTAAATATGACAATCTTGACGGAAACTGGATTAGCGGAATCAAAGCTCTTGATTCCTTGCATCTTGGTTCTCAGGACAATTTACCATCAGACGTGTTAAACAACAAAGGAAGAAACGTTTATTTCTTCCTGCCTTTTATTTTAGGCCTTATTGGATTAATGTATCATGCCAACAAAGACCTCAAGAGCTTTTATGTTCTTTTAGCGCTGTTCTTATTTACTGGTATTGCATTGAAAATATACCTAAACGAGCGACCTTTTGAACCGCGAGAAAGAGATTATGCACTTGTAGGATCTTTTTATGTATTTGCGATCTGGATAGGCTTTGGAGTTTATTCACTATATGAAACTATTCAAAAATACATTGCTCCTAAAATTGCAGGTCCGGTTATCATTGCTGCAAGTTTATTAGCCGCTCCTGTTTTAATGGCGGCTCAAAACTGGGACGATCACGACAGATCAGGAAAATACACAGCAGTTGCAATGGCAAAAGCTTATTTAAATTCCTGCGATAAAGATGCTATTTTGTTTACGATTGGCGACAATGACACTTTCCCATTATGGTATGCTCAGGAAATTGAAGGCATTAGAACCGATGTTAAAATTGTAAATACAAGTTTATTTATGACAGATTGGTACATCGATCAAATGAAAGCAAAAGCTTACGAGTCTGATCCTTTACCAATATCTTTTACACATGATCAGTATGTGGGTGATAACCTGGATTACGTAGCGCATATACCAAAAATTGAGACCCGTTGGAACATTAAAGACTTCATTGATTTTATTAAAAATCCAAAATCAACTGTAGGTTTACAAAACGGACAAACAATTCATTTTTATCCAACAAATAAAATCAGACTTAATGTTGATAAAGAAGCCATCATTAAAAATAAAGTTGTTAATCCTAAATACAACGATTCTATCGTACCTTATATGGATATTGACATCAAAGGAAGTGCGTTATATAAAAACCGCCTAATGATGCTGGATATTTTAGCGAATAACAACTGGAAAAGACCAATTTATTTTAGTGGAGGTGCTTTTGACGATGAAGATTATTTATGGCTAAAAGACTATTTACAGCTGGACGGAATGGTGTACAAATTAGTTCCTATTAAAAACACACCTTCAAAAGATGGCGGACCTATGGACATGGGACAAATTGACGCTGATAAAATGTACGACATTGTAATGAAATGGGATTGGGGAAACAGTAATGGTAATATTTATCACGATCCTGAAACCAGAAGAAACAGTATTACATACCGCACCAATTTATCCCGTTTAATGAACCAGCTTATTGCAGAAGGTAAAATTGATAAAGCGAAGAATATTATCAATCTGGCAATAACAAAAATGCCTTTAGACAAATTTGGATATTACTCGTTAGTAGAACCATTTGCAGGAGGATATTATAAAGTTGGCGAAACGGCAAAAGCACAAGATTTGCTGAATAAACTAGTTAACAAATACAAAGAAGAACTAAACTATTACGCAACACTTACGCCTGGCGACCAAACTGACTTAGCGATTGACATCATTACTGATATTGAGCGTTACAGAAGTTTATTGCAAGTGATGAAAGAAAATAAAGATATCGCTTTCTACGAGAAACATAAAGTAACATTTAATACGTATGTAAATGTTTTTGAACGTTTTGGAAGAGAAAAAGAATAATAATATACGAAAAACATAGCAATTAAAAAAATGCAGCGCAACTTGATAAATAGCGCTGCATTTTTTATTTTTACATATCTGTAAAACAAATTAAAATGAGCTTTTATTGGGTAAAAACAAATTCATTCATCAAAAGGGTATTTTCTAAGTACTGTTGGGACATCCCAAATAACGAAAAGAAAATATACCTCACCTTTGATGATGGCCCAACTCCCGAGATTACAGACTGGGTTTTATCTGAATTGAAAAAGTTTGATGCAAAAGCTACTTTTTTTTGTATAGGAAAAAACATAAAAGCCAATCTGGCATTATTTGAAAAGCTGCTCACAGACGGACATGCTATAGGCAACCATACCATGAACCATGTAAATGGATGGAAAAGCAACAATGACGATTATATTGAAAACGTTAAGAATTGTGCTGCTGTTCTGGAAGAAGAAAAAACATGCAATATGATATTTCGCCCGCCTTACGGGAAAATCAAAAAAGCACAATCTAAAATTCTGAGAAAATTAGGCTATAAAATAATCATGTGGGATGTTTTAAGCGCCGATTTTGACCAGACGATTACGCCTGAAAAATGCCTTAAAAACGTTACTAAAAATGTAAAATCAGGAAGTGTGATTGTATTTCATGACAGCATTAAAGCTTCACCTAATTTAAAATTTGCCTTACCTAAAACCTTACATTTTTTAAAGGAAAACGGCTATACATTTGACATTATTCACTAAATAACATCAAAAAAAAGTAGTTTTTATTGATTGAATTGTTCCTGGACAATTCCGATAATGGTATTGGCATCAAGTTCACCTGATTGTCTCCAGATCATTTGCCCTTCTTTATAAATCATTAAAGTAGGTAATCCTTTGATACGTAAGGCTTCTGCTAATTCCTGATTTTTATCCACATCAATTTTAATCACTTTGGCTTTATCGCCTAGTGCAGCCGCAACATCCTTAATAACAGGATGCATCGATACAGATGATTCGTTCCAATCGGTGTAAAAATCAATTAACACCGGAACCTGAGCATTTATAAGTTCTCCAAATTTTGACATAAAACCAAAAATTTAATTCTTTTTTATTCTGTTAAAAAGAGATAATTATATACAAATGTAGCATTTTTAACGAATTAAGCCACATTGTTCCCTTTTTTTAGTTCAATCACTGTAATTTCAGGCATAATACCCACTCGTCCCGGATAAGCGTGAAAACCAAATCCGCGATTTACATAAACGTAACGGCCAACATTTTCGTATAATCCTGCCCATTGTTTGTAAATGTACTGAGCTAAACTCCACTTAAAATATCCAGGAATTTCGATTCCAAATTGCATACCATGTGTATGGCCTGCCAAAGTTAGATGAAAGTTTTTAGGATGATTTTTAATCTCATATTCCCAATGACTCGGATCGTGACTCATTAATACCTTAAAATCGTCCTGATGCACATTTTGAGACGCTTTGTTTAAATCTCCTGCCTTTTTAAAATTATGCCCCCAATTTTCTACTCCAATAAGTGCAATTTTATCATCGCCTTTTTGAATATAAGCATGTTCATTAAGCAAAAGTTCAAATCCTATTTGTCCGTAAAGACTTTTTATCTCTTTGAAGTTTTCGTCTTTTTCTTTTTCAGAAGGCCATGTAACATATTCTCCGTAATCATGATTTCCTAAAACTGAAAACTTCCCATATTTAAAATCTTTTATTCTGTTGAAAGTTTCTAACCACGGATGCATTTCTTTCGCATGGGTGTTTACAATATCTCCTGTAAATAAAATCATATCCGCTTCCTGCTCATTAATCAAATCAATAGCATAATTTATTTTATCAGGATTATCAAAACTCCCGCTATGAACATCCGAAATCTGAGTAATTTTAAATCCATCAAAAGCATCCGGCAAATCAGGAAAATAAATCGTCTGCCTGAAAACTTTAAAATTATATTTCCCTTCAAAAATTCCGTAAATCAATGATAAAAAAGGAACAGCAGCCAAACCCAATGCTATCTGGCTAACAAACTTTCGCCTGTTTGGCATCATCTCTGAACGAGGCGTATTATACATGAAATAATTCAGGATGCTTGCCCCTATTCTAAAAATATCTTCTCCAAACATCACAAGAGTCAAAACTATTTTTGGCACATAAACCAATAACATCAACCCCATTGTAAACATGGTTTGCTTGGTTTGCCCAACAGAACGATCAAATTGCGTAAAAGAGTAAATGATAAAAATTAAAAGCAGTAAACTTATAATTTGATAACTAATCAAAACCCATCTCAATTTTACTAAGGTACGAAAGGCTTGATAAGAATAGAACTCAATAAATAAAAAAAGAGCACATAGAATTACAAAACGAATGATCATTATTAATAGTTTTAAGCAAAGTAACAAAGAATGAAATTTCTATTGCTTTTTATTATCAAAAATTTAACTCAAATAACAAAAAGCTGATAGATTTCTCTACCAGCTTTTTCTCTACCAAATTTTTTAAAACCTTTATAATCTACAACACGGTTTACATCAAACCAGTATTGTTTTATTTTTTAGCTTCTGGCTTTGCTGCTTCTGCTTTTACTTCCGCTTTTTTTGCTTTTTTGTCAGCTTTTTTCTCTTTTTTAGGAGCTTTTGCTTCTTTTGCCGGAGTTGTTTGAGCTGGAGTTGTTTGAGCGCTTACCATTGCAGTTGTTCCTAAAACAGCTACTGCTAACATTACTAATTTTTTCATGATTGAAGTTTTTATGATTATTAATATTTTCATTTATTATACCTCAAAGATATATACGCTAAATGAAGACAAAATGAAGATTGAACGACTTTGAAAAAATTAACTTTTAATTGTGTTTTAAAACTTCCGGAAACAACAACATAAAGGTTGTACCTTCATTTACAGCAGAAGAAACTTTTATTTCGATATGATGAAAAGAAGCAATACTATCCGCAATCGCAAGCCCTAAACCCTGACCTTCCTGATCTGAACTAATTCTGGCAAACCTGTTGAATATATTTTCGATTTGAGAAGAATTCATTCCTATACCAGAATCTGCAATCGAAATAAAGTAACGATCCTCTAAAAAACCATCTGTAACAATAATGCTTCCCGTTGGTTTATTGTATTTTATGGCATTAGTTACCAAATTATAAATCAAAATATGAATCAGAGTTTTATTTCCTGTGAAGATATAATCATGCTGCATTTTATTTAAAAACCGAATTTCCCTGTCATCAATTCGATCTTGTAAATCTTCCTGAAGATCCGTAATTATTTCATGAAATTTTACATCTTCATTTGCCTCGTATTGATTGTTTTCGATGCGGGAAATCAACAATAAGTTATTGATAATTTTTTTCAGCATATCTAGAGTTCTTAACGAACCTGCGATTTTATCGAAAGCATTATCATCCAGAGAATCATTTTGAAGCAAATTCTCGAACTTGTTTTTAAGCAAAGCAATGGGCGTAAGCAACTCATGAGAAACATTCGATATAAATTGTTTTTCTTTTTTAAAAAGCTCTGCAATACGATCCATCATCTGGTTTAAAACAAAATCGAGTTCCCTAAAATCTCTCGACCTTGCTTTTATTGGCGTATGATCAAATGCTTCAGGTTCGTTGACGCGCCTTATTTTGGTATCAATAATTTTATAGAAAGGCTTCAGTAAATATTCGATATAAAAAGTATCTGCCAAAAAGGTAATCAGCAGGATAACTACAAAAACAATTATAATAAAAAAACGAATAATAAATGTAAGGTCATTTATTTCAGCAAGACTGCTTCCTATTTCTAAATTATAACCCTGATTACCGAAAGTAAAATGATATTGCAAAATTCTATATTCATTTTCTTCACCTTCAATAATGCGATATTCATTAGTAAAAATAGCTTTCTTTTTGGCAATTTTTACCGGTGATTTAGAAAGCACTAAAAACTCACTATGTAGTGTAGAAAATTGCGAATAGGTTTCTGTCGAATCATCAGAATTTTCGATAAAATCATTTATCTCATTTTGATCTAAATGCTGTATGAATTTTTGTTTTTTTTCCAGTAATCCGTTATTAATATGCCTGTAAACAACATTTTCGACCAGAATGGGCAACATTAGCCATAAAACCAAAATCACCAACAACCTTGTTAGTGCATTAAAAATAGCCAACTGATGCTTTATCTTCACAATATTTTATTTACTCATTAATACGATAACCAACATTTCTAACGGTTTCGAACCAATCGATAGCAGTATGTTTGTCGAGTTTTTTTCGAAGATTTCGAACATGAACATCAATAAAATTAGAATCTGAATTGACCTCCAGAATATCTCCCCAAATATGCTCTGTCAATTGCAGCCTGGTGATTACACGATTTTTGTTTAAAACCAAATACTGAAAAATATCAAATTCTTTTTTAGTAAGACTGATGGGAGTATTATCATAACTCACTTTATAATCCTGAAGCTGCAACAAAAAACCATGAATACTTAAACTGTTTACAGTAAAACCATGAATTCTGCGAATTACGGCAAATAAACGAGCACTAAGTTCTGTTAATGCAAACGGTTTAGTCAAATAATCATCTGCACCAAGATGCAGACCATTTATTCTGTCATCCAACTCTCCCCTGGCCGTAAGCACAATAACCGCAATTTTTGATTTTGTTTTTCGAACCGTTTGCAAAACCTCAAATCCATCTCCGTCAGGCAAACCAAGATCCAGAAGCATAGCATCATAATCGTTACTATTTACTTCTTCGAGAGCATCGCTGCAATTATGAGCAATCTTGCAAACGTAGCCTACGTTGCATAAAAAATCATAAACTTCGACAGCAAGTTCCTTATTATCTTCAACAATTAAAATATTCATAACTGAGCATTTAAGCGCAAATAAATTTAAGCAATTCTAAAAAACATTATTGCGCATTATTAAAAAATTAACGAATCAAAAAAAGCTGATAAATTTCTTTACCAGCTTTCTCCATCTGCATTCTCATAATCATTACTTCTGTTTTGCCTCCTTACAATTCTTTGAAAGCAAAACAAAAACAACTTTCATTATTTCACCTTAGCTGCCTCTGCTTTAGGAGCCTCTGCTTTTGCTTTTTTATCAGCTTTGTTTTTGTGGTGTTTTGTAGCTTTAACTTCTTTTGCAGGAGCTGCCTGAGTTGGAGCTGTTTGTGCACTTACCATTGCAGTTGTTCCTAAAACTGCTACTAATAACATCAATAAATTTTTCATGATTTCTAAATTTTAAAATTAATTAACCTTTTATTTTACAATAACCTTTTCTTATTTTTTTGCTTTAGCAGTCTCTACTTTAGTCGCCTCGCTTTTTTCTGATTTCACTTTTTTATCAGATTTGGCTTTTGGGTGTTTTGTAGCTTTTACTTCTTTTGCAGGAGCTGCTTTAACATCTTTTGCAGGAAAAGCACTTACCATAACACTTGTGCCAAAAACTGCTACTAATAACATCAATAAATTTCTCATGATTTCTACTATTAAAAAATTAATACCTTTTATTTTATAGATCAAATGTATCCCTGTAATATGAAGACAAAATGAAGAAATCTGTGATCATAAATATTTTAACTTGACATTAACTATTGGGTGCTTTTATACCATATAAGTAATATAAGTTCATTTGATTTTATCAACGAGATGTTAGGACGCACTGCTTTGCTTCCCTATAATGCTAGTGATCTCTACTAAAATGTACTTATATTACTTATATGGTAAAAAATTTCTTTTTTGATTAATTTTTGAGACCCAATTGTTTATTTTTACAGACTAATATTTTTTTTATGTCAACTCAAAAACGTCTTTTTCTTCTCGATGCTTATGCATTAATTTTTCGTGGTTATTATGCTTTTATAAAAAATCCACGAATCAACTCAAAAGGAATGGATACATCAGCGATTATGGGCTTCATGAATTCGCTTTTGGATGTTATTAAACGTGAAAAACCAGATCATTTGGCCGTTGCTTTTGATAAAGGAGGAAGTCATGTAAGAACTGAAATGTTTACGGAATATAAAGCCAATCGTGACGCTACTCCGGAAGCGATAAAAATTGCTGTGCCTTATATTCAGGAATTATTAAGAGCAATGCATATTCCTATTATAGAAATAGAAGGTTGCGAAGCCGATGATTTGATTGGAACTATTGCTAAACAAGCTGAAAAAGAAAACTACAAAGTTTTTATGGTGACTCCTGATAAGGATTTTGCTCAATTGGTTTCTGAAAATATATTTATGTACAAACCAGCCCGTATGGGAAATGGTATCGAAATTTGGGGCGTCCCTGAAGTTTTGGCAAAATTTGAAATCGAAAAACCGGAACAAGTAATTGATTTTCTTGGGATGATGGGAGATGCTGTCGATAACATTCCGGGATTACCAGGAGTTGGCGAAGTAACGGCCAAAAAGTTCCTGAAAGAATTTGGTTCGATGGAAAACCTTCTTGAAAACACACATTTACTGAAAGGTAAAATGAAAGAGAATATCGAAGCCAATAAAGAAAAAGGAATTTTATCTAAAAAACTGGCTACTATAATATGTGACTGCGATGTTGTTTTTAATGAAGATGACTACGAACTTTCACGTCCCGATATCGAAAAAACCGACGCTATTTTTCAGGAATTGGAATTTAGAAGAATGGCCGAACAATTTGATAATTTATTTAAAGTAGGTGGCGGAAACGAACTGGCAAATGCAGGCCAGCCTTCGGATGCTAAGTTGTATAAAAAACCGCAGCCTAAAAACGACGATCAGTTTGATTTGTTTGGAGGCGGCGCCACTACAGATGAAAACACAGAAGAAAGAACTTCATTCTATAATACTTTAGAAAACACACCCCACTCCTATCAAGCTGTCGAAGGCGATTTAGGAATTAAATTATTGATCCAAAATCTACAAAAGCAAACTGCTGTTTGTTTTGATACTGAAACTACCGGTCTGGATGCTTTACATGCTGAATTGGTAGGAATGTCTTTTGCTTATGAAAAAGGAAAAGCATTTTACGTACCGTTTCCGGAAAGCCAGGAAGAAGCTCAGATTTTAGTAGATAAATTCAAACCGTTTTTTGAAAATGAAAATATCGAAAAAATTGGTCAAAACTTAAAATATGATTTAAAGATCCTTTCTAATTATGGCGTTGTTGTAAAAGGAAAGCTTTTTGATACCATGATTGCGCATTATCTGATTAATCCGGATATGCGTCATAATATGGATATTTTAGCGGAAACGTATTTGAAATATTCACCAAAATCAATTGAAACTTTAATTGGTAAAAAAGGAAAAAATCAAATTACAATGCGCGATGTAGCTCTTGAAGAAATCAAGGAATATGCCGCCGAAGATGCTGATATTACATTACAATTAAAAGAACTTTTTACTGCCGAATTAGACAAAACAGAAACTAAAAAGTTATTCGACGAAATCGAAATTCCATTAGTAAGTGTTCTGGCTGATATGGAAACAGAAGGAATTCGTTTAGATGTGGAGTTTTTAAGCATCATGTCTAAAGAAATGGACATCGAAATTAAATCTCTCGAAGAAAAAATATACGAAACTGCCGGCGAGAAATTCAACTTAGCCTCTCCAAAACAATTAGGAGATATCTTATTTGACAAATTAAAAATTGGCGGAGCAAAACAAAAGAAAACTAAAACCGGTCAGTATGCCACTGGCGAAGAGGTTTTGACTTATTTAGCAAATGACAATCCAATTGTAAAACAAATTCTCGATTGGCGCCAAATGGTAAAACTACAAAGCACTTATATTTTGGCTTTGCCAGAACAAGTAGACAAAAAAACATTACGCGTTCATACGGATTATATGCAAACTGTTGCCGCAACGGGACGTTTGAGTTCGAATAATCCGAACTTGCAAAACATACCAATTCGTACAGAAAGAGGACGTCAGATTCGTAAAGCTTTCGTAGCCCGCGATGAAAACCATACTTTAATCTCTGCGGATTACTCTCAGATAGAATTAAGAATTATTGCTGCGTTAAGTGGCGAAGAAAATATGATTGCCGCTTTCCAGAACGGAGAAGACATTCACAAGGCAACTGCAGCAAAAGTTTTTGATGTTCCTTTGGATGAAGTTTCACGCGAACAAAGAAGTAATGCCAAAACGGTAAACTTCGGGATTATATATGGTGTTTCTGCTTTTGGGTTAAGCAATCAAACTTCATTATCACGCAGCGAAAGTGCTGCCTTGATCGAAGCTTATTACAAAACTTATCCAAGATTAAGATCTTATATTAACGAACAAATAGAATTTGCACGCGAAAAAGGATATGTACAAACAATTTTAGGCCGTCGCCGATATTTAAAAGATATCAACTCAGCGAATGCCGTAGTGAGAAGTGCTGCCGAACGAAATGCTGTAAATGCACCAATTCAGGGAAGTGCTGCCGATGTGATTAAAATCGCGATGATCAACATCCATAAAAAATTAAAAGAGGAAAACTGGAAATCAAGAATGTTGCTTCAGGTACATGATGAGCTTGTGTTTGATGTTCACAATGATGAACTCGAAAAAATTCAGCCTATGATCAAATACGAAATGGAAAATGCATTTATGATGAGTGTTCCTTTAGATGTTGAACTTGGTTTGGGTAAAGATTGGCTAGAGGCGCATTAAAAAACCAAAATGAAAAAGAAGACAATAAAGTATTCCATTATAACAGCGATTGTCTTGTTTTTAATATACAAGCTCAATGTTAGCTTAGCATTGGGCATGGATACTTTTTTAATAAACAGTTTGCCTTCTAAAGAATTGCCTTCCAAATATAAAGAGTATAAAAATTTACATGAAGTTAAGAACTTTAGTAATCATAAAATAATACTATTTGGGAAAAGCAAAGGATACTATCCCAATATCGACTTTCAAATACTTGAAATTTCGAAAGGAGAAATCATACTTAAACTCATCACCAAAACAGAACCTTACGATCATGGAGGAGGAAATAAAGGTGATGATTTTTTAAACACCGTATTTAAAATGGACTCCTACGGAAACATTTCAGATACTTTAAATTATAAAACTTCATCGTCAAATCAATCCGAGTTTGGCGATGTTGTTTTACTCAATAAACAAATAGTAAACAAAGATCTGCTCTATTACCAAACTTGGCCAACTGATGGAAACAAAGCAAAAAAAGCTTTTATCCCTATAAACAAAGACCTAACGTGGGATGCTGAAAAACTATCAAAATATTATCACGATACTGTTTTACCTAATTGTATTTACTTAGACAATTTTTACGCCTGGAGAGATAAGTCAATACCTGTTGACAAAAGATCATCGATCATTTATTTTGCAAATAATCAATGGTATATACTATATGGTGTGGAATCTAAAATATCTGATGATGCACAAAAACAAAGTTTTAATCAAAACAAAAAAGTTACTAACGAAAATGCACTCAGCAAAATACCAAACGATAAAATACTGTTTAAATATTTCCAAAAATTAGATTACAATTCAAATGTCATGGGAAGAACCCAAGCGAATGATACTTATACGTACTATTACTGGAATGGGATCGCCTATATTGATATACCTTTTGCGAATGACACGCTAAAATTGAAAAAAGAAGATGTTTTTATGGATGATTATGACACCAAAGAAAAATCAATCTACGATACTGTAAAAGACAAGCGAAAAGAATTGGAAAAAAGTTTAAAATCAGAATATGGGTTTTATACTAACACTGATTTACAATTTACTTTGCTCCAAGATAAAAAAGACAATAGCTTATACCTTATTAAGAAAACAAAATAAAGTTGACTAGTCCTAAATAATCGATACAGATTATTAGACAAATATATTTAATTAGACACCTGTAATATTTTTTATTGCAGGTGTTTTTCTTTTATAAGTTCTCATCTTTACTACACTTTGTTGATGCAT
>Ga0247812_10001885_pt1 | contig 11796 bp, 13 predicted proteins | sample UWRJL149409B1_FD_178011 | JGI IMG/M metagenome (GOLD analysis project Ga0247812, IMG submission 178011) | Plant litter microbial communities from Arlington Agricultural Research Station in Wisconsin, United States - UWRJ-L149-409B-1 | ecosystem: Environmental > Terrestrial > Plant litter >...
CTGGACAGACCAGCACAGCCTAATATAGTTTACAAGCCGACAGACAGAACTCCGAAGCCTAAACCTGTAATAGTAGAGTTAAAGGATTGGCCAAGGTTCCCACAGGCATACATGAACGTTAAAAACTTCAAAGAGAAGCCATTAGCATCTACAGATTACAAATGCGATAAACCTGATTGTTTATATTGTTATTGCATGCGGGAGTGTGTTAAATAATTTCCCACAAGCCGGTTGAAATATATCGGCTTTTTTGTATATTGCATCATATTTAACAGGGCAACTATGGAAGTAGTGAGCTATATTTGCACTGTATTTCATCTGTAAACTTTAAAAGGCCGGAGGCGGCACTCACTACACGCCTACCGGTCTTTTTTCATTTTTATGAACCCATACGAATACCAGCAACGTGGTATTAACGAAATCATTGAAAAGTTCGATACAAAAGACCGCCTATTGTATCAACTGGCAACAAGTGGCGGCAAAACTGCAATTTTCTCTTTCTTGTCAAAATGGTGGATTGAAAACCATTCTACTAACGTTCTTATCGTGGCGCACCGTGAAGAGTTGATAGGACAGGCTGAGAAAACCCTTTGCGATATTGGCATAGGTAGCGAAACAATTACTAGTAAGGTCAAACATCCGAAACACCATAGCAGAGTTTACATAGCAATGGTTGAAACGGCAAATAATCGTTTGAAACGAAACCCTTACTTTTTCAAAGGCGTTGGGTTGGTGATAGTTGATGAATGCCACATACTTGTATTTCACAAGCTATTTGAATTCTTTCATGGTTGTAAGATTTTGGGATGTACAGCTACACCTTGCGTGCAAAAGAAAATAGTATTTTACAAATGCCCGTTTTGCAAGTCGGAATCGCATAATCAAGATGAATGTTGTAATGAAGAAATGCAGGAATGGTCAAGGCCCTTTACTATGTCTAAAATATATGAGGATATTATAGTAGGGCCATCCATTGCAGAATTAATTGATTTTGGTAGTGTAGTACAGGAAATTAGCTTCATAAAACATTATACAGACGACACACAACTAAAAACTGATTCCGATGGTGAATTTACCACTGAGTCAATAGATAAGGCATACAATAATGAAAATGCTGTTTTTAATGTACTTCTTAATTACCGTGAGTTATGCGAGGGAAAGAAAACTATCATATACAATAGTAGTAGCAAGGCGAATCTTACGGTTTACCAGCGTTTTGTAGATGAAGGCTTTACCAACGTCCGAATGTTTGATAGTGTGAATAAAAGCGAATCTGGAAAACGAAAAGAGTTGCTGGAATGGTTTGACGTTACACCGGATGCTATTCTATGTAACGTTGGTGTTTTTACAACCGGGTTCGATTCCCGCGAGGTGCAAGCCATTATACTTAACAGGCCTACCGGATCTTTATCGTTATTTATCCAAATAGCCGGCCGCGGAGCTAGGGCATCAAAAAAGATTTTTAAGGATAACTTTATTTTTATTGATGGAGGTGGTAACATAGATAGATTTGGGGAATGGTCTAGTGAAAGAGACTGGCGTTCTATTTTCTTTAATGGTACATCCAAAGAAAAAGCCAAAGTCCTTAATGCTATGGATATTCAAGATTGCCCTGAATGCGGAGCTTTGTACCCTAAAAACTCAAAGCAATGCCCAGAGTGTGAACACGAAATCGAAGTGATCGACCGCCCACAAAGCCAAATTGAAGAAAGCAAAGATGTTTTGGTGCCAATTAGAAAGATACCACCGCCAAAAGCTGAGAAAATTTACCAGTACACTATCAATCAGGGCGGTGATCTAAATTTTGCATGGCGTATTTTAATAAATTACATAGTGGATATGTTCAAGATGTACCAGGTAACTAAAGATACTTATGAGAAAACTTTAGCCAATGGCAAATTTGAAAAACGGGTACTGGCATTGATTAGACCTTCATATTTCACGCTAAAGGGGAAGTCAGACCTTCAATCAGGAATTGAACGTACAATGAATTACTTCGTAGTTCAGATTAAGAAAAAATTAGACGCTAAATATTATGCTTAAAGGAGAAAATTTAATACAACAAGAGGCTGTAATTTGGTTTAACAACACTCACTGCCTTAAACATCATCAACCACGGTGTATAATATTTAGCGTGCCTAATGAATCCGAAAGTGGATGGGAGGCGCAAAAGAAAGTGAACACAGGTCTTATGCGCGGAGCTAGCGACCTTATTGTTGTGCTTCCATCAACCGCGCTATTCATGGAATGTAAAACTGAAATAGGTGTTCAATCGGAAGCGCAAAAATCTTTTCAGGAAAGAGTTCAGTCATTAGGGTTTAAATACCATATATTTAGATCCCTTCACCAATTTCAAGAAATAACCAAACGCTACATATAATGGCTGAAAAAATATTAATATCCATATTCAAGAACTTTCAGGATACCAAAGATGTTGATTTTGGTCTTGATGATTTCTTGAAAGGTGTCAAAAATGGTAAATGGCAAGATCAGGTTTTGGATGTACGTATTACATCAGACAAGACATTGCAGGAGAGAAAGAAAAAGGCATGCCCTATGGTTACGATTTCAGGTAGCTTTGAGGGTCGCAAAAACACCAGTATGCGAAAGCACTCTGGTTTCGTGGCAATTGATGTGGATAAAATCGAAAACCCAAATGCTGTAAAGGAGTTAGTGGCAAATGATAAATATATTTATGCCAGTTTTATTTCGATACGCGGACAGGGGTTGTGCTTGATTTTCAGAATTGATGGTACGCGGCATGACGATGCGTTTGAGTCAATCTCTTCATACCTATATGAAACATACCAGATAATTGTCGATCCTTCGGGCCGAAACCTTGCAAGGAGCCGTTTCGTTTCTTATGATCCGCACTTAATTGAGAACCCAAACGCACTGCTATTCAAGAAATATCTACCAAAAAAAAAACCGAAAAAAGAAAATCGTGTAGTATTTGTTCAGTCAGATTTTGACGAAATTGTAAAGCAACTATATGAGCGCAATGTTAATTTGTGTGAGGATTACGTTGACTGGGTTGCAATAGCATACGCGCTTATTTCTGAATTTGGGGAAAATGGAAGGGATTACTTTCATACGCTCTCAAGCTTATCCAGCAAGTACAATTCAACAGATACCGACCGACAGTACGATGTTTGCATTAAAGCGCATGGAGAGAACGGAAGCCGCGATAAGATAAGCAAAATCGGTAGCATATACTATTATGCCAAGCAAAACGGAATTGACATTTACTCTGCCAAAACTAAGGAAATTATTCGGGCTACTATCAGCCAAACTAAGGCTGGAGTAGATCAGGCTGGTGTAGCCACTTACTTGCAAAAGTACCACCAAATCACAAGCGCAGAAAGTACGCCGGTAATTGAGCAAACGATTCAAAAAGACATCAAATTCGAGTCTGAAAATATCATCGAGGATATTCAAAGCTATTTGGCTTCTTACAATTTACGTAAGAACGCGCTTAGCCGTAACATAGAAATGAATGGCCGACCGATTGATGATAGCGACATTAATTCGATTTACATTGATATAAAAGCGATTGCCGATAAGGTTACAAAAGACCTGGTAACCGCAGTGTTGTTTAGTAATCGTATTGAACTTTACCATCCAATAAAAGAGCTACTAGGGCAGGCTGTGGAAGTTGACAAATCATACCCCAACCTATTGGTATTGCTGGAGTCCATCAAATCCGACACCCCAAACTACAAGAAATGGATTAGAAAGTGGTTGATTTCATTGGTAGCCAGTGCTTACGGTCATTACTCCCCTCTTACATTGGTGTTTTGCGGTGAGAAGCAAGGTACCGGTAAAACACACTGGTTTCGCTACCTGCTGCCAAAAAAGCTACGCAACCTTTACGCTGAATCCAAAATGGATAATGGTAAGGATGATGAAATTCTAATGACCAAGAAGTGGATTATACTTGATGATGAGTATGGTGGTAAGTCTAAAAAGGAATTTATCAAGATGAAGAATATTACTAGCAAGGAATGGGTTAACGTTCGTGAGCCATACGGGCGTGTTTCCTTAGATTTGCGGCGTTTATCTATGTTTGGCGGTACATCTAATACCCTTCAAATATTGAACGACCCTAGCGGAAACAGGCGCGTTCTACCAATACATATAACCGGGATCATTGACCGTAAGTGTTACAATGAATGTGATAAGGAGGCATTATTCCATGAACTGTATGATGCTTACAAGTGTGGAGAATGCTACACCATATTGAATGAGGAAATTGAGCTACTGAAGGAATCCACATATGAGTTCAAAGAATCGAACGCGGAGGAGGAATTAATAGCGCATAAGCTTGCACATGGAACAGCACAAACCGGTGAATGGCTCAGCATAACCCAAATCATACAATACTTGATTGCAGATACCAAAATCAACACCCTCAATAATACGCGTATTGGAATGATATTAACTGAGTTGAAGTATGAAAGCAAGCGCAAGAAAATAAACGGAACGACCGTAACAGCCTATTTTGCAAACAGAACTAATGGAAATGAGGTTGCACCCCATGTATTTTAGGAAGGGTGCAACCAAGGGTGCAACCAAGGGTGCAACCGTTAAAAACAGCCTTTAAAGTACTTTAAATAAAGATTATTATAATAAAAGTATATATAGGTTGCACCCTTACATCAAATAACGTAATAAACGCCTAGAAATAAAATAAAGTTCATTTGAAACTTAGACACACATATAACTATATTTACAGCAACAAATTAGAGTCGTTTTTTATAAAGGGTGCAACCTGGCAAAAAGGGTGCGTAACTGATTGATATTCAGTATAGAAGCAAGCAAAAAATGCCAGGTTGCACCCGTTGGCTTCACCACCTCACACCAAATAACACAAACAAGATGAAAAAACTAGAAACAACAATCAAACGCGGCGTATTCGAATACACGCAAGTACAGAGAAACGAAAACAACGCTATTTACGCCCAACGTATTGCCGAATCGGGCACTTTAGTAGGTCATGAGGTATTCCGCATTAATCAGTATCCAGAACGTGAAATAATGGGCAATGTAATAGCTGCTCACGAAGCTATGCCAGGTGATAATCAATTTGGCGTTTCAGCATGGAGTACGGGTACTGATGTTAATCGCGCTATTGCTAAATACAACTTAATTAATCAACCCGCTGCCTAACATGAACCCACTAAAAGTAAAAATTAAGAAGTTGCCCGGGTGGTCGGGGGTTGATTAATAAATAAATTGTATATTTGAACTAAAAATAGGTTTAAATAGGATTACATGCCATATCAAAAAGGTGAGGGTGGCCGACCTAAAGGCTTACAGAATAAGAACACAAGATTAGTTAAGGAGGTATTTGCCGAAGTCTTTGAGTCACTTCAAACCGTACCTGGTGCTTGCCTTATGGACTGGGCTAAAGATCAACCGACTGAGTTCTACAAATTAGCCAGCAAGCTTATCCCTACGCAACTGGATGCTACTGTAAATCAAAACATTAACGTTTTAAACTTAGACCCGTTATCGAACATAGATGATTCAGGCAACGACAGCACTACGGAAGATAGCGGGGCTTAGAAAGCGCATCAAGGGCATACAGGGAGGACAGGGTGCGAGCAAGACCTATTCTATCCTAATGCTACTTATCAACCATGCCAGTTCTAATGAGGGGAAAGAGATATTCATAGCATCGGACGAATTGTCTAAGATGCGTATAACAGTTATAAAGGACTTTCTAAACATCATAAGAGCCTTTGGTATATTTGACCGTGTTAACTGGGTTGATGGTACTTTGTACCGGTTTCCTAACGGCAGCTTTATTAAATTTATTGGACTTGATAAAGAAGATATTGGTAAGGGGCTAAGATCTGATATTATATTTGTCAACGAGGCTAACAAAGTAAAGTTCGATACTTACAGGGAGCTTACCAGCCGTGCCAAGCAGATTATAATTGACTTTAACCCCAATAAGAAATTCTGGTTTCACACCGAAGTTGCCACCCGTAACGATTGCGATTTCATTAAACTAACTTTTCTTGACAATGAGTTTCTAAGCAAAGAAGAACGAAACGAAATTTTACGCTACAAGACCAGGGGTTACGATGAATCCGGCAATGTTATTAATCAGTATTGGGCTAATATGTGGCGAGTATATGGATTGGGCGAGGTCGGACAGGTTGAAGGTAGGATATATATTTGGAACAGTATTCCGTATGAAGATTACCTCAAAATCAACAAGAAAGAATACTTTGGTAATGACTGGGGTAAGGTTGACCCGTGGGCTGTTGTGGGTTGTAAGTATCATGACGGTAATTTATATGTTGACGAGCGTAACTACGAAAGTGAAAACGAAATAGAGCGCAAGCTATCACCAACTGAGCTACATGCAATACGTGGTGCTAATACAACTCAACTTAATGGTGATGAACATGATGGATTAGTGAGCTGGAAGTTCAAACAGTTCGGTGTTCCACATGATGCAATAGTGGTTTGCGATAATAACCGGCCTAACAAGATACGTTCCTTAAGGCGAGCAGGGTGGGAGTATGCTATTGCTGTTGGCGGCAAGCAGGATTTGATAAATCGTATCGGAACATTATCGGGACTGAATATATTCTACACCGACCGTTCAACCAACATCGAAGCTGAACAAGAAAACTATTGCTATGCAAAAGATAAGTGGGGTGTTATTCAAGAGGAACCCGTTGACCAGGATAATCACACCATAGATGCTATTGCCTATTGCGTAAGCCGGATGTTTGCTGACGGTATAATAAAAAATGTTTAATATGGTAAAAGACAATCCAATAGTACACAAAGCATCATTACAATTATTAACACCACGAATAATAACGTATCTTGATGATAAAGCAAATTTATGGATAAAAAATAACCTGAACAGCGCTAATGTCCATGAGCGAATCGGAATTATGAGTGGCTACAATACTATATCAACTAACCTAAAATGTGGAGGATATTGTGATATGTGGAATAAGGAAATAGCTATTAAGGAGGACTATATACAGGTAGTTCTTCACGAATTAAGCCATTCATTTCAGGCTGATTTGGGTATTACTGAAACGTTGCGTAATTTATTATCAGACCACTTGAAAGAAGAACAGCAATGCGAAACAATGGCCAAGTACTTATATCAAAAAATACATCATAAAACAGGCGACAGAATCTTTACTGCCTATATGGATAATCATAGTTTAGACTTTTTACGGGACTGGTATAAAGGGAGCTTTATTGAATTGGATATATAAAAAATGTTTAGGTTTGTAAAAAGTTGGTATATTAGCGAAATAAATATTTTATAAGTTGAATTTAGCACAAAAGTTTTTTGCAAACTGGATGGGTATTGACCCTATCACGGTTGACTACAATACATTCGATATAAAGGATGTATCGCCTGAAGCTTTTTTTACTGATATAAGCGATAACTCAAAGAAATTCAAAGCGGTATTTAGCAACCCTGCATGCCTGAAGGTTATTAAACTTCAATGCGACTTATTCAGCTTAGGTGAGGTATCTGTTTACCAGGGCGATAAGATAGTTCCCGACGATCCCTTTCTTGCAAGGTTACGCAACCCGAACCCACTCCAATCGTCCCGGCAATGGCTTTGGGATTTTATGTTCTGGAATATGTTTGGCAATAACTATCTATATTTGGATAGTAATATAGCTGACAATGAGCGTAACAAAATGTACTGGCTTATTCCTGAAAAAATAGAATGGCCAAAAGATATTGAAGCAAAGCGGGATAAGTTAATATTTTCTGAACAGGGTAAAAACGATATACTTAATACCCAGTTAAAGTATAGATATAAAGACGGTAGTGCCATTTCTTTTCCCTATTCAAAGCTAATTGCAATAACCGACCTAAGTAACGGGCAAGGCGATTGGTTTAAAGGCCGTTCAGCGTTAGATGCACTATACAAGGTTATTTCAAATAGTGAGGCTTCATTAGATGCTAAAAACATCAATACCCGGTACTCGGGTAAATTCTTAGTAGCCGGGCAAGCGGATCCTGATAATGTCGCTCATCTACCACTAAGCACAAAAGAGAAAGAAGATATTGAAACAAAGATAAATGGTAGGAAGCAAGTGCATGCTACAAAATCAATGATTGATATTAAGCGATTTGTTGAGAATCTTGCTAATTTAAAGCTCGATGATAGCTATTTAGCAGATTACTTTGTAATTGGTAATATGTTCAATATACCTAAAGACGTACTGGAGGCTTCATTAAAAGGTACGACTTACGAGAACCAGGAAAAATCTACTATGCGCCATGTGTCCTATACACTACAGCCAAAGGGTAACGAGCTGTTCGGAGCTATAGCCAACAAGTTAGGGTACACAGAACAGGGCAAATCAATCGTCATGGATTGGGGTCATTTGCCATTTATGCAGGTGTTTGAAAAGGAACGTGCCGAAACAGAAAGTACTAAAATATCCACATTTGCAAATTTGCTAAAATTAGGTGTATCTTTGGAAGAAGCTAATGCATATTTAGACCTAAATTTCAAAAGTGGAAAAGCAGAAAGTAACACCGGAACAAATAGCCAAGGCCAAAATGGAGAAAGCTAAACGCGATAAAGCTTTAAATGATAATCAGCTAATCAAAAAAGATGAAATTAGAGATACCAGTAAATAAAGCCGGTAAAGAGTTGTATTCATGGCTTGTAGAAAACAAACAAGTTATTGTTTCGCAAAAGAAATTCCATCTAAAAGAAGCGGATGCAGCTCATTCTTATATTTCATTGGTAAACGAAAAGGGCGATGTAGTTAAAGCCGAAGCAGCTAATGTAGGTAGTGATGCTACAAAGATAAAAGCCCGTTTGGTTATCAATACTACAAAGCTTATGGATAGCCATAGCGATGTGCATATTGATGGGTTATGGAATAAGTCATTATCTCAAACTAATCTTATATATTTGCTGCAAGAGCATTCCATGACTTTTAAGGGCATTATTACAGATGAAGTAAAGGCCTTTACAAAGACATACTCATGGAAAGATTTAGGTTTTGATGCTCCAGGTAACACTCAAGCGTTAGTGTTTGATGCGGTAATTGATAAGAACAGGAATGAGTTCATGTTTGACCAGTACCGCAAAGGTTATGTAAAAAATCATTCAGTTGGTATGCGTTATGTTAAAATAGCGATGTGCATTAATGATGAAGATTATAAAGAGGAGTTTTCAAACTGGAATAAGTATTACGAAGACATAGCTAATAAAGATTTAGCCGATCAACAAGGTTATTTCTTTGCTGTTACCGAAGCTAAAGTAGTAGAGGGTTCAGCAGTACCCAAAGGAAGCAATTTTATAACACCTACGATTAGCGTAGAGCAAGATAAAGCAGAGCCGGAACATTCCCCTCAGCAAGATAACGAGCCGGCCGGTGCCACTCACGAAGTAGTAAAAAGTTTTATTAACCCAAATTTTTATTAATCATGTTCAAATACAAAACAGAACAAGAATTAGTAGCATTAACACCGGCTGAAAGAGATACTTACGCAGCAGAAAAGCGTACTCACGAATCGGATTTGTTAAACAAAGCTATTGAAGCCGCTAACGAAACTCTAAAAACAGAGTTAACTAAAGCGCAAAAAGAAGAAGTAGAAAATCAGTTGAAAGCTATGAAAGCCTTGACAGGTGTGACTAAGGCCGAGTATGATGCTTTGGTTGAATCGATTGACCAACTGAAGGAGTCTAACGGCGGTAACGCCGCACCAACTGAAAACTTCATGGCAGTTCTTGAAAAAGGATTAGCTGACCTATTGCCTAAAGTTAAAGCCGCCGCTGCAAAAGCCGGTGATACCCCATGGGAATTATCAATTGAAGTTAAAGCCCCTGTTAACATCGCTACCACTGCTATCGGTAACGCTTCGGGTCAAACCATCCCGGTTAGCTATGTTTACCAACAAGTAAACAGCTATGCGTTAGATGTTCGTAACCAGGAGTTTATCATTAACTTTTTGGATAACGGTACTACTGACAAAGCAGCTTTGCCATATATGGATAAGTTGCCTACTCAGGGAACAATGGCTATTACAGCAGAGGGCGCGTTAAAGCCGCTTATTTCAGTATCATTTGAACTGCGTTATTCAACTGCATTTAAGATCGCCGGACGTTCTAAGCTATCAGAAGAAGCTTTGGATGATTTACCTGGTATTATGTCAATTATACGTGGCGAGTTAATGTATGAGCATGACATTGCAGAACAAACCGCAATATTCGCCAAGGTGGCTACATTTGCACCAGCCTTTGTTGCTGGTAATATGGCTGCAAGTACAACTTCGCCAACTAATTATGATGCTATTAGAGCAGCTATTTACGCTGTAAAAATAGCTTCTAAAGGCAAATACTTACCGAATGCGGTATTAGTTGATAGCTCAGACGTATACCGTATGGGTGCAACTAAAGACCTTAACCTTAACTATGTATTGCCTCCTTTCGTGTTGCCAGATGGCACGCGTATTAGCGGCGTGCAGATTGTTGAAACCAATAACACTGACGTTGTGCCTGCCGGAACATTTATAGTCGGTGATTGGAGACGCTTACGCCGCAGGGTATACAAAGGATTTACGGTTCGGATTGGCCAAGGTATCAACACCGGTTTAGTTGATGGTTCTGTAACCGTTCAATCTGACTTTGAAAGCAACATGTACACAATGTTAGGTGAAAGCCGTTTACACTTGTGGATTTATGAAAACGAAAAAGTAGCATTTGTTAAATCAACATTTGCCGCAGTTAAAACAGCAATAGCAGCAGCATAATCATGGCAGACGAAAAAGCAAAAGCGGTTACTAAAGACAGTATAGTACTGGCTCAAACCGAGTACAAAGGCAATTCGCACTTTGATACAGAAGATGTAAAGTTTATTAAGGATAGCGACTTTTACAAAGAGGGTGATACCGATACGGTACACCCTACAGTTGCCGCTATTTTCCGTGAAAAGGGCTTAATAAAATAAACAAGCATCCATGAACCCCATTGTACAACCGGAGGACTTTGTAGACGAGCTGGAGATAGCGAACGTAGACACGGATAAAGTAGCTAACCAATTAACTCGAATGATAGAGAAATATCAGGAGGAAGTATTGGAGAAAATATTAGGACGTGATCTGCTCGCGCTATATGAAGCGGGTGTACAGATTAGCCCTCCTGCTGCACAATGGGGTAATTTAACCAAACGGGTTAAACCGGTTATCGCGGGCGTTGTTTATTACTGGTATATGCGTAACAACCATACGACCACAGCGGCATTAGGTGAGGTAAAGGGCAAGAGTCAAAACTCGGTATCAGCAAGTCCTGAATACAAGATGGTGAAGAATTGGAATGATGTGGTGGATGCGGCATTTAAATGCGCTGATTATATTTCTAAAAATTCAGATATGTACGGCAATTACTATTTTTCGCTGTATAACTATCGTTTAGGCGGATGGAGTAGGCGTTGTTTACCGGATATATTTCAGCGTATTAACACCCTGAACATATAATGGAGCCACTATACCTAACCGATGTTTTCGGACAGATAGTAAGCCGTGTCAGTGCAAGCCTAGCATTTTGCAACCCTAAAATAAAACAGGTCTACTATATCTATGGTAATCCCTTAGAGGTTGGAGATGTGTTGAAGAAAGACAAGGAAAACAAAGTGTATGATAAATATCCTTTAGTGATCTTGTTTACTGACATAACTAATACCAGGGGTACAGTTGGATATGATAGTACTGTTCCTGTCCGAATAGCTATTGTAAATAACACTGAACACAACTATCGTGCGCCAAAGCGTATGGAC
>Ga0247812_10001887_pt1 | contig 11791 bp, 9 predicted proteins | sample UWRJL149409B1_FD_178011 | JGI IMG/M metagenome (GOLD analysis project Ga0247812, IMG submission 178011) | Plant litter microbial communities from Arlington Agricultural Research Station in Wisconsin, United States - UWRJ-L149-409B-1 | ecosystem: Environmental > Terrestrial > Plant litter >...
GATTGACCCCCAGCGCCCCCGCCGCCAGCGCATCGGCGCCCAGCCGGCCAAGCAGCAGCAGATCGGTGACCGCGATCGCCGACCAGGCGAGATTGCCGACGATCAGGGGGAGCGCGAGCACGAGCAGCGCGCGCGCCTCTGCCCGCCATTTGCTCCGATCCACCATGGTCCTGCCTGCCGTCCTCACCGCCGTCATGCCGAGCCGTTAGCCGCGATTCGCGTGCGGCGAAACCATCCCGTCTTCGCGGGCGCGAAGATATGCTTGTTCGACAATCTCAACTGATCGAATAGACATGACGATGGTAGTTCCACCCGCGGCTTTTGATTGGTCAGCTTGCCCCGCGTCACCAAAGGCTAAAGCGCATGAGCGCGGCCCCGCGCGTGAAGGGGCTGTCTCGTGGACCGGGAACGGAGAACACGATGGCAGATCGATTTCAGGACGAACGGCTCCCCCGATGCGACAGGATGACGTGTAGCCGCGCCGCCTGAGCGCGGCCCGTCACACCCCCGTCACGTCCGGCGCCTAGAGCGCTCGCCAAGGAGACTATGGATGTCCAGCATCAACCACAATGAGCGCGCACGCGCCGAATATTCCCCCTCGCTTCAGCAGGCCGCCAAGGCATTGTGGGGCGATGATTTCTGGGGCCGCCATGCGCCCCGCCCGGCGGAAGTGGCGCCCCCGCCGGTCCGGCGGGGGCGCTGAGAGCGAGAGGAAAGACAACAAACTCCGTCGCCGACGCCGGGGAAATCCCATGCCGGGGGCGCAACCGTTCCTATTCGGCCGCCACCCCAAGAATGCCGCGGACTCGCGCGGACGCCACCTGGTTGCGGCCCGATTGTTTGGCGCGGTACAGTGCGGCGTCGGCGGTCTGGAGCAGATCGGCCACCTTGCCCGAGGTTTCGGGAAAGGCCGAGACGCCGAACGAGGCGGTGACGCGCACGCCGTGAATCTCGCTCAACGACTCGATCCGCGCGCGCAGCAATTCGGCTTTGGCCACCGCTTCTTCCAGCGAGCATTCGGGCAGCAGCACGGTCAGCTCCTCGCCGCCATAGCGGCAGGCGATATCGCTTTCGCGCAGCCCGCCCGTGACCGCCCCCGCGACCGCGCGCAGCATCGTGTCACCCATGGCATGGCCATGCTCGTCGTTGAGCCGCTTGAAATGGTCGAGGTCGATCATCAGGACCGCCAGCGGCCGCGCGCTGCGTTCGGAGAGCGAGAGGAAGCGCTCGAGCATGTCTTCCATATAGCGCCGGTTGTAGAGGCCGGTGAGCGGATCGCGCAGCGCTTGGTTGCGCAATTTGTCCCGCAGCGCGATGTTGGACAAGGTGAGCGACATGGCATCGGCGATCGCGGTGATCACCGGCATCGCCTCCTCGAACAGCGCCTCTGCTTCCACGTCCAGGCATTGCATCACGATCAGGCCATAGACTTCCCCGCGCGCCATCATCGGCACCTCCACCGCCGCTGCATCGGCTTCCAGATGAGTACAGCGCAGCGCGCCCGAATCGCGGCGGTTGATGTGCGGCTTGCCGCGCTTGAGCGCCCAGCAGATCCCCGGGGTGATCACGTCGGCCAGGGCTTTGCCCTCTGGCACGCGCCAGCTGGTGGAGAGATCCAGCCGGTCGCGCGAATTGCTATATACATAGAGCGCGCCGCTGAAGCGCGGCAGCAGGCGGTCCACCGTGGAATGGAGCACCCCATTGGCGTCCTCCAGCGTGGAGGCGCTCTGCAGCATGTCGGTCATCGCAAACAATTGCTCGACCTGCTCGCGCGCGGTGACCGCTTCGATCATCGCCTGGCGGCGGCCGCGCGCCTCGTTCGCGGCGCGGCGAAAGCCGATGACGAGCCCCACCAGCGTCAACATTCCGGCGAGAATCTGCAGCGTGACGACGATATCGCCGCCAAAGGCGATGCGCTCCTCCAGCGCGGCGCCTTCGCCATTCTTGCGGGTCAGATAGCGCGCGATGCCGCTGCGGATGGTGATCAGCTGGCGCCGCGATTCGCCTTCGATCAACCGCGCCCGGCCATCCTGCGAGCGGCCGCGGGTGACGAAATCGATCGTTTCCTGCCATACGCCGCCCAGCCGGCCGATCGCCACCCGGCTCGGCGCGTCGTTGAGCCCTTCGATCAGCCGCGCCCGGCGGGCGTCCAGCCCGGCCGAGGCGACATAGAAATTCTGCAGATAGCCCGCGTCCGCGGTCAGCAGATAATCCTTCAGACTGTCTTCGGCGTCCACCAGCGCCTGCTGGGCGATGCGCATCTCGCGCGTATCGTTGCGCAATTCGATCAGCGTCGTCTGATACCGCTGGGTATAGAGGAAACCCGAAAGCTGGATCCCCATCATTGCCAGGATCACCGCGATGATCGGCACGGCCGCCATCCATCCGCGATCGGCTCTGTCCGCGGCAGGATGTTGAGCGCGAAAAACGGCATTGCGGAAAGGCTGCATCAGATCCCGTTAATCACATCATGTTGCAATGCCGTTAACTTGGGAACGCAATCTCCGTTATTTACATATTTTGTGCCGTCGCGCCCGCGCGCTTGGGCGTCCGCTTCGGCTTGACCTTGCCATGGCGCCGTTCCAAGGCCCTGCCATGCGTTTCTTTTCGGACAATGCCGCCCCCGCCTGCCCGGCCGTGATCGACTCGCTGGCCGCCGCGAACGTGATGGACACCGCCTATGACGGCGACGCCTGGAGCCGGCAGCTCGACGCGCGCTTTTCGGCATTGTTCGAAACCGAGGTGCGTGCGCTGTGGATCGCCACCGGAACCGCGGCCAATTCCCTGGCTTTGGCGGCATTGTGCCCGCCGCATGGCGCGGTGATCTGCCATCGCGAGGCGCATATCCAGAATGACGAATGCAGCGCCCCCGAATTCTTCACCCATGGCGCCAAATTGCTGCTGGCCGGGGGCGAGGGCGCCAAGCTGACGCCCGAAAGCGTGGAAGCGCTGCTGGGCGGGCTGCGCACCGATGTCCACCAGGCGCAGCCGCACGCGCTCTCGATCACCAACGCTACCGAATATGGCCAGGTCTACGCCCCTGCGGAGGTTGCCGCCCTGGGTGCCATCGCCCGCGCGCGCAATCTGGGCTTCCATATGGACGGGGCGCGCTTCGCCAATGCGGTGGCGCATCTCGGTTGCAGCCCCGCAGATCTCACCTGGCGCGCGGGCGTGGACGTGCTGAGCTTCGGCTTCGTCAAGAATGGCGGCCTGTCCGCCGAGGCGCTGATCTTCTTCAAGCCTGAGCTGGCGGATGCCACGCTCTATCGACGCAAGCGCGCCGGGCACCTCTTTTCCAAGGGCCGCTATCTCGCCGCGCAATTGCTGGCGATGCTGGACGGCGATCTGTGGCTGGCCAATGCCCGCGCCGCCAACGCCGGTGCGGCGCTGCTGGCGGCCGCGGCGGGGGACAGGCTGATCCATCGGGTGGAGGCCAATGAGGTGTTCCTGCGGGTGAGCCCCCAGGAGGCCGCGGGCCTGCGCGCGCTGGGCTTCGATTTCTACGATTGGGGACCGGGCGAGGCGCGGCTGGTCACCAGCTGGAACCAGGCGGAAGACGCGATCCGCCCGCTGGCGGATGCGATCGCGGCGCTGTGACCGCGCCCACCGAAGTCCGGCCCGCCCGCGCGCGGGTCCTGATCCCGTTCGTGGCGGTCACGCTGATCTGGGGCTCCACCTGGATGGTGATCCGCGGCCAATTGGGCGTGGTCCCGCCCAGCTGGTCGGTCGCCTATCGCTTCGGCATTGCCGGGCTGGTGATGCTCGCCGTCGCGCTGTTCCGGCGCGAGGATTTGCGGCTGGATCGCCGGGGGCTGGCCTTTGCCGGCGCGCTGGCGCTGTTCCAGTTCGTGCTCAATTTCAACCTGGTCTATCGCGCCGAACATCATATCGCCTCCGGGCTGGTCGCGGTGGTGTTCGCCCTGCTGATCGTGCCCAATGCGATCTTCGGCCGGATCTTCCTCAAGCAGCATGTCAGCGGCACCTTCCTTGCCGCCTCGGCGATCGCGATCCTCGGCGTGGCACTGCTGTTCGTCAACGAGGCGCGCGGCGACGCCACGGCGACCGACCAGACGCTGATCGGCATCGGGCTGACGCTGTGCGGCGTACTCTGCGCTTCGGCCGCCAATGTCATGCAGGCCACCCGCCGCGCGACCCACTATCCAATGGCGACGATGCTCGCCTGGGGCATGCTGATCGGTGCCACGATCAATGCCGCCTGGGCCTGGGGCACCACCGGCGCACCGGTGATGGACTGGTCATGGGGCTATGTCGCGGGCGTTCTGTATCTCGGTATCTTCGCCTCGGCGCTGGCCTTCACGCTCTATTTCGGGGTGATCCGCGCGATCGGGCCGGCGATGGCGGCCTATTCGGGGGTGATCGTGCCGGTGATCGCGATGCTGCTGTCCACCCTGTTCGAGGGCTATCGCTGGTCCTGGCTCGCCGCCTTCGGCTGCGTGCTGGCGATGATCGGACTGGTGATCGCGCTACAGGCGCGCAGGCCGGTGCGGTAATCGGGATAGCGCGGCGTCCAGCCCAGCAGGCGCTTCGCCTTGCCATTGGCGACGCGGCGGTTCTCGGCATAGAAGCCGCGCGCCATGGGGGAGAGGCCGGCATCGTCCATCGTCTGGAGCGGCGGCGGGGGCAGGCCCAGCAGCGTCGCGGCATGTTCGATCACCGCATTCTGGCCGCACGGCCGATCGTCCGACAGATTATACGCGCCCGCAGGGCCCGCGAAGCCGGCGATCACGCCCGAGACGATGTCGTCGACATGCACGCGGCTGAATACCTGATCGGGCAGATCGATGCGATGCGCCTTGCCCGCGGCGACGCGTTCCAGCGCCGAACGGCCCGGGCCGTAGATGCCTGGCAGGCGGAACACCCGCGCGCCCAGCGCCTGCCATGCCAGATCGGCCCTGGCGCGCGCGGTGCGCCGCCCCGTGCCGATCGGGGCGGTCTCGTCCACCCAGGCGCCGCCGCTGTCGCCATAGACGCCGGTGGAGGAAAGATAGCCGATCCAGCGCCCGGGTCGATCGGCCAGCGCATCGCCATAGGCCGCGAGCACGGGATCCTCCTCCCCCAAGGGGGGGACGGAGGACAGGAGATGGGTGGCGCGCGAAAGCGCGTCCAGCACCGCGGGCCGATCGTCAAACGCGATCGCGCCCTGGGCCGCGACCCGCCGCGTGCCGCTCACGCTGCCGCCGCCCTGCACGACGCGCGCCGCGATCCGGCCGCTGCTATAGCCCAATCCGAACACGAACAGCCGGATCCCCGCAGCGTCTGCCCGCATGTCCGATCGCGTCATTATGCTTTCCAATGGATTAAGGTTCTTGCTGCACCCGCACAATTGCGCGGTGAACCGCACCGGCGTAAGGCTTCTCCATGCTCGATGTCCAGTCTCCCGCCGCCCCCCATGTCACGCGCCGCGAGGACTATCGCCCGCCCGATTGGCTGATCCCCGAGATCGCGCTGGATTTCGCGCTGGACCCCGTCTGCACCCGCGTGATCGCGCGGCTGAGCGTGACGCGCAACGGCGATCACGATCGGCCGCTGCGGCTGGACGGCGAGGGCCTGACCCCCGCGGCGGTGCGTGTGGACGGCCTTGCCGCGACCGATTGGACGATCGAGGACGGGCAGCTCGTGATCGCCCTGTCGGGCGGCGCGCATCTGGTGGAAACCGAGGTGGACATCGCGCCCGAGCGCAACACCCAGCTCATGGGCCTTTATGCCTCGGGCGGATTGCTGTGCACCCAATGCGAGGCCGAGGGCTTTCGCCGCATCACTTTCTTCCCCGATCGTCCCGACGTGCTCAGCCGCTACCGCGTGCGCATGGCGGCGGACAAGGCGCGCTATCCCGTGCTCCTGGCCAATGGCGATCCGATCGATTCGGGCGATCTGCCCGATGGCCGGCATTGGGCGCAGTGGAACGATCCCTTTCCCAAGCCCTGCTATCTCTTTGCTCTGGTGGCGGGCGATCTGGCGGCCAATCGCGATCGTTTCACCACCATGTCGGGCCGCACGGTCGATCTGGGCATCTGGGTGCGCGAGGCGGATCTGCCCAAGACCGATCATGCCATGGCGGCGCTCAAGCTCTCCATGGCGTGGGACGAGAAAGCCTATGGCCGCGAATATGATCTGGACGTGTTCAACATCGTCGCGGTCGCCGATTTCAATTTCGGCGCGATGGAGAATAAGGGCCTCAACATCTTCAACTCGCGCTACATCCTGGCCGATCCGGACACCGCGACCGATGCCGATTACGACGGCATCGCGGGCGTGGTGGCGCATGAATATTTCCACAATTGGTCCGGCAATCGCGTCACCTGCCGCGACTGGTTCCAGCTCTCGCTGAAGGAAGGCTTTACCGTCTTTCGCGATCAGCAATTCTCGGGCGATCAGGGATCGCAGGCCGTCAAGCGCATCGAGGACGTCCGCATGCTGCGCGCCGCGCAATTCCCCGAGGATTCCGGTCCCCTGGCGCATCCCGTGCGGCCGGAGAGCTATATGGAAATCTCGAATTTCTATACCTCGACGATCTACAATAAGGGCGCCGAGGTCATCCGGATGATCCACACCATCCTGGGGCCCGAGCGTTTCCGTGCCGCGAGCGATCTCTATTTCGCGCGGCACGACGGCCAGGCGGCGACCTGCGAGGATTTCGCCACCGCGATGGAGGATGGCGGCGACGCCGATCTCACCCAATTCCGCTTGTGGTACAGCCAGGCGGGGACGCCGCGGGTGCGCGCGCGGCTGAGCCACGAAGGCACCACCGCGCGGCTGGCGCTGGAGCAGAGCATGACCGCCACGCCGGGTCAGGCCGAGAAAAAGCCGATGGTGCTGCCGCTGCGCATCCGCCTGTTCGGGCAGAAGAGCGTGGGTCCGCTGTGCGACGAGCAGCTCATCCTCTTCTCCGAAGCGCGCCAGGAGATCACGTTCGAAAACATTGCGGAGCGCCCCCTGCTCTCGATCAACCGCGGCTTTTCGGCGCCGGTGGTGGTGGAGGCCGATCGCAGCGCTCCCGATCTGGCGTTTCTTTCCGCGCATGACGACGATCCCTTCGCACGCTATGAAGCGATGCAGCAATTGATGCTGGATGTGCTGGTGCGCGCGGTGGCGGAGGGCTTTGCCGATCACACGCCCGTGATCCAGGCGGTGCGGGGCACGCTGGCCGATCCCGCGCTGGATGCGGCGTTCATCGCAGAGGTCGTGCTGCTGCCCTCCGAGGCGTTCATCGGCGATCAGATGCTGGTGGTGGATCCGGAGGCGATCCACCGCGCCCGCGAAGCGCTGCGCGGCGAGCTCGGTGCGGTGCTGGAGCCGCAATGGCGCGCGGCCTATGCCGGCAGCCAGGCCAATCGCTTCGAATATTCGCCCGCCGCCAAGGGCGCGCGCCGGCTCAAATCGGTGGCGCTGGGCTATATCGCCGCCTCCGGCGCGGCCGATGCCGCCGATCTGGCCGCGGCGCAATTCGAGGGCGCGGACAATATGACTGATCGCCAGGGCGCGCTGGGCACCTTGGTCAACGGCGTTTCGGACAAGCGCGATGCGGCGATCGCGGCCTTTTACGATCGCTTCCACGACAATGCGCTGGTGCTGGACAAATGGTTCACCGCGCAGGCGCTGTCCACGCGCGGCGACGTGATGGATGCGGTGCTGGCGCTGGCGAAGCATCCCGATTTCACATTGGCCAATCCCAATCGCGTCCGCGCGCTGGCAGGGGCCTTTGCGGTCAACCAGCGCGGCTTCCACGGGGCGGACGGGCGCGGCTATGCCTTTCTGGCGGAGACGATCGTGGCGCTGGATGCGCTCAATCCGCAGACCGCGGCGAAATTGGTGCCGCCGCTGGGCCGCTGGCGCCGCTTCGACGAGGCGCGCGCGACGCTGATGCGATCGGCGCTGCAGCGGATCGTGGCCGCGCCGGGCCTGTCCAAGGACGTGTTCGAACAGGCCTCGAAGAGCCTGGGATAGCGCTTCGCCGGGATCGCCGTCAGGGTCGGGGCGTAGCCCGCCCTGCCCGCGTCCACAGCCCGTCGCGCGCGCGCGCCGGCGCGGGCTTGCCGATCGCCTGCCCCAGCGCCTTGGCCAGCCAGCCCAGCTTTGCCGCGCCACTGCTATGCACGCGCTGATCCCAGGCATGTTCGCCGCGCGCCTTCACCGCGCGCGCGATATCGCCATAGATGCCCGCCGCCGCCAGCACCGCCCAGCGCGCGCGAAAGGGCAGCTTGGCCGCGCCGACGCGCGCCGAAGCCTCGTAGCGCTCCGCGCGCTCGGCCAGCCGCCGGCCCAGCACCGCCAGGCGCGGGCGATAATGGGGCTTCATATGCTCGCCCGGCGGGATATCCATCTCCGCCAGCCAGTCCAGCGGCAGGTAGCAGCGGCCGCCGGCATCGTCCTCGCCCACGTCGCGCGCGATATTGGCGAGCTGAAAGGCCAGGCCCAGATCGCAGGCGCGGTCCAGCGTCGCCTCGTCCGCGGGATCCACGCCCATCACGATCGCCATCATCACCCCCACGACCCCGGCGACATGATAGCAATAGAGCATCAGATCCGCCTCGCTGTGCGGGCGCCATTCCGCCGCGTCCATCGCGAAACCCTGGACCAGATCGCGCGGAAGATCATGCGGGATCGCGCATTCGGCCGCCACCAGCCCCAGCGCATCGAACGCCGGATCGCCGGTGATCTCGCCCGCCAGTGCCGCTTCGGTGCGCGTGGCGATCTCGGCCAGCCGTGCCGGCGGATCGGCCACCATGGCCATCGCCCCGCCATGATCCTGCCCGTCGGCCAGATCGTCGCATTTGCGGCACCAGGCATAGAGCAGCCAGGCGCGATCGCGCGTGCGGCGATCGAACAGCCGGCTGGCCATGGCGAAGCTGGTCGAACCGCGCGCGATGCTTTCGCCGGCGGTGGCGACCAGGGCTTCTCGGCTTGCCCGCGCGGTGTGCTTCATCTCGATCAAAATCTTGTCATTTTTCCGCGAATCACCCCGACCCGCTTCCTTCATTGCGCCGATAATGAAAAGAAAATTTCGCTGCCGTGATGAAATGCCATCGCTGCGGCAGAGGAGAAAAGCCCCCGATTTTCAGAGATCCTCGCGCTTCATCCGCACGATCGTCTCGATCGGTTTCTGTGCCGTCATCTGCGTCAGCAGCCCGCCGAGATCGTCATCCACCAAAAGAATATCACGATGTTGCGGCCGCACGAAGCCGGTGGCGGCCATCGTTGCCACGAACGCGATCAGATGATCGTAATAGCCCGCCACGTTGAGCAGCCCCACGGGCTTGGCATGATAGCCCAATTGCGCCCAGCTCACCGCTTCCCACAATTCATCGAGCGTGCCGACCCCGCCGGGGATCGCGATGAATCCGTCCGAAAGATCGGCGAAGCGCGCCTTGCGCTCGTGCATGGTCTGGACGATGTGGAGCGCGGTGCAGCCCATATGCGCCACTTCGGCATCGCGCAGCGCCACGGGAATGACCCCGATCACCTCGCCGCCCGCGGCCAGCGCGGCATCCGCCAGCGCCCCCATCAGCCCCAGCCGCCCGCCGCCATAGACCAGCCCGATGCCGCGCCGGGCGAGACTGCGGCCCACCATGCGGGCGGATTCGAGATACACCGGATCGGCCGGCGTGGCCGATCCGCAATAGACCGCGATGCGCTTCACCGCGCGCGATCCTCCAGCATCAATGCCGCGGTCGCCTTGGCGCTGCCCACCACGCCGGGGATGCCCGCGCCCGGATGCGTGCCCGCGCCGACGAAATAGAGGTTCGAGATCGCATCGTCGCGATTGTGGACGCGAAACCAGGCGCTCTGCATCAGCGTCGGCTCCAGCGAAAAGGCGCTGCCCAGATGCGCGTTGAGATCGGTGCCGAAATCCGCGGGGGTGTAATGGAATTTGGTCACGATCCGATCGTGGATGTCCGGGATCAGCCTTTTGCCGATCTCGTCCAGGATGCGCTTTTCCAGCACGGGCCCGATCTCGTCCCAGTCGATCGGCAATTTACCCTGATGCGGCACGGGCGCCAGCGCATAGAAGGTGGAATGGCCCTCGGGCGCCATGCTGGGATCGGTGACGGTGGGGTGGTGGAGATAGAGGGAGAAATCCTCGGACAGCACGCCACTGTTGTAGATGTCGTCCAGCAGCCCTTTATAGCGCGGGCCGAACAGGATCATGTGGTGCGGAATGCCGGGCCAGGCGCCCTTGATCCCGAAATGGACCACGAAGAGCGAGGGCGAATAGCGCTTCTTCTCCAGCGAAGCCGCCACCCGCGCGCCGCGTCGGTTGCCGGTCAGCAGGTCGCGATAGCTGTGGACGATGTCGGCGTTGCTGGCCACCGCATCGGCATCGATCCGCCAGCCGCTTTTCGTCCGCACGCCGGAGGCGCGATCGCCCATCGTCTCGATCTCCACCACCGGATCGTTCAGCCGCAGCGTCCCGCCCAGCCGCTCGAAATGCGTGACCATGCCCGCGATCAGCCGGTTCGTCCCGCCCTTGGCGAACCAGACGCCGCCATCCTTTTCGAGCTTGTGGATCAGCGCATAGATGGCGCTGGTGGTCATCGGATTGCCGCCCACCAGCAGGGTGTGGAAGGACAGCGCCTCGCGGAGCTTCTCGCTCTTCACGAAGCTGGAAACCATCGAATAGACCGAACGCCATGCCTGATATTTGGCCAGCGCCGGCGCGGCCTTGATCATGGAGGCGAAATCGAGGAACGCCACCGTCCCCAGCTTCTCATAGCCTTCGTGATACACGCCCGCGGAATATTCGAGAAATTTCTGATAGCCGGCCACATCGCCGGGATCGAGCCGCGCGATCTCGGCATTCAATTGCCGCTCGTCGTTGGAATAATCGAAATTGGTGCCGTCCGGCCAGTTGAGCCGATAGAAGGGCATCACCGGCTGGAGCGTGACGTCCGCCGCCATGTCATGGCCCGAAAGCGCCCAGAGCTGCTTGAGGCAATCCGGATCGGTGATCACGGTGGGCCCGGCATCGAAGGTGAAGCCGTCCTTTTCCCAATAATAGCCGCGCCCGCCCGGCTTGTCCCGGCCCTCGATCAGCGTGGTTTCCACCCCCGCGGATTGCAGGCGGATCGCCAGCGCCAGCCCGCCGAACCCGGCCCCGATGACCGCGGCGGTCTTCATCCCACTCATCGACGCTTCTCCAATATGGCCGCGATCGCGCGTCCGATCGGCACCGGCGGCTTGCCGGTCAGGATGCGTGCCTTGTCGAACAACGTGGAACGCCCCGCATAGAAGCGCGAAACCAGCTCGGCATCCAGCGAATAGAAGCGCTCGAGGATCTTATATCGTTCCGCGGGAACCCCGGCGCGGAACAGCATCTTATCCAGCATCCGATAAAAGCCGCGATCGTCCCAGGTCTTCTTCGCGAACGTGAACAGCAGATCGTGCAGCGAGGCGCCGTCCATGCGGTGCTGGCCGGAGACCAGGATCGCGGTGCGCACCGCATCGGGCAGCGAATAGCCGGTGGTGGGGTGAAACAATCCGGCGCGCGCGCCCGCCTTGGCCACCTGCTTGCCGCCCGAATCCCAATAGGCCTCGAAATCGCCGCCCATGCAGACCGGCAGCACACCGGTCTCCTCGCGCAGCACATGATCCACCTTCCAGCCGCGCGCGGCGGCATAATCCGATATGCGGCGGCGGCATTGGATCGCGTCGATGTCGGGCGTATCGCTGTAATAGGTGTCCTCGACGAACATCCGGTCTTCGGCGAAGGGCAGGCAATAGACGAAGCGATAGCCGTCGATCTGCTCCACCGTGGCATCCATCACCAGCGGCC
>Ga0247812_10001890_pt1 | contig 11785 bp, 8 predicted proteins | sample UWRJL149409B1_FD_178011 | JGI IMG/M metagenome (GOLD analysis project Ga0247812, IMG submission 178011) | Plant litter microbial communities from Arlington Agricultural Research Station in Wisconsin, United States - UWRJ-L149-409B-1 | ecosystem: Environmental > Terrestrial > Plant litter >...
GTGCTGCCGATCCTGCACCTCAACGGCTACAAGATCGCCAACCCGAGCCTGCTCGCGCGCATCCCCGAGGAGGAGCTGCTGCAGCTCATGCGCGGCTACGGCCACACGCCGTACGTGGTCTCCGGCGGTTTCGACGACGAGGACCCGCTGCTCGTACACGCCCGCCTGGCCGCGACCATGGACGTGGTGCTCAATCAGATCGCCCAGATCAAAGCGGATGCCGCCGCCGGGACCCTCGAGGGACGCCCCGCCTGGCCGATGATCATCCTGCGCACCCCCAAGGGCTGGACCTGCCCGAAGGAGATCGACGGCCACCCGGCCGAGAACAACTGGCGGTCGCACCAGGTTCCGCTGGCGAACGCCCGCGACACCGAGGAGCACACGCGTCTGCTCGAGAGCTGGCTGCGGTCGTACCGGCCGGAGGAGCTGTTCGACGACGCCGGCCGCGTCGTCGACGAGGCCACCGCGCTCGCGCCCGTCGGCGACGCGCGCATGAGCGCCAACCCGGTCGCGAACGGCGGGCTGCTGCGGCAGGCGCTCAAGCTGCCCGACTTCCGGGACTACGCGGTCGAGGTGGAGACCCCGGGCGGCTCGACCAGCGAGGCCACCGCCATCCTCGGCAACTGGCTGCGCGATGTGATCACCGCGAATCCCACGAACTTCCGCATCTTCGGACCCGACGAGACGGCGTCGAACCGGCTGCAGGCCGTGTTCGAGGTGACCGACAAGCAGTGGGATGCGGGCACGCTCCCGATCGACAGCGACAACCACCTCGCCCGCGCCGGACGCGTCATCGAGATGCTCAGCGAGCACCAGTGCCAGGGCTGGCTCGAGGGCTACCTGCTCACCGGCCGCCACGGCATCATCAACTCCTACGAGGCCTTCGTGCACATCGTCGACTCGATGTTCAACCAGCACGCCAAGTGGCTCAAGAGCTCGCGCCGTATCGAGTGGCGCCGCCCGGTGGCCTCGCTCAACTACCTGCTCTCGTCGCACGTCTGGCGGCAGGACCACAACGGCGCCTCCCACCAGGACCCCGGGTTCATCGACCACGTGGTCAACAAGAAGGCCGACGTGGTGCGGGTCTACCTCCCCTTCGACGCCAACACGCTTCTCAGCACCTACGACCACTGCCTGCGCAGCGTCGACTACGTCAACGTGGTCGTTGCCGGCAAGCAGCCCGCGCCGAACTGGCTCACCATGGACGAGGCCGTCGCGCACTGCACCCGAGGCATCGGCATCTTCGACTGGGCGGGGTCGGAGAAGGACGGAGAGGCACCGGATGTCGTGCTCGCCTCCGCCGGGGACGTCCCGACCCTCGAGATGCTCGCCGCCGTCTCGATTCTGCGCGACAAGGTTCCGTCGTTGAAGGTGCGCGTCGTCAACGTCGTCGACCTGATGCGTCTGCAGAGCGAGGGCGAGCATCCGCACGGACTGAGCGACAGCGAATACGACGCCATATTCACAACGGATGCGCCGGTCATCTTCGCGTACCACGGTTACCCCTGGCTGATCCACCGTCTCACCTATCGCCGGCACGGTCACGACAACCTGCACGTTCGCGGCTACAAGGAGGAGGGCACGACCACGACGCCCTTCGACATGGTGATGCTCAACGACCTGGACCGCTACAAGCTGGTGATGGACGTGCTCGACCGCGTGCCCGGTCTGTCCGAGACGCAGGGGGTGCTTCGCCAGGAGATGCAGGACGCCCGCTACCGCGCTCGCACCTATACGCGCGAGCACGGCGAGGACATCCCGGAGGTCACGGAGTGGAGCTGGGGCGGAGCCTCCTCGGCGTCCCTCTCCTACGCGGACAGCGGCGGAGACAACGCCTAGCCGGCTTCGATACGGCTGCTCCTTCGTCGCGGCCTACTCAACCAGCGGGGGTCTCGCTGGTTGAGTAGCAGGCGAGCGAAGCGAGTTCGCGTATCGAAACCGACCCGGTCGAGCGTCGTCTCCCTCACAGCCCGCCACCTCTCCCCAATTCGGGAGCGCCCCGGCACGCCCGCTCCCAGGCCATTACCGTTCCGGCATGCCAAAACCCCCACCCGAACCCCTCGCCTGCGGCGAACCCGCCCGCCTCATCCTCGCGATCATCCGCGGCTTCCCCCTCAGCCTCGGATACGACCGTGGCGCGTTGATCCACCCGCAGCTCGCCTGGAACACCATCGACGTGTTCGCCCGAGCAATGCGCCGGGCCGAGAGCGAGGTGCGGGAGCATGCACGCACCTGCACCGTGCACGAGGCACACCGCACGGTCGACGCTCGCGGAATGCGATCCCTCGCCCTCCAGCACCTCGCCTGGCAGGCGAAGAAGGCGCTCGGCGAGACGAATGCGGTGGAGGGGCTGTGGCTCCGATGATGAGAGGCGTCAGCCTCGATCGACGGGTCCGTCTCCGCTCGCCGCCGTCGACCCGAGCAGCGGGTCGGGAACCGCCGCGTGCGCGGGTTGCACGGGTTCCTCGGGCTGCACGGGCTTCGCGACCGGTGCGGCCGACCTGCCGTTGCCGAGTTCCCTGTGCACCCCGAACACCACGATCGGGATCAGCACGAGCGAGCGCAGGTCGAACAGCGCGTGCACCACGATTGCCACCAGGATGCTGCCGGTCGCCAGGTAGACCGCCATGAGCAGCGTCCCGATGACGAGCGCGCCGACGATCCCCGCCACGCCCTGGTACACGTGCAGCAGTGCGAAGATCACGATGCTCGCGACCACAGCGGCGACTGCGCTCCCCGTGACCCCGAAGATCAGTGCCGGCATCGCGAGCCGGAACAGCAGTTCCTCCACGACTCCGGCGTTGATCGCGAGCGCCGCACCGTAGCGCAACTCCGCGCGGTTGCGGGGGAGCAGTGCCTGCACGTCGCCGACCGCAGCCACCTCGGTCTCCTTGCGCGCCAGAACGACGATGAGGAGGGTGCCGACCACGAGGGCCGCCGCGAATCCGACGACCAGGCCGACTCCCAGGGTGCCGCTGTCTGCGAAGGTCCGGCGGGCATCCGCTACAAAACCCCAGCGGTTCACCGCGTCGAGGAACAGCGGGATGAACTGCCAGACCAGCACCAGCACCACGACGGCCGAGCCGCCGAAGGTGATGAACGACTCGCGCACCCACTTGCGGAACACCTTCTGTCGGCGACTGGTGGCCCGCATCCGCTTGAACCTGCCGTACTCGCGGCGGTCTTTGCGCACGGCGCGCACGGCTATGAACGCCAGCAGGCCCGCGAGCACAACGCCGAGAACGTACGGGGTCAGCGGGGAGTCGGGGGAGAGCACCCGTCAATTCTGCCGTGCTCACCCCCGCGCTCGCTGAGCCCGTCGACGCGCTAGGGGTGCACGATGATCTTCACCGCGGTCTCGTTGCGGTTGATCAGCGTGTCGAAGCCCTCGCTGATGAGGTCGTCGAGTGCGATGCGCCCGGTGATGAACGGCGCGAGGTTCACCCTGCCCTCCTGCACCAGCTTGATAGTGGCGGCGTGGTCGCGCACGTAGGCGATCGTTCCGCGCAGGTCGATCTCCTTGAGCACGAGCTTCTGCATGTCGAGCACGGCGGGCTTGCCCCAGATGGAGACGTTCACGATCACGCCGGTCGGCTTGATCGCGTCGAACAGCATGTCGAGCACCACGTTGACGCTGGAGCACTCGAAGGCCACGTCCGCGCCGACGCCGCCGGTGAGCTCGCGCACCCGCTCGGCCACGTTCTCCTCGCTCGGGTCGATCACGTGGTCGGCCACGCCGCTCTCGATCGCCTTCGCCTTGCGCGCCCCGCTCAGCTCCGACATGATCACGGTCACGCCCGAGGCCTTGAGCACCGCCGCCAGCAGCAGTCCGATCGGTCCGGCGCCGCCGATGAGCGCCACGTCGCCCGCCTTCGCCCCGCTGCGCACGAAGGCGTGGTGGCCGACCGAGAGCGGCTCGATCAACGCGGCCTCGTCGAGCGGGATGTCGCCGATCGGGTGCACCCAGCGCTCGTCGACGACGATCTTCTCACTCAGTCCGCCGCCACCGCCGGCGAGCCCGATGAAGCCCATCTTCACGCACAGGTGGTAGTTGCCGGCCAGGCAGGGAGCGCACTCGTTGCAGACGAAGTACGGCTCGACCACCACGTTCTCGCCGACGCTCAGGCCGGTCACGCCGTCGCCGACCGCGGTGATCGTCCCGGAGAACTCGTGGCCGAGGGTCACGGGCTCCTCCTCGTGGGAGAGCGGATGCGGGTGCCCGGCTGCCGGGATGAAGATCGGACCCTCGAGGTACTCGTGCAGGTCGGTGCCGCAGATGCCGCACCAGGCGACGTCGATCGCGACCGCCCCCGCGCGCAACTCCGGTTCGGCGATGTCTTCGATGCGGATGTCGTTCGGGCCGTGGAACCGTGCTGCCTTCATTGGCTTCTCCTCTGGTAAACGAAAGTTCGCTCGGGAATATCATCCGCCCGACAGGGTTGGTTCTACGAGAGGCTTAGGTCCCGACCCCGAATCGACGTGAGGATTTCCGTGAGCAATACCGTGAACAGAGCGGATGTGGGCTTCCGCTCCGAACGCGGACCGATCCTGATCGCGTTGATGCTCACCACCGGGCTGGTCGCGATCGACGCGACCATCCTCGCCACGGCGGTCTCCTCGATCGTGGACGATCTCGGAGACTTCCGCCTCTTCCCCTGGCTGTTCTCGATCTACCTGCTCGCGCAGGCGGTCTCGGTGCCGATCTACGCGAAGCTCTCCGACGTTGTGGGACGCCAGCCGATCATCCTCATCGGCATCGCCCTGTTCATGATCGGCTCCATCCTCTGCGGCTTCGCGTGGAGCATGCCCGCACTCATCGCCTTCCGTGTCGTCCAGGGGCTCGGTGCCGGTGCCGTGCAGCCGATGTCCGTGACCATCGCGGGCGACATCTACACCCTCGCCGAGCGCGCGAAGACGCAGGGCTACCTCGCCAGCGTGTGGGGCATCTCCTCCGTCGTCGGTCCCACCCTCGGCGGTCTGTTCTCCCAGTTCCTCTCCTGGCGCTGGATCTTCTTCGTCAACGTGCCGCTCTGCCTGATCGCGGCGTTCATGATCTACCGTGCCTTCCACGAGACCATCGAGCCGCGCAGGCACAAGGTCGACTACCTCGGCGCCGGGCTGCTGGCCGCCGCGCTCTCGCTGCTGATCCTCGCGGTGCTGGAGGGCGGGCAGGCCTGGGCCTGGAACTCCTGGCAGTCCATCGGCGCCTTCGCGGCCGGCGGGGTGCTGCTCGTCTGCTTCGTGCTCGCGGAACGCAAGGCGGCGGAACCGATCCTCCCGCTCTGGGTCTTCTCGAGGCGCCTGCTGCTCACCACCTCGCTGATCTCGCTCGGCGGGGGAGCGATCCTGATCGGACTCACGTCCTACGTCCCCACCTACCTGGAGCGCACCCTCGGCACCCCGCCCCTGATCGCCGGACTCGCGCTCGCCACCCTCACCATCGGCTGGCCGATCGCGGCCGCGAACTCGGGGCGGCTCTACCTGCGGTTCGGGTTCCGCAACACGGTACTGATCGGGCTGGCGTTCATCCTGGTGGGAGCCTCGGCGCTCGCCGCATCCGCTCTCACTCCCACGCTCTGGTTCGTGGCGCTGAGCTGCTTCGTGATCGGCCTCGGCATGGGACTCATGGTCACGCCGTCACTGATCGCGGCGCAGTCGAGCGTGGAGTGGGACGAGCGCGGTGTCGTGACCGGCACCAACCTGTTCGCGCGGTCGATCGGCAGCGCCGTGGGTGTGGCGATCTTCGGGGCGATTGCGAACGCGATATTCCTGGCGGCTGGCACGGAGACGGATCCCGGGGTAGTGGCGTCCGCGTCGTCGGCGGTGTTCATCGCGGTGCTGGTGGCCGCCGTGGCGACCGTCGTTGCGGCCCTGTTGATGCCCCGCAAGCGGGTCGATCCGGTCACCGCCGGGCCCGAGACCGCGGCCGCGTAGCGGTCACGCGAGTCCGCTTGGCGAGCACCTCGAATGCCACTTTGTACGTAGGTGCTGCACAACCGGACTGTCGCGAGTGAACGGTCTGCACCTGATTCGAAGATAAATCGATAAGCTCCGGACATGCGCGAAGTACTAAGACAAATCTTGGCTCTACAGACCCGGTGGTCTTCAGAGAACACACCCGAAATGACATTGAGGGGGAAGTTGATACGGGACACGCTTCCCGCGTGGATGAGCGAGCGAATCGTTGAAGCTCTCAAGACGCTGCCAGTTCACTTTCAGGATATTGCCGCTGAGGGCAGAGACGGGACCGGTCTTAAGAGCCAGATCCCGTGGGCGCGAGCCTATTCGAAAGGTCGATCCCCGAGCGCAACTGAAGGATGGTACTTGGTCTATCTTTTCGGAGCGGACGGCGGTCAGGCATATCTTTCGCTAAACCAAGGAACGACCCAGTGGGATAGGGGAGAGTTCAAGCCGCGCCCAGTGGGTGAAATTCGAGCCCGGGCAGATTGGGCGCGTTCGGCAATCGCTCTCGAGACTGCCAAATGGAAGGGCCTAACAACCGAGATTCAGTTGCATTCAACCACCAGTCTTGGGGTCGCCTACGGTATTGGAAACGTCGTCGCGATTGAGTACAGCGCGAACAACTTGCCGAACGAAGAGCAGTTGCGCCAGGATTTCGACAGGCTCCTCAACCTCTTGGTGCTCCTCTACGAGGACGAAGAGAACGCGTTGCTTGTGCCGGGAGGACTAGCACCTGAGGTCGTCGACGCCCTGTCGATGGCTGACCTTGCTGCGGGAAGCCGGAGAAAACATGGACGCAATAGGCTGACCGGAGCGGAACGAAAAGCAATCGAGCAGCACGCGGTAGATGTCACTACTGAATATCTCTTGGCCGCAGGATTTTCTGTGAGCGACGTGGGGGCCACTCAGTCTTATGACCTGGATGCGCGCCGCGACGGTCAACGAATTTACGTCGAAGTCAAAGGCACCGTTTCATCGGGCGAGGAAGTGATTCTCACTCGAAACGAAGTTGCTCTTCATCAGAAGAATCCGTCGCAGAGCATGCTGTCTATAGTGAGCGAAATTGTTCTTGATCGAACCGGTATGGTTCCAATTGCTTCAAGCGGCACCCTGAGAGTGACCACCCCGTGGGTGGTTCAGCGGGAGGCGCTAACGCCCCTCACCTACCTGTACCAAGTTCCGGCAGATACCTAAAATGAATGGTCGAATGCTAGGGATATTGGAAGTTAGGGACTCTGCCACGGGACGACTGATTGAGTCTTCAATACAAGTCACACCCCACCGTCTCGACTCCCGAGAAAGATATCTCACAATCTGACCGACCGTCCGTCCGCCCGTCGCAACAAGATCGCGCTCGGCCTGTTCAACGATAAGGCTTTGGCTCTGAATGCATCGATTGAGAGTGCTGACGCATCCACATGATTTGTAAGCGTCCGATTCAGAACTATTGGGTTCTACTCGGACTTATGCTGCGTTTTCGCCGTTGACGGCATCCGGCCCAGTCTTTCGACCTGCAATCTCGCGACGTCGTTGACGTGGTACTTGTGCTGATATTGCCTTCATGATGACTTCCGCAGTCGTCGGGCTAAGGGATAGCAAAGTTTCATCGCCTAACTTCAGAGCACCAAGCTTGCTTTTCGAAGGTTCGATGCCCAGAGCTGAAAGCAGAGTAGCGGCCACGGAGGCGGCGAGGAGAGGCGGTACTGCATTCCCGATTTGGCGGTGACCATGCCAATTCGTTGTGTGAAACCGAAACCAATCTGGGAACGAATGTATCCGTGCTGCCTCTCTTATCGATATGACGCGGGGTTCGGTCGGATGTATTGGCCGCGACGCGCTAAATGCGCCACGCTCGCGTCCGGTTCCTGCACGGAGAGTATTCGAGGCTTGCTTCTCAGAAAGCCTGTAGGCGCGACTGATTTTTTCAGTTGTTCCTTGCGCAGTATTAGCGAAACGCTGGATCGATTCAGGCTTGTGCATTGTCTTCTTGCAGCCTGACAGTCTTGAATCATCAAAGGCACGTTCGTGACCAAATCGATTGCCAAAGAGGCCTTGAATGTCGCCAAACTTCAAGTATGCATTCGTCGTAACTTTCAAGCGCCGTCTGTCTTCAGATGTCAGTTCGATCACCCCTGAGTCGTTTGCGGACTCGTAGTCGTCAAGAGTAGGGAGCCCCGCGAGAGCATCTGCGACCGTCGCAACTGGGGACCCGAAAGTAGATGGGATCAGTGGCGCTGTGTCACCAAGCAGGCCCATAACGAACACTCTCCGCCTTTTCTGTGGAACCCCAAATTCCGTCGCCAACAACGGCTTCTCGTATCCCGAAATTGAGTATCCAGCCGTTCGAAGGCGGTCGAACGCTTCATTCCGCAATCCTTCAAATCTAGGGCTTAGAAATCCCGGCACATTCTCCATACAGAACGCTTTGGGGCGTATTTCCTCGACAATTCGCACGAACTCGCCTATGAGCTGATTACGGTCATCGTCCAGATCTTGACGACCCATTACGGAGAAACCTTGGCATGACGGCCCGCCGACAATAACGTCGATGTTGCGGTCCCACTCGTCCCCGTCGGGGTGGTGGGAATCCCACCCGATCTGAGCGGAATCTATCAGTTCGGAAGCGCGGACTGTTCGAATATCACGGCAAAGTACATCAGTCGCGGGGAAGTTGAAAAGATGAGTAGCTGCGTGCACAGGATCGTATTCAACGGCAGATAGAACGTCGAAACCCGCCATCTCAAAGCCGAGACTGAGGCCCCCGGCTCCTGCAAATAGGTCGATCACTACGGGCCGACGTCTTCTGGAAGGGAAGGTGATCATAGAGCTAAGCGTGGGGCGGTCATAGCTAACGATCGCATAAGCATGCGGCATGAGCAAACTCGTCTCGGCGAGGCAAATTTGGATTGCTCGATTCCGGACGCGTCCAGATATCCCTTGTTTTGGGGGGGCGGCTGCTGACACAGCGGCGCGTAAGATGAAGAAAACACCGCAATCGGGTTACATGTCAATATATGCCGTTGAGTCCGCAATTACCGAATGGAATACATTGACCGACACAACCGTCAAGGCACTAGCGGGTCCGGTCAAGCGGTTCTTCATCGACATCATCACCAGGGACATTGACTTAGTAGCTTCGATTCTCGACCTCGTCGATAACAGCGTTGACAGCGCGCACGAGCTTCGGCCGGATGGTGATTTCTCCGGTTTGAAAATTGAAGTCGTAGCCAACGACAAAGAGTTTTCGATCGTAGACAACTGCGCGGGGATCGACGTTCACGATGCAAAGACTTACGTATTTCGTTTGGGCCGCCCCTCAGACATTGAGGGAAGCGAGGGGTCCATCGGACAATTCGGAGTCGGTATGAAACGTGCACTCTTCAAACTGGGGTGGGCGTTCGTGGTGGACTCGGTCTCGGCTACCGGACACTTCACGGTCGACCTGGATGTGCGCAAATGGGAGAAAACGCCTGACTGGGAAATCGAACTTACGGTCCATGATCGGGATCGAAAGGCATCAACCGGCACCACGATCATTGTTAACGAGCTTCATGCCTCGATTAAGGCAGCGCTGGGACGTGACGATGTCCTTGGTCGTCTGCGTGAGGACCTCAAATCCAAGCACAGGCTGGCGATAGAGAACGGGTTGCAACTCGTGCTGAACGGTAAACCGTTAAATCCAATTCCATCGCAGCTTGCGTATGGAGAGAACATAAAGCCCTTAATGAAGTCATTTGATGTGCACACCGCCATCGGAACGATTGTTGGGGTGGAGATCTTCGTAGGAGTCATTGCGGAGAGTGTTGCCAACGAAGACGCTGCGCCCGAAAATTCCAAAGAGGCAGCTCGGGAAGCTGGTTGGCATGTCTTCGGCAACAGTCGTTTGTTGTTGGCTTCTGATCGGTCCAATACGACTGGATGGGGTGGCAGCGGGAATATGCCGATGTATCACAATCAATATGGGCGGTTCCGAGGGTATGTGTTCATGTATTCGAAGGATTCAAACTCGTTGCCGTGGAACACGATGAAAACGGGCGTCGATTCCTCCGATCCGACGTGGACGAAAATCCGGGGCGAGATGATTACAGCCGGTAAGCAGGTCGTGACATTGCTTAATCACCTTAAGAATGAGCGAACCGGAGAGAACAAAGAGGCGGACGTTCCCATCTCTAGAGCTCTCGAAGCGGCTCAATCATTTACCATCACGCAACTTAAGGCAATTGAACCGAGCAGCCCGCTTACGTATCCGGAACCCAACCCGGAGCTCGAGAAGGGCGATCGTTTCAAGAAGATCGCGTTTTCAGTCGATGCGGAAGCGTTTTTGGAGGTGAGCGAAATGGTAGGCGAGAAGACCGCCGCGAAAGTCGGACGCGCGACCTTCGATCATTTTTATCGCACACAAATCGCCGAGGGATAGAACATTGTCTCGTCCCCTCCTCGACTATCGCAATCGACCGGCGAAGGCCATCGAACGGCATTTGATTGTCGACTTGTGTCGGCGTGTTCTTCAGAACCATCCCGGCGTGGAGTTTCAGTACATAGGAATGGGTGCGCTGGAGTTTTTGGACTTCGCTCTCATGCATCGAGCCTTGGGCCTTACTCAGATGGTTTCCATCGAGCAACAGAGCACCGAGCGCCACGAATTTAATAAACCATTTAGGTCTATACGGATCGTTCAGGGGCACTCATCAGCCGTGCTCAACGGTAAGCACGTAGACCTTTCACGGCCTTCTATCGTCTGGTTGGACTACACAGGCGGGCTTGACGATTCCATGCTCGGAGACATCGAAGATGTGTCGCGGATTATGCCATCTCCGAGCCTTCTTTTCGTGACAGTAAACGCAGTGGCAAAGAAACTCGGCGAACGCATGAGCGATCTTGAAGAGCGGATATCGCCAGCTCGTATCCCCGAATGGGTATCGGACGACAATCTCAATGTTCACGGCCTAATGCGCGCCCAGCGTCAAATGATGTCCTTTTCTGTGAAACTCGGTCTCGAATCCCGAGCAACCTCGCCGATATTTCAACAACTTGTGAACTTGCACTATCAGGACAATGCCAATATGCAAACTTTCGGCGGGCTATTTCTTCCGGCTGGAACCGATCCGATGGTTGCCATTTCCTCATTTGAAGATCTGGATTTCGTGATCGCTGACGATAAAATTTTGGATCTTCGGGTGCCAGTAATTACCGCCGCAGAGCGCTTCGTTCTTGATCGCCAGTTGCCGCTTGCGGAAGGCATCGAGCTAGTCGCAGATCATATCCCTCCGAAGGATCTCGTCGCTTATCAGCGGGTCTACAAGTACATGCACCTGGCGGGCTTACAAAGTGCGGCAGAATCCACCTGGATCGCCTGAGATCAGCCGTATCATTCGCTCTTCCGTGTTAATGGTGTAACACCAACGCAGAACCGAGCGTCAGTCTGACGAACGAGCACTCGTTTTGCGTAGTCCCTGAGCTGCGCGCAGTCGCCCCTGTAAGCGTTTACAAACTTCGACGGAGAGGCGGCAATGGCAGAAAGTCCACACTCGTATTGGTGGCCAAGCGCGCGCGAGTCTCCATCGCATCCGCCTTGCGAGTTCTCAACGGTTTGCCCGCATCGACGCAGACCACCGAGAAGGGCAAGCTCCTTCGTCGCTCGCTACTCAACCAACGAGAGGCGGAACACTGCGAGGATTGGAGCATGGACGCCTCCCCGAACCCCAAGCTCGACGAACTTGTTGCCATCACCGCGAAGCTGCGCGCTCCCGGCGGCTGCGCCTGGGACGCCGAGCAGACCCACGAGTCGCTCGTGCAGTACCTCGTCGAGGAGAGCTACGAGCTC
>Ga0247812_10001893_pt1 | contig 11773 bp, 13 predicted proteins | sample UWRJL149409B1_FD_178011 | JGI IMG/M metagenome (GOLD analysis project Ga0247812, IMG submission 178011) | Plant litter microbial communities from Arlington Agricultural Research Station in Wisconsin, United States - UWRJ-L149-409B-1 | ecosystem: Environmental > Terrestrial > Plant litter >...
ACGCTACGATCTGTAGCTGGTTATCAAACCACTGAGGAAAAGGCCGCGCCCAAGCCTCAAGCCAAGGTAAAGGCTCCGAAGCAGCAGCGTTCACCCAAGGCAAAGACTGTCGCCGAGCACACGCCCGCGCCGGACGTTAAGTCGCCCGGCGGGACCGGCAAGGTTGAGATTGCGAGTGGGAAAAAGGACATGGCCCTAACCGTCCGAGTTGAGGTCAATCTTCCCGCAAACGCGTCCCAGGAAACTTACGATGCAATCTTTAAAAGCATCCGGGCCAACCTGATCGATGAGTGACCGCTTGAGCGCTTTCGAGCGGTTTGTGCGCGTTGCGAGCGAGCTTACGGGGTCATCCGAGCCCGACGAACACTTGAGCCATCCGTTCGACGAGAGAAATATTCACCCAGAGCTTGCTGCGGTCTCGTTGAAGCTGTTCGACGACGGCCATTATTCGCAGGCAACGTTTGAGGCGTTTAAGTTCCTCGACAACGAGGTGAAAAGCCTATCCACCATCAACGAGAGCGGCTTCAAGTTGATGATGGCCGCGTTTGCGGATGCGAACCCGAAGATCAAGTTGAATGACTTGATATCACAGAGCGAAATCGACGAGCAGAGCGGCTACCGTTTCATCTTCGCTGGGGCAATGTCCGCAATCCGAAACCCGCGTGGGCACGACATAAACACGGATCCCATTGGCAGGTGCTTGGACCACCTGTCATTTGCCTCGGTTTTGTTGCGACGACTCGACGAGCGTATCGAACCTGCGAAGACCAGCTAAATGCTTGTAGAGCATATTAAACGCGCATAAAGTTATTGCACTTCGCCTCACCGGGCCATGCGTGACGCTCTTCGCTGCCTAGGCAGTTGGACCGGTTTTCGAGAAGCGCCCATGGCGGCGCGGCGGACCTCAGGCGCTGGGAAACTGGCGACCAGATGGGTCGCAACATGAAACTCCTAACCAATCAGCAGACCGCCGACATGCTCGGCGTCAAACGGAACACGCTGGAAATCTGGCGTCTGCACGGCAAGGGCCCGCGCTTCCGCAAGCTCGGAACTGGGAAACAGGCACCGGTGCGCTACGTCGAAGATGACGTTGTCGCTTGGCTGGACGGGCAGTCCTTCGCCAGTACCAGCGCCTACAGCCCCGCCGCCAGAACCCACACCAAATCCCATAGCTGCCCGCCCGACCGAGCATCCGTTTGATGCTGCGGACCTTTCGTCATGCTCGCCGGGATTGGCACGCCAGCCGTAAGCCCAGTCGCGAAAACAGCCGGGGAGCGATCCCGGCTGTCCTCAGACTTCCCATGGCGGCCACCAGCTTCACCCATTCCAACGAGATAAAATAATGACCGCGCCAAGCGTAGGACAGGCCGCCCCGAGCCTGCAACCGCCCCCACGGGCCACACAGCCGCCGCTACAGCCGGAGGCCGCTGTTGGCCAAGGGTACACCGGCGAAACCGATCGCGGTGCCAGCGCGCCCAGCACCATTCAGAGTCTGAAAGCGGCTCCAGTCTGGATGCTCTGGAAGTCGGTCCAGAGGCTCGACAAACTGAAGCCCGACAAGATTCCCTACTACGTGACCGGCAGCCGTCGGCAGGGCGTATTGGACAGCCCAGAGGACCGAGCCAAGCTCACCACGTACGAGGATGCCGTCGCGGCAATGGAAGCCACACCAGGTATCTATGCCGGCTTGGCCATCGCACTCGGACCTGACGGGAATGGTGGTTGCTGGCAGGGCATCGACCTCGACGCCATCGTCGCTCACGGGCTCACCGACATCGCGGACCTGTGGACGCGGGGGGCATGCGCCCCGCTCTGTTACGTGGAGATGAGTCCGAGCGGGCAGGGGCTCCATATCGTAGGATATGGCCGACCATTCCGATCCTTGGGTTCAAACGGTACCGGTATCGAGGCGTACGCAGGCGGGCGGTTCTTCACATTCACCGGCGCTGCCATTATCGGGGACGCTGAGAACCAGCTCTATGACGTCGCGGACTACGTGGAACAGGCTCTCGTCCATCGACATAGCGCGCCGCAGGTCCTCGGCGCTGACGTGGCAGAGCGCGTTCACGTCGATCCACAAACCGTCTCCGAGCTTCGGTCTGCCCTCGCGCACATGGAGTCAGACGACCGTGATCTTTGGATTAGGATGGGCCACGCGCTGAAGGAGCTAGGTCAAACCGGCCTCGGGCTCTGGACGGCGTGGTCTCAGAAATCCGAGAAGTACGATCCGAGGGCGGCAGCGAAGGCGTGGGCCGACTTCAAACCCCGCCGCACCGGTCATCAAGCCGTCTTCGCTGAGGCGGCCCGTCAAGGCTGGTTGAACCCGGCATCCAAGGCTGCGCAGTTGGGTCCCGCGAACATTCCGACCGTCGCGACGGAGCGCAGGTTGGTTGGTCGGGCGCTCGGCGGCGTTCAGATGAGGTCGATTGATTGGCTTTGGACGGGATGGATTCCGAAGGGATACATCACCCTTTTCGCGGGTGAGACCGGTGCCGGCAAATCCACGGTGCTCGCGGATATCACGGCTAGGGTCACGACCGGTGCACCATGGCCCGGAGAATACCTTGAGACCCCACGGCAGCCTAGTCGAGTCCTCTGGCTTGGCAGTGAGGACAGCATCGAGGAGATGACGGCTCCTCGCCTCACGGCCTGTGGAGCGAACCTTGCGAATGTCATCGAAATCGAAGGGGTAAGCCACGAGGGGAAGCGGAACACGTTCTCCATGCAGGACGACCTCGAGGCCGTCAGCGAGTGGCTTCGTTTTGCCGAGGAGGAGGGCAGGCCGTTCGCGATGCTCGTGATCGATCCAGTGACCAGCTATTTGCCCGGCCAGAAGCTGCGCAAGGTCGATATGAACGATGCTGGCCACCTACGGTCAATTCTCGAGCCATGGCTCAAACTCGCTCAGACTCACAACATCGCGATCGTCTGCGTGACCCACTTCGCCAAGGACGTGACGAGATCGATGTTGCATCGGGTCTTGGGGTCGGCGGCGTTCGCCCAGACCTGCCGAAGCCTCTGCGCGGTGATCCAGCGGCCGACGCCTCGGGATGAGGAACCTGAGCCGCACGCGAAGGCGTTCATGCAGGTGAAGGTGAACTTGCCCGAGCACCCCGGAGGCGCTTGGAAGTTCAGGACGGAGAAGGTCGAGGTTGGGACTGATCAGCGAAACGGGCGCCTCATCACGGCGACTCGTCCGGCTTGGGAGGCCCTAGACGGCGCGCTAACCCCGGAGAGCGTGATGGGCGGCACTCGTGGCCCGGTCAGCAAATACGAGGCGACCTTCGGCATGTGGTTGGGCGCACAGTTCATCGTGCACCCGCCCGGTCACTGGCTGCGCATCGAAATGGTGAAGCTGGCGGCCATCAACGAGAAGGCATGCACCGAGCGCTGGTGGAGCGAACACAGCGGCACCTTTATGGAGAAGCAGAACATGCAGGGGTGCTGGTTCTGCCGACCGAGGCAGGGGAAGGGAGAAACTACGTAGTGTGGTGATACTCCGTACGGTGGGGCCACGGTGGTGAAACTCCGTACGGTGAGCATTTCCAAGGGTTTGCTTGCTACGCCCCCACCTTGCCCCACCCTCCCCACCACTCACCACCAAACGGGGTTTCGTGCTGGTCAGGGCAGGGGCAGGCAGTCCGTTCACCTTTTGTCCTAGCTTGGGTCGCCGGGAGCCGAGTAACAGCAAATACATTAGCTGCTGCGGGTTCTAGGTTTAGACGGACCTATCGGTTTGATTACAATATGTTTTCCTTGCGGACCTATTGGCCAGTTTCTTACCTTGTAAGCCTGTCATAACAGTTCAGCGCAAGGTTTCAGACAATGTCGGAAGAAGTTGACACCCGCATCACACCAAGTCTTCACCCGCTCAATATCCGAGAACTTGAGGATTACGGTGACGACACCGCTCCCTATCTCGGACAATCGGAAACCGCCCTCAGCACGGCGTATCTCGGCTTTCAAGACATTCACGCAGCCCGGGAAGCAGCAGCGAAGGACCCGACGCTCAACCCCGCAGCGCAGGCGATCAAGACGGACGATTACGCCCGCCGCGTATTCGGCAAAATCACCCAGAGCTTCGACAGCGCCAGCGCCAACCTCGACCGCACCATTACGGCGCTCGAACAGCAGCTGACCGCGCCGATTGAGTCCAAAGCGTCCCACGGGATCAGCGCTGAGATCAGGGCGTTCGTGAAGGGGCTCGACACCGGGGAGCGCATGTCATTCCTCCAGAAGGCCATTGAGCGCGGCGATATTCAATCTGCCAGTTCAGTTCTCGGAGCCCCGGCATACCTCTCCGGCCTCGACGCTGACATGCAGGCCACCTTCGTCAGGCTCTACCACGAGCGGATGTCTCCGCGCGAAGCCAAGCAGGTGCGGGCGATGAAGGCAGCCAAGGCGCTCATCGAAGACCGAGGACCGCTCCTGTTCAAGGAACTTGAGAAATCGGTCGGCATGCCGCTGGCGCGTGTTCATGCCCTCCGCGCGGCCAAGACCGAGTCCGAACGCGCCTTCGTCCTCCGCGATGGAAATTGATCCGGCGCTGTTTGATCAAACGGAGACGACCGTGAGCGACGTTCAAAATCCGCCTTGGGCGGGCGGCCCCACACCCGGCGTCCTGCCGAAGCCGACGGCGGGAAAGCCCGGTAACCCACGCTGGTACAAAGGCATGCCTACATCGCCCAACCCTGCGGGCCGTCCCAAGGGCCAGACCCAGCAGACGAAGCTAATGCAGCGCATGCTGGACGGTGCCGACCAGATCGTTGAGGCAGTCATGGAGAAGGCACGGGAGGGCGACTCTGCCAGCGCCAACATCGTCCTTGGCCGCATCCTGCCCGCACTCCGCAGTCAGTCGGAAAAGGTGAGGTTTGACCTCGATACGGCCGCGCCCATCGCGCGCCAGGTCGAACAGGTTCTCGCCGCCATCGCCGATGCATCGATTGCCCCGGACGTGGGCAAGCAGGTGATCGAAGCCCTAGCTGCGCTGTCATCGGTTCGGGCGACCGATGAGCTTGAAGAGCGTCTCGCCGCCCTAGAGGAACGCCACCTGTGACCAACGCCAACTGGAACGATGCGAACCGCGTCATGCGGATGGACCCCGGCCCGCGCGATAGCTTTGTCGTCACCCTGGTGGACGGCAAGCGCGTCTCAGTCGAACCCGTTGATGCCTATGAGCAGGCGCTCAACAGGGCGACCGTGTTGGCGCGCCGGATCAAGCGTCCGGTAAAGCTGCTCCCGATGCAGGCCGCCGAGTTGATCGGGTTGATGGGGCTGAAGGCGGGTGACATGACCACGCCGTCCGCAGACGATGCGGAGACGCGCCAGCTTGTGGTCAACACCTGCCGGGAGGCGATCCTCGAATCCAACGACGCATCCGTTCGCCGTGAGGCGCATGGCGTCCTTGTCGGCATGGGCGAAACGCTGTGATCGACAATCGCGAGGACTGGCAGAACCGCCCGATCTCCTACAGCCTGAACGCAGATGACCGCGCCCGCATGCTCGAACTTCACGGAGAACGGGCGACGGAGCGCCAGCGGGCGCTCGCCGCCGCGAACGCCACCTTGGCTGCCCTTGCGCAGACCCTCGGGCTGGGGCGGCGCTAGCCGTGGCTACAGCGCGATCTTTACTGGCTCGGGCTCGCAGGTTGCAGGACAGCGAGAACCCGGTGCTAGCGAAGCTGGGGGGCCAGCAGGGCTGGGAGCAGTTTCAGGCCGAGGCGGAAGCCGGGATCGCCGCTGGCCGCTACGACAGCCGGGACATGCCAGTGGTCGTCGCCGCACTGCGATCTTGGCTCAGGTCCCCCTCATGACAAAAGCGGTACCCATTCATCGTCGGCACCGAAGCGCTCGATAAACATCTCTCGCATCACCGCTTTCATGCTGTCAGGTGAGGCTTGTGCTGGTGGTGAGTCTCCAAAGCTGGGTGGTCGCATCCCGTGGATATCGGCGAGCCAGTTAAGGGCAACGAATTCGTACGCGACGCGGCTGATAAGCTGGGACGACATCGATTGAAACTCGCCGCTCGCCGGGTGCAGCGTTTCGATCAGATAATCCGCTCCCGGACGACTTCTCGCGAGCCAGCCATCGACGGCTATCAGACGGCATAGCTCATCAATCTCGACGATGACGAAAAGAGATAGCTTCCCCTGAATGAAATCAATCAGGTGTTCCTCGTTCCGGATAGTCAGTAGGAACGGCACGTATGGTGCCCACGTGTGTGAGTTCTTATCCGCGTTCAACGAGTAGAATAACGCGGTCCCGCCGATGGTTGTCGGCATGCTCGCGGGATCGAACTTCCCGTACACGGCGATGTAGGTCACACCAACTTCTGGCTGAACCCAGCTTTGGCCGTTGAGCCTAGCTTCGGAAATACACTTTTCGAGCGCGACGAGGTGGTTTCGCTCTTCACTCTCCAGACTTAAGCGGTGGGTAACGCCAGCGTTGCCGCGAAACCCCTCGGCTTCATCCTTCTCCAGAAAGGAATGAAGCGACTGGAGTTGTCCCATTTGCCGTTGGCGGCGCTTGTTACCTCTCTCGCTCGTTTTGACCTCAATCAGATAGGGATCTGAGCCACCCAGCAGGCACACGTCACCGTAGCGAAGGGTGTTGGTGATGTCGCACAATACGGCCGGTACACCGTGTTCGAGCGCATCAAGTAGGCAGCTAATCTCGGCAACTAGCCCGTCTTTACCGGTTAAAGCTCCGGCACCTCGTTTAATGCCAAACTTATCGTTCTCAAAGAAAGCATGCTTGATCGAAAACTTATCCAAGTACGAATAGGCTAGCGCATCTCCGAACGATTTCCAGATGTAAATTTGATCTTGGCGAGCACTGACGTAACCATCGATGCGTTTGATGTACTTCCTGATAGCCAGAGACTGTTCACGTGAACCGCGCCCAAGCTTCAACGCCGCAGTCTGTTTCTTCTGCTCCGCCTTGTGTTTGGCGATTGAACGCTCGGCGTGAAATATCTCTTTCACGACACCCACGTTTAGCAGGCGGACTGCATCAAGATCGGACGGATCGGCTTCAATCCGTCGCAGGAGGGCGAACAGGCGGTGAAAGGACTTTCTTCGCCGAATGACCATTCGAGCATTGATCCCTTTTTTGAAGTACCCGCCTAGGCGATGGCGGAAGAGGTGGGATTCGAACCCACGGACGGGTTTCCCCGTCGCCGGTTTTCAAGACCGGTTCCTTAAACCACTCGGACACTCTTCCATACCGAACCACTGCTGCCGCTTACGACAGGCTTATCGGTGGCATTCCTTACCTGCTTCGCTGCGCGCATGACGCAAGCTAACGGGCTGTAAGCAGGCTCCTATTTCGACCCGCCCTTGTATTCAAGCGGTGAACCCGCAGCAGCTTTCAAGACCGCTGCCTTAAACCACTCGGCCACCTGTCCCGACCGGCGTCGCCGGGCGTGAGGGGTCCATAACAGGCAAATGGTCGATTAACCAAAACGGAAATTTCGTCATCCACACTGGCGTGGAAGACGGGCCCGCAACGGGCCCGTTCGCGGACCGGTGCGATGCTGAACAGACTGCTGAAGGGCGCTTTGATCGTCGGGCTAACCGGCCTTCTGGCGGCGTGCGCCAGCGTCAGCGGTGCGGTCCCGGGTGTGGGAGGGCGGCGTCCTGTCGAAACCGCCGTGGTGCGAGATCCAGCGCCGATCGTGTCCGGCACAATGCGACCCTATCAGATCCGGGGACGCTGGTACCGGCCCGCCGAGGACCCCGGCTACAACCAGGTAGGCATGGCTTCATGGTACGGCGACCAGTTCAACGGCCGCCCGACTGCGACCGGCGAGCGGTTCGACATGCATGCCATGACGGCGGCCCACAAGACCCTGCCGCTGCCGTCGATGGTCGAGGTCACCAATATGGCCAACGGCCGCACGGCGGTGCTGAGGGTCAACGACCGGGGACCGTTCGTCGACGATCGCATCATCGACCTGTCGCGCGGCGCGGCGGAGGATCTGGGCCTGCTGTCGCGCGGGGTAGGCGAAGTCAGGGTACGCTACCTCGGGCCCGCGCCCCGGCTGGGCGGCGGGCGGCTGCAGCAAGCCTCGATGGCGGCTCGGCCGGCCCTGCGTCCTGTGGAACGGGCCAATGTTCTGGAAGCCTCGCGCTTCTGGGTTCAGGCCGGTTCGTTCGCTGATCCGCTGGCGGCGCGATTGTCGGCCGAATCATTGGGCGGCGGGGCCAGTGTGACGCCTGCAGAGGTCGACGGGCGCCGCTTGTTCCGCGTCATGGTGGGGCCATGGAGCGACGCCAACGCGGCCGAACAGGCCCGGCTGTCTATCATGGCGCGCGGCGTGCGCGACGCCCTGTTGATATCGGGCGGCTGATCGCGCCCACGGGCTTGTACTGACGGCGCGCATCGCCATTGTGCGCAGGTGGCACGTGGACAGTTCATCACATTCGAGGGCGGCGAGGGCGCCGGCAAGTCGACCCAGGTCGCCCGGCTGGTCGAGGCCCTGCGCGAAAATGGGATCGAGGTCGTCCAGACCCGCGAACCCGGCGGCTCTCGCGGCGCCGAGGACATTCGCAACCTGGTCCTGAACGGCGAGGCTGACCGCTGGTCGCCCAGGACCGAGCTTCTGCTGATGTTCGCCGCCCGGTCGGACCATCTGGAACGGACGATCCGTCCGGCGCTTGAGGCCGGCGCCTGGGTCGTGTGCGACCGCTTCGCCGATTCCAGCCGCGCCTATCAGGGCGCCGGTGGCGGGGTCCCGGTCGAATTCATCGAACAGCTCGACGCCGCCATCGTCGGTGCCGACCAGCCGGATCTGACCCTGATGTTCGACCTGCCGGTCGAGGTGGGTCTCGAGCGAGCCTTCGGACGGGGCCTGTTCGAGGTGCGGTTCGAGTCGAAAGGGCTGGCCTTCCATCAGCGGCTGAGGGACGGGTTCGCAGCCATCGCGGCCGACCATCCCGAGCGGTGCCGGGTCATCGACGCGACGGGCGACCCGGATGCGGTCTTCACGCGCGTCTGGGCCGCTGTCGAACCGCTGTTGCCGGATCCAGTCGCATGAGCGAGCACCCGCGCGACCGCTTTGACCTGCAGCCGTCGGCGACGGCCGAGGCGGCGTTCGAGGACGCGCGGGGCAGGGGGCGTCTGCACCACGCCTGGTTGCTGTGCGGCCCCGAGGGCGTGGGCAAGGCGACCTTCGCCTATCGCGCGGCCCGCCGGCTTCTGGGCGGGGCGCCCGACCCGTCGCGCGGCGTTCTGGGGACCCGGCCCGACGATCCGGTCAGCCGGCTGATCTCGGCCCAGTCCCATCCCGATCTTCTGGTGCTGGAGCGGCTGGTCGAGAACGGTAAGACGAAGAAGTCGATCTCGGTCGATCAGGCCCGCGACCTGCCCGAGTTCTTCTCCAAAAGCCCGTCGCAGGCCCAGGCGCGGGTGGCGATCATCGATGCCGCCGACGACCTGAACATGAACGCTGCCAATGCTTTGCTGAAGGTTCTCGAAGAGCCGCCTGAGCATGGCGTCCTGCTGCTGGTGACCCATGCTCCGGGCAGACTGCTGGCCACGATCCGCTCGCGGTGCCGCAGGCTGGCCTTTCCCGTCTGGTCGCAGGCCGACCTGTCTGATCTGGTTCAGTCGCGCACCGGTCTGGATCGCGACGAGGCCGATCAGGCCGCCGCCATGGCTGGCGGATCGCCGGGCGCGGCCCTAGAGCTGGCGTCTGGCGCGACGCTGGAGGCCGACCGACTGGCGCGGAGCTGGGTCTCGGCGCCCGTCATCGATCGGGCCGAACAACTCGCCGTGGCCGACGGGTTTCGCGGGGCCGAGGGACAGGGGCGGTTCGAGACCGTTATGGACCGGCTGATCGCCGCCGTCCGCGCCGAGGCACTGAGGTCGCCGAACAGCAGGGAGGGGGGCCGCTGGGCCGACCTGTGGAGCCGGCTCAGCGAGCTGCCCGACCGTACGGCCGGATTGAACCTGGACCGCGGCGACATCCTGTCCGGTGCCCTGGCCGATCTGATGCGGACGCGCGCCGATGTCGGGCGTGCCGGCTGATGCTGATCGACAGCCACGTCAACCTGCACGCGCCACAGTTCGACGAGGATCGCGACGCCGTCCTCGACCGGGCCCGCGCCGCCGGCGTCCAGCTGATGGTCGAAATTTCGGACAAGCTGTCGACCTTCGAGGCGACGCACGCCCTTGCCATGGCGCATCCGGACATCTGGTGCACAGTCGGCGCCCATCCGCATGAGGCCAGGGACCATCTGGACATGACGGCCGCCGATCTGGTGGCCCTGTCGCAGCGCCCCCGGGTCGTCGGCATCGGCGAGTGCGGTCTGGATTTCCACTACGACCTCAGCCCGCGCGAGGAGCAGGCGCAGGTGTTTCGTCGCCACGTCGAGGCGGCGCGCGAGACCGGCCTGCCGCTGATCGTCCATACGCGCGAGGCCGATGAACAAATGGCGGCGATCCTCAGCGAGGAACAGGCGCGCGGGCCATTCAAATTCCTGATGCATTGCTACACCAGTGGTCCAGAACTGGCTGAACTTGCTGTAGAATTGGGCGGATGGTTCTCCGTCTCGGGCATCGCTACCTTCAAGGCGGCCGAGGACGTCCGCGCCGTGATCCGGACCATGCCGGCGGACCGCATCATCGTCGAGACCGACTGCCCCTATCTGGCGCCGATTCCGCACCGGGGTCGCCGCAACGAGCCGGCCTATGTCGGTCACGTCCTTTCGGCGCTGGCCCACGTTCGGGGCTGGTCGGAGGCGGAGGCGGAAGCGCGCACGACACGGGCCTTCTTCGATCTGTTCCACGCGATCCCGCGCCCCGGAGACCTCAGGTGATGGATGAAGTGGGCGAGATAGAGATCACAATTCTGGGTTCCGGTTCGTCCGGCGGCGTGCCGCGCGGCGATGGAAACTGGGGCGTGTGCGATCCGGCCGAGCCGAAGAACCGCCGTAGCCGCTGCTCGATGCTGGCGCAGCGCCGCGGGCCGAACGGGATCACCTCGGTGCTGATCGACACCTCGCCGGACTTGCGGACCCAGATGCTGGCGGCGCAGGCGACCTCGGTGGACGCCGTTCTCTATACCCACGACCATGCGGACCAGACCCACGGCATCGACGACCTGCGGGTCTTCGCCCTGATGGGACGCCAGCGCATTCCGGCCTGGATGGACGTCGCTACCCACGACGCCCTGATGGGCCGGTTCGGCTATATCTTCGAGGACAAGCCGGGCTATCCGGCCTTGCTGGACGCCCATCTGATCCCGCCGCATGGCCAGACCTGGCAGGTCGAGGGTCCGGGCGGCTCGGTGCCGATCGTGACCTTCGATCAGGCGCATGGCGCGATCCGGTCGGTCGGTTACCGTCTGGGCGACGTATCGTATTCCAGCGACGTGTCCGATATGGACGAAGCGGCCCTGGACGCCGTGCGCGGATCCAGGCTCTGGATCGTCGATGCGCTACGCTGGACGCCGCATCCGACACATGCCCACGTCGACAAGGCTCTTGACTGGATCCAGCGCGCCGGCGTCGCGCGCGCAGTACTGACGAATCTGCATATCGATCTGGATTACAACGCCTTGCGCGCCAGAGTTCCGGAAAACGTCGATGTCGGATACGACGGCTGGACAGCCGTCGTGCCGCTTTGACCGTGCGTTCATTTCGCATAATATATCTTAGGCGCAAACTGCACATGCCAGTCCGGGATCGGATTCGTAGCTGTTCCGCCTGACATTTCGTCTTCTGCTCACCTCCTTTTCCACGGACCACATCATGGCAGGCCTCAAGGACAAA
>Ga0247812_10001894_pt1 | contig 11768 bp, 7 predicted proteins | sample UWRJL149409B1_FD_178011 | JGI IMG/M metagenome (GOLD analysis project Ga0247812, IMG submission 178011) | Plant litter microbial communities from Arlington Agricultural Research Station in Wisconsin, United States - UWRJ-L149-409B-1 | ecosystem: Environmental > Terrestrial > Plant litter >...
GTCTTACAGAACATGTTGTTTTCTATTGTGCGCTTGAAATTTCATTGATTGCTTATGACGCGGATGCATATAGAATTTGTAAAGACGAGGGCATTTTGTATGTGGACGCGCACTATACCCATTTTCAACCCGTGACATATTTTTTTTTTCATTACAGAACATAGGAGTTACGGAATTGAGCGCTTTCTGCTGTTTTATACCCCCTTTTCTCTCTTTTAGAGATGTTTTGTTTCCCATTTTGGGAGCCTAGAGACAAATTCTAGTTACAGTGCTGAGTGAGATAGCTTAGTTTATAATAATGCTAATATGAAAGATGGTTCAAAAAAGAAAAAAAGAATACCGCACTCAGGTGTATAGGTATCGTATACATTTACGTTCGATCACCCGCCACGCTATACAAATCACATTGAAAGAATGTGGTGGTACCACGGCTCTGACACTTCCTCATGCACCCGAGTAGAGCTTTTCTAAGCTTGTAAAACAGCAACACAACGTGATTACAGTCACTGCAAGTCCTGGCCCTAATCCGAAAGACGGAGGCAAGATTTTATTTCTTGGCTGTCCTCCCAAATAAATGCTAGCGATAGAATCTGATACGGTATATATAGCAGTGCGTGCTCATATATGTAGGATCGTTTTCCCGTATAAGTATGACCTCTAAAGAAAGCATCTTGCCTATTCATTGCCCTCATGGAGCACCCTGATTCATTCGTTGTGCTATCGGTCGATCAGGAAGATCAGGAATCTTGACGTTAAGAATCCGAGTACACCGGTTATCATTTTCGAGAAGTCCTCGGTTTCCGGGGGGCTTTATCATCGTTTAGTAGACTACGGTAAACCATATCTCTCTATCTCTATGCAGAAAATAAATCCGACAACTGCGTTGGAAGCTTTGCTAGTTAGGCATAGGTCCTACATTAGCTTTCTCATCTGCATGAAGTAAGGCAACTAATATTTTGCTAAGAAAAATGAGATGTGGAAAAGGAAAAGAAATGTTAATGTGGAGATGGAGATGGCATTCCTGCTGTATTGTATAAAATTGAACAAACAAAGCAAATGTCGTTTCTAGATATATGTAGAACTTTCGTGAGATTCCATAGATTTTGGAGGAATAGAAAACTTATGCGCAGGCTTTCTGATTTCCATATAAAATGAAGATTTTAACGTAAAAAGTTACCTCGCGCAACAGCAAGATTTCAGTCACGTGTTTCGAACTGGCTACCTCTTTCCAATAAATGGCATTCTGAAAGTCGAGTCTATATTTACATATGGTCTATGTTAGATGTCCATAGGATGAAGAGAGATAACTAGCGCACAGAATTATTCAGCGTCCAGCGTTCTGCGGACAAAAGACGTTACGAGAAAATCAGCCCATTATCATCATGCCACTAAGGTTGGTGGAGCCGAACCCTTCAAAAGCTTGTCACCCAGTATCGACATCTCCCGCAATCGCGAGATCCTTCTATGGAACCTGTTACTGCACATAACCAACCAGGCATGTTAGAGCAACGAAAATCTACTGGAGCTTCAGTAATGCATGCGAAATCAATGTCACACCACTTTTAGGAGCCGGTAAAATGTGGGCTAGCAAAAGAGACTTGGGAGTCCAAGCAATGTACCACGTCCTTTGCCACCGCGGCTGATAAACAGGCCATTTTGAAGAGTACCTATTGTGCTCCAAGCTTTGAGCAAATGGGCATGTCCATTAAGTTTATCAGGCCACTCGTAGATATGATGCTCACTCTCGCGGCACAGGCCACTGTTTATGTCCTCGGATCCGACCTGTAGCTTTTTTCAGCAGCTAGATGGGATTGAGTTGTCTCCGCTATAATGAATTCTTAGGACGAAGTCAATTTCTTCATATATATAGAAAGCGTGCCTGCCCCTTCTCCTTCTCATCACTGTGAATGCACAACAGAATCTTCTAATATTGTTAATATTATCACCCAGCAATACTTCATTACTATTGCAACTACCTCTCTCCTACGCAAACATGGCTCCATCTGCTACCGATGAGCCATCTGTCAAAAGTATATCACCCTATGGAGTCGCTCGCTCAACTATTAGCAAGCAGCCTCTCGATGCCGAAGAGCTACGGAAGACCGATGCCTACTTCCGCGCGAGTCTCTACCTCTGTCTTGGTATGCTTTACCTGAAAAAGAACCCACTCCTCACCACAACACTTGCAAAAACAGACCTCAAGGCAAGACTACTAGGCCATTGGGGGTCAGATTCAGGTCAAGCCTTCACATGGATTCACTTCAACCGTTTGATCAAGAAATACGAATTAGATGCACTCTTCATTTCCGGTCCCGGCCATGGAGCACCAGCCGTCCTCTCCCAGTCATACCTTGAGGGTGTCTATTCCGAGGTGTACCCAGAAATCACTAGCGACGAGGAGGGCATGAGGAGATTTTTCAAGCAGTTTTCTTTCCCTGGTGGGATTGGAAGTCACGCGACACCAGAGACCCCAGGTAGCATCCACGAGGGTGGAGAGCTTGGCTACTCGATCTCACACGCATTTGGAACGGTTTTCGATAATCCCAATCTGATTTCTCTTACCATGGTAGGAGATGGAGAAGCCGAGACAGGTCCCCTTGCCACAAGTTGGCACAGCACCAAGTTTCTCAACCCGATAACTGATGGCGCCGTACTCCCCGTTCTTCACCTCAACGGCTATAAGATAAACAACCCTACTATTTTAGCCCGTATCACCCACAAGGAACTCGAGGCTCTCTTCATTGGATATGGCTGGACTCCGTACTTTGTTGAAGGAAGTGATCCGGAAACTATGCATCAAGCCATGGCCTCAACCCTGGAGCATTGTGTCCTGGAGATTAAGAAAATACAGAAACAGGCACGAGACTCAGGAAAGGCGTTCCGACCATTTTGGCCAATGATCATTCTCCGAAGTCCGAAAGGTTGGACTGCTCCTCGGAGAGTTGATGGTAAGCTCCTCGAAGGGTACTGGCGTTCCCATCAGATCCCCATTCCTGATGTGGCAACAAACCCAGCCCATCTCAAGGTTCTCGAGGATTGGATGAAGAGTTACAAGCCTGAAGAGGTTTTCGACAAGGAAGGGAAACTCATCAAAGAGCTTGCTGAGCTTGCCCCTAAAGGAAATGCACGAATGAGCGCGAATCCAGTCGGCAATGGTGGAGTCCTTCGGAAAGCACTGAATATGCCTGACTTCCGGAAATACGCTTTACCAAAGATAGAGCCAGGTGTCTCGAATCTACCTAGTATGAGCAATATGGCTGGCTTTCTTAAGGACATCGTCGCTCAGAACATGCAAAATTTCAGAGTGTTTGGCCCCGATGAAACAGAATCCAACAAACTTGGCAGCATCTACGGAGCCGGAAAGAAAGTTTGGATGGGCGAATATTTCGAAGAGGATGAGGATGGAGGAAATCTCGCCTTTGAAGGTCGAGTAATGGAAATGTTGAGTGAGCATACTTGTGAAGGATGGTTGGAAGGTTATCTTTTATCTGGTCGTCATGGTATGTATTTTCCACTCCTCGATTTTTAACATTACTAACAGTTTCTAGGTCTCATAAACTCGTATGAGCCTTTCATTCACGTCATTGACTCGATGGTAAATCAGCATTGCAAATGGATCGAGAAATGTCTCGAAGTTGAGTGGCGGGCAAAGGTATCCTCGTTGAATATCCTACTCACGGCGACGGTCTGGCGCCAAGATCATAACGGATTCACACATCAAGACCCAGGTTTCCTCGACGTAGTAGCCAACAAGTCACCTGAAGTTGTTCGGATATATCTTCCTCCGGACGGAAACTGTCTGCTCTCGGTCACTGATCATTGTCTTCGCTCCGTGAACTATGTCAATGTCATCGTTGCAGACAAGCAAGACCATCTCCAATTTCTCGATATGGAGGCCGCAATAGAACACTGCAGCAAGGGTCTCGGTATCTGGGACTGGGCATCCAACGACCAAGGCTGTGTACCAGATGTAGTAATGGCAAGCTGTGGCGATGTTCCAACACTAGAGGCCCTTGCTGCCACTGCCTTATTACGTCAACATCTTCCAGATCTGAAAATCCGTTTTGTTAACGTCGTCGATCTTTTCAAGCTGATTGCCGAAGTCGACCATCCACACGGACTTTCAGATGCACAATACTCAGCCATCTTCACTTCTGATCGCCCGATCATTTTCAACTTCCACTCCTACCCATTCCTCATCCACCGTCTTACTTACAAACGGCCCGGACAAACGAACCTTCACGTTCGTGGATACAACGAGAAGGGAAACATCGATACACCACTTGAGCTAGCAATTAGGAATAAGACTGATAGATATAGTTTGGCTATGGATGTCATAGATAGGATCCCAGGTTTGGCTGTCAAGGCCGCTGGAGTGAGAGAGGCACTACTGAATGAGCAGTTGAGGATGAAAAGCTACGCATTTGAGGAGGGTATAGATCCAGAAGAGGTTAGAAACTGGAGATGGCCATATGCCAAGAGTGCTTAAACCGGTACGATTTATGAATATAGGAGTTTGTTCTTTTTTTAGATCTAGATTATTACAAAAATTTAGCATTTGTCACTTTCGAGGATAGTACTTTCGAGTCTCTGTCAATGGTTATCTTTCACTGTCCTTGTGTTAAACTTTAAATATTAGAACCACTATGAACATGGTGTAAAAATAGCAGCAACTCCATAATTCCCAATATGTTTAAGATGCAGAAAAGAAGCAAAGGAGCTTGACTCACTCTCTCCGAAAACTCTGCTTTACCAAAATCGCTCAAGACTCTAGCCGTAGCATTGAGAGAAAAATCGAAAGCTCATTATTGGCCAAATTTCGAGACAGGTTCAAACTACTGGGCGAGTGGAGAATCCCCTTGAGCTAAGCGAGACTTCAATACCTGACACGGAGGACAGGTTTTTGTCTAAGCATTATGGTCTTATTATATATATCGGCATTTCGTTTCCATATTGTTTCCTATAAAAATAATCATGCAGCGTAATCATCATGCTTTAATGATCCATGATACACAAAATTATTGCTGGCATAATCTATGCATATTGTCACCCCCCTTGCGAAACAAACATTTGCCAATGTTGACCGGTTTAGGAACACGCCTCACTAGCGGTCTTCTGATAATACTTAGCAATTAGTATATAATTAGTATGTTATGAGGTGCCGCGGGGAAGCTATCGGAACCTTGAGTGGCTTGCATAGAATTCCAAATTGCACTGCTTGAGGATGTGAACAAATGAGTTTTCGTGCAAAGTGTGGCTAATATGGTTTATAACATCCCTCAAATTCATTTTTTAGATCCCACATATAAAATAAAAAAATTCTGCCATAGAAATTTTAACCATTGAAAGATTTAGTGGCCCAGAAGTTCTCGAATATAAATTTCTGGCCTAACCCAGTCCCAGAAATGGCGAAGCCCTCAAGTATCACGCCATCTACATGCTTTACTACATCGGATCCTTGAATAGGAAATATTACTGAACAGAACAACAACATTGATTTGAACTCCTTGGAGGTCGAGCAGATGCCACCTTTTGACCCCTCTTTTGAGCTTTCCGGGCACGATCTCTATCATTTCTCGGAACTCTAGGTTGTACATTTTGTCGTCGTGGTGCCGGCAAATCATCAATTCGACGTTCGTGATTTAGAGCTGGATTTACAATTCTTTGTTGAATCTCCTGCCTCATCTCCGTCAATCCCCCGAAAGACTTCGTCGAGGCTTTTACTAGGGCTACGAATTCATTCTGGGATTCCCACGTTCCGATTTTGGCCACAATCTCGGTAGCAATTTTGGTAGTTGGATGCAGCATCCTTAGTGCCAATTGACCATCGCTTGGAACTAGTGTAATTCGTCCTGGTCTAATCTTACTAACACGGAAGAGGCTCCCAGTAGGCTCAAGACGTACACAATCTGTTTTCGAGGGCAGTTCACCATTGAAGATGATTCGAGTTGCTAATGTTGTTTCATCAAGTTCTCGCGAGCATGTTGTGGTGATCTGATCTCTCTTTGGGTATTTGAGGCAAATATCTCCAATCACAACATATGAAGCCATTAGTATAGAATCTCGCAGGCACCTTCCCCACTCATTGCCGCTTACATTCATCTTTATGTTTCGGTCCTGGTGCTCACCAAAGTATGCTGCAATAATAGAGTCTCCCTTCAGTCCAGTTACATGAAGCAATTCCAGCATTTGTGCAATGAATCCACCCAAGTCAGACCGCAGGTCACGACGATGCACCCACAGTGTGTGAATAGCTTCAAAATCATCATTTTCAAGAGCTTCTGAAAACAACACTCCCCACTCCGTTTGCTCCCAAGCTGGGTAGTACTGTGCAAGGCGTTCTCGTACTCTTTTTAGACGGAAGAGATCTTTCAAGTGTACTCGTCGCGCATTTCCAGTGCAATGGCTAATTTCAATACCAGTCAGATTATTCAAAAACTGTATGTTTGCGCTCTGGGGGTCATGTTTTAGCTTGTTCCACGTATGTTCTTTAAGTGTGACGGCAGGGATTTTCTTCTGAGTCCCGGATGCTGTGGCTACAAGATATTGTCCAACACCCAAGGCAAGTGTGCGGGTATCCAGCGCCCAACCTTCAGAAATGGTGCCCAGGAATCCCATAGCCGCACCGAAACGACTCTCATAGTGACCGAGAGTGTACAGACACCGGTCATTTTCCAATAAGCCTGCACCGATTGACAAAAGATCATTCGCATCCATTGAAAGATTGCTGGCTGTAGTATGATCGTCATCATTGGAATACCAGTGACACTCAACCACATGCTCAGCACCGTCAGCAACTGGTCGGATGAATCCTCTCGAAAGCTTGTACTGTAGAACCCTATTAGGTTGCTCCGGTCCTACTGGGATGGTCCAAACGGGACCCCATATATCTGCAAACTCTTCCATCCGAGTCAAAATCGACAGTCCTCCAAGTTTCTCATGACCGTGTGTGCTGCGATGATCCTTTATATTGAATACCCAGACCTTACAGTTATCCAAAAAGTCGCTCAGACATGCTAGATTGCGGAGCGTACATTTGAAAGAAGGCACATCCTCGTTTGTACTTTGAATCTCAATACTTTCGGCGCTGGAGTTGACGTAGGATGTAAAATGGGAACCATGGGATCCCACATACGAAACTAGGGCAAGGTCTAAAAGTAGTACAGTGATTCTGCATATTGCGCAAATAGGTACATTGCCCTCGGGAACAAAGCCCATGTGTTCGAGAATGATATCGCATTGAGTGGCGACAAAACTTGTGAGAGTATATTCCGTTCCTTCAGGGTCTCTATTAAAGATTCGTCGAATCGCATTTTCAATGCCGGTCTTCAAGCCATAAAGTAATGTTGAATTAATCCGGATAAGCTCTGCCTCATTTGTGCTGCGGCGCTCAACTAGCATGCTGTAGAACGTCGTGCAGAATCCGATCGATATTAGGCTATCGAATGCTTCTACTGTTCGAGACAGTATTAAGTAACTTTTCCATAGACTATCCAGAATCCATTTTTCATGTTGATATTGCTGATTATCATCCCTGAGAGACCTTGAAAAGTTATCCGACTCCATTCCTCGTAAATCCGGCAGTATATTTGATGCCCGATATCCTCGCAAGCTATTATCTTCACATTGATAGTATCCTCTGCATCGGAAGTATTCCGAAGAGGTGACAACAGATTCTTCTGTGTGTTCAAGATATGAGTAATGTGTAATAGGATCCACAATGTAAGTATCTAGATCGAATTTGCCATCTCCTGACTTCTTTTTCCACATAGCCATTCTCTCAGCTGTTTCTTCTTTGGATAAGAACAGACCCTCGGTGTGCAAGTCATAATTTACTTCAACTTGCGGTCTGAAATGTTTCTTTGAGCTTGATGGTACATTACTACTAGGGCTTCGGTATAGAATTGATGGCCTTGATGGCCCTGATGGCCCTGATGGAAATATGGAAGGTCTTGGGGTAGAGGAATTAGTTTCGGAATCAAAAGAAGCAGGCTCTATTCCAGCAGGCTCTTTGTAGTCTGATGACATCCCAGCTGACACACGCAGCGGTTCCCAAGTCCTCGGATTGCTAGCAGCACTTGTTGATATCTCAGCGGACCAGGACGACAGGTCTGAATCAGACCAATCTGACATTTCGACCGATTCTTCTGGAATTCCACAACTAGATCAAAGGTGAAAAGAAACCTAAACTTCAAGTTGCTTCTTTTGATACAATGAATAATAACAAGTTTCTTCTCGTCTGTAATTAGGGTGGTTTCCGCAGATGCCCCGTCGACATTAAATAACATTAGACTACCGACTTTAGATAATGAAAGAGATACTTTAAGATCAATGAGAGAACGAGGCTGTCGGCAGAACAAGTGCTACATTGGCTTGTCACGTGATTATATGTCTTACTCGAAAAGATGAAGTTCAATTTAACTACATTAATAGGTAGGTAGTGAGCTCAAATCTACTAAAATAAACCTACAAACAGGTCCACCAGAATTACGACGGTTCACTCCTGCATAGTACAGAAATTATGGCTTTCTTGAATGCCAAAATCACACTCCTCAATCCCTCGGCGCTATATTCAACTAAACAAAATTTATAGACGAAGTTTCATAAAGCCTGCCCTTAGTCTTTGATCTATCAGTGCGTAGGTCTTCGTCTAATCTCAGCGCCGGCAGGCCCTCCAGCCAAGTATTTTGTCAGCCAACGAGCGAATCTTTGAACCCGAGAGCGCTTTCTCTTGGATCTATGAGTTCTACGGACATTCGATATAGGAGGCATGCTTTTACTTCTTCTGAAGATTGCGTCATGTCCTGGCTTTGAAGCATTCTTGTGGCTTCTTGATGAGGTTGAGTGATTGTGGTAGCTATGACTTCCGGTACCTGTATGGGTATGGCTTCGTGAAAGGCTTGGCCCTGCGTTATCCCTTTCTCGTTTTGACGAGCTGGGACGATGGTGGAGTCTAGCTATTTCTTCGTCACTATCTTGGTGGTGCTTTTTGGAACTCCTCGCACTGAGAGCTCGGTTCGATGGCTCTTCTTCTCGATGAGCTTTATGGGTATGGCTGGTTAATCTATCTCGTGTCGTGGTGCTCCTTTCCCTTGTTGAGGAACTAGAATTTCTGTTAGATAATTCATTGTTATCTATAGCTTGACAACGGCTTCTTGTTCCATGTTGTGATCCAGTGGCAGGTGCATCTTGTTTTGTGGCCCAGGATGTAGGTTGATAGGCTGGCCATTCTGTCTTCCCACTGCTTGCATAAGATACACTAGTCACTGCATCAGCGGAGGCTGATGAGGTAGGTCTGTCTACCAAGCTCTTTGATCGAATAGCAGGTGTGTTATGAGTAGGCAATTCAGTGACATGGGTGCCATCAAAGGATACTATGCTTACATGATCTTCGTTCTTTTCGTCTACACTCTCTACCTGTTCAGAAGTGGTTTGCAATCTCAGCATTTTCTGCGTTAGCCCTGACATTGTTACCTTGCTTGGCGCACGAGAAGAATCATTTCTCTTTGAAGTGTGCGGTAAAGGCTTGCGACGGTAAGAAGAGGCAATATTTTGTACTAGAGGTACAACTGTTTCGCCAAGAGTGTTGCGACTGTAGACTGAAGACGCTGCATAGTTTGTTTTACCATAATTCTGCGGAACATGGGGGTAATGTACAGATCCTCGAATGCTTATACTATCATCAGGTCCAAGGGAGAAAGTTGATTGTGGCATCTTGAGTGAAATGCTGAAAGTTGTGATATTCTGTAGAAAGTTGAAAAGTTGCGAGCAGCGCAATGTTTACTTTAGTAGAGGAATAAAGTTTATCAAAGCATAAAGCCATTAATTGTTCACATGAGACTTTAGTTGTTTACATGAATCTCTCAAAGAGTTGGTAGCAGATTCTTATTTTGAAGGCATTGCTTTGTTCGAAATAACAATGAATATAAAATCGCACGCACTACGGGTGTGTATGTTATTTGTTATCCTCAAGCCTACAGATTAAAATTTGTTGATATGATATAAACGTAGGAATTTATCTGGAACGAGAAATGATATTTAGATTTCACGCTGAGTTGGCCAATGTTCTTTTCTTGCGTTATTGTTGCAAAATGAATTGTATGCATTATGATACTAATTTGTTGAGCAAATAATGACTTGAACAATGTTACAAATTAGAGACTTAACAAATTGATTATTTTCTAGTGGTGGACAAAGGCGACCCACTCAAGCCATTGTAATACCCTCAGAATGTTGAAAATGATGAAAAGTGTTGGAAGTTCGATGCGATTGAACAGTAGAACTAAATTCATAAGCTACACCAGAGGCAGAAAGCTGATCGGGCAAGATATCTTTCAATTTGCAAGTGCATAATATTACCAGTCCGATTCATCTCCCCAAGGTAAGTCTTCATCTGCTAAAGTTGCACAAAGAAAAGACTTCCCGAATCCGACTTGAAGGAAATTGCCAACAATATTCAATCCTTGATCTAGAACCAGGTTGCTTCTCAAGACAGCATTCAGAGATTTTAATGGCTCTTGATTGTGGTCAAGTCCTTCATCTAGGTGCTCTGTAATGTAATGATTGTGAAGCTCTCGGAACTCACAGGCAAGCTTTAACGGATCGTTGAACCCCCGATTCCCAAAAAAATCCATCCATTTAAGGCTGTTCTTATCAGTGTAGCAACCATCACATATTAGTAGTAAGATTTCGTAATGTGCCTTCAATACGACCGATTTAAGACTAGAATGTGCAGCAATAATCGCATATCGAAGATCTTTATCGCCCTCGAAGTCCAGCTGGTCCAGCTGTCTCTACAAGATATTACATTAGTACTGAGTCATAGAATTTTGGAGTATACTACCTCCGAATTTAGCGTCCAGTCTGAAACAAAGTAGACCATCGCTTCGCGAAATAAAAGGGGGTGCCGCAACTTCTTCGAAAGTTTGAGTATGGGAAGCGCTTGGTTGCCAATCTGAGATACAAAATTTGGACTTCTCCAAAGAGCAGCATAGAGGGAGTTCGAGACAATCGGAAGTGCGCAATAGAAATCCGCTAATCGAACTAAGTCCTGGAAATGTGTGAAGGATGAGATGGTGTACAGTCTGCTGTAGATCGCGCAGAGAAGACTCTGCATTGCGACATTTTCGCTGGACTTTGTACGATAAGCTTTCAATCCATTCGCTGTCGTATTTATGATCCCCTGTCAAAAATTGATTAAAAATGGGTATAATTGATTAGTGACAACTGATGTACAAAGGTGCTAGAAGCAGATAATTGGGTGGTGGCCTGCAAAGTCTCAATGTGCATATGCATAATGAAATGGTTGACATACTGGTCTAGCAACTTCGAGTCCCCATTCACCGTCATCATCTACAACGGAGATATATTCATATTTGAAAGCCGAATTCACTAGTGCAGGTAACTTGTCAGGGGATTCAAGGAACCTGCGAAAGAAATTGGAATGGAGCTTGAGAACGGCCTTGAAGGTTGGTTAGAACTGAAACATCATATGGGCAACGGTTGCTCCTCTTGCTCACCGAATGACAGTGATATTCTTGCCCAAAGACGTTCAGTCGAACATCGAGAATGAAGCCAGGCACCGTGTAAACGATAGGAGGTGGTGGTTTTGACCCTTCAAAAGGTGATTTCCCACAGTCAGCCACATTGGCAGTCTTGCGAATTTTAGCTGCCCGTTCCATTTCTCATATCTGTAGCTCGGAGGAGCTGATATATGGAGTTTGGCAAGAGAATGAATGATGGAGAGTTGGTTGCTTGAAAAGTGAACC
>Ga0247812_10001895_pt1 | contig 11768 bp, 8 predicted proteins | sample UWRJL149409B1_FD_178011 | JGI IMG/M metagenome (GOLD analysis project Ga0247812, IMG submission 178011) | Plant litter microbial communities from Arlington Agricultural Research Station in Wisconsin, United States - UWRJ-L149-409B-1 | ecosystem: Environmental > Terrestrial > Plant litter >...
CCTCCCACCGTGAGCGTTTGTAATGTGAAGTCCGCGGAACCACCCATGGTCAAGAAAGGTGCTTTTGCATCTGCTGCAACGCGAACAAGTTTTCCGGTATTTCCGCAAGTCAACTTCACTCCCACTATGTTTTCATGTTGTGACAAGGCAATGATCGCATCCGAATTGAGATCCAGTCCACTGCAGGCACCCGGGTAGTTGTATATGAGTATGGGAATGGGCGATACATCTGCAACGTCTCTGAAATGCTTGATGATATTTTCCGTATTAAGCAGGCCGCCATAATAACTTGGGGGTAAAACGAGCGCAAATTGACCGCCAGAATTTGATGCGTCTTTGCAAAGCTGGATAGTTTCCCTCGTTGATTGTGCACCGCAGCCAACGATGAGAGGCATGTTCGAGCGACCGATCGAATCAAGAGCTTCTCGAGTGACTGTGTTGATGAGAATGCGTTCGTCGCGAGAAAGATGAACAGCTTCCCCGTTGCTGCCGTGCGTGACAATACCAGTGACTCCAGCCTCTGCAAGCCTGATAGCATGCTTCTTCGTTGTCTCGACGTCCACTTCTTCGCTATCTGGCTTGAAAAAAGCCACCGTTGGTACGTAGAATCCTGGAATAAGTGTTACATCTTCATGCGTTGGAAATACACTAGAAGTTCCATTTCCATTTGACGTGCTGCTCAGAGGCTGGTTTAGGGAGGGTGCCATTTTGATTTGGGTAATATGGGCAACAAAATTTGAGTTAAAGATCACAGTGCTACAAAGATGTTGAAAACAAAAGTTTGGCAGATGTCTATGCTTCTCTCTTACAAGACGGAGCAGTTCCGAAGGCGGGTTTGTTATAGTATAAGAGTTACAGGCCGAATATTCTTGGAGCCCACTAAGTGGCTTGTGTACAAGCTTCTCATACTAAAATCCCCCACTTACAGGAATAGTTTATCTGGTCAGAAGGGGTTGAGGGGTGTAATGTGGATATAGTTGACTTGATTTATGAACCCCACGCTAACAGTGTGTCATGTCTGACCACATATATGGGCACTCATATAAACTCAATACGAAGTCTGAGTTCAGATGGGTCTTTCCCCAAGTTCTAAAGGCAAGGTTGAACGAGACTTGTTAGGGCGGTCAGATTGACTGCATTAGCCTGTCGACCCCCAGATTTAGCCTCCGGGATCCATAAAAATAAAACCCTTTGGCATGACACGTCGAGACTATTTCCCTCCACATCCCTAACTTAGTGCTTTGCTTCCCAGCTTTCCCCAATTTCCCCGCATAAGAATTACGTTTTGATCTGTGGCTGGTTCAGGATGTGACGGACGGTTTAATCTTATGCGCATTGACATGTGAGTGAAAAACTGGATCATAGGGCACTAATTTTGGGGTACGCCAGCTGCGTTCAAGAGGAATAAGGTCAGAAGGTCTCAGAGACTATACTCAAGTTTCAGGAAGTTATGAAGAGCAGGCTTTACTTGCAATCTACCAATCCCTGAGTCGTTTGTTCATGGAGGCTGAAAAATACTACCACTATCACATTTATAATGTAACAACCAGAAAAGATGGTAGCGTTTTTTTGAATGCTTCAGCACTTTCTTGCGCAACTGGCGCTTATTTGTGCTACCAAAACATTGGGCGTTGGCTCTCCGATGAATCTCTCACAGAATTCAATTCTTTCATGGTCGTCGAATAAAAGCTCAGCAAAGCTTCTATAAAAGCAAACCAAACAGCCTCAGTATTGTGTTATATCAATAGCAGGATGCGGGAATGAGTCGTTGTTTGCGTCATATGTCCTTCATAGATTATCGAGCAGTGTTATATCAGGTTGTTGCTTTGTAATTTCTTCCACCGAGCAAATTCAGAAAACCCTGTTACAGCGCTTGGAAACTACCAAATGAATTAGATTTATTGTAATAAGCTACCTAATGTACTTTGTTGGAATGGCTGGGGCATAGGTTCTCAAAGTTAACGTTCCCTGTGTAGTTAGTAGCATTAGGGTCGGAAGAGATAGAATTAAACGGGAGGCTTTCCTGGTAGTGCCTTAATTGGTAAGTTGCAGCCATTTTCTAGTATGGTCTCAAAAATGGTTCAAATGCAATGGAGAATTACCAACGAGATATCACAGAGCTTGCTTCACTAGAATAATTAGTTAATGTCACTATTGTTATTATTTTCTAATCTTGTCACACATTTACATGCCTTGGAGCTCCAAGCCGTTTGGCTATAAGGATGATATCGAAGTAGAAACCAAACTATAACAATGAACTTGGCTCCAGGCTCTTGACAGCCTGCATTCCGGCCTCATTAAATAACTGTTGACTCAGCCTATAAATACTGGTGATACCGGCCATGCATTAGTTGATGTTGAACCTTCCGGTGATGTGAGCTCAGTCATAACTGACCGAGGGGTACCCTGAAACTCGGCTGTATCACCAAAGAATATACATAGTTAAATCTACTACAAGGAGGAGGAATGATTATATCAACTAGCCTTAAGAATGTTGACGTATAAGTACTTTCCCACTATCCAGATAGCCCTCCCAATAGATTCTCTTGCTGTTCATGCTGCACAAATTGTTTATTTGCTGAGATTTGATACAGCATTAAGTTAGCCATGCTCTCTATTACAGCTAATTCTATGATGAGGTGTTCAATTGTAAGCCGGTAACAAGAAACGAATAAGGTTAAATTTATTCTATACGAAGCACTGGAGTGATTGCATATGATAAATCATTGAGGCATGTATGTAGGCACTAGGGTAGGCACATTTGCTAATTCAGTGTATCAGAAAACCTGTATGCTCGATTAAGAAGTAATATACACACGCTAAGGAAATAAGCGATGAGGTAAAAGTTTCGTGGGGGTATCCTGGGGACTCGACGGGTCCTCACCTCCACTAATAAAATAAGTCTTCGGTACAGCTGAATCAGGTCTGCGGGGTTTGCCCCATCGCCAATCTGGATTTTACTAATACAATACTTCCCCTCGCGACGACGCCGTCGAATCTATAAATCTAAATGGCGATTGAACCAAATGAGAGAAAGCTTTCAGAGAGTCGCTCATAAGCACAGGATCAAATTGTCGGCCATGCAACCTACAGCGAAAGATCGGCGGCCACGGCGCTCCTCCAAAACTTACCAATGCACGATCGGGAATTGTGGGAAAGTATATTCTCGAGCAGAACATTTGTAAGAGCACGCCTCCATGTTCGTTAAGATCATGTCCCAGACTATGGAGAACATCCCTAACATATTTATAGAAGTCGACATCAGTTGAATCATGTACCCAAAGAGATATATAGATGTGATGTGCCCAATTGTTGTTGTAGCTTCGTTCGGCTTGATCTGTACAATCTTCATCGTACTCGCCACATGAGCGAATATTTGCAGCAAGAAGATGCTCGCTCAAAGTCACATAGCACTGGTTATGTTGTAAGCTTCATTGCAATTTTCTTCTCTGTTGTGTGGTCTTTAACTTCTTTTCCAGGGCTCCCTAGAATCTCCTGGATTTATAGACTCTGTGACAGATAGGGCATTGAGTCATGGTAGTCACGCCACCTCTCCCCCAGAGCATACCACAGAAGCAACTTCAATTCATGTTTCTCAAAATGAAACAATCAACACCTTTCCTACTCAAGATGTGCCCAGTCAAGCACCCATGCCGTTTAATCATGCAAATCATCATGATACAAGTCCCTCGCATCAACAGCAACTTCTAGATATTGAGCTATGGAAAGGTGAAATTCAGCCTCCGACTATGATGCCTTTTTTCGGTGGAGATAGCTTTTCTCGTTTACCATTTGCTATACCTGATGATTTTATCCAATTTATTTTCAACGAAAAACAGTTCAATAGTACAACAGATGTTGAACATCGGCCCGTCAGTAGCCTTGCAAAGTAAGTTTGTCTTTTCACTTAATATGTTTTCTGGTGAAAATAGGGTTGATTGACATGCCATGTATAGTTGTAACCATATTGAAACCCCGCTTCCTTTAAACTCCGTAAATGATGTTTTTGGCGAGAGCTATCTCCCTCAGGCGCAATTCAGTTCAAATTTTATACCATACGAAACAAACTCCCCCTCTGTACTCATGTCTGATGAAAAGAGCCAAGAAATATACGAATTTATACGAGATAAACTTGTTGGTAATGAACACGGTTATAGCCTAGTCGAAGGGGATCGCTCCCATGATTCACATATGTTGAGTGGGAAGATGATGCGATGCCACATCGCTAATTACTGGAAACATTTTCATGCTCAATTCCCAATTTGTAAGTCCAAGCCAAATGAGATGACATCACGAGAGTAACATAGTCAACTTAGTACATCAGCCTTCTTTCTATCCGAATCAAACTCCTAATATTCTCCTGATCTCTATTATGATCATTGGCGCCTCTTGTTCCACTGAATCTACCGACATAGCTATGACCACCACCGCAGCCGAATTCTCGAGTATTCTGGCATGGTATCTAAGATGGGAGATTTTTAGCAGTATGCACATGCAGTCAGATAGTTTGTGGGTATATCAAGCATTATTACTCCTCGAACTTTATGAAAAAACATACTCGTCAAGAAACCTCCACGAACGAGCACATATTCATCATGCTACAACAATAACGATGATGCGCCGAGGAAGCTTTCTGTCAGGACAATCACCACTAGACACGCCGCCCACATATGAAAAAACCCAGGCTAAGGATGAGAATTCGAGGAAGAATCTTGCAGACCTCTGGTGGGAAGAATGGGTTAGACGGGAATCTATCCGGCGCGTAGCCTTTGCCGCTTTTATGGTCGACTCTATGCATGCAGCCATGTTTGGACATTCTATGGTCATGGTAACTCACGAAATGCGTCTGGTACTACCTTGCGACGATATTCTGTGGTCCGCGGCCAGCGGCGGTGAAGTACGAAGGATTGAGGCAACGCTCCGATCAAACGGTGTTAGCCCAGTTCCCTTTATAGAGGGTCTCCGAAGAACTCTAAATGGACAAGACATCTATACAAACGCCTTCGGGAGATCAATATTACTATGTGGGGTGCTCAGTGTGAGTTGGCACATGAATCAACGAGATATTCAGATTAGCTCGCTGGACATGGCGTCTCCGAAAGGAGAAAAAGGCACTAATTGGCGGAGGTCGATTGCGAAAGCTTTTGATCTGTGGCGGGACTCGTACGGCAATACATCGGAAACCATACCAGATGATATGTTCCGATTCTGGGGAAGCTCTAATTCCGTGCTCGGTAGCAGATCCACACTCTACTACCTGGCCCAGTTCAGCTTAAACGTAGACATAGCCGAGTGCCAGATTTTTGCCGGCTCAAATCGGGTGCTCGGTCGAGTTATCAGCACCCACGAGGTTGAAACTGTGCAACGAAGAATCAGAAAACTCTGGGCGCCTACCGTAGAGGCTCGAAGGGTAACATTCTACGCCTTGCGATTCTTGTCCTTGGTTTTCTACGAGTCGAAAAATAGAGATCAGGGATGTGACCGCGAACGAATCACCAATTATGCAGCGAGTACGAGATTGTTTCCTGTGCATCGCTGGGTTTTATACTCTGCCGCGCTTGTGGTTTGGTGCTATAGTTATGCGGTGGATGGTCCCTCACATGTAAAAACTTCGGCCGGAACTTCCATTGACGACCATATACAGGAGATGAATACTTTTCTCGCCAGGACGGAGAATATCAAGTCTCCCGAGGATGTAGCTTTTCACCGCCTCAATGGTTGCGCAGGGATGCTTCAGGTCCTTTGCTATATTTTTCGCATAGGTTCATGGGATCTGTTATTAGAAGGTGCGGATTTACTTACGAATTGTATTAAATTAATAGACAATTTAGAAGCATAGTATACCATATAGATAGATAGAATAAACATGTAAACTTGAACAACAGCGGGGAGTGGTATGATTTGAGTCAGCTTAATCTAAAACAACATTCAGCATTGAACCCATCTTATCTTCAAAGCCGAGGGAAAACACATTACAAGGAGCCTCAAGAGGCATGCTATATGTGTCTATGCTATATGGGTCTATAATTGCTACTCGAGCATTACTACCATGGAATCGAACTATGTCAATAAATTTACATTGTGAGTAAATTATAAGTGAAAGTTTAAATATGAAAGATTAAATATGTAATATCAATCAGCTAACTCAAATATGATGCAGCCGACGCTAATCAATTACTGGACTGTTAATAACAGAGAGGTGAAGCAAGCTTACTTTACAAAGTTTTGCGCAATTTACAAAGACAAGATATATTCATTTTTCGTCTACGGATATATCAACAACAAAAAGTACAGCTCTCAAAATAGCATGTCCGCGTTTATGTCCAGTTCTTGTAGGTCACATTGAAGTTGTCAGAAACCAAGCTGCCTGGGGCTTTCGAGTCTTGACAAATTGCTTTGGCGGTAGCATTTCCTCGGAATTGCCATTGAAGGTACGCCACGGCAGCTTTGCCCTGCTTGCCACCGTTGGTTGCCGAGAAAGTTCCTCCATGGCCGGTATCGAGACTAGCCCAGTATGAAGGCAGTCCCGACGGAAGAAGAGCATAATCTTTCTGTGACTGAACTTTTGTTAGTCTTTCTTTCTAAAGGATAAATCAGGAAAATTTCCAAACTTACATTTAAGTAGCCCATGTCTTTTGGCCCGCCGACGAACCACGCAACAGGGGACTTGAGTTCCTGGAGCAAATATCGCTTTTCGTCCTGGAAAATCGCAATGTTGAAAAGCATCATCAACTTGACTCTGGAATCATGGTATGCAACCGACATGGCCTCCAGGCCGCCGCAGCTATGGCCAGCACTAGCCACCTTTGTCGTGTCAATTGTGCCATATTTCGACGCACCTCCCTTCAGCGCCCAGTCGATCGAGTCTCTGCTATCCTGCACCTGGGACTGGCCGGATCCGCCACCTCCTGGCGGGCCATCCGCGGCAATCACATATCCATAACTCGCAATCTCGGTAAGCAGGTTTCGGTACTGGGAGCCGTCCGTCATGCACGCACCGTTTCCCCAGGAGATAAAGGGCATCGAAACACCCGAGGGCGGCGTCTTGGGCGCATAGATGGTGTGCTTGGGAAGGCTGGAATCCGTGGTCATCCCTGCTGGGTAGGGTCCAGAACCCGATGTCACGGCGCCGGCGCCCTTGGGCGACTCGCTCCCGGTTGCCCCTGCGGGGGTGTTGGCGGTGTACTTTCCGAGGTCTTGAAGTGGAATGCAGAAGATTCCTCCTGCGATGGTGTCGTCGCCAGTGGCTGGAAACTTGCCTGGGCTAGGCTGGAACTGACCTTGCCCGAAAGCCAGCGGAATTGCCCCAAGGAGAAACAAAGTAGAATGCATCTTGAGATATCTTATGAACTTTAGTCTAAGGAACTAAAGTATAAAAGGAAGAGAGAAGTCAGCCTCTTTTATATTCATTTGTTATTTGGGGAAATCTAAGTCTAGATCGAACCTACTCTATGATTCGAATTATCCAAATTACATTTCTTGCGCTCATTTCAGCAGTTTAGGAGAACGAGAGTCACAGTTTCTTAACTTTTATGAAAATGATCCTCTGATCGTCATGAACAAGTCTCCGCTCCCCGATCCGCCCGCAACCCCGCAGGCTTGAAGATCTGGGGATGGGCGTACTAACGACAAGCTTACATCTCGTCTTTGGCCCCTTTGTGGTTTGAAACGTGGGTTTTAATCTACCCTTCTCGGCTATTCAGGGGGGAGGTGATTAACCGACCCTACCATGTGATCAGACGAGCCACCAACGCCCATAACAACGGTGGGCCCCATTGCCGACCTTAGTTACCGTCCTGGGAACTACGCCGATTCCCATATCCGATGGGAGCTTCGAAACACTTTCGCTGCGCCAAAAGGGCTTTTACCCAAAGTGTACCCCGGAAACGGCCAACTGTGCGGCCAAGGTTGGAAGAATCGCCCAAATCTACCATTAACACTGGTTACAGCAGTGGAGCGTTAAGCCACGACTCAAACTAGCAACATAATACTACAGAGAGGCTGGTTCACTAGAGAGCTTTTGTCAGAAACTTAGTATAAGTCTCTATCTTCGACTCAAGTTTCTACCATAGTATGAAGATCATTGGATCAATACTACCCTTCAAAATATTGTCAATGAGAATAAAGCTACAAACTGTTTGTTTTGAACCATTTAACAAAGCGCTTCTTCGCAAGTTCAAGCAAGTATCAGGATGCATAATTACATTCCTGACAAGATGGACACCTCAAATCAAGCAGCCGTCGTTGCGGTTGGTCAATATTGGGTACTGTAGATAGCTGCATTTATTTTTCAAACAAAGTAAGATCTTATTGGGAAACATCCAATTTATACGATAGTGATAGTGTAGCGATTAGCTTGTGTATCGAGATACTGTCAGGATAAACCTATCTACGCTCCAAGACCCAGAGCGAACTATAACACTCAAATGTTGGGTACGGTTCACATCTCGAAGCGAACCTACAACTGGCTTTTATTTTTAAAAACCTGATGAAGCCCAGCAAAAACAACTGGGTGTCAAGACAAGATTCAGAAAAACAAACCAAGATCTGTGCCAGTAACACAAATTGTTCACATCATCATGGACAGCGCGTTCACGTGACATATCTTGAACAGCTCAACAGATGCGTTCTTCATGCACATAAGTAGAGGGTAATAGCGCATAATCCATACAAAGAATGAATTGAGGATACGCAAAGGTGGGGTTAGGGCTTTGTAGCACTCAATACATGCCTGGTGACCTGGACTTGAGGGCAATTGGTCGAATGGCAGCCCTGGTCGTCAATGCAACCATCAGGAAAGCCGATAGTGCTTCCAACTTGCTGGGCGAATAGCAACTCCAATTTAGCATCCATTGACATCCACGAACTTCCGTGGATTGTACCTCTGGTCGAATTAAGGTTTATTTTCCTTGCTGTACATCATCCGCACCCCACTTCCCCAGACAGTGATGGACTTCCACGGTCCACGTTGCGCTAATCGTCCTCTCAGCATCACCAGTTGGAAGTGTTCCTGTATATTTTTAAGGTAGGTGTGCATATCGTAGCATGATATGGTTGGAAACCCCCACTACCAACTTCATGCCGCAGGCCGAACGTTATCCTGTAAGGAACCCGAGCGTGGCAACCTGCCCAACCGTGACTGCCCGACCCAACTCTCTCGGATGCTTTGCCTTATCTTCGTATATCTCGAGGTGTCTATATTAACCCTGATTAAGTCGGTCAGGGTCACTCTTCCTTGTTTTCTGAAACACTTTGAACGTGGACACCTTGTCGGCGCACCGTTGTAGCATCGTTGTACATCCCTTGCCTTTCCTTTTTAGCTCACCGACAACCTAGATTTTCACACCGAGTTGTATCTCGAAATAAGATGTTGATTGCCATGCCGTCTGAGACGGGATATTCGCCTGGAGCTGTTAACATGAGAAAAGAACTCTACCTAGAGTGAGTAGAGCCGAACACCACATTTCCCTCAACAACGCTGATGACTTCTTGAAGTGGCCCTGCCATACCGTTTATCGTTGGTACCGAGTGCAGAGGGCACAAATACTTTTATATACCACTCAGCGTGCTGGCTGAATACTCGATTTTCTTTCATGAACTTCATAATCATTGCAATTTGGACGAGGCCGAGGACCTGAAATTCGATCTAATCGACACTGACCCAAGGACATTTAATCGCTTCACGATATGGTTATATTACCAAGGAATATACGTTGACGAAGATATATCGGAGCCACTGGACTATTACTATCAGTTTCAAGAACTCTGGGCGCTTGCAGACAAGTACCGGGTGCCGCAGTTGCAGCGACAAGCGGCTGATACGGCAATTGCGCTGTTGAGAACCATGGTAGAGCATACTGATTTTGATGTGTTGGGTTACTGGCATAGTGTTTATCATAATAGCCATGTCGGTAGTCCGCAGCGTCGCTTCATTGCTGGGCAATGCGCGTGTTTAATGATGAGTGGTCAAGAAAACCTTTTGGATCCTGAGATGATACATCCAGCCTTGCGCGGAGACATTGTGAACGTTATCCACAACTTATATCCGCAGCTGTACTAGAACCTATCACCAGACTTGCCACTCTAGATGAACCAGGTTGGTATGATAGAAGGAGAGATGTAAATATGGGGCATTCCTTTTTCATATGTCCAGCGTTTTTTTGTTTTTTTAGGAGTCCTCTGCTTGCTGGCGATTTGGCGATTTGGCGTGACATGATGAGTAGTGATTGATGATCTGAGCTCAACCCCTTGATGTATAAGTAAATGCCCGGACTACGGAGTAGAAACCTGTACGGCGTTGGGTGAGAAGTTGTTTCACAACACATTGGAGCGGCAGTGGCGTAGGTGTGCAAATCATTGATTGGTGACCAGCAGGCTGGATTTGTGCATTGGAACCCGGCTGAATATTTAACTGACATACATATCTACCTACATATTATGTTTGACGATTTATGATTTTATGACCGTGGTAAGGTGGGGGTTCCATGCTGGCAGCCAGAGTTTCGAGGATATAAATAAATCAACAGTTCGAAATACGACATGTATACTTGCTGTGACATCTGTTTTTAGAGATCCCACCGCCGTAAAAGCGCTTCTATGTATGTAGAGGGTCATTCTCCACAAGTTTGGAAAGTTTATGCAGCATCGATGGGAGGGAAGAATCCAGCGAGGTTCAATTCTGTAATATGAGCTTTCTTCCTTCTCATATGTTACTCGTTGGATTGGGTCAGCGGACGTTGGTTTGGGGTTTGACTAGTCCAGATTGGTGGTGGAGTTATTACAGTATTGTTAATAAACGATGACATGCATGGGACTTGTACTGTACATTACATTACAAGGAGCGCAGCCACAGACAGGTGCAGAGCCCATCGCTTCTGCGCCACAGTTCATTCGCCTAACCAACCACTTGCACTTCGAGGACTCGGTACCCGGTACCGTTAGTACCCGTCTCGCTCGGGTCAAATTGCATGCTGTACAGACAGCAGTGTACAGCAGCAATGCGAACCGCGAACCGCGAAGGCCGAGCCGAGCCGAGCAAGGTCCAACGGAATAGCTATCCGACCCGACATGCATCTACCCGCCCATCGTGGCACGTTTGATGAATGAATGGACCGAGCAGGTAGGTTTCGTCACTCACCTACAACGCACGGGGGAGGGGGGGAATGGGATTAGTTAATTAATTAATTATTTTACTTACTTAATCTCCATAGGGCAACTCCATCACACACGTGCACAATTATTAGCGATCATCGATTTCTTTAATTATTTGATTATTCACTTATGGATTAAGGTTGCCCTCCCAGCCCAATCGTCGCGCCACGTGGGGAAAGCATTCGCTTCCAAATCCCAACGACCAACCGCAACGGACCGACACCTCCCAACCATTAATCATTATTATTATGCCTTGCCCAACCACAACCACACCGAAGCAGAAATGAGAAAGACCGATGGACGATGAAGGGGAAGGGGAAGGGGAAGGGAAGGGCGAGGCCATGGAAAAGTGGACACTTCCAGATGAATCAGGCAACACTTCCGAACTCTTGGGCTTCTTCTATTCTTTGCGCGATGAGAAGAAGCATGAAACGGGTACGCGACGACAGACGACAGAGATGGAGCAGAAGGAGATGCTTCCATCACCACGGGGGTCAAAGCCAATAAAGAATGATCATGGAACCAGCGCAGCGAAGGAGATGCAAAAAATAATAGACAAGAATGGACAAGAACGGCAAAAGATGAGAAAGATATACACAGCAGCACACGTGCCCACC
>Ga0247812_10001896_pt1 | contig 11767 bp, 9 predicted proteins | sample UWRJL149409B1_FD_178011 | JGI IMG/M metagenome (GOLD analysis project Ga0247812, IMG submission 178011) | Plant litter microbial communities from Arlington Agricultural Research Station in Wisconsin, United States - UWRJ-L149-409B-1 | ecosystem: Environmental > Terrestrial > Plant litter >...
CTCAAAAGCTCTCTGTCCCAAATGCAAACCTCAATAAAGATACCCCTGTCAAGACCGAGTCAACACAATCGGGTGAAGAATACAGAAAGAATCAAGACATCACCGCACCTCCAGATCCAGTTGAGCCTGGCAGTACATCCGATGTTCCTATACACGGAGAAAAGACGAACATTCTATTCCATCCTACGCCATCAGTCAGCTACGAACCCTTTTTCGCAGCTCTAGAAACAAGAGCCACTGTACTAATTGCTGGCGTCTTTATTGCTATTGTTGGTAGGTGCACATCAGTGATTTCGCATTAACATCTAACATCCCAAACCTGACAACGGAAACTTTTAAAAAACGTATTGCTGACTTCAAAACTTCTAGTATTTGGCAAATTCTTTGGTGGATCCCTGTTTGGTCTTATCCCTCTGGGCCTCTGTATCTCCTCGGGTGTTTTCCTGTGGATGAAAGAGGTCCTCCGATCAGGGAGGGCCGTTGAATGGTCGAGTGAGCAAACTCGCGGTCAGACGGTAAGTTATTTTGGTTACCATCCGAGTGTAGATGCTAAAGAATACACAGGCTACACAAAATCTGATTCCTGAATCGGTCGAATGGATGAATACCTTCTTGGGCGTAATGTGGGGTCTTATTGACCCCGATATGTTTTCAGCAGTTGCTGATACTCTCGAAGATGTGATGCAGGCTTCTGTACCAGGTATCATCGAAAACGTACGAGTTGCCGAGATCAATCAAGGCAATAACCCATTTAGAATTTTGAGCTTACGTGCTTTACCTGACGGGCATGTTCAAGAGTTGAAGGATGATATTCACAGGCAGAATGAAAAGACCAAGGATCCGCAGGAACTTGCTGCAGATGAAGAAGGTGGAGATTATTATAACCTAGAATGTTCCTTTGCTTATCATGCCCTACCGACTGGTTCAGGAGCGTCGTCCAAGGCCAAGAATATGCACATGCAATTGGTATTTTATCTCGGTATCAAGGGTCTCTTTGGAGTACCATTACCTATTTTTGTCGAGCTTCAAGGACTAGTTGGTACGGTCCGAATTCGTCTTCAGATGTCCCCTGAGCCGCCATATCTCAAAGCATTAACTTTTACTCTCATGGGAGTACCAAAGGTTCAAGCGGGATGCATACCAATGATGAAAACTGGGATCAATCTTCTTAACTTGCCACTGATTTCTAACTTTGTCAATTATGCTATCGCGGCAGCAGCTAATGAGTATGTTGCGCCAAAGTCAATGACACTGGATATGGGGAAGATGCTACAAGGCGACGATATCCAGAAGGATACCGAAGCAATGGGTATCCTGTGGATTAGAATCCACCGAGCAACAGGTCTTAGTAAGCAAGATCGCCGGGGAAGTGATGGCGGTGGCTCCGATCCATATATTACAGTGAGCTTTTCCAAATATGGAAAACCAATGTACTGCACTCGTGTTATTCAAGATGACCTCAACCCAGTATGGGAGGAGACATGTGCTCTCCTCGTCACTCCAGATCTTATCAAGGCGGATGAACAACTCTCCATGGAACTATGGGATTCTGATCGATCAACTTCAGATGACATTGTTGGGAAAGTTGAGTTATCAATGCAGAAGATGATTCAACATCCTGGCAAGATGTATCCTCAAGTGTCAGAACTGCGAGGCATGGATCCAGAGAAGAGCATGCCGGGAAAGCTTCATTGGGAAGTGGGATACTTCGGAAAGCCGCAGTTTCGTCCTGCACTCAAAACTTCTGGAAAAGATGTTAACCTCCCAGATCAGCTTAAGGATAAGAAGGAGCTGCAAGACGACAAGGGAACTCTAGACAACGCCGACGAGGATGCCGTTGTCCATACCCCGCCAGACCCATTGTGGCCAAGCGGAGTTTGCAGTGTTATTGTTCACCAAATCGTCAACCTTGAACTTCAGAATATCAAGGGAAGTGATGGTAAGCGAAAGGGGAGGGAATTTGAACCTGCGCAAGAAAGTGGCGAGAGCAAAGATGAGGAAAGCAAAACGCTTCCAAGCAGTTACTGCACTATTCTCTTCAATGATGAACTTGTAAGTTTCTAATGATATCTCCGAATCATGCCAAAATGAGCCCAACGACTAATGCTGTGTAGGTATACCGGACACGTGCCAAGGTTGTCAGTAGCAAGCCTATTTTCAATGCTGGTACTGAGCGCTTCATGAGAGACTGGCGTTCTGGGATAGTAACCATTACCGTTCGTGACCAGCGAATGAGACAACACGATCCTATTTTGGGTGTCGTTCCTCTCAGACTTGCCGATGTCCTTCAGACTAGTTCACAGGTCACACGATGGTATCCTCTAGATGGTGGAATTGGATTCGGTAGAGTGAGAATTTCGGTACTTTTCCGCAGCGTCGAAACCCGACTTCCACCACAACAGCTGGGTTGGGATGTTGGCACTTTCGAGTTCACTTCCGACAAGATTCTTGCTACTGGATATTCTACGAACGCAAAACTGAAGATGAGAACCGGCGGTAGCTCAGGAAAGATCGCTAGAAATCAATGCCAGAAGACTGAGGAAGGTGACGGGGTTCTCTGGGATCTTGTGAAAGACAATGGCAAGAACAATGTACGCCTACCGGTGAAATATCGATATCGATCACCAATTGTTTTTGAATTTCATACCTCGGGCAAACGAGCAGCTGACGCATATGCTGTTGTCTGGTTACACCACCTCGAAGACAACAAGGAAGAGGATATCAACATTCCTATCTGGAAAACTGATAAGGGGATGAGACTTGTTCAAAACTACATTACCGAGGAAAACTTTAGAGACATCCCAGATATCCGGATCGAAGAGATAGGTAGACTGCAATTTAAGGGACGATTCAAGACCGGAACCGATCAGGACCACGCCGCATTTGTTTCAGACAATGATTCTCGAGAGACTCAAGAAACCTGGGAAGCTTGCCACGCTGAAGGGGTTCGAACTACCAAAGTGACGAAAGAACTTCCACCAGCTGTCCAGAAGCTCCATGACCAATCTCTTACCCAGGGTCGAGATATTCTCGCCAACGCAGACGAAAAGGAGAAGAAGAAGTGGTTATCCAAGACCGGTGAAGACTGGAGCGGTGCTTTTGGCGAGGATCCCGCTCTCTTCGTTGACGAGAGAGGCCGACGCAAGCCGGACTACAGCCGCGAGGAGTCTAGCCAGCGTGCTGGTGACGACGATGACGAAGAGGCCGACTATACCGATTCCGATTCTACTTCTGATGAAAGCGACTTGGGTCTTCACGACGCATCAACTAACCAAGAATCCGACAATGGAGCTGCTCAGCCTGACGGCGAACCTCTCGATGTAAATGCTACGAGTTCAGGCACATCCCATTCCAAGAGCCCTATAACTCAATACAAAGACTACAAGGAGAACAGCAAAGGTCTGCATCGGAAGCAGAGGGGCCTGATGCAATGGAAGCCAATGAGAAACCTAGCATTCGCAAAGGACGAAGCCAAATTCATGGTTAGGAAAACGCTAAAGAAGGGTAGTTTGGCTGGTAGACAGCCTGATGTCGAGACGGAAACTGGAACGTAATAAGCGTTAATCTGCAGGCACTAAAAATTGTTGGGATGGTACACGGAAAAGACTTGGTGTGCAATCAACTGTATCTAGTACACGAGAGCTTAGTTAACTATGAATATTAATCTAGTCTCTTTAAGATGCCTGTGCAGTACCTTCTTTCCCTTCTACTAAATGCGCCATAAATGTGCTCTGACCTGTAGATTCTTCATATACTCAACTCATCTATCGCATCAAGTAGACCAAAATTTCACATCAGGAAGACATATCTGTAGTCAATAAGCGAGCTTCCTTGTGAAAGGTCTCAGAAAGTTTAAGACAATTAAACTGATATCCTGTTTATAATCATCGTAGGACTACAATTGAACCGCGCCCCTAACTCCATCTAACCAAACCTTCAGATATAGATAAAACAAGCCATTCACTCATACCTCAACATCAACGTTGTACCACTTCCGTAGCCTCGTCTGTATCTCTCCAGGCCGCTGCATGTCACTGCTCAACTCGTTAGTGCTGCATCTCCGGTCGATAGCCTGAAGTTTATGATATTGCCCAATCCCCAAGGCAAATCGGAGGTCACGGGTAACTTCAGAGAATGTAGTGCAGCTGGAGAACTTACATATGACGTCTTCCTCGCTCAAAGCGCTTCCAATAACTCGTTCCGCAAATGCTGCAGTTGGAGTCTTTTGTCGGGGAGGGCTCATCGATAGGAGTGTATTTTTGACAGGGTCCAGCACAATCTAACATCTAGGTCAATATTTGTTCTCCGTTTTTTAGTCATAGGACATCAAACATTTTAGATGCATAGGCATAAAGCCTCTTAAATGGAAAGACAGCTCGCAATGTGCCGGTTGGTAAAGAACTGGAGTACAGAACTTGCAACCAGATGGCTTCACGACGGGATAAGCGCTATCCGGGGCGCCTATAGAGAGCGGTACAGAAAGTATTGAGTGAATAGTGCTGTTCAATTTTGTTGCATTAGCATCCGAGTATTGGGCGAGACTGTAAATGTATTTGCTGTTTGTTGTTAGAACTTTCGATACTTTGAGAAAATTAGGTTAGAATACTTGACTAAACTCAAGCACTTGAAGAGGTCAGCTGATGCCATGATATATGAGCGTTTGTCAAACATACCACTGCATCGATTGGATTCAGGTGAGCAAAAATGAGAAGATGTATCTCGGCTGGGATATGCAGGAAGGGTTCTTGGAGATCTTTCCATTTCTCCTTCTGTGCCCAGTCGATCGGTACTATCTCCTTGCCCATTTTGGGCTGAGAGTTATCTTCAGGTTCATCTTCTGGGGGCGTAGGTGGCATGTCGTTGATTAAGCCCAGGATCTGATTTGATAGGAAGTCATATTCGATACGGACTTCTCCCGAGGAAGATGAAAACGAACGGGATGAATGAGACGACATACTGCCTGGTGTTGGTGTGAGTGGATAATTCTAGTGCTGGGTCGATAGACAAAGGGATAGCAAGTCTTAGCAAAGATGGTCTCTTTGAATAACTCAATTAATATTGAGGGTTAATGCTTCGCGATTCCAATAGCCAAAATTTGTGGATTTGTAGAGTTGTTAAAGCTTAACTTGGCAATGTCTAGCGATTGCATTGAATAGTTGCTTGCGCAAGTAAGGCTTTGAGCCGGCAGGAGCAACGGCCTGTTAATGCCCCAGAACTGCTCTATGTGTATAGATAAAAGTCCGGTATTTCCGGCTGTCCGTCTGATTTTACACACTCGAGTTCTGATTCATTACCAAAGGCAACTTATACGGTTAGACGTGAGGCTGAGAGGTTTGTGCGGTTGCCTGACCATCCCTTTGACAGACTATGGGTCCCTTGTCACAGAGTATGCTGCCCATCATTCAACTTGTCCAACTAATATATATCAGATATCTTGTTGTTATGTGACTTTGTATTCTGAATCGAGGCCAATCCGGTAGATTTGGCGAAGGTTGTCGTCAAAATGTACTTCGTACATACATTGCCATACGCCAGTGGTCTTGGCATCCCATTTGAGCTCTGCTGAAAGCTGATGACGAACATCAATTACATCAATGTTTGGAATAAGTCCCAAACTGCAGCTCTTTGGTGTAAAATGTCTTCAATTAATGGACTCCAGTTTAACTACCATAATCTCTTGAGAAGAATGTTGCTAAATACAATGCTTGGCTGCTGGTGTACTAGTACATTATCCTTTAGAGTATCATACAATCACATGCCCTCGGGCATAGCTTTCAACTGCCCATTCTTGTCATATCTCGCTCCTATTCGGAATTAGCTATTGCTTTCAATTTCCACCATCAAAATCACTTACTGAAAAAGGTATAGCTTAGTGTGACCTGCTCAATCCCCTTCATATTCGGATCATTTACAAAATCTGGATCGATATAGAAGAAAACCGGCATGTCCACCGTTTCTCCAGCGTTTAACCTCTGCTCCTCGAAGCAAAAACACTGAATCTTACTAAAGTATTGGCCAACCTGTCCCGGCGTCACGCTATATGTCGCCACCCCAATAATGTCATCATCCGACTTATTTGTAGCTGTGTAGAATGCCAATGCAGTTTCGCCGGGTAGAACACGAACTTCTCGCTGCTGGGGCGTGAATTTCCAGGGCAGGACATCCGACACAGAACCGTTGAATGTGATGCGTATGCGTTTTGCGCCGGTGACGGGCTGCAGTCGTAAGGAGGGATCTTCACCATCTACACCTCCATGTCCTGGTGCTTTTATGGGCTGACCTCCCCACCCTGTCGTTTGGCAGATCTGGAAACACCTGTTAACCAGCTGTCCCAGCTAATCGAGAGTGTAAAATCTGCACACCATTTTGTAGAAGGGCACAGAGCCATATGAGAAAGCTACCGTCCCCAATATTATACTAAAAGTATAGTACAACGTTGATATATTCCTTGTTTTAAAGGGCGCCCGCAATTGCTCTTGTGTCGGTACTGCATTATGTTGTGGTTTCGTGGAGTTGGATATATTTCTTATTGAGGTTCTGTAAAGGGATTTTGACTGCTGGCGTAGGGAAATCGCACAGGAGGAACATGTCCAAGGTGCATCTCTGCGGGCTATACCAGCTATCAGGCGTGGGAATTTATTCATCGTAATCGTGAAGCTCAATTGTTACGCAAAGGAAGCTTGAACATGAGGCCATCATCAAGGGTCCCGGATATTTCTGTGTCACGGCGGAACAATGTTCCGTTCTGGGTTTCCCGTCCAAATGCCGACCCGAAGATCCCGAGGGTGGGTTCACTTTAACCACCGCAGCAGCTCAGGTTTATCTACATCGTATGACAATGAATATGGTCAAATCCCTATAGCGGACCAATCTCGGTGATGCATCTCATACATTACCCAGCTCAATGGAAGAACTCTAAGAAAAAGCTCGTTTCAATGACTAACCACTCCAGCTGTTTGAAGATATCATGACATCATGTTGAAATCATTGACTGATCAATCAAGAGCTCTCTCCTCCCTTTTATAGCTATAGTGTTGCATTCTCCTTCTCTTAACCTATATATAAATAAGCATCTCTCGCAAAATGCGTCTTCTCACACACAAAAATCCAATCTCATCACTTCGAGTACTCACAACCCTCACCTCAAGAGCAGTCAAACCAATATCAAGCAAGTCACCGTTCACAATCCGCAGCATGGCATCCAAAGCGCAAACCGGGCCTCCAGCCCACGAAATGGTCTACTTCCCCCAGATGACCACTTCCCTGCCCTCCTCCTCTACCGAGTTCCGGCGCGTCCTCTGGACGGGCCTCTACTCCCAGGTCGTGCTCATGAACGTGCCCGTTGGCGGGGATATAGGCGATGAAGTTCACATGGTAGACCAGATCCTCACCTTCACCTCCGGCCAGGGGCGTGCAACTATCGCCGGCAAGGACCAGGATGTGCAAGCAGGCGATTTGGTAGTGGTGCCGGCGGGCACGCAGCATCAGTTTGTGAACACGGGCAAGGTGCCTCTGGTGCTGTATACGGTTTATAGCCAGGCCGAACATGCGACGGGAAGTGTGCATAAGACGAAGGAAGAGGGGGATAAGGAGGAAGAGGAGGGTAAGGATGAGGCCCCGGAGTGGGCGAGAAGGAGTAAAAGGGAAAATGAAGAGAAAGGATTGGTGAGGGAAAGTGGGAAGTATGATTAAACGTGTGAAGTATGTTGGGTTTGGCGCTGGGTGTGTCTTGGAATCTTGTATTATGTACTAGGAAATGAATTATCCCATGTAAAGATTTACTTATGGCAAAAGCTGCACTAGTTGAGAGTTTTCTGTAGGTTTTCAAAGCCATGGAGAAATGCCCACACACCTCTCAATAACAGACCAGCTCTTCCGAGTTTAGAATTCAATTTGAGTTATATCACCAGATATTCCATCATATATTGTCATGATTGAGCACTATTTCAAACATGATGAAAAAGCTCCTAATTTTTTCTATTCTAACAATGCAATTTTTTGACAAATTTATATTTACAAGTACATCCACTATTTTACAACATCTCAACCGCTAAGCCAAAACACTATGCAAAACCTTTCCCAAGACACCCCTCACTCTCTGCGGTCTTTCACTCACGCAGGTAAATACCACTGCAGTGCTCATTGCGAAGGCCAGTGTCTCTCTCCACTGGTTTTCCATCAAGTACCGTCGTGGCAACAACGTAGCCAGTGCTCTCGGCGCTACAAACAAGCTGATGTCTTTTCTGCGTCCCTCGTTCTCCAATAAGATACTCCACCCACACAGCGAGCATCCGGCACCGATGCAGGTTCCACCGTCCATTTGCTGACACTTGGAGATGCTAGTTCCAAACAGCCGAGGACCAATACGGGTGCGTGCGAGACAAATTCCATAGTAGAATAGTGTGATAAATGAGCCTAAGAAGGCAGATGAGCGAAAGGAGGACTGCAGTGCTTGTTTCAGGCTCTTGATGGAAGGTGAGCGGAGTGAAAGTGCAATATTGAGTGGCACGTAGGTGGAAAATGCCCACATGAACGAGCGGAACATCCTTGATACTGCGTGGAACTCACAACTACTTCCAGTTCCCATATGTACGATCTCACACGGGAATGGAATGCTTTTTACGGGATCGCCATAATCCATGGGGAGGTTATAATCTGTACACATTCCTTGGAGAAGATGTGCTTGGCCAGTCTCGACGCCGTACTTGATCTCTCCATAGCGAACACGACGGAGAGCAATTACCAAACGTTCATCAACCGCAGCTGCTGATTTAATCCATTTGACGTAGGCGCGTGGAAGGCGATCCGGAGAGTAGATCCATGCCCACATGATAAAAGCACATGATGTGGAAAATATTGCGGAGTCAGTTAGGTTCGAGATTAGTTTGTCAACCTTTCCAATAATTAGTCTTCGTTTCAGAGACCTTAGAAGGATGTCACTCACAGTCGACCACTTCCCCAGCACAGTCTTTCGAAGCTTACGTTGGGACCACAACTCGCCAACTATGACATCTAATGCTCGCGTGACTGCGAACAACGTCAGGTCCATAGTTCGACCAGCGAACCGAGTAGGTCTCAGCTCAGCTCCATGTGGAGTATCGTATGAGACGAGGTCTATGTATGCTTCACTTTTCTTTGACTGCAATAACTTCAAACTAAACCACGCGGCGACAAATGTTGCTAGCCATTTGGTAAGCCTGTTGAGAGTGTTAGTTGGAGCATCCTGTAACCCAATGAATATGGTGAAACAGAGGAATGACAAGGAGAATTGTGTTTGAAATGAAGCGTTACTATCCGGCCAGGTGGTGAGATGTTTCTCCACCCACCGGCCCCAAGACATTCCCGATTGTGTCGAGTTTCAATTAACTCGATATAGAATGACAAGAATAAGTGAGGAGCATATATACCTGAGCTGGGCTCGTACAGTCAACCGTGAGGCAAACTGTGCGAAAAGTTTCCGAAGCGGAATCTGGGAGGATTAGTTTCAAGTTTCTGGCAGTTATGGATTGAAACAAACGTGCATACCTCAAGTAAGGTTGAACCGCCGACTAGAGCAGCACAAAAGGTAGGAAAACGTTGGAGCTCTAATCCGCCGCGAAGTATCCGAATCAAAGAAAGGAAAAAAGGATCATCTGGCCTGACATCGATGTTTTTCCTTCTCCGGCTAAGATGCGTTAACAATAGAGTTAACAATCTTGGTGCTGTACTGGAGGCGTAACCCAATGCATATGCTCGAAGAATAGGTTGGACCAGATGTGGCGCACTTTTCTCTAGAATTCTGCTTCTGTCAATCCGAATACGTGAGGTCGCGCTGGTTTTGGCCATGTTGATCTACTAATTCGACGGTACGGTATTGTATAGTAGCACCTGGACTAAATCTAGTCAGTACCAGAGATCGATCTGACGTGCATTAGATTGACGAGTTTGTGTACTGTACTGTGCAGTGGTGGATTATGACCCTAGGCATAATATGCAGTAATATAATAATATATTTTAGCATGATTTGCTTATAGCCAGGGGGGGAGGGGTTCTCGGTCCATTCGGTTATGTACTGGGAAACACGACCCCCGTGTTTTAAGGAACGAGTATGGTGAACTCTCAGCCCAGTTTCCCTTTTTTACCCCGGATTCCGATGCAGTTTAGCAGTGATAGAAATTGCATCATGCTCTAGATGTGCGATTGTGGGGAGGTGTGAGTGGGCGATTAGAACCGGTGAGGCTCATGATTCGCGACAATGCACCAAAGGTTGGAGGGTTTTAAATAGAACTGCACTGATTGTTTTGAGGACGTTTCAAATACGCGAAAAAGTGAGGTTTTCGGACATGAAGAAAGAGAAAGAAGATGAAGGGAAAGCAAGAAAAACAGGCCGTACGCTTTCGAAACAACTGGGGCGCCCTGCCACTTGAGGCGTGTGGCATGTAGGTCCGATGAAATGCTGGAAGAGACGTCGGTGATATGCACAGCGCCGAACCAAAGTGGCGTTGATTGAGGTCGAAGCCAGAGTGGCCAACAAGTAATGAATGTACGGTACGGTATGGTGATATGGTGCGTACGAAGTACGTAGCATGAAGTATGAAGTTGCGAGTTGAGTACGTATAACGGACTGCTAGCTTGGGCGGTACGAGAGGAAAGCTAGTTTCGATGAGCGGGAGAACGGATTGCAATAGGAGTGTGTGACCCGAGTGGCTTGCTGGACCTGGTTGACCTGCTTTAACCTGGTTGACCTGTTTTCGGCACAGGTTTTGAGGTGGGAAACGAAACTCTTGGTAGGTTAGGTAGGTAGGTAGGTAGGTAGGTAGGTAGGGTAAGCTAAGTCGAGAAGAAGAAGAAGAAGAAGAGAAAGGAATGGTACCCTGGAGGGATGACGGGGGTATGTTGTGTACAGTATGGGGATATGAAGATACTATATATGTGTGTGTATGGATATGAATATGAATATGATGATATACGAAAGTCGATATAGTAAGTATAGTATAGACAGCTAGTCCTTTCATAACCGGGACAGTCACGTGATCCCAACCAGCCGAGTAGAGTTAGAGGCGAGTGGTAATATCTACTGCAATTCCAGCTCAATTCCATCATTCTGTACTCATAATCTACCATCATTGCCTACCGTACAGTACTGTACTACCGTGTAATAACCCCATTCTGTTGGCATTCCTTGCATTCATTCTTGCCTTCATTCATTCCCTTTATTATTATTCCCTTTATTCCCCCCTCCCATCCATTACATAAACCGACATTAAACTCTCGGCCCAAGTACCGAACCCTACCGCGGTTTTGTTTGGCATGTGATAGAACGAAATTGCGACCAGCTGTTTCGGGGCTGCATGCCCGCTATCCAGCAATGCCTTGCACAGCACAGGACGGAGGACAGGACTGTAATGGTAATAAATATAACAGGAACAAGCAACAAGCACGGGAGGAGTGTACAGTAGCAGTATCCCCCATGATTCCCCATGTAGAAATGATGCGGATGCCATGCCATGCCATGCGAGGGTGAGTGAGAGAGAGAGTGTGTGTCTGTGTGTGTATGCGCCATCCATCCATCCTCCATCCATCCATCCATCAAACAATCAAACAATCCATCAATCAATCGATGGAAAAAGGCCTACAGAATCTACAGAACCTACATGCAGTACATCAAACCCACCACCCACCACCCACCACCCACTGCCGCCAGCCGTCCATCCCGGCTAGAGAATCCACCTCACCTTTGGCAAACAGCTTCATTTCATGTCCTGCTACATGCTATATGTATGCTACA
>Ga0247812_10001898_pt1 | contig 11761 bp, 9 predicted proteins | sample UWRJL149409B1_FD_178011 | JGI IMG/M metagenome (GOLD analysis project Ga0247812, IMG submission 178011) | Plant litter microbial communities from Arlington Agricultural Research Station in Wisconsin, United States - UWRJ-L149-409B-1 | ecosystem: Environmental > Terrestrial > Plant litter >...
GATCCCCGCCGCCTCGACCGGCGCCAAGCCGCGATCGGTCAGCAGCGGGACCAGGTGAATGATCGTCCCGCTCTGGGCGGTGATCAGCAGCAGCACGCCGAAGGCGAGCGTCCAGAAGGCGCCGGTCCGCAGCGCCTGGCGCAGGGTTAGGCCTGACGTAATCAGCGGCGCGGCGGTGACGGCGGCCTGTCCGGGCCGACGGCCCAGCAGCAGGACGACGACGGGAAAGGCGACCAGGGCCGAGAACCCGGCGATGCCCAGATAGCCGGCGCTCCAGCCATGACGCGTGATCAGCCCCTGCACGACCGGCACGCCGACCACGCCGGCGGTGGCGCTGCCCAGCAGGGTCAGGCCCAGGGCCAGGCCGCGGGCCTTGGTGAAGCGCTGGCTGACCGCCCGGGTCCAGCTGACGGGCGCGGTCGCGCAGCCCAGCACGGCGATGCCCAGGCAGCCGGCGTAGAAGGTCCAGAGGTCGGTGCCGATCCGCGACATCAGCGCGAAGGCCAGGGCCGCGCCCAGCAGCGACGGCGCCGCGACGCGTCGCACGCCCCACTTGTCGATCATCCAACCCACCAGCGGCGCGCACACGACGGTGCCCAGGGTGATGAAGCTCATGCCCAGGGTGATCTCGCCGCGCGTCCAGCCGAAGGCGGCCGACAGCGGCTTCACGAACAGGCCGAAGGTGTAGAAGGCCAGGCCCGTCAGGCCGGCGCAGGCGCCGACCGCGCAGGCCAGGATGGTCGCCCATCCCGATCGAAATTCGCTTGCCGTGGTCGTCATGCGACGCGCTCTCCGAGGGCGGCGGAGACCCGCCCGTTTCCTGTCGCGGCACTCCGACACCGCCGCGAAAATTTGGGTGACCGTTTTGCCGGTTTGATCACTCTGCGGATAAACACAGCGCTCGGGTCAACATGACGAACGCCAATGAGCAGTGGGTCGACCGCCGCCGCCCAAATGTCGAGCAGGCGATCTATAGCCCCTCGATGCCAAGGCTCCAGAACTCTAAATGATTGACAGAGCTACGTTCCTGGTCGCCCATCATCTGCACGCATGCGATTTTTTGGTGGGATGACGACATGGAAAGAGGCGTTCCGATCCGCTCTGTCAGCCGCAGCCTCGCGGTGCTTCAGGTGATCAACGCCGCCGGCTCCCTGTCGCTGATGGAGATCGCCCGGGCCGTGAAAGTGCCCTACGCCACCGCCGCGCGCCTGGTGCTGACCTTGCTGCACGAGGGGATGATCGAGAAGGAGCCGGACCGGAAGAACTATCGGCCCACCATGCTCGTCCAGTCCCTGGCCAGCGGCTATAACGACCACAGCCATCTGGGCGCGGTCGCCCGCCAGCACATTGTCGACCTGACCAACAAGCACGGCTGGCCGGTGGCTGTGTCGACCCGCTTCGGCATGAACATGATCGTGCGCGAGTGCACCCACACCCTGTCGCCCTACACCCTGTCGACCTATTATCCGGGCTTCGTCTATCCCCTGCTGCAGTCCGCCGCCGGCCTTGTTCATCTGGCCTTTTCGAGCGAGCGCGATCGCGACCTGAGCCGCCACACCCTGCCAGACGCCGACCATCCCGACCTCGGCTTCTCCGAAGCCGCCCTGGAGGATATCCGCGCCAAGGGCTACGCGACGCGCGGGCGCAATAAGTTCACCATGCCGGAAGGCAAGAACTCGGCGATCGCCGCGCCGATCTTCCACCACGGACGGCTGTGCGGCACCCTGGCCCTGATCTTCCTGGCCTCGTCGACCCGGATGGACAAGGCCGTCGAGCTCTGCGCGCAGGACGTCGTCGACACCGCCCGGGCTGTCAGCCGCGACCTGGACCGGCTGGACAGCGACACCGCCCGGCTGTCGGCCTAGGCGGCGTCGCTCACCGCGCCGGCCATCGCCGCTTTCCAGGCGTCCGCGATCTGGCTGGCGCTAGCCGACCACACCGCGGCATCCGCCCCGAGCACGGCCAGCGCCTCGCGCAGGGCCCAGATGCGGAACGGCTGGCCGGAGACATAGGGCGTGAGGCTGAAGCTCAAGACCTGACCGCCGAAGCGCGGGGCCTCATCCTTGGTGAAGGTCAGCGCCGCGAGAATCTGGTCGCGCCATTCGGCTTCGGTCTGGCGGCGGTCGCTGAGCAAGATGCGATCATCCAGCTCGTTCGACAGCGGCACGGCCAGGACGTCGCGCGTGGCGGTCGTCATCGGCACCGGCACGCTGTCCTGCTCCCAGTCCAGGCACACGTCGAAGCCGGCCTCGGCGATCAGGTCCAGGGTCTCGAACGATTGCTGACGCGCGGGGCTCATCCAGGCGCGCGGCGTCAGGCCGGCCTGGTCGAAGGCGTTGCGGGTCTGCTCGACCCAGCGCCGTTCAACGCCGGGCTCCAGACCCGTCCAGTGGATGTGGTCGGTGTCGACGCCATAGGCGGCAATCTCATGGCCGTCCTCGATCAGCGCCTCGATCAGCGGCCGCACGCGGGACAGCAGGACGGCGTTGACGGGGACGGTGGCCTTCAGGCCCGCCGCCTTCAGTTCCTTCAGGATCCGGAAGATCCCGACCCGGTTGCCATAGTCCCGCGTCGTGAAGTGCCGCAGGTCCGGATAGGGCGTGACCATCGCCCCGGGATGCTTGAACGGCTTGCCCTGCGGGTTGAGCATGTGGAATTCCAGCGGCACGACGATCAGGCAGGCCACGGCCGCCTGGCCTGGCCAGGCGACGGGCGCGCGCTCACCCGACGCTCGCCAGGGATAACGGTCCTGGTCCGAGCCATAGGCGCGGCGCGGATAGACCAGATAGTCCTCAGGAACCGGCATGGGCGGCCTCGATCGGTGCGAACCCGGAGCCGCCGGTGGCGAGGCCTCGGGCGGCGATGTCGTTGACGGTCTGGTCGAAATATTGCGCGCGATAGACTTCGGCGATCTCCGACGCCGTTGTGATCCACACATCGTCGCTGTTGTCGGAGATGTGCTGCAGCGCCTCGGCGAAGGCGGCCAGCCGGTGCGGCTGGCTGACCAGATAGGCATGCAACGGGATGCACATCACCGCGCCGCTTTCCTGGCTCTCCTCGAGCAGCTGGTCGAAGTGGCGCTTGAGCACGTCGGCATAGCGCTGCGGGCTCATGGCCAGGGCGCCGTAGGTGATGACGTCATTGACCTCGAGCGAATAGGGCATCGAGATCAGCTTGCCGGTCTTGGTCTTCACCGGCTGGGGCTGGTCGTCTTGGAAGAGGTCGCAGGTGTACCAGAAGTCGTACTCGGCCAGTAGATCCAGGGTGCGCTCGGTGTGGGTCAGGGCCGGGGCCAGATAGCCGCGGATGCGCTGGCCGGTGGCGGCCTGGATCGAGCGGATCGAGTCCTTGATGATCGCCCGCTCCTGGGCCTCGTCCATGTTGTACGAGAAGCGCGTATTGTAGATGCCGTGCGAGAAGAACTCCCAATTGCGCGCCACGCAGGCCTCGATGATCTCCGGATGATGGTCGATCAGCGCCGTCGACAGCGAGATCGAGCCGCGCAGGCTGTGCTTGTCCATCAGCTCCAACAGCCGCCAATGGCCGACCCGGTTGCCCCAGTCGCGCTGCGAATAGCCGACGACGTCGGGCGACGGCCTGGGCCAGCCCGGGCGCGAGGCGTTCTTGGGCGGATCGAACTCATAGGATTCAATGTTCGGCGCGATCCAGAAGGCCAGCTTCTTGCCGCCCGGCCAGACGATCGGCGGACGGTCCTTGTAGGGCCAGTAGTCGTAGAGATTGGGTTCGGCGAGCATCTACTGCGCGGCCTCTAGATCGGGGGCGAAACGTTGGCCCTGGCGAACGAGGTCCTCCAGGCCGATGCGCTGGTTGACGCCCTTCAGGTCGGTCATCGGGCCGCGGAAGGCCTTGGTCGAGCCGGTGGTCTTCAGGGTGGACAGCAGCGATTCCAGGTGCGGGATCAGGGCCCGCACTAGGGCGCCAGGCGTGATGACCAGGGCAAAGCCGGACTCGGTGAGTTCAGCGGCGGTCTTGATCGGCGTCGAGCCGCCCTCGACCATGTTGGCCAGCAGCGGAATGCGCTTGGCGAACTGGTCGGTGACGCGGCGCATCTGGTCCTCGGACTGCGGGGCTTCGATGAAGAGGACGTCGGCGCCGGCGGCCAGATAGAGCTCAGCGCGGTCCAGCGCCGCCTCGAAGCCCTCGACGGCGATGGCGTCGGTGCGGGCGACGATCAGGGTCTCGGACGACACCCGCGCGTCGACGGCGGCCTTGATCTTGCCGACCATGACGTCGGCGGGCTCGACGGCCTTGCCCAGCAGGTGGCCGCAGCGCTTGGGCGAGGTCTGGTCCTCCAGCTGGATGGCGTTGGCCCCTGCCCGCTCAAGCACGCGCACGGTGCGTTGGACGTTGAGGGCGTTGCCGAAGCCGGTGTCAGCGTCGACGACTAGATGCAGGCCCACGCGCTCGCGGATGCGGGTGGTGACATCAGCCACCTGGTCCAGACTGAGCAGGCCGATGTCGGGCCGGCCCAGCTGGGTGTAGGCGATCGAGGCGCCCGACAGGAACGCGGCTTCGAACCCGGCCTGCTCGACCAGCAGGGCGGTCAGCGGGTCATAGACGCCGGGGGCGACCAGGGCGGGCCTCGTGCTCAGGCGATGCTTCAGACTCATACGGCGGTCCCGGCAAATCGGCGTTTCAGATGTTCGGTCAGGCCGCCGTCACGGATCAGCGCCAGAAGATGCGGCGGCAAGGCCTGGAAGGCGTAGGCGCGGTGGCTGGTGAGGTTCGCGGCCTCACCCTGTTCGAGGTCGAAGGTGATCTCGTCGCCGGCCACGATGTCCTTGGCAACCGGCAGGACCAGCGCCGGCAGGCCGATATTGATGGCGTTGCGGTAGAAGATCCGCGCGAACGACTGGGCGAAGACGGCAGAGACGCCCAAGAGCTTTAGCGAGATCGCCGCCTGCTCGCGCGACGAGCCCATGCCGAAATTGGCTCCGCCGACGACGATGTCGCCCGGCCGGACGGTCGCGGCGAAGGCGGGGTTGACCGCCTCGAGGCAGAAGCGGGCCATGGCCTGCGGCTCCAGCTTCATGGCGTGGCCCGGCGCCAGCAGGTCGGTGTCGATATTGTCGCCGAAGACGAAGGCGCGACCCATCAGACGGCTCCCATCAGCTGGCGCGGATCGATGATCGATCCGGCGACGGCCGCGGCGGCCACCGAATAGGGCGAGCCTAGATAGACCTGCGCCTCGGCGCTGCCCATCCGCCCCTTAAAGTTGCGATTGGTCGAGGAGATGCACACCTCGCCCTCGGCCAGCACGCCACCGCCATAGCCGGCGCAGGCCCCGCAGCCCGACGGCATCATCAGCGCGCCGGCGGCGATCAAGTCACCCAGCACGCCTTCGCGCGCCGCCGCATCGAACGTGCTGCGCGAGGCCGGGGCGATCAGCAGGCGCACGCCGTCGGCCACCTTGCGGCCGCGCAGGACGTCGGCCGCCATCCGCAGATCGTCGATCTTGGCCCCCATGCAGGCGCCGATATAGGCCTGGTCGATCCGCACGCCGGCATAGTCGCCGATCGGGCCGGTATTGCCCGGCGAATGCGGCGCGGCGATCTGCGGGCCCAGCTGGGCGGCGTCGAAGCGGTAGACTTGCTCGAACTGCGCGTCGGGGTCGGACGCCAGGGCCCGCGCCGCGGCCTCGTCCTCGACGGGCCGGCCGGTCTTTTCCAGATAGGCGAAGGTCGTCGCGTCGGGCGCCACCACGCCGGTCTCGGCGCCCAGCTCGGCGGCCATGTTGCAGAGCACCATGCGGGCGTGCATCGACATGGCCTCGACCGCGTCGCCGGCGAACTCCACGGCGCGGAAGCCATTGTCCATGCCGACCTCGCGGGTCAGGTGCAGCATCACGTCCTTGGCGACGACATAGGGCGCGAACCTTCCCGACCACTCGATGCGGATCGTCGAGGGCACGGACAGCCAGGTCTCGCCGGTCGCGGCGATCGCCGCCATGTCCGTGGCGCCATAGCCGGCGGCATAGGCCCCGAACGCGCCGGCCATCGGGGTGTGGCTGTCGCCGCCGGCGATGAAGGCGCCGGGCCGGATCAGGCCGGCCTCGGGCAAGACCACGTGGCTGATGCCGACCATGTCGAACAGGTTCTCGATGCCCTGCTGCTTGGCGAAATCGCGGGTGAGCTTCAGGAAGCCCGCCGTCTCGGCGTCGCCGGCTGGCGCGTAGTGGTCGTTGACCAGGGCCACCTTCGAGCGGTCCCAGACCCCCACGCCGAGGGCGTCCAGGATCGGCTTCCACCGCCGCGCGCCGGACGAGTCGTGGGCGAAGGCGAAGTCGACCTTGGCGACGACCAGCTGACCCGGGACCACGCCCGGCAGGCCGGCCGCGCGGGCGATCACCTTCTCCACCAATGTCGCGCCGCGTGTCATCCACTCGCCTTTTGCTACCATGTCGAACTTAGCGAGGCCGCTGGGCCAAGCCTCGGCCGCGTCGGCGTCTAACCGCTGTGCGGACGTTGAGGCGCCGCCGTCAGCGTTGCTCAAGCCAGTCAGCGACGTCCTGGGCCATGACCACATCGGCGTATTTCAGCTGCAAGTCGGTCAGGTTGGCATAGTGATAGCTCTCGTGCTTGTCGGCGACGCATTCCTCGGGAACGATGGTGCGATAGCCGCGCGACAGGCTGTCGACGCCGCTGGCGCGCACGCAGCCCGAGGTCGAGCCGCCGGTCAGCACCACGGTGTCGATCTTGTGCCAGGTCAGGTAGCTGGGCAGCGGGGTCTCGAAGAACACCGACGGCATGCGCTTGGAAAATACCAGGTCGACCGCGTGGTCGATCTCGACGCGCGGGTCGAAGGCGTGACGCTCGCTGTCATGCTTGATGTTCTGCAAGCTGTCGGGGGTGTCGGTGCGTGTGCCCCACACGCCCGCGTCGCCGCCATCGGCCTTGTAGGCCACCCGCGTCCAGATCACCGGCATGCCCTTGCTGCGGGCCAGGGCCGACAGCCGGTTGGTGATCGCGATCTGCTCGGGATCGGTGACATAGGCGCTCTTGGGGAACAGGTCGGGCCGCGTATAGGCCTGCTGGAAGTCGATATTGACGATGGCCAGCTTCTGTCCGAACCCGAACCGCGCTCGCGCCGGGTTGGCCTTGACCGCCTCGTAGAGCTCGCGCGCGGTCTTGTTATCCCGGACCATGGTCGGCTCGAATTTCAGGTCAGACGTCACGTGACGCACTCCGGAGATGGAAGGTTTTCCGACCAGGATAGGAAGCTTCTGTCGGTGGAAGGACGTCGTGGACCGGCGTATCCGTCACGCGGATAAATCTTTAGTTGCATGGCCGGTCTTGGATCTGGCGCCAGGTCGCGACCCCAGGCCCGAACGGTTATTTTCGGCGCGCGGCCCGTTTCAGGAAGGCTTGCGCGCGCAGGTCGGCGTTCTCGCGGAGGTCCTCGTAGAACAGGCCCACCTCGTGCATGTGCATGCTGCCGCCCATGTTCGGGCTGGCCGCCGTCAACGGCTTGAGGCTGAGCGCCGCGGACGGCTCGACGATCAGCAAGCCCTCCTCGCAGCGCGCGCCGACCGAACGCGGAACCAGCGCCTGCAAGGGGCTGGCGTCCGGCGCGCCGGGCACGGCGCCCTTGGCCAAGGCCGCCGACCCCGTGGGCCGGGACCGATCGAAGGTCAGGGGATTGACGCAGACCAGCGTCTTGCCGGCATTGTCGCCCCACTGTTCGACATAGGTCTTCTGGCCGGCCGCGATGAAGCCGGCGCGATCGCCGGTCGGCAGCATGGCGTTCCATTGCACGACGCAGCCGGTCTGGCTGGGCGTGTCGCACAGCGTCACCGACTTGAAGGTGCGGCCAAAGTCGCCCTCGGTCAGCCCCATGCCCAGCACGTAGGCGGCGACCAGGCGCTTGCCCAGCGGCTTGCCGTCGACGCGGTCCTCGAGCAGCTTGCGGACGTGATAGGCGCCCTGGCTGTGACCGGCCAGGATGAACGGACGCCCGCCATTGTCGTGGGCCAGATAATAGTCGAAGGCCGCCAGCACGTCCTTGTAGGCGAAATCGATCGCCACCTTGCGGGCGGCCGGATCGCCGGGACCGGCCGCCGCCTGGCGGTAGCGCGGCGCGTAGATCCGGCAGCAGCGGTTGAAGGCGCCGGCCTGGCGGGCGATGACGCTGCCGTCGGTCCAGGCCGCCACCTTGGGATCGGCCATGTCCTGCGTGGCGTGGCTGCGGCTGAAATCGGTGGTGGGATGGACATAGAAGACGTCGACCCCTCGCAGCGCCCGCCGGGGCGAGGCCCCGGGCGCGACCTTGGCCGCCAGGCCCTCGGCGCGCGCCGTCGCGGCCCAGTTGCCGGCAATGGAATAGTCCAGGACCGCGGGATCGGCGGCGGCCGCGGCCGCCGTGGTGATCGACAGGGTCAGGCCGGTCGCCGCCGCGAAGGAGCGCCATGACCGCAAGTTCGCCGTACGCATTTCAAGCCTCCCCGCCGATCTGGTCGGCGCTGGCGCTCGTCCGACCTGGGCCGAACGAGCGCGACCGGTTCTAGTAAGCGGTGTGGAAACGCACGCCGATACGGCGGGGCGTCGGCAGCACGGCCGCGACAATCGGCTGGTTGCCGTTGTTCTGGTCGAAGGCCGGCGAGGTGCTCAGATAGGCGCGGTTGTCGAACACGTTCTCGACGAACAGCTCGAACTTCGACTCCTCATACTGCGCGCCGATCCGCAGGTTCACGCGCTTGGTGTCCGGCGTCTTGTACAGGTTGGCCGGCTCGCCGTATTGGCCGCTCTTGTAGAAGGCGTCCGCGTGGAAATAGCCGTCCACCTTGGCGCTCAGCTCCCGCGTATAGTCCATGCTGATGTTGGCGCTGTACTTGGAGCCGTAGGCGAGCTGGTTGCCCTTGAACAGGTCCAGCGGCGCGGTGCCGGGCGCGTAGCCCAGCAGGGTCGCGCTGTTGGTGTTGGTGTATTTCAAGATCTTGGTGTCGTTGATCGAACCGCCGCCGCTGAAGGTCAGCGATGAGGTGGCCCGGAAGAACAGATTGCCCTCGACGCCCTTCAGGTCGGTCGCGCCGTTGTTGCTGTACATGTTGGTGGCCAGCGTGCCGGGGATGCCCGTCAGCGCGGGGTTGATGATGTACAGGCTCTGCAGGATCAGCTGGTCGCGCCACTTGGCGTAGTAGGCGCCCAGGTCCAGCTGCAGGCGGCCGTCGAACAGTTCGCCCTTGTAGCCGATGTCGTAGCTGGTGATGTGCTCGGGCCGCGTGCCCACCCCGCCGTCCAGCGTCGAGCTCAGATAGCTCTGCAGGGCTGGCGAGTAGCTGACATAGGCGGTGTTGAAGAGGCCCGGATTGGAGCCCTTGGCGTAGGTGGCGAACACCTGGTGGTGTGGGGCGAACTTGTACTGGACGATCGCTCGCGGCAGGAACTCCTTGGTCTTGTCCTTCAGGCCGGCGATTGGCGCTTCCACGGCGTTGTTGGAGGCGTCGAGCTTGCGGCTGTAGCCCACCGTGGTGGAGTCCTGGTAGCGGCCCTCGAAGTTCAGGATGATCTGCGGCGTCAGGTCGAAGCTGGCGCTGGCGAAGGCGGCATAGGTGTTGTTGCGGTAGGTCGGGCCGGCCGGAGACACCGTGAAGACATAGCTCGGCGCCGTGATCCCCATGCCGGTATAGCCCCGGCGGGAATAGGAATAGTTGGCGCCAGCGACGCCGCGAAGGCGCTTGGACTGATCGCTGGCGACCCGGAATTCCTGGTTGAACGCCGCGCCGTAGCCATAGACCTCGCCGGGCTGACGCTGGGCCGGCACGGTTCCGGGATTGGAGTTGTCGGTGATGACGTCGACATAGACGTCATTGGCCGCCGTGACCGAGCTGAAGGTCAGCCCCGTGTCCGGCATGGCGTAGCTGATGTTCAGGGTGCCGACCCGGACCTCGGTCGCCGAGCCGCCGTGATCTAGGCCAAGGTCCTTATAGCGGATCCCTGCGGCCGGAGAGCGCAGGGAGTCGAGGAACGACTTGGGCAGAGCATCGGGGTTGGGGCTGTTGGGATAGGACTGCGGCAGCGTGCCGCAAATCAGCCGGGTCGCCGCCGAGGGGCTGCAGTTGAAGGTCGAGGCGGGGAACTTGACGAAGGACTGGTAGCCGTCGTCCATCTTCACATAGGCGCCGAACGCGCGGATCGTCAGATCCTCGGTGGGCGTGAGGGAGAGTTCGGCCAGGACGTTCTTCGAAGACTGGGCGCCGTACTTGTAGCCCGGCGAGGTTGGCGAGCTGTAGGCGCCGTCGGTGTCATAGACGCGGCCCGTGATGCGACCCGACAGCTTGCCGGGGATGATCGGGCCTTCGACCGTGGCCTTCAGGTCGGTCCAGTTGTTCGAGCCGTATAGAGCGTCCACCGACACCTTGAAGTCGTCGCCCGGGGCCTTGGTGATGATGTTCACCGCGCCGCCGAAGGTCGCGCGGCCGAAATAGGCGCTCTGCGGACCCTTGATGATTTCCACCTGGGCCACGTCGGAGATGCCGTCGATCAGGCCCGAGGCGGCCAACGGCGCGCCGTTGATAAAGACGGTGGTGGTCTGGCTGTAGGTCGAGCCGGGCACCATCCCGCGGATGATGACGGTCTGTTGGGCGCGGTTGGTCGTGCTGTTGCCAAAGCTGGTGATGTTCAGCGACGGCGTGTAGTTGGCCACGCCGATGAGACTGTCGACCCCCTTCTTTTCCAGGGCGGCCGCAGACATGGCGGTGATCGCCAGGGGCACGTCGAGCAGGGTCTCGGATTTCTTGCGGGCGGTGACGACGATCTCGGACATGTCGGTCGCGCCCGAATTGACGGACTGGCCGGAGTTATCGGTGGACGTCGTCTGGGCCAGAGCCGGGCCAGGCAAGGCGCCGATCAAGACGATGGCCATTACGGCCGGCGCAGCCGAGCAGAACAGCCCCTGGCGCTTGGAATGCGAGTTCATGGTGACGACCCCCTTTAGTGTGTCTCGGGAAAGCAGTGGGTGACGCCGCCCGGCGGTCACAAAAACAACATCCCGATTAACGAGGGAGCGTGGTCAGGGAATGATCGCTTCCACCGCACAGCGGTTAAATGCCGTTTCATGCATCGCTGTCAGGCGCGAGAAACCTCCTGCACAGGCGAGCAGGCGCTCGCATTTGGCGCGCGCCTGCTTACCGATCGATCAGCCGAGAGCCGGCTGATCTTGCTTAAGGAGTGAGACGATTGGCCGCGCGCGGCCGCGGGGCCGCCCGACGTTCAGGGACGGTCGAAGGCGGTCTCGAACAGATCGAGCAGATGACCGCCGATCGGGATGGCGGAGGTCGCCGCCGGCGACGGCGCGTTGCACACATGCAGGCTGCGCTGGCCCTGGCGCACCAGGAAATCATGCACCAGCGTCCCGTCCTTCAGGACGGCCTGAGCGCGCACGCCGGCGGGATAGGGCTGCAGATCTTCCACGGTCAGTTCCGGGCAGTATTTCTGGCACTCGGCCAGATAGCCGGACTTGAAGATCGAGTTGCCCATCTCCTTCAGGCCCGACTTGGCATTGGCGGCCATCACCTTCCAGAAGCCGGGGAAGGTGGCCATTTCGCCCAGGTCGCGCAGGCTGATGTCGCCCCAGCTATAGCCTTCGCGAGCCAGGGCCAGAACGGCGTTGGGCCCGACAGTCACATAGCCGCCGACCATGCGCGTCAGGTGCACGCCCAGGAACGGCAGCTCCGGATTGGGCACCGGATAGACCAGGTGCTTGACGATATCGTCCTTGGACGCCGGCAGGCGGAAATACTCGC
>Ga0247812_10001903_pt1 | contig 11756 bp, 7 predicted proteins | sample UWRJL149409B1_FD_178011 | JGI IMG/M metagenome (GOLD analysis project Ga0247812, IMG submission 178011) | Plant litter microbial communities from Arlington Agricultural Research Station in Wisconsin, United States - UWRJ-L149-409B-1 | ecosystem: Environmental > Terrestrial > Plant litter >...
AGAACGGGTTCCGATCTACAAAAGAAGCCTTAGAATACCTTCGTAACAACTGAAGTAAGAATCGGTATTTGCACAAACCACTAAATGTTGCTTCAAATCGAAGCATGACGGGAGTGCTTTTATATGCCTCTCAGACCATAACAGCCTAAGAACCAGCTGATGCATGTAGACTTGGACTTGTACCAACTTTGATTCAATTGAGTAACCTAATATGGCAACAACTCCACAAGCTAATTTGATCGTGGGAAAGATCCTTTGTTTTTCAGCGCTCTTCTTTTATTTATTGGCTGTCTAATTTGGGTGTGGCCGATGATGGCGGCTGAGACCCTTAGAGAGGGCTGGGATCTCTCCGTCTTATTTGTGCCCTGGGCGCCACACCGACAGATTTGAGAATTACCAGGGAACCTCGGGTCATTGCCAAAAAAACAAAAAACAATAAAAACGAAGGCAGCATTAATTTGACCCAGGAGGTCTATTATCAAAAATTCTGAGATTGAACTTCAAGGTCTTTTTGACTCCAAGAGGCAATTGCCGGATAGATTTGAATCAGTGGCTACGCAAAACATTTAATCGTATCACAATCAAATTGATGCATACATAGGTTAATCAAACTTCTCCTGATGAAATTGTAGCTCGAGCGATCTTTTCGTTCAGATTTTGCTCAAATGGCCAATAAGTATCACGTGGAGCAGATCTATTGGCGATTCAGAATTATAGAAGGGCTAAATAATCAAGCGAGAAAAGGGGATTGGCTGTAAACTATCAATAGAAGTTGAACCGGAGGCCTTTCGGTTCTTTTCTTTCTTTTCTCAACTTTTTGTATCCTTAGTTTCAAACTTTCGGACCTCTAAAAATCAATACAACTTTGTAATATCCAGACCCGTTTCCCTTACGAACTGTATCCGACGAGCCGTAGTCGTTGTATTATTATTATAGTTCCACGATGATTGTATTTAAACACAATTTTTATTTTATATAAGAATTCTTCCTTATATCTGATTTACATATTGAATAGCACCTAACTTTCATTGGTAAATAATAGAGCTTTGACTTCGATCTCTCGTGCTTTAGATCTCTGCTCTTCGCGGACTTAAAAGAACGCTAAATCTCGATAGTATCTAATGCATCCTAATCCATTTAAGCTTATGTGATACCGGCTTCTGTGTTACCGTCGTCGTCATCGTTGTCGTTATCGCTAAAAACATCGGTGAAATTGTCCTTGATAATAGAGAGAACTTTCTCTTCTGAGAGACGGGTATTTAACTCTGATTGATATTTAGTTTCACGGCCAAGTCAATAGTCAAATGTCAAATGATTCAACAGCGGACTAACCTGTAGAATCGAGTACAGTAAGCTGCTCCGTCATATACTCCCCTAACGCAACTAAATCCGGCGTATTATCTGTCACCGAATGTCCCATCGTCACTTTTCTTATCCCTGGAATAGATAACACCACTTTTATATAGCTCAGCTCGAGATAGGTCTTTTTTGCCCCTTCCTCGCGGTACCTAGCTTTAAAGCGCGTATACGTCTCATCCATTGTAGCAGCGACTATCTTTACATGCACCGTATGCAGTTGCGAAAACGCAAACGCGTCCTGCAGATTCCACGCATTTAAAGTGCCGCACATAATATATCGCTCGGGATACCAGTCGAACGTGACTTCGTGTATATTATTGTCCCACGAGCGAGGTTCAGGCCCCCATCCTTTGGGGTGCTGGTCGATTTGGAAGTTGTTAGTGGAGAGAAATACGGGATAGGCTTCTTTGTAAATCATCTTGCAGGTTTTAACGAGAGCGAGGTCGAACTCTTGGAAGTTGGGGGACCCAAATACAGAGAAGAACTTGTGGGCTGGAAGCACTAGTTTGTAAATCTCAAGTCGTAATTCGAGTGGAAGATTGATGAAGTGGCCTAAACACACAATCAGCGAACTATTATATTTGATGCTACTTAGCTGGACTTTTAGTATTGTACGAACAAGTTTGCTCTGCGTTGGGTGCGGCCACTACTACTCCCAGCTCTTCCACGGATGGTGGCATGCCGAGTTGGAGTTGGAATTCCTTTAGGAATAAAAATGTTGCTTCAGGTGCTATATGATGAAAACATAGTATGATTCTGTCAATGGAATAAGAGTAACAAAGATATAGAAGAGTTCACTCTGTGATAGGAAGCGAGGATGAAAACAGTGGCGTAAGCTTGACACAATTGATCCTATGTACAAAACCCCGGCCTTATGTACTTAATGCTCGGTAGCCAAGGGGCTGGGGCGGGCCGTGAGTTGGTTCTCTCACCACAACAAATCAGTTTAAAAGGCCGTGGTTAGTTATCGGACCCCACCTGGTAATATAACAATACTTCTATCTCGGCACCAAGAATTGAACAACATATTTTGATATTGCTAGTGATATAAACAGTCGACTCTCTTTAGTGAATTGTCAAATACATATACTATGATCTTAAAGCTAATCTATATAATGGGACAACTAGATTGCGCTCATGAATTATTTCGGTGCTTCCACACCAAGACCAGGACGAATACCACCCGAATACCAACACCAACAAAAGCAGACGCCACTTCCTGAACCTTATGATACAATCCCTTATTAGCATAGCCTGCAATCTAGCTTGTTACACAGCGTCTTTACAAGTTGGCGCAGCCTAAAAAGGATATTCCTTCTATCAATGTAGCATGTAGCTTGTCTGTTCTTAGGAGCGACCTTGGGTCCAAGGAAGTCAACCAACCGGCTTATTCTTCCTTGTGACACTTGACTAGGCAGAAAATAGAGAAAGTAGAGTAATTGCTTCATTTTTGAAATGCAAATTTAGAATGCTATGATGTGACGATACAACAATATTTTCTATAAATATGTCACAACCGCCGTGGTAAGAATTTATATTACAAGCAATCAGCTTCATTTCATATCAGCTTCTCTATACATTAAGTCAATCCTTTTTTTTAACAGTTATTATCGCACAATCAACTTCTACCTTCACCAATAAACTGCCGTACGGAAACAGCCATGCATATTTCACTTCCCCTGTTTCTTATGTTCGGGGCTATATGCTCAGTTAATGGTGTGGCAGTATCTTCTACGAAAAATGTCAACCCGAGTCAGTCTACTGGTGTACCTAATGGTGTGTTATTCTTATCCTACCTCAACCTTAATCATTCCTCGCACAGTTTCTGATTCGCAGGGTTAGATGCCACACTTACAAAAGAACTTTCCAATATAAAGGCCATATTAGCCCTTCCTAAACTCAATATTCCTGTTGAAGAGCCTCCCAAAACCAAAAGCCCTGCTTCTAGTAAAGCTTCTAGTAAAGCATCTAGAAGTCTTCAACGTCGAACATATACATGGAGTGACAATGCCAATAACTACAACCGTTATTACCGTCGTTATACTGCTGCCTTAAAGAAGTTGCAAAGAATAGATCAAGCCATCCAAGCCAATTCAAGGGAACTAAATCGTGTATACGCCGCACTGGATGGATATCCAAGATCCCCTGCTACAGAGAGGGAAAGGCAGCAACGTAAGTTTTTCTAAACGGTTTTCAAATCCTTCGCATTTATAAATTCCCTATTCTGAGACCAATCTTTCATTTCTAAACAGTAGCGAGATTGGCGCAAGATCGTGACACTTTTCAAAACCGGCAACTACGGTACGGACATAAAAGATATGATATCAGGGTACGTATTAGGACTTTGAAGGCACAGATGACGGAAGTCTTGCAGTGGTTTATAGAAGAGATACACCTTCGATAGTAAGTTTCTCCTCAAATCTTTAATGCTTTTGAAAGCTAAAGAAAGAAACTAAATGGAATGTGTAGTGTAACGCCTAGCTTGCCGACCGAAATCAGAGCGATGATTGCCAATCTTAATCGGTTTGACACTTTTGATTAAGCGGATGTTGCATTCAATATTCCTTGAAAGTGGGTATTCTAGGCTCGCTTGAACTTAGTGCATCTTTATAAGGTTGTTGTTCTACATGTTTTGCAGGTATACAGGTCTTGGGGAGTTTGGGCGTAACGGTTTCAGTAACAAATTTTGATTTAGTACTCGTAGCATGGGCATAGCATAAACCGCTCTTTTATTGAATCATAACAAAAAGATCCTGGTTTATACCTTTCTCTAGCGTAACGTATTACTGTAACTTTATATATGGTTTTAAAAAGCACTTTGCTTCTTGCAACGAAGTGAAAGAAGTCATCCTGTCGCCGCGTGTGAACTATCCTATCCACTGTACATATGTATGGCCCGCTCCTTCGAAATGCTCAACCACCCAAATATAAGAAAATACTCTCGATCTGGATGCTACAATAGCAAGTGCTATCGTGATAGTCATAGTATTGGAGTTCGGCATTGGAGATCCAACAGCCTTGTTGTCTCAGCCTCGCCGCGGAGAAAGCTGTAGGCGAAAGTTGCCCCTCCAAGGCTGCCAGACGAAAAGTAATTGAGTGGCCGTGATTGGCGCGATAAGACGCAATAAAACATTGGGGCCAGGGTCGAAAAGTGCCTTGTAAGGGCGAGCCAAGGTTGGGGAGCTATCCGCCCTCGGAGGGGGACATCGAGAGGAAAAAGTATCTCCATGGGAGTGTGCGACCAGTTTCGCGTTGTGTTCGTTCTTTATAAATCAGTGGAGAATGCCACGCCTATCTCCCTGTTTTTCTAGCGACTTGCTATGCTACCTTTCATCTTAGAGGAAATATAAAAACGCGACATAGAACAATTTGTTTGGAAACTTCTAAGAGGGCTGGATCTCTGAGTGGCTGGACGAGAATATCTGTTACTTGTTAAGGAAAATGGCATTGACAAGTCTCCTCATAGCCGTCGACTCGACATCCCACATCCACTTGATTGTAGGATCGAATCCCCTCGCCGCAGCCAGATGTGCGAAGTCTCTTGAAGTCGGCGCAAAGCCAATCCTCATTGCACCCGAGACCGCAGAGCTCCATTATGCACTACAAAAGAGGATAGATGATGGCCAGGTCGAATGGCAGAGGAAAGAATTTGCAGATGAAGATGTCTTGCATCTAGGAAGAGAAGAGGTGGACGGCATCGTTGATGCAGTATTTGTTACATCCGGATCCCGAGATCCATTGAGTAAGAAAGCTTCAGTTGACAACACACCGGATCTGACAAACGTAGGCACACATATATCTGCACTTTGCAAACGATATCGAATTCCTGTAAACGTCTCCGATGCATCTCAACTCTGCACATTCAGTTTATTGAGTACGCATACCGATGGCCCTCTTCAAATTGGCGTGACAACCAATGGCAGAGGCTGTAAACTCTCCTCACGTATCCGCCGAGAAATCGCTTCAGCTTTACCTCCAAAACTCGGACCTGCGTGTGATCGATTGGGTACAATTCGGCGACGGATTCAAGAAGAGGACCATATTTCCTATGCAGGAGCTGCCGGCGACCTAGATGATGAAGACATCGACCAATCATCCACTTTTAATCGACTAGTGACAGAGGCCGACCTCGATGCTGCGAAAAGCAGGAGAATACGCTGGCTATCCCAGATATGCGAGTACTGGCCCTTACGACGGCTGGCAAATATAACCGACGACGACGTAGAAACAACTCTCAGGTCTTACGCCACAAGCAACACAGCTAATTCTATACCACTCGAAAGTGCATACCTTGACTCGAAAAGCGAGAAGAAAGGCCGCATAATATTGGCAGGAAGTGGGCCCGGGCATCCCGATCTACTTACTCGAGCGACACACAAGGCAATATTAGCAGCAGATGTCATATTGGCAGATAAACTAGTACCGTCTGCAGTTCTTGACTTGATACCTAGACGGACACCAGTTCATATCGCTCGGAAATTCCCCGGGAATGCTGAACGTGCGCAGGAGGAATTACTTTCTCTTGGACTGGCAGGCTTGAAAAAGGGCCAGACGGTTCTGCGACTCAAGCAAGGCGACCCGTACATTTATGGACGAGGAGGCGAGGAATTCGAGTACTTCCGAAAAGAAGGTTACGGGAACGCAATAACTGTCTTACCCGGAATCACAAGTGCATTAAGTGCCCCTTTATTCGCAGATATCCCAGCAACTCAGCGAGCAGTAAGCGATCAAGTCCTCATATGTACCGGCACCGGACGAAAGGGAAAACCGACGGTTCCTCCGGCATATGTGGAAACTCAGACTGTGGTGTTCTTAATGGCGCTACATAGGATCTCTGGTTTGGTAGCAGATCTCACACGGCATGATTCCGAGGATGCGAAGAAATTAGATGAAGATGGGAAGATTGATGAGTCGAGAAGGCTATGGCCAAAAGATACCCCTTGTGCAGTACTTGAGAGAGCCAGTTGTCCTGATCAGAGGGTGATTCGCACGACATTAGAATGGGTAGTTGCTGCAATTGAGGAAGAAGGTAGTCGGCCTCCAGGACTCTTAGTACTGGGAAAGGCGTGTGAGGTGTTGCATAAAAGTGATAAAGGCCGCAAGTGGGTTGTAGAAGATGGCTTCAAAGGCTTCGAAGATTGGATGGGAACAGGTGTGGAAGAGCTGGTTCTAAATGACAAGAAGCCAGATGTAGTGAGGGGCGATAGCTGGGGAAGAGAACTGAAGGTGTAATATAATGAAGGCAATAAATTTGTAAAACATGGGTATAAAGCTCATCCTAATCCATAACTCCAGCCAACGTGTTTTCCCCAAATATGCAGTGCTCTCGTCTTAATCCCCATGTAATCACGCCTCTGATTTCAAAGCTGCAATTCGTCCTCAATCAGCAGGTGTAGCAGCAACGCTCATCCTCAACTGTCTCTGCCTTTGCTGACTCTGCAAAGTCAATCTCTCAACAGCATACCCCAGTCTCTCCTTCTTTCCTCTCAACATCTTCAACCTCAGTACCTTCTCATCCCCTTTTCCGCCTGTCTTAACCAACCTCTCTAAGCTCCTCTTCTTCCTCAATCCACCCCCTTCTCCTCCCTCAAGTCTCCCCTCAAGTAGCTCACTCCGTGCAACGAGGGCCAATTGTCTGCGCTCCATCTTCGCAACATACATCTCACTCCTTTTTAACAGGGTCTCTATCGCCGGTTCGAGTTCACTAGCGAGGGATTGTTGAGCTGAGGTAAGAGAGGAGGAGGGTGTGAGTTCGAAGTGACGCGTTGAGGATAGGACCTTTTTTAGGCGGGGGAAATCAGCAATTCCGGCATCGAGGATGGAGATTGACGAATCGAGCAGCGTGAGGGAACTGCGGAGGGAGGTGACAGATGCACTGAGGGAGGCGATGGATTGTGATTGTGCGTGGGTGGACATTATCGTCGCTGGGTTGGCTTTGGTGTTGATGTTGTGAGGAGGGACGCGATGAGGGGCCTCGACAAAGGGGAACTAACGCGACGCACGTGACCTAATATTGGCCGAGATTCGTGCTTGATATTAGAAATTTGAGATCAAATTAAAGGAATCAGTTTTGTAGTATCGCGAATGATATACTGCTAACCAGTATTTGGAAAAATAAGCTGTGCAAGAGATTGTGGATGTGAGGAATAGTACATTCATATCAGATTACAAGCTACGAAGTTTGAGAATATCGACATGTTACGTACTTGGACACGATAGGTAGGACCTGTATGGTGATATTCACCTTCTCTTCGCTTTGTCCGCGCCTGGTCTGCTTTTGGAAAACGTTAACCGTTTGAAGAAAATACACTGAAGGCGCCATAGGAAATATAATGGTTCCTGAGCTTGCTTGATTCTATGAGAAAGCTACCTAGCTGAGATCTTCTTATGCCAAACCACTGGGGGGAAGGAATAGCAACCCTCGAATAATGTCCGACTAAAAGTGCCATGTCTAGTAATCTAAGCTCTTCAATCTTATTTGTACATTTGAAGTGAACTTCAGGTGGAGTATGGTCGCACCCGAGCCAGCTCCCAATAAGTTTCCTAGACGCTAAAAATCTTGGAACGTTCTTCCAGATTTAGATTCGGCCAAATCAAATGGGACATAGCCACTTGTTCATCTGGAGAATCGCCCTTCTCATCTCTTCCCAGCAACCAAGGACTGGCAACCAACCTACCGGTTGATTATTGCGTTCCTGCTCCGTATGTCCATAATACAATCTCATTGCATAACCATCTAGAGAGTTGACCGTAGGTCCAAACTACCTAAATGCATCCTCACATACCATCCAACTGTACAACTCAAAAATACAATCATATAATTTGGCGGAATGCCAATTCCCAGCAATATCAAATGGGCGAGGATGTATCGAGATCTTGGGACTAGTGCGGCAGACTCAGAAGGTCGAGGAAGACGCAAATATATCATTCGTTCGTGACTGACAGATGTCCCCTTACTCATCTTTACCAACCCAACTTCTCACATATTGGGGCTTTTCCTCAATGACGGGTTTGTCACTTTCCTTTGGCCCAAACGGCCAGATTCCAAGAACCTGTAAACCCCAGACAGCACCAGCAACTACCGCAGCACATATCGACACCGTAATGACCCAAGTAACACCATGTATAAGGCGTAGGGTACGCTCGCTATATCCTTTAGAGCGCATTGCGAAATCGAAAGCCTCATTGAATTCCTCCATTTCTTTCATATCGCCGTCCAGCTTGGCATTTTGTTCTTCTAGCCATTTTTCCAATTTTGTCTTGTCGGAGAAGGATCTTGAAGTGGAGAAAAGTTTGACATGTGCTGGCAATGGCTGTAGTCGAGGGAAGAGGGACGTTCGTATATTGTGCGACGAATTGAGGCAAGTCCTTAAGTTAGGCAGTTGCGCGGTCTGTAACCTATAGCGTGAAATGGCCTTCATGGCAGATTGAGATGCTCGAGTTTTGTTTGCCATTGTTGCTGGCTTGGGGTAATTCTTCGTATTTTGCTTGGGACATTTTGTTGTTGGTCGACCTAAATGTCACTTCTGGCCTTGGTATTAAGGTATCAACCCCCTTTTTAAGCGAAGTAGGAGTAAGAGTCTTATCCAAGCATGCAACTCATATCAGGACTTTCTATATATATATATATGAGAAAGGTCAAAGTGGGCTAAGCAGTCTTCTATAATCAGTTCAAAAAGTGATTCGTAATAACCGACCTTTGGCGTCACTGTATAACGATAGCTAAATACAACATAACCTTGAGCAGCAACTTATCTGTATGTGGCTATTTCAAACTTCTTTCAAACTTTCTACTTTCTGAACTAGTTTTTAGTTTCAGTTGTAACAAATGACAGACAAGCTATTGCTTTGGCTGGTGTTTAGTTTTAAACCAAAAACAACCTATCATATAATTTGCCCCACTTGAATTCATATAAAGAAGACCTAATGATGATAATGATGATGTTGATTAAAGCCTGGGAGAATACAAACCTAACTCAGTAATTCTCGCCGTTCCTGAGATCTTGTGTTGTGCGGTAGTAGAGTTGTGGTAAGCTTAGGTAGGTTTTCTAAATTCAATGTCTTTCTTAACCAAAAAACAATAGAAATTAGTTAGCTAAAAAGACCTCGATTCACTGTTTTCGGGGTGTTATAGTACCAATTTCAAGCTTAACAAATCACTTAATAACAAACTCCTTTTTATTCTGAAGTCAACTCCTATAGAAACACGAGATGTAATCTTTTACATTCATTACATTTTTTTACTTGCAAGTATCCTTTGTCTAGTTTTGGTATTTGTTTATAGCAAATTGATAGTAATAATAATGTTAATGGGTCTGCATCTATAGGGCATTTCTCGTACTACATAATCTAGCAAATGCTGTGCACAATTCTAATTATGCTACTTTTACCCCGAGTTCCATTTGTATCCTTATAACCTAATGCTATAACAAAATATATTCAAAAGCTGGCGGATCCCTTCGAATATTGGACACCACTACGTGGTTTCACGTAAGTGCTCGTTGTATTCAGTGGGATCAATGATTATATTATAAGTTCTACGTAGGGGTGGTGTTAATAGGGGTTTCCTAAGGCGGTGAATCGCATTAGGGAATTCTGCTGCTCGAGTCGGGTCACGTGCAACCGCCTCGAGGTCAGAATTGCACCAACAAAAGCCGACGGTTTATATTGTTTGAGAACAGCTATAGTGTAATGTGTACAAAATATCAGATTATAATAAGATTTCATTTATACCACTATCATACTAGTTATATAGATAGCGATATAGCCAACGCACTCAGAGCTATAGCTTCCTTTGTTTCGAGACTATATGTCTTATACAGGTACTGCAGGTATGTATATCAATGTAAAGGCTAGCATTGCATTTTGTTCACCGCGAGTCTAACGTCGGTAACGGTATCGCGTCTAGTACTTTTATCAGTGGAGCTGTTATAAACTAAGCTCTCAGTAAGCTAGTCTTATCTATTCGAATAGTACAGTACCAATATATTGAGGGTTTATCATTGGCGCCAATGTACTCCACTGTACAGCCGAGGGTTAGATTTTAAGTGAGTGGCATGCTGTGAGCCAAATATATGCAATGCCCACTTTTAATGAACTCGCTAGCTGAGGACAGTCTTTCCAAAATCATCGCCAGCATTTACAATAATCCCAGAATGCAGAGTGCCATGTGGTTTCACCAAAAAGCAAGCTGTTGTGCACATGACACAGAAGCTCCCTAAATAAGCGAGCTTAAGGTTATACTATATGGAGTTTGTTAAGAATAAAGATCGTCAACGGTATAAAGTGGACTAAAATATTTCTCGCTCATAAGCTCAAGCACACAACATACATATATAATAATCTAACTAAGAACAGGCATAGGAGCATTTATCACATAGCAATGATCTACAATGTTCCTATTCCGGAAGGTTGCTAACTTGTTGGGCATACCCCGCCTACCTATTCCAGCTTCCAAATCCAGCTCTCCCCGCCGAAACAGAAGCTTATCACCAGAAACCCCGTTTGGTATGCGCCAATTTCTTTGAAGCTAGTCATGAGGCCAAATATTTTATAATGGGCCGTCAGAAGTTTAGAAGGGGTTGGATTGGAGGAAGTTTTGATTGACCAGAATATGGTAAAATGAAGTTCGGATGAGACCCTGTCGAGCAAGTGATACCGCGTTGTACTAGCCTTGCATACTGCAAGTGTAATGTTGCGTTGTTGGAACTTCTTACGAGGTATAAATTATGTCTCTCGCCTCGATATGCTTTCCTTCCTGCGGTGTTTCGTGGTTGTCTGGATTTGAATAGCGTCACTTATACTTCTAAACAGGTTAATATGAAGTCTTCAATAGTCGGTACGGTGTTGGTTCTAGCAGGAATCGCCACTGCTAGATCGGAAAGTAACATACGCCCATTTGGACAAAGAACAATCCCACTCCCACCGCCTGAAGATGGATATTTTGGGAGTTCATTTGCCCGTGTAGCACCAACTAATGCCTCTGGCACGGCTTTTTTTGATCAGCTTCTTGATCACAATAACCCGAGCAAAGGAACTTTCAAGCAACAGTATTGGTGGAATGCTACAAACTGGGCAGGGTGTGTTTTCTTATTGATTCTACTCTCCATTAGCAATCTTGTACTCATACTAATTCTCCAAACAGCCAAAATTCTCCAGTTGTCTTTTTCACTCCTGGAGAAATAGCTGCATCCGGATATACCGGATATGTCACCAATAAAACCCTTCCTGGTCTCTTTGCTCAGGAGATAAATGGTGCTGTGGTCATGCTTGAACATCGTTATTACGGTGCTTCGTCTCCTTTTGATACTCTAACGGTCGAAAATCTCCAACTTTTGAATCTCGAGCAAGCAATCGAAGATGTTATATATTTCGCTAAAACAGTTGACTTTGCATTT
>Ga0247812_10001908_pt1 | contig 11747 bp, 12 predicted proteins | sample UWRJL149409B1_FD_178011 | JGI IMG/M metagenome (GOLD analysis project Ga0247812, IMG submission 178011) | Plant litter microbial communities from Arlington Agricultural Research Station in Wisconsin, United States - UWRJ-L149-409B-1 | ecosystem: Environmental > Terrestrial > Plant litter >...
CGCGCGAAACTCCATGCCCCGGTCGGTCACCGCCTGCGCGAAGCGCGAGCCGGTGAGCAAAACCACGCGGTGCCCGCGCGACACGAGGTGCTGACCGATCGTGGCGAGCGGCGAGAAGTGCCCGTGCACCGGTGTGCTGCAGAGAAGGTAGCTGCGCTTCGGCAGGGAATCGGTGTCGACCATGGCGCTGCTCCGTTCGGATCACCTCACGCTAGGGCAGCCCGGCCGACGGCGGCGAGTCCCGAAACAGGGGACGCGCGGCGCACCGGCTCCCGGAGCAGCCGCGAGGCTACTGCAGGTCGGACGTGAGGCGCATCACATTGTCGACGTATCGGCGGTACCAGGGCTCCCTCTTCCACTCGTCGAGCGTGAGGAGGCGCGACGCGGCGCGGTAGCCGTCCTGGATGGCTGCGAGATCGTTCGCCAGTGACGCCCCGAAGCCGAGCAGCATGATCTCGTAGTCGAGAGCGAAGCTGCGCATGTCCATGTTGCTCGACCCGATCACCGAGATCTCGTTGTCGACGGTGAAGTGCTTGGCGTGCAGCACGGTGGGCTTCGGGTAGAGGTAGATCTTGACCCCGGCCTCGAGCAGCATGCCGTAGTACGAGCGTTGGGCGTGCTGCACCATGAACTGGTCGGCCTGCTCCGAGACGAACAGCTCGACGTCGACCCCGCGGTAGGCGGCGGTGGTGATCGCGCTCAGCAGCGACTCCTCCGGGATGAAGTACGGGCTCGTGATCGAGAGGGTGTGCTGGGCGCGGTGCATGAGCGACACGAACATGCGCAGGTTCGGCTCGGTCGGGAATCCCGGGCCGGAGGGCACGAGTTGGAACGCCCCGTAGCGCTCGTCGTCGGTCTCGATGTCGTCGCTCTCCGGGTGGCTCTCGAAATCGAGAGTCTCGCCGGTCTCCGTGAACCAGTCGATGGCGAAGATCGCGCTGAGCGAGTCGACGATCGGCCCGGTGACCTCGATGTTGAGGTCCTTCCAATGCCGGCCCGCCTTCACGTGCTTCGGCTTGAGGTAGCCCGAATCGATCATGTTCTGCGAGCCCATGAATCCGACCCTCCCGTCGACGACGAGCAGCTTGCGGTGGTTGCGCAGATCGGGGCGTCGCCAACGACCGCGCAGGGGGTCGATCGGCATCATCCGATTCCAGATGATCCCGGCAGCCGTCATCCGCTTCAACAAGTCCTGGTACCCCGGGTACCCACGCGTGCCGATGTGGTCGAACAGCAGTCGCACGTCGACCCCGCGCCCCACGGCGTCGGCGAGCGCGGTGAAGAAGACGTCGGTGGTGTCGTCCCAGGCCATGATGTAGATCTCGACGTGCACCGCGATCTCGGCGGTATCGACGGCGGCCGCCATCGCGCGGATCGAGTCGTCATAACTGCCGTGCAGGCCCTCGTTGCGGCCGACGACCAGCGGAAGCGACGCGAGCCGCTGATTGAGCGCGACGATCGAGGCCGCGCCGGGGATGTCGCGGGTGTACCGCTCCGAGAGCGGATGGGCCGACGCCTGGCTGGCGATGTACTCGTTGACCGCGCCCTGCAGCTTGTGCCGGCGTCCACGCACGTACGGGCTGCCGAGCAGCAGGAAGAGCGGCAGGCCGATGACGGGGACGAAGAGGATGAGCATGAGCCACGCGAAGGACGACCCGGTCTTGCGGTTCTCGGGGACGGTTCCGACCGCCGCGAGCTTGATCGCGTACTCGATCACGACGAAGAGGATCGCGTACCAGGTGAGCTTGCGCCTGCCGGTCCGTGCATCGCGGGCCCAGGCGAAGAAGTTTCGGGTCATGGGCTCAGGGTACGACACGGTCCTCGGTGGCCTTCACATCCGGGCCCTCGACCGGGCCCTCGACCGGGGCGTCGACCACGCCGGTGATACCCTCCCGGCCCGGGCGCTCGCGCCGACATATCCATCAGCTGTGGATTAGTTAGGTTAGGATCGACTTACTTACGGGCTCGTTGACGTTCCCGACGCCAACCGAAGGATCCCGGTCTGCCCACTCTTCCGCGCCTCACGAGGCGGCCCGCCCTGCTGGCCGTCGCGGTCGTCGCGCTGCTCGCGCTCGTGGTGGTCAGCCTGATGGTGGGTGCCCGCGCCATCGGCGCGGCAGACGTGATCGGCAGCCTGACCGGAGTCGGCGCGGTGCCGAGCGAGGTCGACTCGGTCGTGCTGCGCACCCTCCGCCTGCCCCGGACGATCCTCGGCGTGCTCGTCGGCGCGGCGCTGGGAGCCGCGGGAGTCCTCATCCAGACACTCACCCGCAATCCGCTCGCCGACCCCGGAATCCTGGGCATCAATGCGGGTGCGTCCCTCCTCGTTGTGCTGTCGATCACGGTCCTCGGCTGGACCGGCGCCCTCGCCACCGCCGGCGCCGGAATGCTCGGCGCGGCGGGCGCGCTCCTCGTCGTGATCGCGCTCTCCTGGCGAGGAGGGACGTCGCCGCTGCGACTCGTGCTCGCCGGCACGGCCTTCGCGGCCGCGCTCGGCGGCGTCACATCCGCCGTCGTCATCCTGGATGCCGGCACGCTGGACCAGGTGCGGTTCTGGTCGCTCGGCTCGCTCGCGGGGCGGGACACCGGCCTCATCTGGCCGGCGATCGGCCTCGTCGGGGTGGCGCTGTGCGCGGCGATCGCGCTCGCCATCCCCCTGAACACGCTCTCGCTCGGTGACGACATGGCGCGCAGTCTCGGCACCTCGGTGGCGCGGGTGCGGTTCGCGACTCTCGTGACGGTGAGCCTGCTCTGCGGCACCGCGACCGCCGTCGCCGGTCCGATCGGATTCGTGGGACTGGCGGTGCCGTTAATCGCCCGCGCGATCGCGGGTGCCGACACCCGGTGGATGCTCGCATTCTCGATCGTGCTCGGCGCACTCATGCTGCTCGGGGCCGACGTGGTCGGACGCCTCCTCGCGGGCACCGGCGAGCTCGAGGTGGGGGTCGTCGTCGCGGTGCTCGGTGCACCGCTCTTCATCGTGCTCGCGCGGCAGACGAGGGCGGTGTCGCTGTGACGACTCCGACGTCCCGCAGCGCGAGCACCGCGCGTACCGTCCGGATCGGGGGAGACCGTGTCTCCCTCCGGGTCTCACCGCGACTGGTGCTGGCGACCACCGTCGTGACGGTCGTCCTGCTCGCCGTCGCGACGCTGAGCCTCTACGTCGGGAACTCGCAGGTGACACCGACGCGGGTCACCGAGATCATCCTCGGCGACTACGGGGCGGCGACACGCTTCGAGATCCTCGCGGTGCTCGACGTGCGCCTGCCACGCGTTCTCAGCGCGATCCTCGTCGGGCTCGCTTTCGGCGTCAGCGGTGCACTCTTCCAGCGGCTCACCGGGAATCCGCTCGGCAGCCCCGACATCATCGGGTTCACGAGCGGCGTGGCGACGGGCGCCGTCGCGGCGCTCGCCCTGGGCACGGTGGGAATCGGCGCCGCTCTCGGTGGTGCACGCCCGAGCATCGAGGCCGGAGCGATCGTGGGCGGCATCGTCTCCGCCGCCCTCATCTACCTGCTCGCCTGGCGCGGTGGCCTCGACGGCTTCCGCCTCATCCTCGTCGGCATCGGCGTGAGCGCGGTGCTCTCGGCGGTCCGCGCCTACATCCTCAGCAGGGCCGACCTCGGGGCGGCCCAGACCGGCTACCGCTGGCTGACCGGCGGACTCGGCGGACGCGACTGGGACGACGTCGCCCTGCTCGTCGTGGGTGCGATGATCCTCGTGGTGCCCACCGTACTGCTGCACCGCCCGAGCGATCGCCTCTCGGTCGGCCGCGAGCTCGCGACCTCCCAGGGACTGCCGGTCGGGCGGTGGCTTGTCACGATGGCGGTGGTCGGCACCGGGTGGATCGCACTCGCGGTCATCGTCGCGGGCCCGATCGGGTTCGTCGCGCTGGCGGCGCCGCACGTGGCGCGGTTGCTCACCGGGCGTCCGGGGCCGCATCTGGCGACATCCGGACTTGTCGGGGCTGCACTCCTCGTGGTGGCCGACATCATCTCGATGCGCGCACTCGCGCCGACCCAGCTGCCGACCGGAGTCGTCACCGGGATCCTCGGCGGCATCTACCTACTCTGGCTGCTCCAGAGCCGACGACGGGGGACAGCATGACAGACACCGACTCGACCAACGCGCTCGAGGCCGAACGCGTCACCCTGTCGTACGACAGGGTGGCGGTCGTCGAAGGCCTCGAGCTCGGCATCCGCACCGGCTCGTTCACCGTTCTCATCGGGCCGAACGCCTGTGGCAAGTCGACCGCGTTGAAGGGCCTCGCCCGACTCCTCACCCCCGCCGCGGGGCGGGTTCTCCTCGACGGACGCGACATCGCGCTCCGCAAGACGCGCGACATCGCCCGCGAACTCGCGCTGCTCCCGCAGGCGCCGCTCACGCCGCCGAGCGTGACGGTCGCCGACCTCGTGTCGCGCGGTCGTGCTCCCTACCAGTCTCTCCTGCGGCAGTACAGCCGGGAGGACGAGCGCGCGGTCACCGCCGCGATGGCCGCCACCGGGATCGAGGACCTCGCCGACCGCCCGGTCGACGAACTCTCGGGCGGCCAGCGGCAGCGCGTCTGGATCGCCGTCGCGCTCGCGCAGGAGACCGACGTGCTCCTGCTCGACGAACCGACGACCTACCTCGACCTCGCCCACCAGATCGAGGTGCTCGACCTCTGCGCCCGCCTGCACGCGGCGGGGCGCACCCTCGTCGTTGTGCTCCACGACCTGAACATGGCGGCCCGCTACGCCACCGAGCTGGTCGCGTTCAAGGCGGGTCGGGTCGTGGCCCAGGGCACCCCGCACGAGGTCGTCACCCCGGCGATCGTGCGCGAGGTGTTCGGACTCGAGGCCGACGTCATCCTCGACCCGCAGACCGGGACCCCGCTCGTCGTGCCCCACCGTCCTCCGCACTTGACCTGACAGTTGCACACCACCACAGCAAGGAGCACCATGAATACCCATTCCCCTCGCCGCCGCATTCTCGCGGTCGCCGCCGCCTCCGCCGCAGTCGCACTGGCGGTCACCGGCTGCAGCCGCGACGAGCTGCCGTCGGACGGCGCCGCCACAGCCGAGACCTACACCGTCGAGCACCAGTTCGGCTCGACCCAGGTGCCGGCGGAGCACGACCGCGTCGTGGTGACGTTCACCGCCCTCATGGACTCGGCGATCGCCGTGGGCGTCGTGCCGGTCGCATCGCCGCAGTCGTTCGCAGGCTTCCCCGACTACCTGCCCATCGACGGCGCCGACGTCGCGAGCCTCGGCGACAGCGACTCCGATCTGGACATCGAGGCGATCGGCGAGCAGGACCCCGATCTCATCCTCGTGAACGTCGAACGCGACGCCGCGATCGGCGACACCCAGTACGAGGCGCTGAGCGCCATCGCCCCCACGATCCCGATCATCACCGGCGAGCAGGACCCGCGCGGCGTCGCCGAGCAGGTCGCTGTCGCCCTCGACCGGGTCGACGAGATGGAGCAGGTCGCTGCCGACTACGACGCGCACGCCGAGGAGGTCAAGGCGGCACTCGCCGGGATTCCCGACGCGCAGCTCACCGTCTCGCAGGTGCGTCTCCGCCCCGACCACGTGCGGATGATGATGGAGGACACCAACGCGGGCATCGCCATGGCCGACCTCGGACTCGTCTTCGCGGAGCCGCTCCCCGGCGCCACCTTGGACGGCGGCTACTACGAGACGAGCCTCGAGCTGCTGCCGGAGGCGATCGGCGAGACGGTGTTCGTCTACAGCACCGACGAGGGAGTGCTCGAGAACGTGAAGACCCTCCCCGTCTGGCAGCTGCTCCCGGCAGTGCAGAACGAGCGCGTCTTCGACGTCGATTTCGAGGCGTGGATGCGCGGGCAGGGCTACCTCGCGCTCACCGCTGTCGTCGACGAGATCGCGGCGGCCTACGGGGTGACGGCCTAGCCGCCACCCCGTACGCGGGACGGCTACGCGACGGAGGGGTAGTCGATGTAGCCCTTCTCGTCGCCACCGTAGAAGCTGGCGCGGTCGGGGGTGTTGAACGGCCCGCCGGCCTCGAGGCGCGTGGGCAGGTCGGGGTTGGCGAGGAAGAGAGCGCCGAACGAGACGATATCGGTCGTTCCGTCCTCGATGAGCGCCAGGGCGTCGGCCCCGGTCGGCTCCATGCCGGTGTACGGGTTGAGGACGAGCGTCCTGGGCCACGCGGCGCGGAGCTTCACGGTCAGCTCGCGCAGGTCGGCGCCCTCCATGATGTGGAGGTAGGCGAGGTCGAGCGATGCGAGCTTCGCGACGAGGGCGCCGTAGGTGGCGTCGACGTCGGGGTGGTCCTGGATGTCGTTGAAACGTCCGCCGGGGGAGAGGCGGATGCCGACCCGGTCGGCGCCGATCGCTTCCGAGACGGCGGTCGCCACTGCGACGGCGAAGCGGATGCGCCCGTCCACGTCGCCTCCCCAGCCGTCCGCGCGGGTGTTCGCATTCGCGGAGATGAACTGGTGCACCAGGTAGCCGTTCGCGCCGTGGATCTCGACTCCGTCGAATCCGGCGGCGATCGCGTTCGTGGCGGCGTCGGCGAAGTCGGTGATCGCCTGTGCGATGTCGTCCTCGGTCATCTCCCGAGGCTCGACCATGTCCTGCATGCCCGCGTAGGTGAAGACCTGACCCTGGGGTGCGATGGCCGACGGCGCGACGGGGTGCAGGCCCTCGGCGAGGAGGCTGGGGTGGCCGATGCGTCCGGTGTGCATCAGCTGGGCGAAGATCGTGCCGCCGCGCTGGTGAACGGCGTCGGTGACCTGCTTCCAGGACTCGACCTGCTCCGACGAGTGAAGGCCGGGGGTGTTCGTGTAGCCCTGGCCGACGGCGGCGGGCTGGATGCCCTCGCTGATGATGAGCCCGGCAGCGGCGCGCTGGGCGTAGTACGTCGCCATGACCGGGGTGGCGAGTGCGCCCTCGGCCGTGGCGCGGCTGCGTGTCATCGGCGCCATGGCGATCCGGTTCTGGAGGGGCAGGCCGCCCAGGTCGTAGGTCTCGAAAGCTGTTGCCATTGTGATGATGTCCTTCTGTTCTGGACCCCATGCGAGGTGGTCGTCCAACGAGTATCCGCCGGTTACTTGTTTGAACAGGTAAATCTCGGATTTATTCCGGGTAAGTTCCAAGGAAGGGCGGATTCACCGCCCGGCGCGCGCGTTAATCCGTTGGCTGTGGGCAGTTTGTTCAAACAAGGTCTAGGGTGAAACGTATGGACGAAGATGGAACGGACGGGCCGGACGCCGCGGACGGGATCGAGACGCTCCACGTTCCCGAGTCCGCCTCGAGCGGTCCGCTGAGCCATGCGATGTTCCGCGTGCAGCGCCTGCACAAGATGCACGCGGCGCAGTTGCTGCGCACGGTGGGCCTGCACCCCTCCCAGGAGCTCGCCATGATGCAGCTCTGGGACCGCGGTCCCCAGCGGCAGGCCGACCTGGTCAAGATCCTCGGATCCGACGCGGCCACTATGACCCGCACCATCCAGCGCCTCGAGGTCGCCGGGTTCGTGCGCCGCCGCCCGTGCGAGACCGACAAGCGCGTCACGATCGTCGAGCCCACCGCCGCCAGCTATGCGCTGCGGGAGAGCGTCGAGGCCGTCTGGTCCCAGCTCGAGGACCGCGTCACTCGCGACATGACGCCGAAGCAGAGGGCGGACTACCTCGAGCTCCTCCAGCTGGTCGAAGCCAGCCTCTCCGTCGGCACCGCTTACATCGCCGACGGCCCACAGACTCCGACTCGACCCTGAGCCGCTGACCACCAGTCACATCGGAAAGAGAGATTCACCATGTCATCAGCATCATCCGGACGCCTCGCCGGCAAGCGCGTACTCATCACCGGCACCGGTGGCGGTCAGGGCGAAGCCGCCCAGCGCCTCTTCGCCCGTGAGGGCGCCACCGTCATCGGCTGCGACCTGGGCCCGGGCGCCGCCGAGAACACGGCCGAGGCCCTGCGCGCCGAGGGTCTCGACGTGACGGGATTCACCGTCAACCTCACCGATCCCGAGGAGGCGACCACGTGGGTGCTCGACGCCGTCGAGACCATGGGCGGGCTCGACGTGCTGTACAACAACGCCGCCGGCGCGGGCTTCACGCCGTTCAGCCAGATGGAGTTCTCCCTCTGGCGTCACGTGATGAACGTCGAGCTCGACATCGTCTTCCACACCACGAAGGCGGCCTGGCCGTTCCTGCTCGACGGCGGCGGATCGCTCATCAACGTCGGCTCCTACTCGGGCCTGCGCGGCATCGAGCCGCTCGCCCAGGTCGCGCACTCGGCGGCCAAGGGCGGGGTCATCGCCATGACCCGCTCCCTCGCCGCCGAGGGAGCCTCGCACGGACTGCGCGCCAACTCGATCTCGCCCGGCTTCATCAGCACCCCCGCCACCGACCGCGCGGTCGACGCCGAGGGCAAGGCGTGGCAGATCGGCAACGCCCTCCTCCAGCGCGCCGGCCAGCCCGACGACATCGCCTACATGGCGCTCTACCTGGCCTCCGACGAGTCCAGCTGGGTCACCGGGCAGAACTACAGTGTCGACGGCGGAGCCACAGCCGGCTGGCGCGACGACGCCGAGACCGCCCGCATGGCAGCCAAGTCCGCCCAGTGAGCAACGTGCTCGTCTTCGGCGGCACGGGTCGCACGGGACGCCTAATCGCCGCCCTCGCTGCCGAAGACGGGCACAGCGTCACCATCGCCTCACGGCATCCTTCCAGCGACCGCGCCGGCCACGGCATCCGCTCTATTCAGGCGGATGTCACGGACACAGCGAGCGCGCGTGCAGCGCTCGACGGCCAGGACGCGGTCATCCTCGCGGTGAGCACCACGGCCCGCAGGCCGGGCGGCCTCTACTCGGCGGCCGCGCGCTCCATCGTGGAGGTGGCCGCGTTCGGCACCCGCGCGATCGTCATCTCCTCGGGCGGCGTGTACCGCGACGACCCCGCGCTGCCCTTCTGGTACCGCAGACTGCTCATCCCTCTGGTGATGAACGACCTCTACGTCGACATGGCGGAGATGGAGGCGGTCGTGCGGTCCAGTGCGCTCGACTGGACGATCGTGCGTGCCTCGTACCTGCGCGACGACCCCGCCACCGCCGCCTACCGCGTCGTCGACGGCGCCACACCCGCGCGCGGCTGGAGACTCTCGCGCGCCGACCTCGCACGCTTCACCGCCGACCAGCTCCGCAGCGACGAATGGGTTCGCAGAACCCCCACTCTCGCGCTCTAGACGATCAAGGAACACCGTGGAACACGACGGAAAGCCGCTCGCGGCAGACGAGACCGACTCGCAGCATCACCGGCCGCCGGGAATCGCATCGATCCACGTGCGGGCGCTGCTGACCTGGCTGGTCATCTTCCCGCTCGTGGCGATCGGGATGAGCGTCATGGGCCTGTTCGCGCAGCACTGGCACCCGGTGCTGCGCGCGCTCGTGCTCACGCTCGTCGTTGTGCCGACCGCGGTGTACCTCGGCGTGCCGCGACTCCTGATGGCCTACAACCGCATCGCGCAGGCGCGTTACGACCGTCGCGTCCGGCGTTCCGCGCGCAAGGCGGCATAGTCCCGCCGTCCCGCCGTCCCGCGGACACGGCGAAGGCCCCTGCCGATCGGCAGGGGCCTTCGCGGTGCGACGCCTACTTCGCGAGGGCGACGAACCAGGCGGCGCCGCCGACGATGTGCATCACGGCGAGGCTGACGGCGGTCGGCGTGTCGTCTGTGACGAGGAACGGCTCGACGACGGAGATCAGGGCGACGATGGTGCCGACCCAGCGTGCGACGGTGCGGAACGCGGGTACACGCTTCGCGATGAGCCAGGTGACGATTCCGGCGAGCAGGAGCGGCACGAGTGTCGCGACGATCACGACCACGACGGGGATCTGCATCTCCTGGGGCGAGGTGACCGTCATCGTGGCGCCGGCGGCGCTGCCGATGAGGAACGCCACGACGTTGACGACGGCGGCGATCACCGCGACGGCGAGGAGCCGACGCCTGCTGAATGGCGACGAACGGGTGGCGGGGATTGTTGCTGTGGTGGTCATTTCCATTTTCCTGTTGTGGTGGGGGTCGTACGGTCTGTGAGCTGCTATTTCCAGCCGCTGAGTCTCGCAACCTCGTAGAGGGTGCTCATCAGACGGGTGTTGTAGTCGAGGCCGAGCTGGTTGGGCAGGGCGAAGAGCACGTAGTCGGCCTCCGCCAGCGCCTCGTCCTGCTCGAGCTGGTGGACGAGCTCGTCGGGGGCGCCGACGTAGTCGGGTCCGGTTCGCGCCGACCTGCCCTGCATCACCCCGACGCCGTCGCGGCCGTCGCCGCGGGAGCCGAATAGCTGCCGGTCCTCGTCGGTGGTGATCGGGAAGACGCTGCGCAGCACGGCGACGTTGCCACCGGTCGATGTGCCGCTCGCTGCGTAGGCGTCGCGATAGCTGCGGAACTGGTCGGCCTGCTGCACGTGGAAGGGCCGGCCGTCGTCCGCGAGCATGATCGACGAGCTGAGGATGTTCATGCCCTGCTCGCCGGCCCACCGGCTGCTGCTCGGGCTCGCCGAACCCCACCAGATCCGGTCGGGCAGCCCGGGGGAGCGCGGCTCGATGCGCAGGTCCGCCGGGCTGGCCAGCGACCGGGAATGGGCGATCGGCTGGCCGGCGATCGCTCGTCGGAACAGCTCGGTGCGCGCACGGGCCTCCGTCGTCGAATCCTCCTCGGGGCCCAGATCCGAGCCGAACAGGGCGAGCGCGTCGACCGCGGCGGGCGGGGTGCCGCGACCGATGCCGAGCTGCAGGCGACCGCCGCTGAACAGGTCGGCGATGCCGGCCTCCTCCGCGAGGTGGGCGGGGTTCTCGTAGCGCATGTCGATGACACCCGTGCCGAGTTCGATGGTCGTCGTCTTCGCGCCGATGGTGGCGAGAGTGGGCATGGGGGTGGCGAGCGACCTGCCGAAGTGGTGCACGCGCAGCCAGGCGCCGTCGAACCCGATCTCCTCGGCGGCGACCGCGAGGTCGACCGTGTTGTGGAGCGTCTCCTCCGCCGTGCGCACCAGCGACCCCGGCACGTCCCGGTAGTGCCCGAAGCTCAGGAATCCGATCTTCTTCATCGCCTGGCCAGGAACTCTCCGATGGAGACCGGTGTGATGTCGGGGTAGTCGGCGTTGCGGAGGTCTCGCAGCTTGCCCTTCCCGCTCACCATCGCCCACTGGTACTGCAGGCCGACGTAGTCGAAGGGGGTGTTCGCCACGGCCTTGCGGCGCTCGATCTCGGCTCTGAGCTCCTCCACGGTGCCGAGCTCGCGGATCTCGAGCTCGCGACCGGTCGCGCTGACGACGGCGGCGTGCAGCTGCTTCATCGTCACGACCTCGCCCGCGAAGGAGACCGTGGTGTCGGCGGTCGAATCGTCGAGGGCCGCGACCGCGGCGTATGCGGCGGCGTCCGGTATCGAGGTGAAGTCCATCGGCTGCTCGCCCTCACCCCAGTAGGAGAACGTGCCGCCCTCCAGGTCGACGATACCCATGAACGGCGCAAGCAGGACCTCCATGAAGGCGCCGATCAGCACCGATGTGGGGCGCACCGCGCTGTGCTCGAACGCGGCGTCAGCGGTCTTGCGCATGTCGAGGAAGACGTTGTCGCCGAACTCGAGCCTATGCAGGTCGACACTGAAATCGGAGGGGATCATGCGGGTCACTCCGGCCGCCTCGGCGGCGCGGATCAGGTTCTTCTGCCCGTCGATGATGACGTCGGGCCCGCCCTGCAGGGCGGAGACGACGACGTCGACACCGCG
>Ga0247812_10001910_pt1 | contig 11744 bp, 17 predicted proteins | sample UWRJL149409B1_FD_178011 | JGI IMG/M metagenome (GOLD analysis project Ga0247812, IMG submission 178011) | Plant litter microbial communities from Arlington Agricultural Research Station in Wisconsin, United States - UWRJ-L149-409B-1 | ecosystem: Environmental > Terrestrial > Plant litter >...
CCTCCTAAACGTTATAAGCGCTAGTGTGTTGGACGGAATTTTTTATAATCGCGTTTGTGGGTAAGCACTGTTTATCTACTCAACTTGTTTCCATGGATCCATTCACTGCCAAATCGATGTTCGTGCTAGGAAAGGTGGGGAATCTTAAATTACATTCAGATCTGATCATAATCAGAGGCGCTCCCTTGAGCTCACGCCTCACACCCTTGGCTTTTCGTCTGTGCCCAGAACCTTGGTGGTGCCCATCTTAAGTGGCGATACCTCTAGATGGTCTGAACTGATACTGGCCGTGAAAGAACGCATCACATTTAGTATAGAACGTCAGACACACACAAACATGACGGGATTCAATACAGTGCCCAAAATTCTAGCTGAGTCTGATCATTTTCGCCACGCCGGCCTTTTTCGAGCCTGTTCCCTAGCCAAACATAATTCCTCAAATTCTTTGTCTTGTTCATCCATTTTATCCATTCTCACTGATAAACGTTGAAGTTCATAGATTGCTCTACGTAAGTTTTGCAAACAACGCTCTGATCGAGCTACGTTGTGTAAGTAGAATCAGTCACCATAGTTATAGTCGGAAGACTACATTTACTAACCACTTTGTTGGGATGGCACTGCAGATGCCTCATTTACACGGTATGCAGCACCTCTAAGCGGCTCAGGCGATTCATCGATTGACTCTTCTATAGCTGGCCCAACGGAAAAGCCCCCGTGTAATGGGACGGCCACCATCTTCTCGGTGTAGCTAGGCTGCTCGACATCAAAGGATGCCTGACCTACTTTGATGATGTCAATGAGTAAACGGCGTTGGCACGCAAACCCTTCGCTGACCTTTATGGGTAGATTGATCCACTGTCTCTTCCTGCTGAATAGCCACCTCTCGCTCTTCCCATAGTCAATGCTGAATTCTATAACATCAGCTGTCTAACTCACCTTGAGGAGTAGAATAATCCATCATTTCGCCATTCTGCACAGCGGCCTCTCTTTCTTCCCCTCCATCTACTTCCATATCCAATTCTACCAATACAAGCCTACTGACTACATCGGTATCTTCCTCGGGCTCTTCCATACCATCACGTTCAATCACCACTTTGTAAAGATACTGGTCAAACCCACCGTATCATCCCGTAATGATAAATTAGCTACATACCATTCAAACGAGTACTCTTGCGCTGCCTTTGCTTTCCAGACCCGAGGATAAGATTTTTGTGTTGTGTAGCCTTGGGGCCTATCCGCTTGGAGGGAGGACGCTCGTTCGCACCTTTGGACACCATCTGCTTTGAGCGTACACGGGGGCTAGCAACAGCCAGTGGGGCCAAAGGGATCGCTCCTGACGGCTCATCCGGTTTTGGGTACTAGAAGACACAGGTAAGCTCGGTGTAAGAGATGAGGCTTAACGTCATAAGCCTACGTTTGGATCAGATTCCATATCATTCTGTGAATTAAAGCCAGAGTTAAGGACACGGAGTCGGTGTGCAATGTTGGCGTTTGACTGCCATAGATTACGAATTGAGTCGTTGCTTGGTGGCATGGCTTTCGTTATTTTTCAGTAAAGGTTGGCTCATGGGCGGGTAGTGCTTTTATCCATGTCACCTGACAACAGCTGCAACTCCGCTTGTGGCGCGCACCATATACCCGAAAGCCAGAAAATTGGCGCGATCAACAATCAACTTGAAACACGTCCTAAAAGCGAACACCGATTCATCAGAACCAGGGTCTGCATACAGTCTCCGTTGCTTTGGTCTAAGTATGAACATGATCTCTATCCCGATCACACCATAGGTTGACTGATCCATCACGCCCCACCGTTAGGTGGGAGCGGGAATAAACTTTGCGTGGCCCGCCTGAATATTTGATCTCAAGATAAGTATAACTTGCCGTTTGAAGCGAGTGCCTGTACCTTTACGCTCCCTCATGACATTTCTCCCTTTTCACGAGCGGTATCAGCTTTTAAACTACCATGGCGGCTCAATCGACCACCTTGCATTTTCTAGGGATGGTGGGTTGCTCGCCTCCGCTGGGGATGATGGAGCGCTCTGCTTCTTTGATGTTCGAAGCGGACAACTCGTTCATGTCATCCAGCTCGGACCTCGCCAAAGGCCCACTTTCCTATTATGGACCGCCGCCTGTGATATATTTATTGCCTGTTCTAATGGATTGGTTATTCAGTTAGAGATTACTGCAGGCGAGAACGACAAGGTATGGTTGATCTACTTGCCCATATACTTACATCGAAAGTCTTCGATCTAGAACCAGCTCGCGCCCTCCGTCAAGACGTTCTTACCCTATTACTTTCCGTCTCCTGTTGTACATCTGGCATATAGGCAGTTTGGCAACAAGAGACTGTTAGCCGTCGTGCATGGGGTGCGGGTTGAGGTTTGGACCTACCATGAATTGAGAGGCAAGTTCTATACCCTAGATTAATGAAGAATTATGGATTAAGAGGGCTACATTCTCTAATAGGTTCTTGGACGCCAATATCCCAGATAGTCTCCTCCAACAAAGACCAAGTTGCCGGGCTTTGGCTGCTTGTGGACAATAGTCTCATTGTGAGCTACAGAAAGGAAGGAATTTTGTGAGTGTTTTAGTCTCTCTGAATGGGTAAACCGGTGCTTACAGTGTTCCAGTATGTGGAATATGAGCGGCCAATATGGCGGCACTACTCCCTTGATAGGATTCTCCGCGGACCCCATGTAAGAAGATTAGCAAATCATTTTTCATTTAATTACTGATGACGCTTTTTAGAGTGCATGTTTCCCTTGATGAGACGCATTCTTTTCTCTCAGCTATCAGTGCAGATTATGTCACCTTTTATCGACTCTCCATGGACATCTATCCTCACCTAGAAATCACCCGGCGCTATAAACGCCCAAGCTGGATCGAAGGAAAGCCTTTGGCTCTGCTTAACCAACAAGGGAAAACAACTGTTATGATTATTCGTTCAACCCAAGGCTTGTCCATGATTAACACCTCCTTTGATGTCCAATCACCGTCCTTGGCTGGAAAAGCAGAGACAAGACTTGAAAATTGCATTGCTCAGGATATACCTCATACAAACGGTATGTAGTGAGTGCCTTCCAATCCCGTTACCTCACACTAACCTTGCAACATTCGCCAGGAGACTTGATTCAATCATTGACCAGCTTCTCCGACACACGGAATCGGTTTGTGGCTCTGGGCATTAGTGCAAAGCGAGGTGTTGCAGCGCGCATTGATATATGGACCGCACGCCCACATTCTGGTAAGAGAAAACCCCACCATATGATATCTTAAACTACATTCTGTTTCTAGTCCCAATGGCCCTCTTCTGCGCTGAAGATTCTATTGCGCCCCAAACCTACCTTGTTTCACTGCTCGCCAACTTTGTACCGAAGAACCATATACAATCTACCAGTCATGGTTCCATTGCGAGCCTCCCGGATCAAAACACAACATATGGCAAAGGCTCCAGCACTACTGAGGGTCAAATTGCCCCGTCTTGGAACAAGGTATCCATTTTCTAGCTATCTTCATAGACCAAAACTAACCAAAGCGCTCCTGCCGGGAAAGCTCACCATGTTTTCAGCAACATACGTAGTGGTATTTCTAGGCATATTGGTTTATTTTGGTTTGGCAGTATGACGGATTACATGGAGAAAGTGTAATGTAGATGTTACTACCGCAAAATATGTATGATTGCCTCTCTATGAAAGAAAAGAACTTAGGGCAAGCAAAACAAAGTACGCAATGCAACGCACTGGACACTAGATGCCCATAGTTCGTGTTGGGGGTCTAGATACACGACCAGACCGAAGGGTAGTTTGACTGGGAGGCGTGTGCTGAGCGCGAGGACCGGGGCACCTAGAGGAACGTTTACTCGAGGGAACGGGATCAATCGGAGCAGGATTAGGATTAATTGGAGCGGGACAATATTTTGGTGAGGACATCCACCTATCAAAAAATTAGCTGCGATAAAGTAGAGTGGTTAGAGGACGTACCGTATGGCAACAGTAGGAATCTCGAATTCAATAGCCTTTGCCGGCTCTAAGATATTCCGATCGAATTCCGAAAGGGAATCGAGATAAGCCTTGGTATAGCAATTGATTGGAAGTTTCTTTGGAGCTGGACGGTCAGATGTCCGACTGTGGTGGGAGTCAACGGAGCGAATACGGAAAGGCCGTCTTGATGTGCCCGACGTTTTCTCTCCATGTCCAATGTCTAACAACCGAAGAAGTTGAGTCACCTCTGCAGATCTCCAATTTGACTTTGGAATGATGGAATGAGAACCGGTTTCGTTCGCATCATCATCAGAACTCATTCCGTCAATGCCAAGTGCACTGACTAAACGGACTATTTCTCCGTTTTTCCACTCAACTGCCTCAGACATTCGCGCTTTGTGTAGCTAGGGGGTAATGAATTATTAGAGATCGTAGATAGAGTACATGTTTACATACACTATGTTTTCTTCCGCGAATGCGGGCGTTTGCTCTATCCCTACATTCGTTGAAGTCGAAAGGATTCACCTGCTTGCTGTAAATGTGATAGAGATGCTCGGCATATTGTAAGAAACCCTTCTCAATCCTTTCTTTTTCCTCTTTATCGACATAATTTCCATATGTCTCGTGATTTAACATGGAAATGGCAAAGTTTTGGGCTGCAAGTAGATTGTAGCGACACCCGACATTATGTCTCCAAGCCAGAGTAAAACCCTCTATCCCCACCGGATCAATACTTGGATCGTCGGGTGGTCCAGGCAATGGTGAATACAACCAGCCATTACTTGAAGGAACTCTTTTGCGGTTGACCTTCATGACAAGGCGCGCATAGTCTCTAATAACGGCCTATTTAGGAAGGGTAGTACATATGTCCTCTATGCAATAGTAAACTAACGTACCTGAAATGTCAGGTCGTCAAGGGGGGTGTTACCACCTGGCTCATCAATTCGAACCTTGCGAAGCCGTAATTCAAGAAGGTCAACACGAGATTGTATCTGCGTAAGTTTCTATGTGAGGTATATGAGCAACCGAAGATACATCATAATGGATTAACCTACCTGCTCCGGGGCGGGTAGAACACTGGGATGATTACTATAAATATCACGGTCACGGGCTAAGCTATTTGAGCCGTCCTTGACGTCGGTCCATCTTGGCTTGCTCGTAGTTTGCTTTCTACCGGACATTGGTGTTCAGAGCGATGGGAAACGTTGCCGACGTTTTCCGGATAAGCTGAGTCCGAATCTAGACCCAGTTTCTTGATTGCACTTTTCTCCTGAATCCAGACTTCATCATGATCAACATCACTCGACTAACACATGTTTGGAACTCCTTCAACTTGCGCTCCCCAAACTATAATCAAGCTTGCAATCAGTGCCTTAGACTCATCATAGGACCCCAGCTGCTGGGAAAGTTTTATCCTATAAATGATATGAGTCGGCTAATTAGGCTTGTATTCTATTGCTGATCAAATGCCCGGTAAAAACAAGCGATCCTATCCTCCCAGATGGAAGGATGTTGAAGCAGGTTCAAGTAGTTTGGTTCAGGACAGTGCCCGTTATGCTATTCAACATCCCTCAAACGACTCCCACCGTGCTGCTCCACCATCCTTGAACGAGGTGTGTCATCCCTAACATAAAATCCCCTGCTCTCTGACTAATACCTTCATCCTAAAGGTCCCCATGCAAGAGTTGCGCGCGGAGCTTGCACGTCGTGAGGTATTTCTGAACGTTTTCGTACTCTGGCTATTTGTTAACTAACCTGTTTATGTTGTCAGATTACTGCTCCGGATATTAGCCTGGCGTCAAATCCTGGACCTAGTGAAGTAGAAGGTCAGCCTGCGGTATGTTTCGGTCTTTCTTTGAGCATGTCGCATTTAAAGTTGTTTGCGGAACTAATAGATTGTCGGCTCCATGGGCATTGACCAACCGGATCCGGACCCTCTCATGGACCAAGTCGCAGAGCTGATTAGAGCAATGCAACTAAGGATTGGTCAAGGCGAAAGATATCGAAAGAACCGAAATTCTCATGCTGAGACTTTAGAATTACGGCGTCGCCACGTACAAGGCGACGAACCAGATCTCCCTGATACACAGAACGACGAAGTCACTCTTCACGTAAGTCAACTTTCACTATCTAGTTTGAAGAGTATTCACGTACCATTTCGATGACTAGGCGATTGTTAGGGACTATACACGTCTTGTTATGAAGGTCCGGCGTGAAAAAGCTCCCTCGGGTAATGGTTGGCTGTATTCACCTTTGCCTGGCCCCCCTGACGATCCGAGCATTGATCCGGTGGGGACAGAGGGTTTTACTCTGGCCTGGAGGGACAAAGTCAGGTGTCGGTACAATTCTATTGCCGCCCAGAACTTTGCAACCTCTATGTTAAGTCATGAGACATATGGAAAATTTGTCAGCGAGGAGGAGAGGACAAAGATCTCGAAAAGCTTTCTGACACATGCTGAACACCTCTACGACATTTATAACAAGCAAACCAATCCTCCCACCGCCATGGAGTCGTTCCAGGGACAAATGAGGTCTCGGATTACAAGGAGGAAAAATACTGTGCGCTCAATTCGCCTGTTATTCTCATGTATATTAACAACCATGTATCTCTCTTCAGCTATACAGGATACAAAAGTCTGAAGCAGCTCATTGGGGAAACGCGGAGATAATGTGCATTGTCGACGCATTGGGCACAGCCGGTATGAGCTCCGATGAAGACATGGACGAAAATGAGTCCTATGCCATTATCTCAAAATCAAACTGGAGACCCGCAAAGATAACGCATCTTCTCAGACTTCTTGAGTTAGGTCACAAAAGAAGAAACTTGCTCAAGCCTGGCAAGCCTTTTCGCACACGTACGTCGCAACCGAACGACAATCGAATCTCGGCACGGCAACCACCATCACGTCTGCCCAGAAATTGTTATAAAGACGAGTATATCAAATCGCTTCTTCCATTTGACCGTGATGTATTGGACCCCGCGGATGTCGTTGAATTTGATATTCCTGCTGCAGTGAAAGAGTACGTACTTCAACTGTATCCATACTGTAGAGACTTTAATTATTCCTTGCAGGCTAATGGCGGCTTCTGATTCTTTTGGATTCAGTTGACTAGTTCGCATTCTCAACTGCAGTCCATATCTTGAAATAAACTTCAATGCCTCGGTGCTCTCCTATTCTCTCTTGCCGATTCATGTATATGTGCATCATACCCAATTTTGATCCTCCCACAGGACACCTTCTCTCATGTAATCTAAAGGCATGCAAATTTTCTGTCTGGAGGCGATATTGAGGAGCGCACCCAATCACAACCTTGACAGAATTCATGTTTGTCGATTGTCGACTGTGAAATCCCGAACAGAAAGCAGGTTTGTTCGTATTATGACTAGTTTGTCTCAATCAAGGCCTTCGCTTCTGTTTTGCTTTATTCAACTCTATCTGGTGTACGACCTCTCCCCGCACCTCTGAAATGATAAACACCGGACCTATTGAAGACCTTCACCTGCGCCGTCGTGTCAGCTTGAGCGACATCGGCCCTGGGAAGTTTAAACCTTTACCGCCTGCCATTGAAGAAGGCAGCAGTCTAACTGCTGGTCCCCAGTCTCGACCCTCTAGTTACGCCACAGAGTCCAAAGACGAAAATGAGTTGTCGCTAAGCCCAAGACTCAACAAGTCGTCCGATGGGTCTGAAACGGACAACTTTGAATCCGTATATGGGTAAGCCACCGCACGACATTACGTTTGACAGCTGAGAATTGATTCAATGGACTTACAAGGGCACAGGAAGGAGAAGCGCACATTAGGTCCAGCAACGAAAGATACTTTTGGTATCGTTCACGGGGTCCTGAAATGTTGTCGCTACCTAGCGAAGCAGCCGGACCTATCACTTCTGACCAGCCAAATATCTCAAACCGTCTTGGAAACTTGCGCGTTCATCTTTATGAGGGCGGTATTCAAAATTGGGTGCTCGGGGGCACAGCCACTAAGCCTAGATGGCTTGTAGCTAACGACGGGATGATTCATCCTATCCTAGATGGATACCGACTAACCCTTCGAGCCCAAAGGCAACCCTCTTGGGTTAAGTCTGGGACTCACCGAAAGTATGCTGGGGAGAAGAAGCGCCTTGAGGTGAAATGGAGGGACGATGGAGTAACGCAGAAAGTAAAAGATAAGGAAGTAGGAGACAGTGATGGCTATAAAAGTTCAAGGCGCACGTAGAAAGTATGTATGACTTGATTATTCTAAATACCAGCGGGACTTCTCATTTCATGATAGCATTTTGTGCGGTTCATTCAGACTCAAATCCTTAGATGCCGTGTCTCTTGATCCTAATCCACTATCCGTGCCAACCATCGATGAGCTAAAATCATATTGATACTACAGCTGACAAGGTAATGCATGGAATAAGAATGTGGGAGTCAAGACAAGAACCTACTGCGAGTATGAGCTATGTTTGCAGGTCAACTGAGGGCGAAGGAAGTGATTAGCGTCAGTCAAATCCGAAACACAGACAAGCAAGACGATAACTAGAAAAGCACGTACATGTCAGCCAATGAACATTCACGTAGCTTGGACCCGTGAGCTAACCTGTACACACCATCACCTTGTTGTGTAGTGAGAAGAATGTAGGGGACGCATCAAGCGACCGGCGTCATCATGGACAGCCCCATCAAAAAGAAGCGCGGAGCTTTGATGGTCATGTGGGACTGTGACGAGCCGAAGATTGGGTTTTAACAAGGATAGAAGCTTTGAGTTAGAATCCATATGATTCCATACCGCTAGGGTTTGCAATCTGCAGGTTGCAGCCTACATTCACGATTGCGCAAGGGACAAATGAACTTTAGAATTAATTGAACCTATTGGTACGGAGCTAGTAGAGGCGGGATTAGGTTTAAGCCACATTCCAACATGGAACCAAGCCGTGAGAGTATATCCTCGGTGCGTCACTGGACTACATTAACCGAGTGAAACGTAGGTTACAGCTCTGTCACAGCAAGATTGAAGCTCTGGCCAACGTCTGGGACGCGGGACACCAACAAGGAATCCCAAGGAATCCAACCAAACCAACCAGGGATTTGGGACACGGGACGATCCCTTTTGGTCGACATGTTACACAAACGATAAACTAATCTCTGTCCACAGACGACGAAGTGGAGTCTCGAGTAACAAATTTTAAGTCTGTTCTGTCGCTGCTGGCTATATAGGGCTTACACTGATAGACGTTTACGTTTCCCGCATCCAGTATCATCACCTATGCCGATTTCTCAAAGAGAGTCTGTCTCCATAACGTCCGTTATAGAGAGCTTGCTGTATTCCTATCCAATAGAATCATGCTTTCTTGGAGAGATACTTCGTAATTCAGATGGAGCCGGCGCGCGAAAACAGGTAAGCTTAGCATATTCTCGCTGGTTTATCACCTCTTGACGCGTAAGGTACTTCAGATCTTTGTTCTTGACACTCGCTATCACCCAACGAGATCTTTGTTTGATCCGGTGCTACTTGACTGTCAAGGCCCAGCCCTAATCTGCATGAATAACACAATCTTCCAAGACACTGATTGGGATTCTATTCTAGAAGTTCCGGAACCATTCACGGGGAAAGATCAGATGTCAGAGAAGTCACAAGTTATTTCTTCACACATTGACTAGCGAAATTGTAGCACATCTAGAACCCATGGACCAGGGTTCCGTTCTTGTTACCATGTATGTTCATAATTCTATTTACTAGGATCAAACTAAACCCGGTTTCGCAGATCACCGATAATCCACATATTCTCTCTGGTGATTACCTCTTAATACTGGACCCTCATCATTTCATATCTGGAGAGTTTGCCGGAGGTGTCAGGCTCTCACTCGACGAAAGCAGATTATTTGCGGACCATTTCGCGGCCTACAGTGCTGTAATGCCTCTTATCCAGGCCGAATCCGAAGCCACTGCCATCAGACTTCCCCTGCGTCTTCCGGGACTTGCAACAAAAAGTGAGATCAAGAAAACACCTACAACAGTGGAGAATATGCGGCATATGCTCAGAGACTTTGTGAATAAAAACCTAACACAAACATTCCTGTCGTTCACAAGCATTGAGCACATTGAAATTTTGGAGGTGGATGGTACCGGAAGTATCAAGGCCATAGCCAAGGCCTGGAAATCCGAGGGTGCTGAGAACACTGACAGGCGGATTAATGTTGAGATACACTATTAGTCCAATTTATTAATTTTGATATCTGGTTTTGCTTCCTGCCGAATTGTTTAGTGTGTATTACCAGCACCACGCGGGATCCGATCACCACTCGACAAACAAACAAATGTTCGAAACAACGGCACCTAGACCCGACCCGACCCAGGGAGCCAAGGCTGAAGGTTTACCATACACATAAAAATTGATCCGGATTATTGTGCCTATAGAATCGCCGCCGCGATAAATGGCCCTCACTACCCCAAATACCTTCGCTGATTGTCGCTGCTCCTCTATAATTCTAGCTCTAACTCTCAACAAACAAGCAACCATTCATTTTAATCGCACATTAACCCGTTAACTCTAAGCCATGGTACGTTTGGATATACTCGTGAGATTGTGATTCTTACCGATGCACAGCTACTCTATTAGCGGGTGTTTGAGATAGCCACCCTTATACTTGGCTGCATGGTAATCATGCTGGTCCTACAGTTTTCAAACTTTGTTAGAAACCTCCCTGTGCAAATGGCATCATACGCTGTACTTATTTGCGGTGATACTCTTCTCAAAGTTCAAACCTTGTCATCGACCGTCATCGAACATTTATCTATAGCACAAACGTTTGCCCTCTCCAAGCACTCTTTTGTCGCGCTCCCCGCACTATGGTGCGAATACATCGCTATTGGCTGCTCCTCGAAACGCGAGCTGCTATTCAAGCCGGATGCCTTTTTCTCACAACCTCATGTCTCCACAGTCGAAATTAGCCCCGGAAACAGCTTCTTTGATTGTATGAACGATCTGCAGCATATCAGGTCTCAGTTGCAGAATGTTTCACGGTACGCACTTCATGATTCTATTATATGCAATATCCTACTACATAATCTAAGGGCCGAGCACATTTCAGACTGGATTCCTTAAGCGCTATGGCAATGCAATGGGATAATAGTATCTTAGATGCCCCTACATTATCCTCAAGCATTCATGGCGTCGCGCTTTCATGGGAAATGGCAGTTGTCGAAGCTACAAGAGCCCGAGGAATTGGAATGGCAGTTATGGATGTACTCTTCACCGAAGTAATCCAACGCTATCTCACCCACCATACCCTACTTAACTCTTCTTGTAGCTCCAAAATGCCCAGTTTGTCCACCAGCGAAGTCAAGGTCCCAAATCTCTCATGGATCAAGTTGCCATCCTTCGGAAATCAGTGAAGCACAAGCTGGAAGAGATGGGTGTGCAAATAGAAATCGCCCAGCATTGTTTCCGCGACGCCCAAGTTGCTCTTACTCGACTGTCTTTACTTTTGAATCCTCAGCTTCCGCGACTCAGGAGACTGGACTATGAAGAGCGTTCCTGGTGGCACCGACTTACACCCGAGGGAATCAATGCGCAGGAGAATAGATATGCGGTCGGGTATCTTCGCGGAGTTTCCGATATGCTCGCATTGGCCAAGTTGACGTTCTCAGTTGTAAGTCCGCCCTCTACGTTAGGTTGTGTGTCACGACTCGGTGACATAGTGGTAGAGTGCCACTCTAAGGCACGCGAACAGAGGCTGGTCAAGACAGACCCCTCTGAGATATGGGAGCTAATCGA
>Ga0247812_10001911_pt1 | contig 11743 bp, 9 predicted proteins | sample UWRJL149409B1_FD_178011 | JGI IMG/M metagenome (GOLD analysis project Ga0247812, IMG submission 178011) | Plant litter microbial communities from Arlington Agricultural Research Station in Wisconsin, United States - UWRJ-L149-409B-1 | ecosystem: Environmental > Terrestrial > Plant litter >...
ATGTTTACGTTATTTTTTCCTAAAGTACTGAACATTCTACCGCTCAAACCCTGGTGGTTTTTCATGTTTTCTCCAACCAAAGCAATAATGCAAAGGTCTTTTTCTACAATCGCAGGATCGATTTTATTCTGAAGAATTTCTACTTCAAAAGCTCTGTTGATCGCATTTTCAGCACTTTCCGCATCCGAATTTAAAATTCCGATACAAATAGAGTGTTCAGAAGAAGCCTGAGTAATAAAAATAACGTTGATTTTTTCCTGAGACAATACTTCAAACAAACGTCTTGACGAACCTGCAACGCCAATCATTCCTGGGCCTTCAAGTGTTACAAGCGAAATATTATCGATATGGCTGATTCCTTTTACAACAGTATCATTTGAAGAAACCTGATCAGAAATTAAAGTTCCTTCAGCTTCCGGCTCAAAAGTATTTTTGATTAAAATTGGAATATTTTTTCTTAAAACCGGCTGAATTGTCGGTGGATACAAAACTTTAGCACCAAAATGCGACAATTCCATCGCTTCCTGGTAAGAAATTGCAGCAATTGGTCGCGCTTGTTTTACAATTTTAGGATTCGCAGTAAACATTCCGTTAACATCTGTCCAAATTTCTAATTGCGATGCATCAAGTGCTCCGGCGATAATTGCCGCAGTATAATCAGAACCGCCACGACCTAAAGTAGTCGTAATTCCGTCAAGTGTCAAAGCAATAAATCCAGGTAAAATATTGATTTGAGCTTTATTTTCAGCAAAATAATCCTGAATCAATTGATTTGAAATATCAAAATTCACAGCCGCTTTTCCAAATTCAGCATTTGTTTTGATGATTTCGCGGCTGTCTTTATAAACTACATTTTTATCGATTTGCTGATACGCCTGTGCAATGATATAAGACGAAAGCAATTCTCCAAAACTTAAAATCGTGTCAGCCGTTCTTGGAGATAATTCTCCTAATAAGAAACATCCATCCAACAAAGTTTCTAAATGATTTACGATTCTTTTTACATGGCTCAACAAACTGCTTTGCTCGCTTACAGGAATAAGATCTTTTAAAGTGTCAAGGTGTTTTTTCTCGATTTCGGCAACAATTTCTCTGAAACTTTCATCATTGGCTGCTGCTCTTGCTGCTGCCAATTGCAATAAATCGGTCACTTTGCTTAAAGCAGAAACAACGACAACTAATTGATCTTGTTTCGATTTTTGGTTTATAATTTCGAGAACGAGTTTTATATTTTGAGCATTGGCAACCGAAGTTCCGCCAAATTTTAATACTTTCATTTTGATGTTTTTTAATAAGGTGCAAAGATTTTGAGTAACAAAGGTTCAAAGGTTATCAACTGTGAACTGAAACTGAAAACTGCGACTTTTTTTTTTGTGTGTAAATGTTTTTTATGTATCCAATGACTCTCTTCTTTCATGAAAAAAGTATAGATAACCAGGATTATATGTAAAATGTATACCCCTAAGGGGTAGTAGTTGTTGTAGAAATTGTTGTAGCAGCAATTGCAACTCCAGTTTGAGTTGTCATTGTAGATTGATATTTTGCGCTGTTACTTTTCATTTTGATGTTTCAAAAGTACAGATTTTTATAAAAGCGAAAAACCTTTATTTCCTTTTTGCGAATATTTTAATAATTCAAATTTCATTCATTCAATATTGAGTTTTTGTTAAGATTGAATATCATAAATTACCGGATTCGTATATTTAAACCTGCATTTAATGGAAATGGACGGACTAAAAAGCTGATTTCTAATTGGAATATTGCGAAGAAACCGTCATTAGTCTATAAAACAAGTAGGAAATTAATCTTTTAGAATAAGTTTTAAAGGTTGATTTTGAAGTAGAAAAAATAAGTGCTGATTTTGTATGATTAGTATTGTGAAATAGCTAAATGCCTCTAATTTGTTTTATTGAAATTTTAATTATTATGAACAAATGTTGCTTTTTAATATTGATTTGTTGAATTTTGATGCCTTAAATTAAAAATGACATGAGAGAAATTCATTATATAAGTACTGAAACCATTAATTTAGAAGATCTACAGGAAATTATTGTAAATCAGAAAATGCTTGAATTGTCTGAAGAAGCAAAAGTAAACATCCAGAAATGCCGTGATTATTTAGATAAAAAGATGGCTTCGCATTCAGATCCTATTTACGGAATCAACACTGGTTTTGGATCACTTTGTAATGTAAAAATTTCAAATGAAAATTTATCAAAACTTCAGGAAAACCTTGTAAAGTCTCACGCTTGTGGGACCGGAGAAGAAGTTCCTGCTGAAATTGTAAAATTGATGTTGTTGCTAAAGATTCAATCTTTAAGCTATGGACATTCAGGAATTCAATTGCAAACGGTAAATCGTTTGGTTGATTTCTATAATAATGATATCCTTCCTATTATATATACTCAGGGTTCACTTGGGGCTTCTGGAGATTTAGCGCCATTGGCACATTTATCTTTACCTTTATTAGGAGAAGGCGAAGTTTTGTTTGAAGGAAAGAAAGTGGCTTCCGCGGAAGTTTTAAAACATTTTAACTGGGAACCAATCGTTTTACAGTCAAAAGAAGGTTTGGCTTTGTTAAACGGAACTCAGTTTATGAGTGCTTACGGAGCTCATATTTTATTAAAAGCGTATAAATATTCGTATTTGGCAGATTTAATCGGAACTATTTCTTTGGAAGGTTTTGATGGAAGAAGCGAGCCATTCAACGAATTGATTCATTTTATTCGCCCTCACAAAGGTCAGATTGTAACAGCGCAGCGTATTAATGAATTTTTAGAAGGAAGCGAAATTATTGAACAAGAGAAAAAACACGTTCAGGATCCTTACTCTTTTCGTTGTATGCCTCAGGTTCATGGCGCTTCGAAAGATGCGATTGATTACGTTCGAAAAGTATTCAAAACCGAAATTAACTCGGTTACGGATAATCCAAATATATTTATTGAAGCTGATCAAATTATCTCTGGTGGAAATTTCCACGGACAGCCTTTAGCTTTGGCCTTAGATTTTATGGCAATTGCTTTGGCAGAATTAGGAAGTATTTCTGAAAGAAGAACTTACCAATTGATTTCAGGTTTAAGAAATCTTCCGGCATTTTTGGTTGATAATCCGGGATTGAATTCAGGATTTATGATTCCGCAGTACACGGCAGCAAGTATTGCAAGTCAGAACAAACAACTGGCAACTCCTTCAAGTATTGACAGTATTGTTTCGAGCAACGGGCAGGAAGATCACGTGAGTATGGGCGCAAACGGAGCAACAAAGGCGTTGCGCGTTATGGATAATTTAGAGCGTATTTTAGCGATTGAATTAATGAATGCTTCTCAGGCAATTGCTTACAGAGAGCCTTTAAAATCAAGTGATTTCATCGAAATGTTTTTAAGCAGTTATAGAGAAGTTGTGCCTTTGGTTAAGGAAGACAGAATCTTACATTACGATATTGAGAAGACAGTTGCGTTTCTGGATAGTTTTCAAATTGAAAACGATTTGTTAACACTGGCTTAACATAACAGAATATTAATGAAGTAATTTTGCACTATCAAAAATAAAAAAATGTCAATAAACAGTATTTTCCAATTTTTAGTGCCGAAAGACAAAAAATTCTTTCCACTTTTTGAAGAGGCTTCAAGCAATTTAATTGAATTAGCTTCTAACTTACACGAAGCTGTAAACCTTCCGTTAAAAGAAAGAGAAGTTCTTTTTCAAAAAATTGATGAGTTAGAGCAAAGAGGAGAGGACATTACACGTCAAACCAATCTTGAATTGAGCAGAAACTTCATTACGCCATTTGATAGAGAGGATATTCACACTTTAATTACTTCTATTGATAACGTTGCTGATTACCTTCACGGTGCGGCAAGTAGAATGAGATTGTATCAGGTTGATAAGATTACAAAATCTATCAGAAAGATGACAGAAATCAACCTTGAAGCTTGTCAAAACATTGACAGTGCCGTAAAAGAGTTGAGCAACTTAAAAAACATGAACATTATTAAGGATGCTTGTGCTAGAATTAACAAACTAGAAAACAAGTCAGATAATGTATATAACAAAGCAGTTTTTGAAATTTTTGAAAACGAAACAGACGCTAAAAATATCATTAAATATAAAGAAGTGTTATCTGTTTTAGAATCAGCAACAGACAAATGTAAGAGTGTTGCGAACATACTGGAATCTATTTCTGTAAAACATTCTTAATTCAATTTATTTCATTCTGAAGTTATAATTTTATGACGCTACTTATAATTATTATAGTATTAGCTTTAATTTTTGATTACATCAACGGTTTTCATGATGCGGCAAATGCTATAGCGACTGTTGTTGCTACAAAGGTTTTAACGCCTTTTCAGGCCGTTCTTTGGGCAGCATTTTTTAACTTTCTGGCTTATTGGGTTTTTGGATTTGGTGTTGCAGATACTGTTGCGAAAACAGCGCACACTATGGAAATTAACCTTGTTGTTATCCTTGCCGGTGTTATTGCAGCAATTTGTTGGAATTTATTGACTTGGTGGTTAGGAATTCCTTCAAGTTCATCACATACTTTAATTGGTGGTTTCGCCGGAGCAGCTGTAGCACATGCGATTGCTGTACACGGTTTTTCAGGTTATGCCGGAGAAGATGGAACTACACACTATTGGTACGAAATCGTAAGCTGGTACAAGGCAGGAAAAGATGGTGGAATGCCTTCGGGAGTTCTTATTATTATTGCTTTCATTGTTTTAGCGCCATTATTGGGAGCATTAGCTTCTTATTTAATATCGATTTGGTTGTTAAATGCTTCTCGTAAAATTATAGGACCTAAAATATTTACAGTTGCTTTAATGATTGCAACGGTTTGGGTTGTTAGTAGTTTAATGGTTCCTTATGCTGACATTGAAAAGCCTCGTTTTGAATCTCATTTTTGGAGTGTAGCTTTTGATCCACATAATATTAAATGGTTTTTAGTTGCTTTTATTATCTTAACAGTTAGTGCTTTTTGTTTAATATTTAGCAGTTTAAATCTTCATCAGGCTGATGCTGCTTTGAAAAAAATGCAATTATTATCTTCTGCAGCCTTTAGTTTAGGACACGGAGGAAATGATTCTCAAAAAGTAATGGGGATTATTGCTGCAGCAGTAGCAGTTTATATCAATACTAATCCTGGAGTTCATATGGCATCTTGGTTAGACGTTGTTTTACCAAATGATGATTTAGGGATAAAAGGAGTAATGCCAGGATGGATCCCATTAGCATGTTATTCTGCTATTGCAGCCGGAACTTTAAGTGGTGGTTGGAAAATTGTGAAAACAATGGGTTCTAAAATCACAAAAGTAACTTCTTTTGAAGGTGTTGCTGCTGAAACTGCAGGTGCTTTGACTCTTTATTTTACTGAGCACTTAAAAATCCCAGTAAGTACAACGCATACTATTACAGGTTCTATCATCGGGGTTGGATTAACTAAACGTGTATCTGCCGTTCGTTGGGGTGTAACTGTAAGTTTGATCTGGGCGTGGATATTAACTATTCCTATTTCGGCTCTTTTAGCTGGATTGGTTTACTTTGTATTAAGCGTATTTATTTCGTAGTAAAATGATTTTTGTAAAATGTGAGAAGTATTGATCGCATTTTATCGACATAAAGAAAGCCGATTTCAATTTGAAATCGGCTTTCTTATTTGACCTTCGAGAAATGTCCTCAACTATAACTTTTAAAATTTTTACTGGCTAATTGTGAAATTGAATGTGATAGATATTTGCAGATTATTAAAAATGTCTCAACACAAGCAATTAGAAAGAAAAATGGAAGCGATTTTTGAAAAGCCAATTATCTTAGATGGAGAAAAGGATGATGTTGTATTAGTTTACTCCAAATATATAATTTGGAATGTTAAGAAGGAAATTACGGATTTAATTATTGAAGGAATTGACAAAGATTTACTAAATACCGCACGCTTTGAATGTCTTGTGAAAATTAAAGAGGTTTTTGCTTATAAGTTTGAGCCAGACAGCGATTCGCATATTACTTTTTTTATTAAAAATATAACTGGAACAAGTTTCAGAACTATTGATTTTAAAGACACAGAAACAACTAAGCAAGCAGAAATATTTCTGACAGAGCAATTTATAAAATTAGGTTTTAAACGAAACGAAAAACATATTACTCCAACAAAAGCTGCAATTTCTCCTTTAATAGTAACGGCAATTATTGCTGGGGCTGGCAGCCTATTAACTTGGTTTTCTTATCAATTTCAAAAATACGGAGAGCGAACTGAAACAGGTAATTGTTCTTTTAATTTGTTTATGAAATTATGTCGAGGGATAGGGTATATTCCTTTTTTGATTATAACAACAATTATAACTATTTTTTGTTTCTATTGGATGGCGAAGCGTATTACAAACCCTCCTTGCAAAGTTTTTGCAAGTAAATAATTTAAAAGCCAAGATCAATTCGAAGATATTGAGATCTTTAATAATGATAAAAAATAGGTTCAATTTTGGAAATAAAAAAAGCTAGTTTCAATATGAAACTAGCTTTTTGTTTTATTTGTTAGTCTGGATTTGCTATTTAGTAAACAAGAATTCTTTTCCGCCTTGTTTTAAAATCATTTCTTTTTTATCAGAATTGAATTCCAGAACAATACCTGCGGCATCAAATGTAAAGATGTTGTTGGCGCTGGCGATCAGAGGAAAGGACGGTTGTCCGGTTGCTTGCGCAATTAGTACATTGTCTTTTTGTGAGATTGTTATTTTTAATGGAATCTGTGTACTTCCGTAAATTCCGGAATACGAATCTAGTATTTCTGAAGCAACGGTTATATATTCAAAAACAGGCATGTAAAAAGGTTTGTGAAAGTATGAACTTAATGCACATAATAAGATGTTATCATTGCTATATCCCATTGCTCCGTTTGAAATTATGGATACGGCCAGCTTTTCTTCGGGAAAGTATTCCATAGCTGATCTAAATCCGTCAATTGCACCATTATGGCCATAACTTTTTTTGTCAAAATGATGTAATTCCATAATCCCCATTCCGTAATGGTCTTTCATTGTTATCATCTGATTTAAAGAAACTGCAGAGATAATTTTGCCGGCAAAAACACTTTCGATAAAAATGTTTAGATCGGTTGGGTTCGATACAATGCCCCCAGCTCCTAATGGAATAGAGATATCGGTTTCGGTTGATTTGTCCCACTTTCCAACTAGAGTATAAGAATAGCTTTCGTTCTTTTCTAAACTTAATTTGCCACCTAAATACGTATTTTTTAATTTTAATGGTTTGATTATTTTTAAATCTAAAATTTCACTATATGGCTTTTTGTAAATATCCTCGAGGATAAAAGACAATAAAACATAGTTTGAATTGCAATACTGAAACTTTGTATCAGGCTCAAATACAACATCGCCAGAAGCTATTCTTTCAATCATTTTGGCTCTTGACTGATATTCAGTATTCCATTTTAAATAATCTGGATTGGTCGTAAAATCATAAATGCCGCTACGATGGTTTAATAAATTGCTTATTTTGATCTTTTTGGCATTTTTTAATGTTGGAAAATATTTATCTATAGTCTGATCTAAGTTGATTTTATTCTCCTCGATAGCCTTAAAAATAAGAGTTGCTGTAAATGTTTTCGAGATAGAACCAATCCTGTACTTTGTATTTACGTTTGATTTTTTTGAAGTCGCAATATCATCAAAACCAATTGATTTGGTGTAGATTGTTTTTCCGTTTTCAGAAATGGCAATACTACCCATGTATTTGTTGTTTTGTTCTAATAAAAGAAACAAACTATCCAGTCTTTTGGAGTTGAAAGATTGGGAATAAGCGCTTGTAAGGACAAGTGCAACTAAGCAAGTAATGATTTTTTTCATAATAGTGTTTTTTGATTGATTGATTTTTTTAATTTTAATAAAAGGGTTATAAGAAAATAAAATAATACGATTGATAACAGCATTACCGGAATGAACCAGTTGCCCAAAACTTCATAAGTTTTATTTGTGATTTGATGTTCAGGATTCATAATTCCCAAAACAAAAACTGAAAAAGAATCTTTTTTCATGTACAGTCCAACAAGAGATGGGTTGAATATTTTGGCAAAAATTAGAAAAACAAAGCCAAATAGAAAAAGATATAAAACAAAGAAAAAGATATAAGAAACACCATTTGTTAAGTTTAACATTAAAGCTTTAAAAACATGAACAGGATTGAATGTTTTGGTAGCTTGCTGTAGTTTTTTATCAGCTACAAGAGGTTTTAACACTTCCTCAGGCAGACCTAACTTTTCTATTATATCTAAAAGAGAGTCGATTTCGTTGGTTTCATTTTTATGATGAATAGCTTCGTAGATATGGCTATTAAATTCCATATAAACATCATCCTGATCAATTTTTGATAATGATGATGTTGCTTTTTTGATACGCTTCATGTAGTCATTGTAAATTCGTTGCGAAGCTTTCTGTTCGAATTTGATATCTTCTATTCTCATTAAATGATTTTTTTTATTGATTTTTCCAGATTCTGCCAATACACATTCATCTGTTTTAGAGTTTCGATTCCGGCTTCGGTTAGGGAGTAATATTTTCTTGGAATACCGGTTTCTTGTTCTACCCATTTTGAATCTACTAATTCTTCTGTTTTTAATCTATTCATCAAAGGATAGAGTGTTCCTTCGGCAATTTCTATCTCGGTATGTTTTCTTATTTGTTCGATAAGTTCATAACCATAGTACTCATTGTTTTTGAGCACATTCAGGATAACGAAAGTTAATGTTCCTTTCTTTACCTGTGATTTCCAATTTGTTACAAATGTTTCGTTCATTTGGCTAATGTATAACAAAATACATAGTATAACAAAGTATATAGTCAGTTTTTTTATTTTAAAGCATTAAGTACTTAATATTTAATGCTTTGTGTTTTTTTTGAATTATTTTCTAAAATTCTTATGATTATGTTTTCTTTTGTAATGCGTTTGCTTAAGATGTTTCTTATCTTCTGAAATAACACTTATAGTGCCGTCAATTTCAAGCATACAAAGCTTTACATCGGTAAAATGCTCTAAACCATGTTCTCGCATCGCTTCTTTTAATTCGTCGTTAGAAATGTCTAATTTGCTTAAAGCTTTAAAATCCAGTTTTCCATCGTGAATTAAAATTTCTGGTTTGTCTAAAAATAAGTCACCTATTATTTTGTATTTGTGTGTCAATTTCTTGATGATATAATTGATTACAAACAAAGCTAATGCGGCAACTAAACCTCCCCAAAGACTGGTGTCCGGGCCAACCATTGCATTTTGAACTGAATTACTTATCAATAAAATCAGAATAATATCAGCCGTATTTAATTGGGAGAGTTCTTTTTTGCCAAACAATCTTAAAGCAATCGTCATGAAAAAATAGACAGCAATACTTCGGAAAATAATATCTAAATAGGGGTTTAGCATTGTTTTTTATTTTAAAGGTAAAAAAAAACTTTGTCAAAGTTTTAAACTTTGACAAAGTTGCTAAAATAAATATCGAGCATTAAGTTAGAATGAACTAACTAATTATTTTGAAATTCTTTTCAATTGCCTTAATCATTTCTCCGGCAATATCTTTGTTGGTTGCGCCCTCAATTCCTTCAAGTCCTGGAGAAGAGTTTACTTCCAGCAATAATGGTCCTTTTGAAGAACGAATAATATCTACACCTGCTACTTTTAAGTCCATTGCTTTTGCAGCTTTAATAGCGATTTTTTTCTCTTCTGCTGTTACTTTAATTACAGATGCCGTTCCGCCAAGGTGAATATTCGCTCTAAACTCTCCCGGCATAGCTTCACGCTGAATGGCAGCCACTACTTTTCCGTCAATTACAAAACAACGAATGTCTTTGCCGTTTGCTTCTTTAATGAATTCCTGAACCAATATATTGGCATTTAAACTTTTGAAAGCGTTAATAACACTTTCTGCAGCTTTCTTAGTTTCTGCTAAAACAACGCCTTTTCCTTGTGTTCCTTCCAATAATTTCACGATTAGAGGCGAACCTCCGACCATCTTAATTAAGTTGTCAGTATCCAAAGGAGAATTGGCAAAACCGGTTGTAGGGATATCAATTCCGCTATTTAAAAGTAATTGTAATGAATATAATTTATCACGTGATTGTGTGATGGCTGTAGCCGAATTTAAAACAAAAACCTTCAATGCCTCAAACTGACGCGTCAGAGCACAACCATAAAACGTAATACTTGGTCTAATTCTCGGAATAATAGCGTCAAACTGATTTAATATTTTTCCGCCTCTGTAATGAATCTCAGGAGTTTTGGCATCCAGTTTCATATAACATTCTTTGATGTTCAAAAAATGCATTTCATGGCCGCGCATTTCGCCAGCTTCCATGATTCTTTTGTTACTGTATAATTCAGGATTACTAGCCAACAATCCGATTCTTAAACCAGAAGTTGCTTTCTCTGAATTTTGATAAAGTTCTTTTAATGCTTCAGTTGTAGGTTGTCCTAAAAGATATTTTTCTTCGGGATCAACTAATACACGTCCACTCATGGCTTCACGCCCTAAAAGCATACGGAAACCCATTGAGTCACGATTAGTCAAGGTCATTTCTATTGGCCATTTTACATCGCCAATTTTTAAGTTGGTTTGAATGACATAACGATGTTCTCTAAAACCACTTGAGCTTTTTACAATTCTTTTATCAACCAACGGAGCTTCGCAATGAATGATGGTTTTAATGTTATTTTGAATTGGATTAATATCAAATTTCACCCAATTGGCATCATTTTTTATAAAAGGAGCGATATTAATGGCGTGCATTGCAGAAGTTTTGGCACCAGAATCAACACGAGCCTTGATTGTCGGGATTCCTAGTTCTGGAAATGAGCACCATTCTTCACTGCCTAAAATGACTTTATTCTGAAGCATACGTTGTTTTATTGTTATTTAATTTAAATTCAAAAATAGCTATTTGCTTTTACTAAAGATAGTAAATTATTCAAAAAAAATACCCGTTATGTTATGAAAACGTAACGGGTATATTATTTTTGTTAAAAATTTAAACTAATTTATTGATTAGTCGGCTCTTCTGCTTTGTGTATTTCCACTGAAAGTTCCTGAGAGTCATCTTTCAGATCCATCAGGATTTCATCTCCTGAATGAATTTTTGAAGTGATAATTTCTTCCGCTAACAAATCTTCTACATATTTCTGAATCGCTCTTTTTAAAGGTCTGGCTCCAAATTGTCTGTCAAAACCTTTCTCAGCAATAAACGCTTTTGCTTTATCTGTTAAGCTTAAAGTATATCCTAATTCAGCAATACGAACATATAGTTTCTTAAGTTCGATTTCGATAATCAAATCAATATCAGCTTTTTCAAGAGCATTGAACACAATTACATCATCAATTCTGTTTAAAAATTCTGGAGCAAAGGTTTTTTTCAATGCATTTTCGATAATGCTTTTTGAGTTTTCATCGGCCTGAGCCACTTTTGCAGCAGTTCCGAATCCTACACCTTGTCCAAAATCTTTCAATTGGCGTGCTCCAACGTTAGAAGTCATAATGATAATAGTGTTTTTAAAGTCGATTTTGCGACCTAAACTATCAGTCAAATAACCATCATCCAAAACCTGAAGCATCATATTAAATACATCCGGATGCGCTTTTTCGATCTCGTCTAAAAGTACAACACAATATGGTTTTCTACGAACTTTTTCAGTCAATTGACCACCTTCTTCATAACCTACATATCCTGGAGGCGCTCCAACTAAACGAGAGATCGCA
>Ga0247812_10001913_pt1 | contig 11741 bp, 11 predicted proteins | sample UWRJL149409B1_FD_178011 | JGI IMG/M metagenome (GOLD analysis project Ga0247812, IMG submission 178011) | Plant litter microbial communities from Arlington Agricultural Research Station in Wisconsin, United States - UWRJ-L149-409B-1 | ecosystem: Environmental > Terrestrial > Plant litter >...
AAGCGACCCCTTGCGGGGCGACGATCCGCGCGATCGATTCCCAGGCGATCCCCAGCGCAACCATGCCGAGAATCAGCGCCGAAGCGAAGCCGGCGAGATCACCCACCTTGCCCGTGCCGAAGCTGAAGCGCGGATTATGCGCATGCCGCCGGGCAAAGCCATAGGCCGCGGCGGCCAGCGCCAGCGCGCCGGCATGGGTGGCCATGTGAAAGCCGTCCGCCAACAGCGCCATCGAGCCATAGATCGAGCCCGCCGCGATCTCGCCGATCATCATGACCGCCGTGAGCACCACCACCCAGCGGGTGCGCCGCGCATTCTCGTCATGCCCATGGCCCAGATAGACATGGTCGTGCGCCAGCGGATCCACGGCGGGGGAAGGGGCGTGCGCATGATCGTGATCGTGCGAATGGTGGTCGTGGGCGGACATGCGATTATTTCCCGTAGCGATGGAGCAGGGCGATCAGTTCCTCGGCGCCCTGTGCGCGGTCTTCGTCCGCAATGTCGGGGCCGGCGACATGCTCGCGCAGATGCTGGGCCATGATTTCCTCCATTAGCCCGGAGATCGCGCCGCGCGCGGCGGCGACCTGCTGGAGCGTCCTGGAGCAATCGGCCTCATCGGTCAGGGCGCGTTCGATCGCCGCCACCTGGCCGGCGATTCGCTTGACCCGGGCGAGCAGCCGGTCCTTGTCCTTGATCACATGCATACTATACCCCCCTATAGTATATCGCTGCCGTGCGCAAGGCCGCGGCCGCAACGGGCTATCCGCCCGCCGCTTCGCGTGATAGAATCGGCGCTGTACGCAAATGCCGCCCCGCGCCGATCGGCCGGGCTGAATCTTTGACCGTTCCGGCGCTTGACTCGCTGGCGTGGCGCGCGTAAATCATCCCTATTCCGAAACACCGGTTCCCGGCGGCGCTTGTTTGCGCTCGCCGCTTTCTTGCGTTTCGGGAATCGCGCGTTGAGATGGGCTGCTTTTGCCGAAGCCGCCTGTGGAGCAGGAGAAAGAACAACATGGCACGTATTGCGGGTGTAAACATCCCGACCAACAAGCGCGTAATGATCGCGCTGACCTATATTCACGGAATTGGCGCCACCAAGGCGAAGGCGATCACCGAAAAGCTGGGCATCGCGCCCGAGCGTCGGGTCCAGGATCTGTCGGACCATGAAGTCCTGCAGATTCGCGAGACGATCGATGCCGAGCATATGGTGGAGGGCGATCTTCGCCGCCAGGTTTCGATGAACATCAAGCGCCTGATGGATCTGGCCTGCTATCGCGGCCTGCGTCATCGCAAGGGCCTTCCTGTCCGCGGCCAGCGCACGCATACCAATGCGCGCACCCGCAAGGGCAAGGCCAAGGCGATCGCCGGTAAGAAGAAGTAGTGATCGCGCGGGGAGCGCGGGATCACCGCCGCCCCCGCTGATCCTCCAGATATAGGTAGGAATTCAATATGGCACGCGAACCTCAGCGCATTAAGCGCCGCGAGCGCAAGAACATCTCGTCCGGCGTCGCGCATGTGAACGCCAGCTTCAACAACACGATGATCACCATCACCGACGCCCAGGGCAATGCGATTTCCTGGTCCTCCGCCGGCACGATGGGTTTCAAGGGCAGCCGCAAATCGACTCCCTATGCGGCCCAGGTCGCTGCGGAAGATGCGGGCAAGAAGGCCGCCGAGCACGGTGTCCGCACGCTCGAAGTCGAGGTCAAGGGCCCCGGTTCGGGTCGCGAGTCGGCGCTTCGCGCGCTGCAGGCCGTCGGCTTCAACATCACGTCCATCCGCGACGTGACCCCGATCCCGCACAACGGCGTCCGGCCTTCCAAGCGCCGCCGCGTCTGACGAGATCCCCGGCGGGCGGCTCCAGGAGAGCGGTCCGCCGATCCTAATTCTATTGGCGGTAGCGACTCCGCTCCCGCCCAAAGCCAAGGGGAAGCCCGTGTCCGTCAATGCAAAAAACTGGCAGGAAATGAAGAAACCCAATGGCCTGGAGAAGAAAGCCGGTGGCGATCTGAAGCGCAAGGCGACCTTCGTCGCCGAGCCGCTGGAGCGCGGCTTCGGCCTGACGCTCGGCAACGCATTGCGCCGGGTTCTCCTCTCCTCGCTCCAGGGTGCCGCCGTGACCTCGATCAAGATCGAGAATGTGCTGCATGAATTCTCGTCGCTGGCCGGCGTCCGCGAGGATGTCACCGATATCGTGCTCAACGTGAAGCAGATCGCGCTGCGCATGGAAGGCGAAGGCCCCAAGCGGCTGCAGCTTTCCGCGACCGGCCCCGCCGAAGTGACCGCCGGCATGATCGCCGTTTCGGGCGACATCGAAGTGATGAACCCCGATCTGGTCATCTGCCATCTGGATGACGGCGCGACGCTCAACATGGAGCTGACCGCCGACACCGGCAAGGGCTATGTCCCCAGCTCGGCCAACCGTCCTGCTGACGCGCCGATCGGGCTCATCCCCGTCGATGCGCTCTACTCGCCGGTCCGCCAGGTGGCCTACAAGGTGGAAAACACCCGCGTCGGCCAGGAACTGGATTATGACAAGCTGACGCTCAACATCGAGACCGACGGCACGATCATCCCGGACGATGCGCTGGCCTATGCCGCGCGCATCCTGCAGGACCAGTTGCAGCTGTTCGTCCACTTCGACGATTCGATGGCCCAGACCTCGGCCCCGATCGGTATGGCGGCAGCGCCCACGGCGGACAGCGAGAGCGACACCAACCAGCTCAACCGCTTCCTTCTCAAGAAGGTCGACGAGCTGGAGCTTTCGGTGCGTTCGGCCAATTGCCTCAAGAACGACAACATCATCTATATCGGCGATCTGGTCCAGAAGACCGAAGCCGAGATGCTGCGCACGCCGAACTTCGGCCGCAAGTCGCTCAACGAGATCAAGGAAGTGCTGTCCAGCATGGGCCTGCGCCTCGGCATGGAAATCCCCGGCTGGCCGCCCGAGAATATCGAAGAAATGGCCAAGAAGCTCGAGCAAGAGATTCTGGGCTGATTGCATTCCTCCCCGAGCCTGCTCGGGGAGGATGAAGTTTCGGGGTATGGGCGGCGCCCCTTTTTTGCCGCCTGGCCGGGAGTGCCTGATACGGCTCCCGAACGAACGAAGGATGAAGACATGAGGCATCGCGTAGGCGGCCGCAAGCTGCAACGGACCGGATCGCATCGCACCGCGATGTTCCGCAACATGGCAGCGGCACTCATCAAGCACGAGCAGATCCTGACGACCACGCCCAAGGCAAAGGAGCTTCGGCCCTATGTCGAGAAGCTGATCACGCTGGCGAAGAAGGGCGGCCTTTCGAACCGTCGTCTGGCCCATGCGCGGCTGCTGGACGATGCCCAGCTCAAGAAGCTGTTCGACATCCTGGCCGAGCGCTACAAGGATCGCAACGGCGGCTATATCCGCGTGATCAAGGCCGGCATCCGCGCTTCGGATGCGGCGCCGATCGCCTATATCGAGCTGGTGGATCGCGACGTCTCGGCCAAGGGCCAGGATTCGGGCCCGCTGCAGAATGAAGACGAGTATGCCGACGCGGCCTGATCGCCCCGGCAGATTTGCAGACGAAAAGGGGCCTCGCGCAAGCGGGGCCTTTTTTCTGTGCAAGGGGGCGGCATGATCCCGCGCGAATTGCTGGACACCGCCGAGATCCCCGGGGGCGGCGGGCAGCTCAAGCTGTTTCGCCGGGGCAGCGACTATTCGATCATGCTGGGCGGCAACGAGCTGATGAACAGCCGGCTGAGCGGATCGGAAGAGGCGCTGGCGACGCTGTCGTGCGACGCGCTTCACGGACGCAAGGCGCCACGCTTTCTGATCGGCGGGCTGGGCATGGGCTTCACTCTGCGCGCGGCGCTGGCCGAATTGGGCGCGGATGCGGCGGTGACGGTGGTGGAACTGGTCCCCGCGGTGATCGCCTGGGCACATGGCCTGATGGCGGACGTGTTCGGAACCTGCCTGGGCGACCCGCGCGTGATGATCGTCGAGGGGGATGTCGGCGCGTCGATCACCGCGGCGCGGGGCGACTATGATGCGATCCTGCTGGACGTGGACAATGGCCCGGACGGGCTGACGCGCGCGGGCAACGATCGTCTGTATGGCGCGCGCGGGCTGGAGGCGGCGCGCGCGGCGCTGGCGCCCGGTGGCGTGCTAGCGATCTGGTCCGCCGCGCCCGATCGCGGCTTCGTGCGGCGGCTGGAGGAGGCGGGGTTCACGGTGACCGAGCATGTCGTGCGCGGCCACCAGGCGCAGCGCGGCGCGCGGCATGTGATCTGGATCGCCGTGCGGGGGTAAAACCCCTTTCCGTCATTCCCGCGAAGGCGGGAACCCATCAGCTCCGAATCATCCGGAGAGTTCACGACGTATGGGTCCCCGCCTTCGCGGGGATGACGGGAAGAGCATAAGCAACCCGATTGACGCCGGCCCCCGGCTGGCCGAAACGCAGGGATGGCCAAAGCGGATCGTCTCGAACGTCTCGACGCCCGGCGCATCGCGCTGGAGCAGGAGTATGAAGCCACGCTGGTGGCGGCGCTGGAGCGCTGCGCGGGCGGGCATTGGGGATTGTTTGCGCACAATCCAAAGGACCGCGCGGCGCGCGCCAGCGTGGAGGCCGTGGTTGCCGAGCTCACCGAGACCGGCGCGGACATCGACGATATGCGCGAGACCCTGGGCATCGAACGCTTTGCGCTGCATGGCGAATTCATCAAGTCGCGCGGAACGGTGGGGCCGCAGGCGGTGGGCGAACCCAAGCAGGCGCAGGCCTGGCTGGCGCAGATGCGGCTTGCCGCCCCTGATTCGGACGCTTGAGGCGCGCGCCAAGCCTGCCTAAGGCGGGAGCAAGAACAATGCCTCCCGGAGACGATGTCCATGCGCCGCGCGTATCTGCTGCCCAGCCTGTCGCTGCTGGCCGTCATCCTGTCCGCTCCTGCCGCCGCGGCGCCGCCCGCCTATCCGGTCACCGCCAAAGGCGATGTGGTGGAGCGGCAGTTCGGCGTGGATGTCGCCGATCCCTATCGCTGGCTGGAGAATGACGTGCGCACCGATCCGGCGGTCCGCGCCTGGGTGGGTGCCGAAAATGCGCTGACCAATGCCTATCTGGAGACGCTCCCCGGCCGCGACCTGCTCAAGGCGCGGATGACGGCGCTCACCAATTTCGAGCGTTTCGGCGTGCCGCGCAAGGCGGGCAGCCGCTATTTCTATACGCGCAACGATGGGCTGCAGAACCAGTCGGTCCTGTGGGTGCGCGAGGGATTGGCGGGGCCGGCGCGCATGCTGGTCGATCCCAACAAATGGGCCACGGATGGCGCGACTGCGCTGGGCGAATGGGCACCCTCCGAGGATGGCAGGCGTCTGCTTTATTCCATCCAGGACGGCGGGACCGACTGGCGCACCGTGAAGGTCATGGAGGTCGATACGGGCAATGTGCTGCCCGACGAGATCAAATGGGTGAAATATTCGGACCTGTCCTGGGCGGCGGACGGCAGCGGCTTTTATTATTCGCGCTTTGCGGCGCCGGCCCCCGGCACGGCCTTCCAATCGACCACCACCAATCAGAAAATCTATTTCCACCGCGTCGGCACGATGCAGGAGAGGGACGTGCTGATCTATGCCACGCCCGGCCGGCCCGCGCTGGGGCATCGCGCGCAGGTGACCGACGACGGCGCATGGCTGCTGATCAGCTCCTCGCAAGGCACGGACAATCGCGCCGAACTGCATGTGCTGGATCTGCGCACGCCGGACGCCAGGCCACGGACCCTGGTGCGCGGGCTGGACAATTATTGGGGGCTGATCGGCAATGTCGGCACCCGTTTCTGGTTCGTGACCGACACGGGCGCGCCGCGGCAGCGGATCGTGACGCTGGACGTGGCCCGGCCGCGGCAGAAGCCCGTGCCGATCGTCTCCGAGGGGGCGGATACTCTGGTCGGCGCCTCGATCGTGGGCGAACGGATCGTCTTGGCCTATCTGGGCGATGCCAAGTCGGAGGCGGGGATGGTCACGCTGGACGGCCGGCCCGCGGGTGCGGTGGCGCTGCCGGGGATCGGCACCGCGCAGGGGTTCGGCGGCAAGGCGGGCGATCCGGAGACCTTCTACAGCTTTTCCAGCTATGCCACCCCGCCCACCGTCTATCGCTTCGACACCGCGACCGGCACGGCGACGCTGTTCGCCAGGCCAAGGGTGGCGTTCGACCCGGCGGACTATCAGACCGAGCAGGATTTCTTTGCCTCCCGGGATGGCACGCGCATCCCGATATTCGTGATCCGCCGCAAGGGCACGCTGCCCGTGGGCGGGGCGCCGACATTGCTCTACGGATATGGCGGGTTCAATATCGCGCAGACCCCCAATTTCTCCGCCACCAAGCTCGCTTGGATGGAGCAGGGCGGGGTGCTGGCGATCGCGAATCTGCGCGGCGGCGGCGAATATGGCAAGAAATGGCACGATGCCGGGCGGCTGACCAAGAAGCAGAATGTGTTCGACGATTTCATCGCCGCGGGGGAATATCTGATCGGCCAGGGGATCACCACACCGGCCCAGCTGGCAATCGAGGGGCGATCGAATGGCGGATTGCTGGTGGGCGCGGTGGTCAACCAGCGGCCGGATCTGTTCGCCGCGGCGCTGCCCGCCGTGGGGGTGATGGACATGCTGCGCTTCGATCGCTTCACCGCGGGGCGCTATTGGGTGGACGATTATGGATCGCCCAAAAGGGAACGGGATTTTCGCGCTCTCTATGCCTATTCGCCGCTCCACAATATCCGCGAGGGGGCGGATTATCCCGCGATATTGGTCACGACCGCGGATACCGACGATCGGGTGGTCCCGGGCCACAGCTTCAAATATACTGCCGCGCTCCAGGCCGCCGCGATCGGCGACAAGCCGCATCTGATCCGCATCGAGACCCGCGCGGGCCACGGATCGGGCAAGCCCACCGACAAATTGATTTCCGAGAGCGCGGACGTCTATGCCTTTGCGGCGAAATGGACGGGAATGAGGATCCGGACGGTGGAATAGGGCGCGTGGCCGCTACCCCTCCCCGTCATTCCCGCGAAGGCGGGAACCCATACGGCGTGAAATTTCCGGATTATCCTGCGCTGATGGGTACCGCATGCGCGGGGATGACGGGGAAGAAGGTGACGGAACACTCCGGTTCATCGCTGGGAAAGCACGGATCGTCCAAAGCCGGCCTTTCGCTGGCCGCGCCCTGGAAGGATCGCCGCATGACTGGATTTCGTACCCTCGCCGGATCGGCCGTGATCGCCGCCCTGCTCGCCACCAGCGCCACGCCCGCCCTGGCGCGGCCGGGCTGGGGCGGCAATGGCTGGGGTGGCGGGGGCTGGGGCGGCGGCCGCCACCATGATCGCCACCGCGGCGGCGGGGGAAACGGGCTGCTTGCGGGGGTTCTGATCCTGGGCGGCGTCGCCGCCATCGCCAGCGCGGCAAGTGCTTCGAGCCGCGACCGCCAGCAGCAGCGCGACGACGATTCCGTGCCGGATGCCATGCCCGACGATGCCCAGCCCGTTCTGGAGGGTCCAGATGATGGCGGGCCCGAGGATCGCCGCTCGGATGAGGTCCGGCCGGACGACCGCACCCCGGACGATGCGGCGCCCGACGATCGCGCGCAGGACCGCTATCGCAGCCCCGTGCGGATCGAGAATGAGGAGGATGCGGTGGATGCCTGCGCCATCGCGGCGGAGGAGGACGGCGGGCGCGACGGCCGGACCGCGCAGGTCCGCGACATCGATCGCGTGGATGCGGTGGGCAGCGGCTGGAACGTCTCGGGCCGTGTCGAATTGCGCCAGGGCTATCGCGACCCCGATCGGCAGACCGAGGATTTCACCTGCACGGTGCGCGACGGCCAGGTGGCCAGCGTGCGCCTGACCGGCGGGGAAGGGCTGCGCTGAACGCCTTTCCCGCTTGCACAGGACCTTGCGTGCCATTCCCTTTCGACCAGGCGCTCAGGCTGAGCTTGTCGAAGCCGGCACCAGTCCGGCACCGACCCTTCGACAAGCTCAGGGTGAGCGCAAAGGTGGCCATGTCCGTTTCCGCCTACACGGTGACAAAGGGAGTTCGCCCCTTGTGTTCCCCGCCCATCCCTGAACTGGACAGCCCGCCCCCCCTTGCTCTAGGGCCGCGCGCATCCCCATCGTCCAGCAGGAGCCACCGACTCGATGTCCGCAGACCATCAGGATTCGATCCTCATCGTCGATTTCGGGAGCCAGGTGACCCAGCTCATCGCCCGCCGCGTCCGCGAGGCCGGGGTCTATAGCGAGATCGCCCCGTTCAACGCCGCCGAGGCCGCGTTCGAGCGGATGAAGCCCAAGGGGATCATCCTCTCCGGCAGCCCCGCCTCCGTCACCGAGGCCGAAAGCCCGCGCGTGCCGCAGCATTTCTTCGAGGCGGGCATCCCGATCCTGGGTATCTGCTATGGCCAGCAGACCATGACGCATCAATTGGGCGGCGTGGTGGAGGGCGGCGAGAGCGGCGAATTCGGCCGCGCCTTCATCGAGGTTTCCGAACGCTGTTCGCTGTTCGACGGTCTCTGGGCCGAGGGCGAGACGCACCAGGTGTGGATGAGCCATGGCGACAAGGTCACCGCGCTCGCGCCCGGCTTCCGCATCGTCGCCACCACCGAGGGCGCGCCCTTTGCCGTCATCGCCAATGACGAAAAGCGCTTCTATGGTATGCAATTCCATCCCGAGGTCGTCCACACCCCCGATGGCGGCAAGTTGATCGCCAATTTCGCGCGGCACGTGTGCGGCATGGCGGGCGACTGGACCATGGCCGAATTCCGCGAGACCAAGATCGCCGAGATCCGCGCCCAGGTGGGCACGGGCAAGGTGATCTGCGGGCTTTCCGGCGGGGTGGATTCCGCAGTGGCCGCGGTGCTGATCCACGAGGCGATCGGCGAGCAGCTGACCTGCGTGTTCGTCGACCACGGCCTGATGCGGATGGGCGAGGCGGATCAGGTGCTCAGCCTGTTCAAGGGCCATTACAACATCCCGCTCGTCCATGTCGCCTGCGAGACCCTGTTCCTCAACGGGCTCAAGGGCGAGACCGATCCCGAGAAGAAGCGCAAGTTCATCGGCAAGACCTTCATCGACGTGTTCGAGGCCGAGGCGCGCAAGATCGGCGGCGCCGAATTCCTGGCGCAGGGCACGCTTTACCCGGATGTGATCGAGAGCGTGAGCTTCACCGGCGGGCCTTCGGTGACGATCAAGAGCCACCACAATGTCGGCGGCCTGCCCGACCGGATGAACATGAAACTGGTCGAGCCCCTGCGCGAGCTCTTCAAGGACGAGGTCCGCGCGCTGGGCCGCGAACTGGGCCTGCCCGAGATTTTCGTCGGCCGCCATCCCTTCCCCGGGCCCGGTCTCGCCATCCGCATCCCCGGCGAAGTGACCAAGGAACGCTGCGACATATTGCGCAAGGCCGATGCGGTGTATCTGGAGGAAATCCGCAATGCGGGCCTGTACGATGCGATCTGGCAGGCGTTCGCCGTGCTGCTCCCGGTCAAGACCGTGGGCGTGATGGGCGACGGGCGCACCTATGACAATGTCTGCGCGCTGCGCGCCGTTACCAGCACCGACGGCATGACCGCGGACGTCTATCCCTTTACCACCGAATTCCTCAGCCGCGTATCGACCCGCATCGTCAACGAGGTGAAGGGCATCAACCGCGTGGTCTACGACTATACGAGCAAGCCGCCGGGCACGATCGAATGGGAATGATTTAGGGCCCTCCGGCGATATCCGTTTGCAGGCCCTGGTGGCGGCGATCACAGAAGATCAGCCTTCAGCTTCCGCACCACAACGGCGGCGAGGTTCCGTGACTCATGTGTGGAACTGCATCTGCCGCAGCGAAATGGGCCATCTGCTCGTTGGCCTAAATGCTTTCACGAAGGCCGGACGCGCTGTCGCCCGCGCGACGTAGGCGGAGAAGGCCGCCAGCGGATCGCCGGGCATGTCTCATAGCGCCGCACATGGCAGGGGAATCCCTGGGCACCTACTTAGCTGCGGACGTGGCCGTACCAATCCAGTTCCGCCGGCGCTTCGGGCCATGCAGCCGGCGCTGCGACCTATCTGCCTAGCTATGCCTTGGGTGGGTGCCAGGATCGGCGTGCGGACCGACGTCGGTCTGAAGATCAGCATCTATGGCGAGAATCGGGGCAGTGAGGCGCCCACGCTCGGCGTCCTCCCTCGCTGGACCGCGTGCGCATCTTCACCGCGCGGCCGCGCACGACCGGCGCGAGGTTGCGCGCCAGCTTCTGAAGCTTCTACAGTCGTCATGCGGCCGGCCCCTCACGGGGCAGCCGCATTTTTTACAGGATATTCCCCTTATGTTGCGTCGCCTGATCGCCATCTTCGAACCGTTCGTGCTGATGCTGCTGGCCACGGTGCTGCTGGCGAGCGTCCTGCCCGTGCGGGGCGGCGCGGTGCCTGTGTTCGAAGGGATCACCGACGCGGCGATCGTATTGCTGTTCCTCCTGCACGGCGCCAAGCTCTCGCGCGCGGCGATCCTGGATGGCGCGCGCAACTGGCGGCTGCATCTGGCGGCACTGGGCGTGACCTTCGTGCTTTTCCCGATCTTCGGTCTCGGCCTGGCGGCCTTGCCCTGGCTGCCCGCGTCGATCGGCGCCGGCCTGCTGTTTCTCACCCTGCTGCCTTCCACGGTGCAATCGTCCATCGCTTTTACCGCCATTGCGCGCGGCAACGTCGCCGCCGCGGTCTGCAGCGCCTCCTTTTCCAATCTGATCGGGATTTTGATCACCCCGGCGCTGGTCGCCCTGTTGATGACCGGGGCCAGTTCCAGCGGTGCGATCTCGATCGATTCGGTGGAAGCGATCGCGCTGCAATTGCTGTTGCCTTTCGTGCTGGGCCATCTTGCACGGCCGTGGATCGGCGGCTTCGTGGGCCGGCACAAGAAGATGGTGACGGTGGTCGATCGCGGCTCGATCCTGCTGGTCGTCTACACCGCCTTCAGCGCGGCGGTGGTCGAAGGCCTGTGGCAGCGCACGTCGGGGGAGACGCTGGCGGTGCTGGCTGCCCTGTGCTGCTTGTTGCTGCTCGCGGTGATGTTGGCCACCTATGGCATCGGCAAGTGGATGGGCCTGCCGCGCGAGGATGCGATCGTTCTGCTGTTTTGCGGATCGAAGAAGAGCCTGGCATCCGGTGTGCCGATGGCGGGCGTTCTCTTCCCGGCGGCGCAGGTGGGCGCGATCATCCTGCCGCTGATGCTGTTCCATCAGATCCAGCTGATCGCGTGCGCGGTGATCGCACGGCGCTATGCGGATAGCGCAACCGCCGAGACGGCTGCGGTCCCGCCCATGGTGATCGTCTAGAGCCATGTGTGTCCTGATCGAACGGTAGAGGATTCGAGCCTCCGTCATACGGCGACGTTCCTGCCAGTCTTCTGCTTCGAGCCCACCCCGCACCGCCTCTGCCGAATGGCGGGTGGAAGAGGCCGGCGAAACAGACGGACATACGGCTTGGAAATGATGAAGCGTGACGACCATCTTCGGCACGCCCCGTTCGCGCCGCTTTGGATAAGGGTTGAGCGCAGCCGAGTCCGGCCATGTCGACTGGGCTGGACGCTGCCGATGGGCTTTGCCTGGTCGACCCACCTTTTCCGGGCCGGCGCTCGGCTGGAGGGGCGGGGGTGTCCCTATGGCTCCGCCTGTGCGTGACGCGTGAGCTTTCCGCCCGAAACGACATAGCGCAGATCTCGCAATGCCGTCAGCTCGGCTTCGGGATCT
>Ga0247812_10001914_pt1 | contig 11741 bp, 9 predicted proteins | sample UWRJL149409B1_FD_178011 | JGI IMG/M metagenome (GOLD analysis project Ga0247812, IMG submission 178011) | Plant litter microbial communities from Arlington Agricultural Research Station in Wisconsin, United States - UWRJ-L149-409B-1 | ecosystem: Environmental > Terrestrial > Plant litter >...
GGGGCGCACGCAACGACGCTGCGGCGATATGGATACTGGTTGTGAGCCGATCACGACAGAATCGGTGGCGGCATTAGAGCAACCGGAAACTTAATTTTCCGTTCGCTGACGGTGAGGCAGTTGTTGGGCGTGCCGATGTGGATCACCACCCCTGCCGTCTGTCGCGCAGCAGACGCGACCATCGCGTGCAGACGCGCTACGCTCTGCCCCTGTCATCATCCAAGGCTCCTCCATGAATTTCGGCAGCGACAACCAGTCAGGCGTTTCACCCCGGATCCTTGACGCCCTGGTACATGCGTGCAGCGGCACCGCCGCGCCCTACGGTACCGACACCTACACGCGAGAAGCAGAGCAGAGCATCGCCGAACTGTTCGAGCACGACGTACAGGTATTCTTTGTCGCGACAGGAACAGCAGCCAATTGCCTGGCGCTCTCCGCACTGGCGCAGCCCTGGAATTCGATCCTGTGCCACGCACAGGCGCACCTGATCAGCGACGAATCCACCGCGCCGGAATTCTTCACCGGCGGCGCACGGCTGCTTCCCATCGCAACCGACTCCGGCAAGATCACCCCTGCCACCCTGCGCGACACGCTGCAGCGCCTGCCGGATGCGCGGCCGCACAGCGTCAGGCCATCCGCTCTGACGCTGACCCAGGCAACCGAGAACGGCCTGGTCTACACGCCCAGTGAACTGCAGGCGCTGACCTCCATCGCCCATGAGCACGGGCTGCATGTGCACATGGATGGCGCACGTTTTGCCAACGCAGTGGCCTCGTTGGGCTGTACACCGGCGGAGCTTTCGGTAAAGGCAGGCATCGATGTGCTGTCCTTCGGTGCCTCGAAGGACGGCGCACTGGCGGCCGAAGCAGTGGTGTTCTTCAACAGATCGCTGGCAGTCGACTTCGATCTCCGCCGCAAGCGCGCGGGGCAGTTGGTGTCAAAGGGACGGTTGTTCGGCGCGCAGTTCACCGCGTGGTTGCAGGATGGTCACTGGCTGGAGCTCGCACGCGTGGCGAACGAGCGCGCCGACGCGCTTGCAACCCTCCTCCAGTCCCACGATGCAGTGCGCATGGCATGGCCAGTGCAGGTCAACGAAGTCTTCGTGGTGATGCCCAAGACCCTGCTCACCCACCTGCATGCGTCCGGCGTGCTGTGCTACGACTGGTATCCGGACAGCCTGCCGGCCGACTTCGTGTTGGGCGAGGACGAGCTGCCCGTACGCTTCGTCACGGCGTGGTCCACGCGCAGCGACGAGCTGGACGCGCTCGCTGCCGTTCTTGCTGGATAAGGTCCCGCCGCACACATGAAAAAACGGCGGCCCAGAGGGTCGCCGTTCGTTCGACTCAAGACCGCGTGCGCTGCAGCGGTTACCTGTACTCGCGCTCGCAGCGGCGCTCGACCACACGGTCGCCATTTTTCTGCTGCTGACGACCCTGAATGTTGCGCCCGGCCGCGCCGCCTGCCACTGCGCCCGCGACGGTGGCCAGCTTCTTGCCGTTGCCGCCGCCCACCTGGTTGCCCAGCAGGCCGCCGACCACTGCACCGGTCGCGGTACCGGCGATCCGGTTGGAATCCTTGCTGTTGCGCTGCACTTCGACGTTGCGGCAGACCACACGGCTGCCATCATCGAAGCGGCGTCCTTCATCGCGAGGACCGTAATTCTGCGCCGAGACCGCCGTGGAAACGGCCATCAGGGCGCCAGCGCACAACAGGGGGATGGACATCTTCATGGAGGACTCCTGATACGGTTCGGTAACGTGCTGCCAGTCTTCGCCCGAACGGTGCAAACCCGCGTGAATTCGCGTGCAGACCGCGTGCACGACGAATGCCCCATTCAGCTCATGTCCAAGCTGGGCGTCGCGGGAGCGTGTCCCCGCTTCTGGATCTGCCAGACAACGTGGCAGACTGGAAACATGAAAAAACACGACGACTTCGTCCGCGTGCGCGGCGCTCGCGAACACAACCTCAAGGACGTGGATGTCGATATTCCGCGCGATGCGCTGGTGGTGTTCTCCGGTGTATCCGGCTCGGGCAAATCCTCGTTGGCGTTTGGCACCTTGTATGCGGAAGCCCAACGCCGCTACTTCGAGTCGGTCGCTCCCTATGCGCGTCGGCTCATCGACCAGGTCGGCGTGCCGGACGTCGATTCCATCGACGGCTTGCCGCCTGCGGTAGCGCTGCAGCAACAACGCGGCACGGCCAGCGTGAGGTCATCGGTGGGCAGCGTGACCACCCTGTCGAGCCTGCTGCGCATGCTGTACTCGCGCGCAGGCAGCTATCCCGCGTCGCAGCCGATGCTGTACGCCGAGGATTTCTCGCCGAACACCGCGCAGGGCGCGTGCCCGGAGTGCCACGGACTCGGCCACGTCTACGCCGTGACCGAGGCCTCCATGGTGCCGGATCCTTCCTTGAGCATCCGCGAGCGCGCCATCGCCGCATGGCCGCCTGCCTGGCATGGCCAGAACCTGCGCGACATCCTGGTCACGCTGGGCTACGACGTCGATGTTCCCTGGCGCGACCTGCCGAAGAAACAGAGGGACTGGATACTGTTCACCGAAGAGCAGCCCGTGGTGCCGGTCTACCCCGGCTTCACGCCGGCGGAGACGCGCACCGCACTGCGTCGCAAGACCGAGCCGGCCTACATGGGCACCTTCAGCGGGGCCCGCCGCTATGTGCTGCACACCTTTGCCAGCACGCAGAGCGCGTTGATGAAAAAACGCGTCTCCCGCTACATGGTGGGCAGCGTCTGTCCTCTCTGCGACGGCCGTCGCCTCAAGCGCGAAGCGCTGTCGGTCACCTTCGCTGGACGGGATATCGGATCGCTGTCGCAGCTTTCGCTGGATCGCATGGCCGAGGTACTGCGGCCGGCATCGGAAGGCCGTTTCGAGTCCAATCGTAAAGCCGGCAAGGCCACGCTGAGCCGCAAGGCCTCTGGCAAGGCCACGGCGCGGCGCGTTGCCGCCGGCGGTTCAGCGCACGCCGGCGGCTCTGATGTCCGCCGCACGCCGGAGCTCAGCGAAGACAAGCGTATCGCCGCACAACGCATCACCCACGACCTGGTGCAGCGCATTGCCACGCTGCAAGGGCTTGGCCTGGGCTACCTGTCGATGGATCGCGCCACGCCCACGCTCTCACCCGGCGAACTGCAACGCCTGCGCCTCGCCACGCAGATCCGCTCCAACCTGTTTGGCGTGGTCTACGTGCTGGACGAACCGACGGCCGGCCTGCATCCGGCTGACAGCGCCGCGCTGCACGCATCGCTGGATGCGCTCAAGCAATCGGGCAACACGGTGTTCGTGGTCGAGCATGATCTGGAGATGATGCGGCGGGCGGACTGGCTGGTGGACGTGGGCCCGGATGCGGGCCAGCACGGCGGACGGATACTGCACAGCGGCCCGCCTGCCGGGTTGGCGGCGGTCGAACAGTCGCGCACGGCGCGCTATCTCTTCAACCACCAGCCGCCTGCGCCGCGTACCCCACGCACCGCGGAGGCCTGGCTGCAGCTCGAGGGCCTGCAGCGCAACAACCTGCAGGGGCTGTCCGCCCGCATCCCGCTGGGTGTGCTGACCGCCGTCACCGGTGTCTCCGGTTCGGGCAAATCCAGCCTGGTAAGCCAAGCGCTGGTCGAACTGGTCGGTCTGCAACTGGGGCATGAACCGCAGGTAGAAGAAAGCGAGGGAGATGATCCACGCCCGAACCTGCTGGTGCAGTCCGCCGGACGGATCGCCAGCGGCGGCGACGGCATTCGGCGATTGGTGAACGTTGATCAAAAGCCCATCGGGCGCACCCCACGCTCCAACCTGGCCACCTACACCGGGCTGTTCGACCATGTGCGCAAGCTGTTCGCCGCCACCCGGCAGGCGCGCGCCCGCCGCTACGACGCCGGGCGCTTTTCGTTCAATGTGGCCAAGGGCCGCTGTGACACCTGCGAGGGCGAAGGCTTCACCAGCGTCGAGCTGTTGTTCATGCCCAGCGTCTACGCGCCCTGCCCCACCTGTCACGGCGCGCGCTACAACGCCAAGACGCTCGACGTCACCTGGGAAGGCCGCAACATCGCCGAGGTGCTGGACATGACCGTCGACGACGCCCTGGTTTTCTTCGAGCAGCAACCCGCAGTGCACAAGCCGCTCGCGCTGCTGCAGGCGATCGGGCTGGGTTACCTACGGCTGGGGCAGCCGGCCACCGAGCTGTCCGGTGGCGAAGCACAGCGGATCAAACTGGCGACGGAACTGCAGCGCGCGCAGCGTGGCAACACGCTGTACGTGCTGGACGAACCGACCACCGGGCTGCATCCGTCCGACGTGGACAAGCTGATGGTGCAGCTGCACGGGCTGGTCGATGCGGGCAACACGGTGGTGACCGTTGAACATGACATGCGCGTGGTGGCCGACGCGGATTGGGTGATCGACATGGGGCCAGGCGCCGGTGAGCGCGGCGGAAAAATCATCGCCGAAGGCCCACCGCGGCACGTGGCAAAGGCCAAGGGCAGCATCACCGCCCCGTTCCTGAACGCCACACTCGACCGCACCCCGTAGCGCCGGGCCACGCTCGGCGGAATGCCCGCCAACACCCGCGAGCCTACCGACCGCGCTCCACCAACGCATTCGCACGTCGCGCCAATTCCGCGGCGGCAAACGGTTTGGCGAGTACCTCCATCCCTTCTTCCAGGTGCCCCGCCCCCACTGCCGCGGTGGCCACGTACCCGGTAATGAACAGCACCGGCAGGCCGGGGCGGCACTGCCGACCGGCATCGGCCACCTGACGCCCGTTCAGCGGACCGGTCAGTCCCACATCCGTCACCAGCAGATCCACCGTCTCCACGGAGCGCAGGATATCCACCGCCGGCGGCCCCTCCGATGCTTCCAGCACCCGGTAGCCCGCCGACACCAGCACCTCGCTGACCAGTACCCGCACGGCGGTCTCATCTTCCACCAGCAACACGGTGCGCAGGGGACGGCCCTGCAGGACGCGCTCGCCCGTCTCCACCGGCGCGATGCCCGCCGACTGCACGTCGCCCACCAGCTGCGGCAGGTAAAGATGCATCGTGGTGCCCTCGCCCGGCCGCGAATCCACCCGCACCTGGCCACCGGACTGGCGGGTGAAACCATAGATCATTGATAACCCCAGCCCGGTACCCTGACCAATCGGCTTGGTGGTGAAGAACGGTTCGAACACCTTCTCGACCACGTCCGGCTCCATGCCGATGCCACTGTCCTGCACCGACAAGCGCACGTACGGGCCCGGCGGCACTTCAAGCGCCGCAGCCTCCACGGCTGACAGATCCACGGCCTCGCTGGTGATGGCCAGCGTGCCGCCGGCGGGCATGGCATCCCGCGCATTGATGCACAGGTTCAACAGCGCGTTCTCCAGCTGTGGTCCATCCACCTGCACGGCCGCACCGCCATCGTGGAAGCGGGTGCGGATGGCGATGGAAGGGCCCAGCGACCGCGAAATGATCTCCAGCATGCCCTGTACCATCGCCTCCATGATCACCGCCGTCGGGGCCAGGGTCTGTCGGCGTGAGAACGCCAGCAGGCGCTGGGTAAGCGCTGCGGCACGGTCGGCGCCGGAGCGCGCCATCTCGACATAACGCCCCAGGTCGTCGAAGCGGCCTTGGGCGACGCGCATCTCCAACAGCTCGAGCCCCATCGAGACGGCAGTGAGCAGGTTGTTGAAGTCATGGGCGATGCCACCGGTCAGCTGGCCCACCGCCTCCATCTTCTGGCTCTGGCGCAGCTTCTCCTCGGTCATCAGCAGTTCGGCGCTGCGGTCGCGCACGCGCTCTTCCAAGGTGATGGTCAACTGCTGCAGCCGCTCTTCCGCCTCGCGTTTTTCGGTGACGTCGGTTGCCGTACCAAACCACTCGCTGACCTCGCCATCGGCATCCAGCATCGGCACCACGCGCATCAGCACCCAGCGATGGCTGCCCTTGTTCAGCGGCGTACGGTGATGGATCTCCAACGGCTTCTTCTCTGCACTCGCTTTGGCGATCTGGACAGCCAGCAGTGCATGGTCATCCGGATGGACGAACGCCTCGCGCCAGTTCCAGTCCGGCGGCAACAAGCGGACCGTGTCGCCTTGTCGCAATATCTGCCGACGTTCCGTCCAGTCAGCCGACAGCGCATACAACACCTGGGACGACGCGCCGACCAATGCACCCAGTCGTCGCTCGCTGTCGGCCAACGCATCGATAGCGGCTCGCTCGGCGCTGCGATCACGCAGCACGATGACAAACCCGTGCGCCTTTCCATCTTCATCCCGCAGCACGGTCATCGCACCCTGCGCGGAGAAGGTCTCGCCTGACCGGCGCAGGAACGGCCGCTCGCCCGTCAGCCCTCCCTCGGCGAGCGCGACCCGCATGCCGTGCTGGAAACGCTTGGCGCGGCGATCCACTTCGTTGTACAGCCGTTCCGGGGTCTGCCCCAGCATCTCTTCTTCCGTCCAGCCCAACGTACGTCGCGCACCCTCGTTCCACAACGTGATGCGCCCCTGCAGATCCATCGCGAAGATGGCGTAATCCATCGCGCTGTCCATGATCTGCCGGTGGCGGGATTCGCTCGACCTCAAACTGCGCTGCAGGTCCACCTGCGAGGTCACATCCAGCCCCTGCACGAATACGCCGAGCGGGGCGCCGTGCGCGTCCTTGACCGGCTGGAACACGATGTCGAGCAGGCGTGGCTCGCCTGCACTGCCATCGGCCGGGACGGCAGCGTAGGACACCTCCTTCCCGATGTACGGCTCACCCGTGCGGTAGACCTCGTCCAACAGCGGCAGGTAGCCCTGGTCGATCACCTCGGGAATGACGTCCACCAAGCGCTGGCCGACGACGTCGCGATGGCCCACCAGCTCCGCATAGCGGGGATTGGCCAGCTCCACGCGGTGCTCCGGCCCGCTCAGGAAGACCATGAACATCGGCGATTTATCGAACAGCGCGATCAGGCGCTCGTTCTCGTGCGCCAGCCGTTGCTGAGCGACTACGATCTGCGTGACTTCGCGCGTCACGCAGAACACGCCCCCTATGCGTCCTTCGTCGTCATGGATGGGCGAAAACGAAAAGGTCCACCACGTATCTTCCGGTTCGCCCTGGCGGCTCATCTGCACCGGCACGCTGTCGAAGCGTGAGCCCTCACCGGCCAGTGCTTGTTCGATCGGCGCGCGTACCGCATCCCATGCATCGGCCCACAACACGCGCAGCGGCGCGCCCATGGCGCCATCCAGACGCGGTCCGAGAATCGGGCTGTACGCATCGTTGAACAGAAACACCAGGTCCTGCCCCCATGCGATGTACATACTCTCCGGCGAGGCCAGCATCAGGCTGGTGGCCTGGCGAAGCGCGGCCGGCCACTGCGCCGGTGGCCCGATGGCCGTGTCGGCCCAGTCGCGCGCACGGATCTGCGCCGCCGCCGGGCCGTTGTGGAAAGGAAACGCGCGGGGGGTGACGCTGGAGGAAAACGAGATGGACAACCTGCGTACGCCACAGCCTTAATGGTGGCAATTTATTCCAGCCGCGCGAAGAACATGTCAACGTCCCACTCCGCTCAGGGAAACCAGATGACCGACCGCTTCATCATCGAAGGATCCCGCATCACCGACATATCGGCGCTGTATGCCGAGCTCAACCGGGTGTTCATGGAAAACGAAGACTGGACGTTGGGCGCCAGCCTCGATGCGCTGGACGACCTGTTGTACGGGGGCTACGGGAGGCTCCTGGGCGTGAAGCGAGCCACGGTGGTGTGGCGGGACATGGACATCAGCAGGACGTCTCTTGGCCGTGAGGCGACTCGCGAATGGCTGCAGCAGAAGCGTGCGCAACCCGGCTTCGCGACCGACAGGATAAGCCAGCAACTGCAGGCGCTGGAAGACGGCACCGGCCAAACGTACTTCGATATCGTGCTGGAGATATTCGCCGCCCACCCGAACATCCACCTGCAACCCAGCGGGTAGAGCCGACTTCAGTCGGCTGCTCAAACACGCCTCGGGTGCTGCTCAAACACGTCTCGGGTAGAGCCGACTTCAGTCGGCTGCTCAAACACGTCTCGGGTAGAGCCGACTTCAGTCGGCTGCTCATCGGCGAAGCCGACTGAAGTCGGCTCTACCCTCCGCCGGTTACACTCGGTCCTGCACCGTCAGAGGAAACACCACACGATGATCTGCTGGTCCTGCAACCACTGTGGCGCCGCCGTTCCGCAGGAATCCGACGTCTGCGGCAACTGCGGATTTGATTCCACCGCACCGTTGGCTGCGCATCCCGGTGCTTACGCCCCGGAACGCTGCCTGCGCTGCGCATCGCCCATGCAATTTGCCGGCACCCTGCAGCTGCATGAAGGCACGCGCATGTGGCCTTTCCTGCTGGGTAACCTCGGCGAACTGCTGGTCAACCGAAAGCGCTTCGAGACGTTTCTCTGCACGGGCTGCGGCAAGGTGGAGTTCTTCATGCCGCCTGAGCCGGATACGGGTCCGTAGCGGGAATGGGCTGGGTTGGACTGGTCGGTTCGGTGCGGCTCGGTGCGGCTCGGTGCGGCTCGGTGCGGCTCGGTGCGGCTCGGTGCGGCTCGGTGCGGCTCGGTGCGGTAGAGCCGACTTTAGTCGGCTGCTCTTCAAGCAGCCGACTGAAGTCGGCTCTACCGCCGCGGCTTCGCTCCTGGGCAGCCGACTGAAGTCGGCTCTACCTCGGCCTTGGTCCAAACCAGCCGACTGAAGTCGGCTCTACCGGGCGGCTTCGCGATGCATTTCGCCTGCGGCGTTACTTTTCGGCAGGCAACAGGTACTTCAGGCCCAACGTAAACCCGCGCGGTGCGACCGTCAGGTGGTCTTCATCGTTCAACACATCCAGCCGCAGCTTCAGTGACGGGTACTTGCGCGCGCGCAATGTGCGCTCCATCCGGCGGGCATCGTCCACCATGTCATCCTCCTGCAGGTAGCGCGGGTCACCGACCTTCTTGGCCTCGTACTCGCCGATGTAGACATACACATTGGCGGGCATGTCACGCCGTGTCTGCGCCGCCTCCCGCTCCATGCGGTCCATGACGTGGTCGTCGTACCAGTAAGAGGGGCTGCCGAGCACGTAGCCGGAGAAAAGCGTGGGATCGCTGAACAGGATCTGCGTCCCCAGCAGTGCCCCGTAGGAGTGCCCCAGGAACAGCCGACGCGTTTCATCGGTTCGGAAACGCTGCGCGACGAAGGGCAGCACCTGGTCCCGCAGGAAGGCGGCGTGCGCGGCACCACCGCCATGCACCGCGCCCTCCGGCGCATCGGCCGCGCCCAGCGCCGTGGGCGTGTAGTCGCGACGCCGGCTGGTCATGCCTTCTTCGCCCACCGCGTAGGACACGCCCACCAGGATGAATTCCTGCACCGAACTGCCCAGCCGCCGGCCCACCTGGCGCAGGACCGGGAAGGCATAGTCGGCATCGGTGACATACAGCACGGGGTATCGGCGTGCAGGTTCCTTCGCATACGACGCCGGCAGGTTGACGAACACCTGGTACCCGCGGCCTGACACCGGATCGGGCACGTCCCACACCTGGCTGCCGACGATCTCATACGGCTGCCCCTGCCCCCGCTGCGCGACCGGCACGGATGCCGATGCGGATCCGCATCCCACAAGAAAAACCGCCAGCACGGCAGTCAACACCACGTTCATCCTGCTATCTCCGGTACGTCTGAATCCAAAAGCAGGGGCGATTCCCTTTCGGCAGGCGAAAGAGCGCCGACGCCTGCGCGTGCAGCCCTACAGGGCGCTGCCGATGCGTTCCAGCACCGGCGATGTGGACATGTCATTCGGATTGGTCCCCGGTGCACCCTGCGGAACCTCCATGCCCTTGCCCTTGTAGAAATCCACCCAATACGACGATATCTCGCCCGTCTGCAGGTTCTTGAAGTTCATCGGCTGGGTAGCGAACACGTGCTGTGCACGGAACGCGCGCTCGATGAAATCAGAACAGTAGTAACTGGCTTCGTCCTGCACATAAGTGAAGTTGTACGGCTTGCCCAGCAACGTACGCGCGCGGGCGATAGCCGCCGGGATCGTCGTGCGCGCTTCGCCTTTCAGGCGGTAGACGATGACCTGCCGATGCTTGGCCCGCGCATCGGCGAGGAAGCTGACCAGGTCCTGCGCGCGGGAACCTTTCTCGTCCGCGTGCAGCACCACTTCGCCCCTCTCCTCGTGTGCGACCAGCGCAACGTGGTCGTAACTCAGCGCCCCTTGTTTACCGGTGGCATCGTGGATGGCCCCGCTGAGCCCCGTAGTGGCGGCGGTGACGAACAGCAGATCGCCGTTCTGCGGCTGCACCGGTACGGCCTGGGCCGACAGCACGGGCGCAACCAACGCGACGAGGAAAAGCAGCAGGCTTCGCATGAACACTCACGGGGGGCGGGGGCAAGGCGGTGATGATGCCATGTCGTAAACGGCGGGGTGCAGCCGACGGTGGCGCAGGCCCGTGCACTCCCGTGTATCAGATCGGATGCGTGGCCCTACCCCGCAGGTTACGTCCCGACAGGGCTAAGCCCGCCACATCACAGCTTTTCTCATGGACGAAAGCGCATTCCCCTGGCCACGATGGCCCTGCTGACGCGGCAACGCATCAGTCGGGATTGGCGTCCCGTGTTTGAAACAAGTCTTGGACTCTGTTCTGCCCCTCGGGGCACGGCGGAGAATGCATCGTCCTGCCGGTCCTGCGGCGGGTGATGTGTGGGGATGTCTCTCAATCCGCCGGTTTTTCGACTTGTTTCTCCCGGTACGCCAACCCGCATCGCCCGCCACCCTGCGCCTTGACGCAGGGGGCCTCACCGCCTGCGAGGTCCGCCGATGCCACCGTATTCCCTCTGCCCCGATCCGCTGTCGGCAGCCGCGCAAAGCCGGCTGCAGGGCCTGGCCACCCTCTTGGAAATCCTGCATGCCGCACATATCGCCAAGCGCGACGGGGACGTCGATGGCATGCTCAGCGAGCACCTGCAGGAAGGCTTGATCGTAGCGGCCAGGCAGCTCGTGCGCGCGTCATCGGCTACCGACTGGAGCGCGCCCTGATCCGTGCCCCGGCTAGTCCTTCGGGTACACCGCCAGCACCTCACAGCCCGGCCGCGCGAAACGGGGCGTGCTGGCGCGCAGGTCACCGATGATGCCCGACGGCGTCATCACGATGCGGTCGCCCGGATTGCCGCAGATCAGACCGTTCTGGAAGCCGGACTGAAAGTCCACCGACTGTGCGCCGGCAAGAATGCTGCAGGACCCGCCCAGCTCCACACGGTAGTAACGCACGCCGCCGTTGCGGCGTGGATTGGTTTCAACCACCACACCCTGCGGATCTTCATTCCAGCTGCGTACATGGCGGGTGGCAAAGCAGAAATCGGGCGTGCCTTGGAACGTATGCCGCGCACTGCGGCGTGCGCTCTGGGCGTCCCCGTCGCCGGTCACCGTGATGCCCGGCAGCGTAGCGGCGAACTGACGGCTGCTTTCACGGGCAGCCTCAGCGAAATCCCGGTTGTCGATCACCGTCACCGCACTGATGCCGCAGTTCCGCCCATCCACGACAACCTGCTCGCTGGGGCGGCCGCAGGCCCAGCCCGCCGGTGCGTCCAGCCGCACGTGGCTGGCTTCGTTGATGCCCGGGCATCCCGCCCCGCTGAAATCAATCCGATACGCCTGCCCATTGCCGCCGCGCACCGCGATGGACTCCGCGCTGGCCTGTTCTACCTGACGGATATCGCGCGCATCCAGGCAGTGGGAGGCCGGCGGTACCCGGTCG
>Ga0247812_10001917_pt1 | contig 11722 bp, 10 predicted proteins | sample UWRJL149409B1_FD_178011 | JGI IMG/M metagenome (GOLD analysis project Ga0247812, IMG submission 178011) | Plant litter microbial communities from Arlington Agricultural Research Station in Wisconsin, United States - UWRJ-L149-409B-1 | ecosystem: Environmental > Terrestrial > Plant litter >...
TCTAGCAACATCGTATTTTGATACCTTTAATTTCATCTATCCTTTTCTGGATAGACAGAACTTTCTTTCCGACACTTTAGGAAGAGTTCTGGCCGAGGGATTTGACGGTGACTCGGATTCCGTGATAGCCCTCTTAGTTTTTGCTTTAGGAGAACTGGCAATCGAGGGGTCTCGCGGTGATCCGGTTGACACTTACAATGGCCGCCAAAGCGGCATCCGAGGCGGCACCGCGGAGAAACCGCCTGGTCTTGCGTACTTCAATGAAGCACGGAAGCGTATGGGATTTGTTTCCACCCAGTGTGACCTCGAGACCGTTCAGATATTCTCTTTAACAGCGTATGGTCCCCATTCGCCATTAAATCAAATTTTGATTACCAAACCGTTTTGATGATGAGCTGACAACGCATTTTTACGCAGGCTCTATTACGAGTCTTGTTCTCGTCACATGGTGAGTTGGAAACTAAAAAACACGTGAGGCAAATGAGGCCATGAGGCTAACAATAAAAAACAGGACTTCTGGAGGATGACAATAGCCGCGGCGTCAGCCTGCAAAGTTCTTGTCACGTGGTGAATCCAATATTATATACCTTTCTTGATTCTAAACACTAACTGCTACTAGTAACCCTGTAGAATGGGGTTCACAGAAGGGAGACTTAATCAAACGTGCATTTTGGCATTGTGCAATAATGGAAATGTAAGTTCGGCGATGTTTTATTCTTAATTAACTGTAGCGAGTTTTCTAAAATATTGCAGGGGCTTGTATCTCGAACTTGATCTGCCACCAACTGGTATCATTGAACTTGAGGAGCAAATTAGTTTGCCTCATTTCAATGGGCCATATTGTGAAGCGGACCATCGTGGTAACCAATCATCACATTTCGAAGCCCATTTTGCCTCCCAAGTTGCTCTTCGACGATTATGCGGACTGATCCACCAAAATCTCACTGAGTGTAAGTCTAATAACTCTTGTTCTGAAGGACGATTGATGTTAACTACCGGAAAGCAGCACCCCCAACAACCTCAAGTACGAGCTCGGGTAGTACAAGAGCATCAAGTACGTATGGAGGACCAACTCCAGAGTCGCTCAAGCAACTAGCTTCCCAACTCAGTCAATGGCGAAGCATCCTTCCACCCAAACTACAATGGAATGAAGATGACCCCGAAAGCTTTCCAACTCCCCAGGCGCAGACTATGGGGACATTTCATCAACAGGTGGATCCGACCTTGACTACCGGCCAACCCAATATGCCGCTCTTCTCTGCGGACCTTAGTGCCGAGTACGTGCAATACCCGTACGCATATGATATACAGGTCGCCTTGTTGAGAACGAGGTACTACTACGCAAAATATATGGTCTATCGACCTTTTATTTACAAAGCTTTGCATTTTCCAAGTCAGATCTCACCAGAAGATGCTGAAGGGGTTGCCGAATGCCTCCGTGTGAGTTCCCTAAATATACATTGTGTTAAATACATCATACTGATTTACGATTCTAGTGTTGTCTAAAGTGGCCACTAGCACTTTCACCAGCTTCTCGACATAAAAGATTAATACCGTATCTCTTCTGTTGGTCTCAGAATTTCCTCAGTATCCTCATCATTGTACACATGACGCAACACAACGACATGCTCCGAACTATCCGTACACAGCTCTGCGGGCCACGATTCGAAGCCGAGATCGGCGAAACTGTTGAGACCATGATTGATTGGATTCGTGATCTTAAGAGTAGTGATGCTATATCATTATGGTGTTGGAAGATTTTGCAGGGCATTTATCGACTTGAGCCATGATCATGCCATGGCTAAGCTATGCATGACTAATGAAAATTTGAAAATTGCTGAGAATGAAGGTGTGGAGTAAATGTGTACACTGTTTTCCTGCATGTAATGGTATTATTAGAACCATCACAGCACAGTTTGGAAAAGGAAAATAAACGGCGCGGATTCGATTGATGAGGATAACTCCATCTTTCTGATGCAAGTCAATAAGAGAAACTCAGATGGCGATGGCGTTTGTTTACTCCCACATCATCCAGCTACAGGTAGAATGACTAGAAACCCGGGTGACGCGATTTTTTGGATTGTATCTAAGCCATCAATAGGATGGAAGATTGACTAGAATATTGATAAAAAGTTTGATTATGCAAAAGTTGAAACTCTGTCACTATGTCACTGCGTAGTAGGTATCTATTGTTTGTGAACTGTACATTGTTTATCTAGTCTCGCTTGAAAGTGGTTACAGCTTCGCTTTCTTAGCAAAGGTATCATCCAGAAGATAATCAGGGTATTTAAGCAAAGAGTTCATTCCTGCGGAGGAAGAGCGCCAAGAACCACCATCTGTTGGTTGATACATTAGTAGTAATTCAGACAATTGCATGAAGATGTAGAGAGGATATTGACTTACCAACTACAAGCACAGATCCATTGACGAAATTTCCCGTATCGCTGAACAAATATACGGTACCATCCGCAATCTCCTTGACAGTACCGTACCTCTGAAGTGGTACTCTCTTGAACGCCGCACCGTCAGCCTCTTCCTCCCGGCTTCCAAGCCGGTCCATCCCTTCAGTCCCGGAAATTGGGCCGGGGGTGATAATGTTAGAAGTAATGCCACGAGGGCCGTATTCAATTGCTGTGGTGGCGGAGAGGGCATCCACTCCCGCTTTTGCGACGGCTACGTGAGATTGCAATGCCATGCCAGTGTAGTGGAAGGTTGCGGAGACGAAAATAATGCGACCACCTGTTGAGCTGTTGTCTGACTTATTGGGGTTCTTGGAGGCAGAGGTGATAAGGTGAGGAAGGCAGGCCTATGCGAATGGAGGTAGGAGTTAGCATGTATCTAATATCTGATCATTTGATTGACGATATCTCAAACCAGACTGTCGTAAAGTCAACCGATTTGGCAATTTGTGATTATGTTAGAGCATCACGTATCGACCACTTGGTCGGCTCACAACGCTTTCCCATTCGCATCAAAATTGCCCTCTAATGTCAATAGTGGATAACATAAACGATATGGCCTTCTCGCCCCAATCTATATCTATACTGTTAAACATACCTTGAGGGTATTGAAAGAGCCGAGAGTGTCAATCTCCAGAACGGTTCTGAAAGCATTCGAAGAGAGGCCTGAGATAGGGGCGAGAAAGTTTCCTGCGGCACCAGCTCTGCGTAATATGATTAGTACCAAGAATATCTATATCTGTGAACAGAAACCATACATGCAGTAATCCAAACTACCCAACTCCTCTACGCAGCGTGCAACCGCCTTCTCTAGACTCTGAATGGACCGTACATCCACCCCTCCGATTCCTATAACTTTGGCGCCTTTCCGTGCAGTAGCAATGTTCACTGCCATTGACTCTGTCTTCTCTACGTTACGCCCAATGATGCATGCATTTGCTCCCAAGTGTACGAGCGCTCTAACCTGAGCACTGCATATGGACCCGGCGCCTCCAGTACAGAAAACGACCTTATTATCTGGTTGCAGATATGTTAGCTCTTAGATTTATCTGCGAGAGAATCCTTACCGAAGATTCCGTCCTTCCAGACGTTGCTGAGATAGTCAGATCTTGGGAGAGCCATATCGAAAGTATTATGCTTTGAATTATCTTGATGCGGCTATCTTTGTATGGAGTAGATGTATATTGATCGTTGGAGGCGATGCTTAAGTACTTATATAGCTTGTTGAGGTATCTTTTGGAAATAATAGGACGAAGTTAGAGCTACAAATAAAACTTAAGTATACGCTCTTACGTACATAAGGTGCGATTTTCACTTCCTCACAGACACGTAACTGGATGTTGGAGTCAAGCCTGGGGTATAAGCCGAGGCACGATCACTACCGCCTCAGGCACGAGTGTTGCCAAGACCATCGCAGGGATGTGTGCTCCAGACTCGATCGGGGAACGACGTCAACTACACTACTATCCGGAGACTTCAAGCACCAGTCATTCGTTGTTACGACTTGGATACCTCACTGCCAACATACATCTCCCTGGGCTATCAACTCATCTATCATATTAGGAACTATGGCTTCACGAACAGTCTCAACTCTGAAGTTCGTAGGATCTATTTCCCTGGGGCTGCTCACCGTAATAAACCCCCACCACATTCCACAATTCACCATCCCACCATGAACATACAACTCTGCAATACCAGTGGTGTACATTGAAGCTGACAACTCTAGGGCGTTTCCTACACTCTAAGCACTCTTACTTTACCCACCCTCCTTACTCTTCCAACGGCAACAAGCGCTTCGCAAGCTTTCACCAATTTAACCTCCGTCTCGCTCTTCCACCTCCGCACACTCGCCTCAATATCTAGCGGCTCCTTCCTCCTATCTTATCTTCTCTCACCCCGTTCCCAGCGCCACCCATACTTGTTATGGACATGCTTGTTTGTAGGTGGTAGCCAGCTCGCCGATCAATTACTTTCCCGCAAGCAGTCCGTTGCTCTCCGTGTCACACAGCAACCTAGAGTACGCAAGTCCAGAAATAGCCAAATGGATGCCAGCTATGAAGTTTTAGGGCATGATACAAACAGCGAAGGTACATTGAGTGGAGAAGAAGCAGAAGATGAAGTCAACGGCGAAGAGGTACGACAGCAAATGGAGGGTTTCATGACAAGCCAGATTGTACGGACTGTTGTTGCGGGTTTTGGATTCGCTGTCAGTCTTGTAGGTCTCTGGGGAGACGGAGCTGCTGACGTTGTTATCATTGAGATGTGAATAGACGAGCTTCGAGGCCTTCTGGTTGGTGATCGTGATTATGGGAAGAGATGATCATGGGGCCACAAAAGAAAACATACGAATGACGTAGGCAAATGATTTGGAGTATCAGCTTTTCAGCGAATGTTTAGATATATTTTGGTCTCCTCTCACCGAAATCTCAAGAATCTTATATACCATGAAACCATAGGCAACTTTTTTATTTACAATATGTATAGAAGCTGGGTATCCGCTTATCAGTTACCGAAATTGCCTAACCTTACTTGCTAGACTAGCTGCTAGCGTTCTCTTTACCGTATTATGTGACACATACCATATATATACATCGAAACGCTTTGTTAGACCATCTCTAGTTATATGTTCGTGAACAGCTGTTTCTGTTGGGCCTAGTATGTGTTCTAGCATAAGCAATTTACGCGTGAATAGCAAGCTAGATATCCACAGATAATAAAGACAACTGAACTTCTTAAAGCTGGCAGGCTATTTATAATAGTCCACTAAACTTAGAAAGAATTTCAATAAAAAGATAACAAGAACAAGGAATCCTTCCTTGGCAAATTCTATGCCAATCTCATTCAGTTGACTAAAAACTCAATTCATAAGGAGTATTCGTTTTGCTGCCGGCTGCTTTAAGGTGGTTGTAATTGTTGTGCAAGAATAAATAAGCGTTATTTTCGTCCTCTCCATTATCACCACGAATATATCAAATTATTCCACTAAGCTGCCCCCGAGCATTTGCAAGAGAGATTGTTAAAATTCGTATTCATATCTCGTGTGGATTTTACTCTTAAGACGATCTACTAATTTCTAAGCTATGAGCTAACAGAAAAAGCGCGGATTGCCTTTGGGAAGAGAACCGCATTCAGTTTAGGCAGACTCTCTAGATTCAAGAGTGCCATAATAGGTACCTTATAATTAAAGGACTAGGAGCCACAGCATCACTTCCCCGACTGGCCATCTTTGACCACATCCCATTTTGAGTAGCGAGAAAAAACCACATGAAAGTTTACGTTGGCAGCTTTAGGTAAAACTACATGTGAGTTCTCTACACTTTCAGCCCAATTGTTAATAGAGGCACATATTGCGAATATACAAAACTTGTTTCATGTCGCAAGACGTGTTATATATCGAACTCGACTAATCTTTAAATTAATTGCTGCATGAGAGCTCATTTAGAGATTTCAATACATAATAATAAGCCCAGAGGTTACATTAGTACGAATTGAAAAAATGTAAGTGATAGAAGCAACAAGAAACCTACCTACATTAGATTCATCAAAATACATCAGTAAGCTTAGCGGATTGTCTAAGATCAACAACTTTAATGTAATTCATGGCAGTTCCGATCATAGTGCATAGAATCTTGATTATCGCTTCCGCTTAGTAAGAAGACCAATGCAGAGTAATTTCTATTTACCTAGATATAAGGTGTATTTTCGTAGAAAATTACATAGAGTTGGCTTTATGAAAAGTGACAATTCAGGGTTTCAGGGTTGCTTTTGCTTCACCTCCTTTCGATTCACGCCCTATTTAATATGTCTTCCCTGTGGTAGCCTATAGCCTATATGGCGCTCTATTTCGTGCATTCTTTTCAGGTAGAATTACTCAAAAGCACGTACAGACTCAACAGGGTTGATCTATATCCCTAAAAAAAACCTCAAGACGGGGATGGTTCTACTTATAATTAAGACTTAGAGGCGTCACAAAATCCATCACATGTTAGGTGAATATAATTAGATAGGAATAATGTTTACGGGAGTAGAACGACACATATATGAAAATAATAGTATAGTAGCCATATTGTAAAGGATGTCGTAGGTAGCAAATGAAAGGCAAAGACTATCCCGAGTTTGATTCCCTAAATACTCCTGAAATCTTACTAAATATAACTGCATCCCTTTAGCATCTAGGTTCCCAACTGAGGATGATACAGAGTCGTTTACTTTGAGATTGTGGCAGACAAGTTACTGATTGTGAGTCTTCTTTCCAAGCAGACGGCGTAGAAGAGACGTGAAGTAAATGTTATTTATATCTATACTTGATTTAAGACGCCTATGGGAAATAAGCAAACAGCTTTATGGGAATTTAAATTGTCCAGACACACTTAAGTAGGACGATGACTACCCTTGTCTGAGTCTAGTTTCGAACCATTTTAGGAAGATATATGTTTAAAAAAATTCAGAGCAAATGTCCTTCAATTCGACCGGTTGAGGATCCCTACCCGTATTTTGCTATGTATCAATAGCATTAATTGGAGAGCACAGGAAACAAACCCAACCTGTCGAGCCTGTTTGTTTGTTCAGGGAGGGTTTATTTTTGTGGGGACCACACAAGCGAGAAAGAAAACGAAGTGCCATGCCACAGAGCCCAACCACCTTACGCGATATATTCACGCGTCAAATATAGACAAAACAACCTACAGCGTAGTACGAAAGATATAAGATCAAAAATGAACTATACTAACTGCGCGTGCAGGAACCATCAACCCAGATTGTCATGGATTTTATTGCCTTCCATCCCCGAGGATATTGACCGAGAGCCGCGTCTAAGGCACAGCTTCATTGGTACCAACGAGTGCCGGCGGCCGGTGGCTTTAGTCCAGTGGTATGCTATGAATATCTGTTTTCAACACCACCGAGTGTCTGAAGGGCTGAGCCTAGATGTTAAGAAACGTGTTCTCGACGTATCCGCGTTTCAGGGGCCCTGGCCACATACCGGCCTGTTTTAACATATTCTAAGGTCATGATCTGATGCTCTTGTCTAAGGTTGACCTCACGCTGTGTAAACTATGCTCGGAAGAGCAATGGCTCAACGGGACAACGGGAGAACGCATACCATCAATAGCCTTCAGAAAGAGAAGCAAACGCGACCTCTTACACTATGCTCCGGAGGCTAGGCTTTTCGTTGCATTTGGGTTTCAACCACCTTGAGGTCCATGAATATTTGGAAATGAGCCGGGTCCTTTCCTAGTGGGCGTTTGTTTCTTAATTTGGCCGTTCGGGCCCCTCTTACAGTACAGAAGAGGATTCGCAAACCCATGTTGCATTGCTGCAGGAAGAAACGAAACAATTCGAAATCCTGAAGGCAAAGAACTCAGAGCATGCTTAGCATAGTTTGATGCTTGAAATTTTGCCGGAAAGTTCTTATTTTCTTTTACCAGTTTCGGTACCAAATCTTCTAGATGCAAGTCAAAAGCATGCTGTATTTTCCTATTTGTCTGCATGATTTCTGATTACCCTACAGCCCTTCAGGCGAGGATACCCAAATGGTCCACAAGACCCAGGTGTGTGAATGCATGGCTTGTGACGCTCAAGTAAGCGGGTACAGAAACTCGCATACACTTCAGCGGTAGTACCGGCCAACGAAGAACTTGCCACTAGCCGATATAGGCGCATGTCGTATCCTATATACTTCTGCACTGCTACTTAAGACGGAGTCTCATGTCGTCTTTTCAGCTAAGAAATCTAGTAAGCCGTCATCCAGACGTCTGATTCTCTTGCCTGCATGCCGCCTGCTTCCGAGATACAGGGCTCAACGCGTGGCCAGATATCTGCCGGGCAGTCGCCTGAAGTGTTGATAGTGGCGCTAAACGATTTATGGATCAACAGTGTAGCTACTAAGAGTGATCTGTCATTTTGATACTCTACTTGTATGTGTTGGTTATTGCCACATTCTATATAATATGCGAAGATGGGAAATTTTTTCTCGTTAGCCTTGGCTCGTTACCAAGGGCCACATAATGGGCAATCTGAAGCGTTACACTCGTTGAGATTTGTGGATGGATTGGAATGTGGATGTTGCTGCTAAATTGCTGATGCACTTGGTGACTTTCCCAGAAGTGTTCTAGTTCGGATATCAACGGGCTGACTATTCTCACTTACTATGCTGCTACAGTAATATAATCGTTGAATTAGGCAAGACATGCCAATGGACATTTGCCTCCAAGTAGTGACAGCGCAGGTTACCCAGGAAACTCATGTTTTATCCTTGCGAGTACTCTACCAGTGGTTAACAATGAAGTCTCGGTCTTGCCAGCTGTTGAGAAGTCTTGATCGTGGAATTTCTGGTTGACCAAGAACTCAGCCGGGTGATGAACTTAGGCCAAGCCATTTGCAAGAGTTAACAAGAATACACCTGAACAGGACAGTTTCTGATATCTTAAAGCTTGTGACATATGGAAAGGCGACCAGAGCGATTACCAAAACAAAGCTGCATGAATGAACATCTTTGGTCTTTTTGAGCTTTTTCCCGTTTAAAATGGGTACTCTAAAGGTTTTGCTACGAAATCACACGTGACAAAACAATATGTATAATCGAATCATCAGCACCGGGGAAAGTTTCCCACAAGAAAATTATGGATGAATGAGTGGTTGGTTCGGATGCCCAGATTGGTCACCAACCTCAGATCAAACATCCGTGCGGGAAGCTCGTGCTCAAAGTCAAGCCCCAACCATCCGTACCCGATCGTCAAAATTCTATGCCATAACGAGCGACACGGTGACGGCAATCTGGGGATGGTTGACCAAAATAAGATGCCCCCTGCGCTATACAAATGTTGTACATGTATAGTTCGCTTTACTTAGCATTGTTCGGCGGCTGGATCCGAAGCACGCACCCCCTCGGCAAGTTATAGCAGCCGAAAAATGGGGTTTCTTACACGTTATAAGGCAAGGGCGATGATATAGCTACAGCCGATTAGAGTGCAGTGAGCTCCAGAACCAGTGCATAGTATGGCGTGTCACTGAACATGTTGTCGTGTGGAACGTGAAGAGAAAGAAAACTGTGACGCAAAATTCGGGCCCCCAGTCCGCGAACCTATCAAGCCTTGGAACCGGATTTCACAGATGGATGGTGAGCTGGCCTAGCCCAACCCAGGGGAGCAGAAAAGTGTTATGCCGTACAGTTCTGTATGTGTATGCATGTCTGCATGTGTATGTGTAACCAGGTTGTGCTTCCGCCACGCACATATCTGCATGCAAGGACTTCAGTCAGGGCAGCGGAACACCCACCGGGTGTGCAGTACGCTCGATCGGGAACGAGACATGAGAGATGAACAGGCATTTGGCGCCGCATCGACTTCCTCAGAAAGGTATATCTGGCATAGTATGGCGCGGAATTTTGGCTTGGGAAGATCTTCTGTACCGCGCATCCATTGCCACCGCATTGCTGATCATCCGCGATACAATAAAATAGTCAACACCTAACCAGGCATATCGAGGCGGGGGGGCTAACAAACGTGCGGTGTCTTGGGACTATGGTACCATTCATTATTGCTCAGGGGACTGACAGCTCATTTAAGATGGATTCTCTATCCTCCACTCCAAATGAGGGGATGGGAAGACCCAATTCATGTCTTATCAGGATGGTGTGATCAGCGGGCTTCGAAAAGAGTTATCAGTTGCGGGGTTTATATAGTATATAACAGGACGGAGTATATACATTGTGATGAGCACATACATTCATTCAGTGGGGGGGTGTTATGGAGTAAGCGAAACCCACAAGCTTAATGTTTGAATATAGGTTGTACCCCTCCGTCAGCAATCTATGTTTTAATCAACGAGGCCGACAAAGTGACCATCCAGAGGCTCATGCCAGACTTCAAGTAATGAATAATAAACTGTGTCCAAGACCATCTGACCAACTTGTGCAAACAGAACGTAAACGGAATGCAAAATCAAGTAGTTTCAGGCGAGGATCATGCTTAGCTATGTACAAACACCTATAGAACCAAAATCCGGTAACAAATTCCATGCCCTCGTAAAGTCGTTCCCAAGCTTGACATAATCGATTTCCCCAAACCCAAAATAACAACCGTCTTCCGGCGCCAGTCCTAAGAGTTTCCCTTTCCGTACCGTAAAAATGTTTCTCCCATAGATCCCGCTCGCTTCCACCAGGAAGTAAACTTATAAAAGTTATAACGAATGTCCGTAATTAAGAGCGTATGCTCATCCTCCAATATTACTCCCCACCATTTACGCCTTGCCGTAAGAAAAACACAAAAATAGATCCATTAAATCGCCGGCAATAAAAGGAGAGCTCTCCATGGCGTGTCCTCATCATATACTGAATGTGTAGATCAACTGAGCTGTTGAGTCAGCGCTCATCATTGAGCACGAAAGTAAGCGTGAGGTCATCCACAAAGTGGGCAGTGTCCAGGAACGACAATATATCGTTCATGGGGGCCTTTAGAGCAACGGTGTTCCCGCTTTCCATCCACCGAGGTGCCAAAGAAGTGGGCTCCTGGGTCCACACATGATGTGTAGATGTAGTAGTTTTTAGTGTACTCGCACATTCTGGAAAGAGGATGTGCTGTGAAAGAAACTAAAGACTTTGTTAGTCAGGTATACACAATAGCAAAAAAGGAAGCAGTGTAGAGGAGGAGCCATCCTAGATATATTATTGTAAAAAGATGATCAGACTTACAGTTGTCTTTTGGGGAGGAGTAGCTCAAGGCCGGACGAGAGGGAGAAGGCGAATGGGCTTTGACTTCCTGGACCTGAAGGGAACCATGGGCGTGGATATATATATATATATATATGTATGTATCGATCTATATTTTGAGGTAGGCAGAGAAAGACAATTGAGCAACTTTAGGATGATGGGTCCCTGCAAAAGAATCATAAAAAGTAAAGCTATTGGAAAAAAAAGGCAAGAAACGTATGACTGAAGAGGTGTGCAGCAGCCCTAATAAATAAATGATGTACCCTTGTGTAAGGGAGAACCTTGTGCAAGCGCCAAGTGCTTGTAAGGGACGAGGTCGAGTTGGAAAGAGCAAACGATGTAAACCCAGCAAAACACCCTGGTCACAATTCATAAACAAGACAGAGCTGCGAGCGGAGGGGGATGGATGGATAGCTTCGCTGGGTGTCGCTAGGTGTGAGAGCCATGGCCACGCACATCCCGTACCTTACCCTACAAGGTGTGCTCTTTTTTTTCATGGCGTCCGTCCAATGCATTCATCGTCAGCATCAGCATCAGCATCAGCATCATCATCCCC
>Ga0247812_10001918_pt1 | contig 11722 bp, 9 predicted proteins | sample UWRJL149409B1_FD_178011 | JGI IMG/M metagenome (GOLD analysis project Ga0247812, IMG submission 178011) | Plant litter microbial communities from Arlington Agricultural Research Station in Wisconsin, United States - UWRJ-L149-409B-1 | ecosystem: Environmental > Terrestrial > Plant litter >...
ACCTCTTACTTTTACTACCTTACCTCTGCTACTCTAAACCTCTGGCCTCCTTATTACCTCTCGACTTGCTTGCTTGCTGCTGCTGCTGCTGCTGCTAGTTTACTGGTCGCGTCCTCGTCCTCGTCCTCCTCGTCCTCCTCCTCGTCGTCGTCCTCCTTCTCCTACTCGTTTGCATTGATTGTACTTCCGTGGTCACCATCATCATCATTCACTCACTTCTGCCACGGCTTGAGCTGCTGCTGCGTCTGATTTCTCGGCTTTTCGAAAACAATACCTTCGCATTTCGATTCCGGTTGCGATTCCGCTTCTGCGTTTTATAATTTGACCCTTTTCTCGCCCTCCAACCAACCCTTTCACCCCCCCTCCCCCCTTTCTTCTTGGTGTTGGGTGGTGGTGGTTCATATGATCTCTTGGTTTGGTGGCTTGTTCCTAAATTGAACCTCCTCCCCCACGACCTGCGAAATTTGCGCCTTGCGCCCAATCCTCACCCCTTGAACTCGGCTCATACGTACTCCACATATATATATATATATATATATATATACACATTGCTGCCTTTAAATATACGGCTCCGCACTACACCAGGTCTATTCCTGCATATCGCCCGTCGCCGTGAACTTCCCCGGATGGAAGAGTTAAGAAGGGCTGGACAAACTCGATGAATGGGGATTCTGCCTACACAAATCGCTTAGTGACCGACGACTCTTCTCGATGGAGATAGGAGCGCACACGATCTTATAAAACGGACATGGCTTCGCCGAATCTGCCACTGCCTTCCAGGGAGCAGTGCTACGCTCTTTCCGATGAACAATGTCGCAGAATACAGGCTTATCGCGACCCCGAGGGGACAAGGACGAATCCCGAGTGGGAGGTGGAATACCAGCCTGAGCTCATACGGCATTACATGAACATGCTGAGTTTCAAGCAGATTGAAGATGCAATGAAAACGCGTTTGGAGTGGTCGTATGTATCACGATCCCCCAGAGTTTGACCAAATCCTGATATGCATATAGTTACAAAACCTACCAAAATCGCTATCGGGATTGGCGATTTCCCCTCGACAGATTCGAGCGGGAACATGTGGTGAGAGAATTATTTGGGCTGATAACGAGTCAAGAGGACTATATTCCATCGCCCGGCGCAATGAATGCCATACAACGACTACCAATCCGACCTCTGCAACCTCTGCCACAGCAGCACCCTCCCCCCAATCGCCCACAACCACCCATACCTTCGCAGGCACGTCAGATGCCTCATATAGTTCCTCAGGATTTCTTCATTCCCTCACATATAAAGCAAGAGATCCATGACAGACCGTCCAGTCGACTATCAGTTTCAACAACAGGAACCTTTGCCTCCGGTAGCACACATTCATCTCGAGCACGATATCATGACTCTTACTCCAGCCACCGAGGTTCAATAGCCACGATAGGGACCACAAATTCATCAATGAGTAATTATAGTCACTATTCTCATTCTCCAAGCCAATATGCCCCGAGCCACTTTGCAATGCAGACTTGCCAGTTCAGGCAGCCCATACATGATCCCATGGAAGGAACCTGGAACAAAGTCTTACGAGTGATTCCATGCAAGACAAATCACAGTCGTCTGATGTGGCATGAGTTATTTGACAGCTGCTCCATATGTGGATTTTCTCGGTGGCATAGTTTGATGGTGCATGCTCACAGCATCGGCGTGGATACGTTTGTCGCTGCGATGACGATTCTCCGTGATACGTCAAGGATAGATTTTGCTGGAAACTACCCAATACATTATCTGATGTCTGCGGGAGTGGGCATCGAGTATTTTTCGAGCTTGTTCCAACTGAAGGATAACTTTCCTCGGAATGTATTTGGCCAAAACCCACTACATGTGCTGAATCCCTTCGGTCTTGGGGAGCAACTGACTGGATTCTTGGGCTGGTTCAAGGATCGAGAGGATACCCCTGGATTGCTCATCCAGCGCGATATTAACTACCGAACTCCTCTGCACACTCTTCTTCAACACCCCCTCGAGAAGGATCTGTACCGTAGAGTATTGGACGTGTTCCCTTTCGCCGCACAACAGTTACGTGCTTTAGACACGAAGGGACGGAATACAATTCGTATGATGCACGACGCATCTCTGAAAGTAAAGCCCGAATCACCTCTTGATTTTGAAAAAATTCAAGCTGGAATCTCGGAAATCCAACTTTATCTATCCGCGAAGCCACAGAATAACAACAACCGATACGGTTTCCATGATATTGCAAGAGGTGCCCGTGGTCTGACATATGCTGGTTACTACCAGTGCAGTATTTGCAGCGGCATTAACGCTCACTCTAATTCATATTTAGACCAAATGATCTGCGCATGTGCGAACGATAGAGACATATACGGACCAGATGAGACTGGCATGACACCAGCCCATGCCTTGGTCACTCTTTCACGTTGTAACAACGATGATGCACGAACCCCCGAAACACCTGCCCAAACTGCTCAGCTGTTTAAATTCCTCATTCCCGGTGATGATCCCCGCCAGACAGAGGCTCTACAAGCTCTAGATCCAGAGGGCAACTCTTTAATTTTCAACATCGCCACCCGTGGTTTTGACGAGATTCTCGAATATGTGCTGTCGCTCACACATCAGAGCAGGAGAAAGGCAGCAGTAAATTTTTGTGCAAGGAATGGGGAGAGCATTTTGGATGAAATGCAAAGGCGGATTGAGGACACGAGTAACCAAATCCAGGTTGCGAATGTTACTGGCAACTCTCGGCTGAAAATCTGTATGGTGGACATGGGGAGAAGGCTTGTCAAATGTCGAACTCTCTTGCGGAGAGCAGGGGCTGAACAGAAACCCAGTATAACGACCAGATACAGAATATGTTGATGAAGAAGCTGATCTAATTACACTCATGATCCTCATGAGTACAACCCTACTTTAACGAGCTTGGGAGAAGTGGCCGCATCAATCTGCGGTTCTTTAATAATCCCTACTACGGCCTCCAAATAATAGAGTCCAGGGAACCTCGTCAAATCGACAGACCACTCTGTGAGGCCATTCTGCTACGACCGACCATTTCTCTCGGCGTGGAAACCCACCGGTAGTCCACCACACATAGCCACTCCTAACCTCATACACTACAAAGTCCATACCAAAGCATTTGGATTTCCCCCCAAACCACTTACGAATCATGTCGATACCCATTGGATAGTTTCTTGTTTTTATTCTACATTTTATTGTCATTTACTTGTATACATAATAGAGATATCCCATGTTATTCCACTTCATCACCCAGGTGGCTTGCATCGCGAATGGACCGCGTTTCCCTTATATTAAAAGGATTGGAAAAGCGCGATTTTGGTTTAGATTTTTGGATCTGTATTTTTAAAGTGCGTTATATAAAGAGGTGGTTGAGGAGATGTCATCTCACACCTTTGGAGGAGGAGAGGCACAAGGTTCAAGGGGTGAACGATATACAAATCATATTTGGATATATACCTAATACTCTGAGTTCCCATTCAATTGTTTGATTTTTCACCTACGTGTTCTACTCCATCTCACCTCGCAATCTATAGAGGATATGTAAACAAGTACCCATATTCATGAGCAAATCTCTCAATGCTTTTGAGCCTCACGTCCTCTTTTTGGTAACATTCATATACGACACGCATCACCATGGTAACACCAAAGTTAAGCCATCACTCTAGCAACACCAGTGAATATGTCATCTTAATTCTAAATCACACGTCTACGCAGCTTACCATTTCCAAGTGTGGCTCAGTGCCTAACTAGCCGCGAACTTGCAAAAGATAGCGCCGGAAGTGCTAGAAATCAAAATTGAAAGAGCCATGTGGCGCGCGTGACGTAATTGAAGCCGAATGGATGGCAGTTCCAGTTGATGACGACCTGGTCGCCTGAGAACTAAGGAATCATCTGTTTGATGTTGTGATGAAACCTCAAGCTGTTCTGGAGTGTCTGGAATTGATTGATAGCTACAAGAGGGGCACGTGAGTAAGTAGAGGAGGCCTCTTTGATCGCCTCAAGGTTATCATAGATTACAAGTAGACGGAACTCTAATCTATTACTTCCGTATTCAGGTGTGATCTAAGAACAAGGGGAAAAGAGCCCTTACGGACGGCTATCCTCTTAAAATGGCCGAGACTTGTCGATCTGGCCATTCGAAGGATCGACTACAAAGTGTGGGTGAGCCCAAAGTCAATACTCACTGACGCTAGTCCCACATCGGGAGTCGACGTCATCCCGTGGGTTAGCGCATTTCGAGCCCAACAGCTGTGCCGTCAACAGCTTAAACACAGCTCACATCCTCCGCCTCACCACCTTCACTTCCCCCCTTCATACTAAACAAACAATACCGCTTCAAATCCTCCCACACGCAAAACTCAAATCTACAACTACAGACCGCTCTAAGATACCCCATTTGTAGCACCGAAAGAAAATACCGCAATCATGCATCGCACATACTCCATGAGACAATCGCGGGCGCCTACCGTAAGTTCACAGCCGGCTGTGCCATAGAGTGCACAACTCGAAGGATCGCCATTTGGGCATGATGGAGGTGAAAGAGAACTTGAAGACTAATATAATGCCACAGGCCTCGCAATTGCAAAACCCGCCTCCTCCACCCAGCAGCACCAAGAGCGGTAGATTGTTCGGCAAAGGCGGAATTGGTGAGCTACATTTTTCTACCCCTCCTATGACGTTGCGGGCCATCGTGATTTCTTTGCTTGTGAAGGGAGTGAGAGCCCAGCCTGTATTATCCGCCCAGCCATCGTTGAAGTGCAGTGACAAGCTGGAATACACACTTGCATGATTGCAATATGTATTCTCGGTCTATTGCTGGGGGCTTAAGAGGGATGCTAGGCGGATGATGCCGGGATGCAGGCGATATGGAAGCAATTGCGACGAAATCATGATACATGCGAATGGGGAAAACACTTTGCTAATGCTGTCGATCAGGACATGCTCTCCGTCGAAATGCCGCAGGCCAGTTTGGTCCAGACCTCGCAAAGAAGCTTTCGCAGCTCGTAAAGATGGAGAAGAATGTTATGCGCAGCATGGAACTTGTTGGACGCGAGCGCATGGAAGTTGCTGTAGGTCTTATCTGCCATCATGGTATGCCACAATACTAACGGCTGTTAGCAACAACTGTCAATCTGGGGTGAAGGCTGTGACGAGGACGTTTCGGATGTTACAGATAAGTTGGGCGTCTTGCTGTATGAGATTGGTGAACTCGAGGATCAATACGTTGATCGTTACGACCAATACCGTGTCACCATAAAGTCGATCAGAAACATTGAGGCTTCTGTCCAACCCAGCAGAGACCGTAAGTCTCCAACAACCACTGACATTTCATGCCTAACATTTTTTTTCAGGCAAACAAAAGATCACCGACCAAATCGCACAGCTCAAGTACAAGGAGCCCAACTCCCCCAAGATTGTAGTTCTTGAACAAGAACTTGTCCGTGCCGAAGCCGAGTCCCTCGTCGCCGAAGCCCAGCTCTCCAATATCACTCGTGAGAAGCTGAAGGCGGCCTACACCTACCAATTCGATGCTCTCCGCGAACACTGCGAGAAGCTTGCTATTATCGCTGGTTACGGAAAGCACCTCCTCGAGCTTGTCGATGATACCCCTGTTACCCCAGGTGAAACTCGCGCCGCATATGATGGTTTCGAGGCCTCCAAAGCCATAATCCAAGATTGCGAAGATGCGCTTACCAACTGGGTATCAGCCAACGCAAAGGTTAGCAGCAACCTCAGCACCAGAGCCCGTACTCTCAGCCAGAGAAGACGCAAGAATATCCAGAGAAATAGCGAGGGCCATGATTTGTCAGGCCAAGACCAGGAATTGAACGATCGCGAATCCGGAATCTGGGTCCCAGCCAGTGCACACAAGGGAGAGGAGTACGAGAGTGAAGACGACGATGATCGCGCAGCAAGCATTCAGGACAGCACTGTGAACGGCGAGACAAGGGGCAGACAGGAGGTCATTGCATAATTTTGTTTTGCTCAGGATGCCCAGTGAATCGAGGGAGGAATGTGGTAATTGGTAATAAATGGATTGATGACAGTGAAAAGGGATGACAGGGAGGATTTCTGTACTTATAGTCTAGCTACTGATGATTTTGCGTTGCCCTGTCTATGAATGAAAGAAAAAAAAGCCCTTTTATTGAAACAAATACCACCTTTTCTGTCTTATGTCTTATCTATCTCAGGACCTGTTAAAAAGTGAAACTGTTTTTTTTTAAAGACTCTATATACCAACACCACTCACGTACCCCATAAGTGATCAAAATCATTCAATATAGATTAAGCAGGCAAACTACATCCCATTTCATGAACTATTCTTCGCATCGAAACTATACAGATGCAGATGTGCTGCGTTTCCGCTTTCCCCCCTTCGCCTTTTCGCCTGAAGTCATGTGTCCCTTAAATCATCATCGCGGCCGTTTGTTCAATCAGCCTCCACGTCCGCGCTTGCTTCCGCATCATCATGTTGCAGCGGCTCGGGCTCGGGCTCCGTCGCCTTCTTGTTCTTGCCTCCTTTGGCGACCTTGCTCTTGCTCTTGCTCTTCTTCGCCGCCTTGGCCTTTTCGCGCTCCGTCCACGCGACGTCGTTCTTCCGCGCCCACTCCTTTGCGCTCTCGGCAAACGTCTCGCTGTTGCCGTCCACCATCGCGCCCTTCTTCGCTTTCAGCTTGCTGACCGCCGCGCTCATTCGCTTGCTGCCAACGGGCCGCCCGTCCTTGCCTGTGTTTACTCCCGCGCCAATTGAGCCATCGAAAAAGCGTGTGATGTTTGTTTGCGTGCCTTCTGCTTCTCGCCGGTTCATGTCCCGGATGACGGGGACGAGAACCTCGTCTGTACGTTCCTGCGTCCAGCCGATGGTGGCCATTAGGAAATCGCGTAGTTTGTCAAGATCGGGAACACCCCATTGGAAGGGCTCGGGGGTGCGGTCGACCTCGGGTTTAAGGTATGCTTCTGTGACGGCGTGGTTTGGGAACACCGGTGGAAGGAACAGCTTTGCGGCTTGTGAACGACGGAACTTCTTGCGGAAGGTCGAAATCTCTGATGTTAGTGGTGCGGAGGAGAGTTGGGCGCTTGACCACCATTCTTTGAATTCTCGGAGCCCGTCCTGCGAGGGGAACTCTGAGAGTATTTCAAGTGCAGTGACAGGACCAACCCCCATGAGACCCTCTGTGTAATCGGATCCCAGGAGATGAGCTATTGAAATGAGCTGGTCTCGGGAGAGAGAGAGCTCTTTCTCGAGATCAGATGCTAAATAGCACTCAACGAATTTATTGCTGTTGAACATGTTCTTATAGACCCTCGTCCCACCAAATAAGAAGATATCAGAATCGTCGGTTACTATACCATCGACAAGATTGAGACGGACCAATTCGGCGCATTGGGCTTCAGCTTCCATGGGTGCTGTGATGTATGGCAATCCAAAAAGACGCAGAAGAGCTTGGCATTCTGTAATCATAATGTGTGAGACTTCATCGGCATCTCGTCGATCTTTCTTCTGCTGCGATCGCAAAGCCTTGAGCTCTTTTTCGTATGCCTCTTGGTTCTCGCGTTCGGATTTGTTATTCAACGTGCTAGCAAACCGTGCGTGCTCTTCAGCTTCAATTGCCAGCTGCGCGAGCAGTTCCTCGTCTTCTGGATCACTGAATTCATCAAATTCAGCATTAATTTCCGCTAGTTCCTGTTCTGTAAGTTCCATTTGGGCGGCATTATCCTCGGTTTGTAACGGTAACTCCGGATTTTCTAGACTGGGTAGAATAAACGGGGGTGATGTTTTTTCCGGATCTATGATACTGCGGTCTGGCATTGGGACGTCTTCGAAATCAGGGGAGGCTGACTTGAGATTTGCAGCTGAGCCGGATCTTGCTTCAGTTTGCTCAGCATTATTCGCAGTTCTCGCAGTATCACTACCATAATCACTCTCGGACCATGCAACCTCCTCATTTTCTACTTCAAGTACTATTTTCACAACATCTTCCTCTGGTGACTTTGCTTCTCGAGATGGCAGCATGCTACTACTAGTATCCCTGACAGTGGAAGGTCGAAGAGGTGGTGGAGACGCACCGTAAAGGTCATCTAGCTCTGTCACATTTGCTGTGTCCAAAGAAAATGTTGGGAGTTCAACTCCAATACCTGCCCCGATTTCTGTCACATTTTCTATTCGGGCCTTCTTTGCTGGTGGTTCATCCAAAATTTCGATATCGCTATCATCGTCGGACTCGATTGTGATCGGCCCGTGCTCCTTTCTGAAAACACTTTCCTCTTCTAAAGCTCTTTCTCTGTCCTTGGCATTGATATCTCGGTCTATCTTCTGCTGTTCTTCAATATCGGATCTGATATCGCCTGTTTTTATTAACCAAGGAGGTAACGGCCGTGGGGGCTCTTCCGCAGAAGCTTCAAAGCCGCCAGCAAGACTGTCCTCTTCCCCATCTTCTGCTAGAGCTAGATTCTGTTTTTTTCCAAAAAGTGACTTTCCAAGGTCAAGTTTCTCAAAAGGTAGTGGCCCATCGAATGGATTTCTGCTGTTTTGGACAATAGGGAAAGTCTTCTTCTTGACTGAAGTCTTCTGTTTCCTTGCTTTAGCCAAAGCAGATTGAAGATCCATTTCGCTTTCACTGCCACTGCCACTGCTTATGCTCGTGGCTTTTCGTTTCGGCACGGCCGCATTTGCTCTGCTGTTGACTATGTGTGCAATTGCACTTCCGTGTGCATTGATAAGAGGTTTCGGCTCTGCGACTGCTCGCTGTTCATACGAAGGCATTGGAACATCTTCGAAATCGTTGTCTTCGGATTCGGACTCTACATGATAGTTTTTCTGGAGGGAAAGGGAGATCGCTCGCTTCAAATGCTCTTCTTCGTCCATTTCCTCTTCAGGTTCATCACCCTTCTGAAGAGACATGGCAATTGCTCGATTTAGGTCATCTTCTTCGTCATCGACTCCACGATTCGGAAGAACTTCCAGAAAGCCATCATCCACAAACAATCCATCTGGTTCTTCAGATGGAATTTCAGCAGGTCCGGAGCTTTCCCTGTTGGTGGAAAATGCAGGTTTAAGTGACGTATATGCCCGTTGTTTCTGATCCGAGATTTCTCGTTCCCGATAATCTGCGTATGTCATATTCTGGTTACTTACTCCTTGACTTCTGGGTAAACGGTTTAGTCCTTCCACTGGCACATCCTCAAATTCATCGTCTGATTCGTCCAACTCTTGTTCTATAACCTTCTGATGATATGCGTCTACGTCAATAGGTTTGTTCCTATCACCAACCCCTTTTTCAGTGTTCACAACTCCTAGGGCATATCCACCTTCTACCCCATCGTTCTTAACTAGCACATACTCCCGTCCTTGTTCACCTGCAATTCGACCACTGCCAACCCCTACTAAATCATCACCTGTCATCCCATTGAGATTCATCAACCGTTGTGTCAACTCATTGCGCTCCCGGACCCTTTCAATTTGAAATTTACTGAATGCCATCCGATCTGGAAACATCTCCTCAAGTTGCTCTTTACTGAGACCCATTCGTAATCTACTCCTCAATCTAGCCGCATTCAGGATATTATACCGATCCCCAGCTGGCAGACTCATGAAGAAGTCTCCGTTAAAATCAATCTTGCTAAAATCATAAAGATTCACGTCCTCTCCATTATGAAATTGTCTAGCATATTCTTCCAATTGCTCGGCACTCATTATTCTTGGATCATTCGGCTGGCCCATTTCCGCCAAGTTTGGGATTTCAGGTAGATGGTATGCATCCTTCTTGTGAAATTTACGCTTGCTGGCTCTCTCTGCAGCGCTCATTCCCATCTCTCCTACGTAGACCATGTCTTCTGCAGCAGGCAAGGGCTCTTCCTCATCGAAATTGTTCGTCAGTCCGGCCGCTTCACGCTGTTTTTCTCGTTTTCGCTTCTCTTCCTCCTCCTCTCCTCTCTTTTTCATCTGTACAGCCAATAGCCGACCTGCCGTACGCACTGCATCATCTCTCCGCCCTTCCCGTCTCTGCTTTCTTCCCAGCACCGTCTGTCGTTTCAAGGCTGGCGCTCCGCCATCGAAGACAAAGACCGGCTTGATCCCGAAGAATAGCAACTTGCATATGCGCCGGAAGAAACCAACAACATGCGAGTTCCGAAGAGCATTGCCTTCTTTGTCTCGGACTGCTTTAAGGAACTGGTAGATCCATATGGAGGCGTCAACCGCAAGCCGCTTGCGGTTGAGAGTTGGAAGAGGAGTCGGCCGAGCAGATGGCGCGAGGATGGGCCAAAGGCCATTAACACCCATGGCTCGCTCGCTCTCTCTCTATATAGTTGGATATAACAGTGGAATACGAAGAACGGATAGAGTAGAGACAATCAAGTCTAAGCTCAAAAGTGCTCTGAATAGCAAGAATGGAGACGATTCCACATCATCATTCTTTCCTCTTCAACAAATCTAATTATCATAGATTGACGAGCTTCAGGCGTATGAAATATATATACATATATATAAGATTGTGAACTCGAATGGCGGGATGACGCAGATCTAGACACGTCACGTAATCACGTGATTATGATAATCACTTCATCAAATTATTACCTAACTTCAACGCTTGACAGTCTCAATCAAATTAACCCAGAGAGCTATCACGATGCAAAAGGCACAAGCTGAGGACTACCTCAGTTCTCTCCTGAACAAGTCTCTACGCATCACAATAGCCGATACGCGCATGTTTGTCGGAATATTCAAATGCACCGATCCCGTTTGTGCTCTCCACCCCCCACTTGTTCATAACATACTAAATCATTCCGACAGGACCGTAATATCGTTCTCTCTCAGGCGTTTGAATATCGCCTTCCGCCACCTCCAAAGCCATCTGCAGGACATACATCCGTCAAATTGGATATGACAAGTCGATACCTAGGCTTGGTGGTTGTGCCAGGCGAATATATTACGAAGATTGAGGTCGAGGAATTCGCAAGCCAGATGAAGGGCAAGACTATAGCCAGTGGTGGAAGAAGCGAAAGAAGCGTTATAGAAAGTATTTCGTGATATCCGAGAGCTCAACTGAAAGATGATGCTCCTCTTAGTTGATCTTCTAAGAGATAAAAACGCTTTGCCTGTGGAAGTAGAGGTACGGAATTGATAGTTTGAGGACACACGAAAGCGACTACAGTCAATGGTAGTTGAGAGCAGCTGCAGATCCGCTTAAAAAGTATGGATGTAGCATGGCACCGAGTCTTGTAGGGTCAATCAGATTTGCTATCGCACTTCAACATGTTTGGAAGGCTAATACAGACTTGCGCCCAGTTTTATAGGATTAATGAGGCTGTCCGGCACTTCGATATGTGAGATGCGGAGTTCAGGTTGAAGATACCCCAAGATATCATATTTGTGTATCATAAATTGAGAGGGTTGGTGTTCCCTGGAAACCACACCAGAGTAGTTGATATATAAATATCAGGAGCTTCGCCTTTTCCTAATAAATTATAACACACTCTGCTCTATTCAAAACACTTGGTTTCTAGACCTCAGGACTGTGCAAACCATAATTCCCCCAAAAACGCAAGCCACAATAGTTTGACCTGAGGCCTTGAGCACGTCCATATCAAGAGTGCATGCGGTAAATAAAGTACAAATGGAACTGTCTGACTTGAGTATTAAACACTGCTATTTTGACCAAGAATTCCTACGTCGCTACGTCTAAAGTACGAACATAAT
>Ga0247812_10001920_pt1 | contig 11716 bp, 10 predicted proteins | sample UWRJL149409B1_FD_178011 | JGI IMG/M metagenome (GOLD analysis project Ga0247812, IMG submission 178011) | Plant litter microbial communities from Arlington Agricultural Research Station in Wisconsin, United States - UWRJ-L149-409B-1 | ecosystem: Environmental > Terrestrial > Plant litter >...
TGGAAAATATATTGCTGCGCCATGAGGTGCGGTGCGCCCTGTCGTCAAAAGCCGGATGGGGAGGTAGGCGCGGGATGTAGCGATCCCGGCGCCGGGTGGCAAATGACGTAGCGTGCGCAGAGGGCGGATTGAAGGCGGTCTCCTCCCCGTTCGCGCCGCAAGCGGGGAGGAGGAACGTCGATCAGGCGTTTGCGCCGCCGTCGACCAGAATGCCCGAACCGGTGACGTAGGCCGCGCCCGGGCCGGCCAGGAAGGCGGCGGCTTCGGCGACTTCCCACGACTGGCCATAGCGCGGGATCGACAGACCCGGCAGGACGGCCGGAGCCAGAGGGCCGTCGGCGGGGTTCATGTCCGTGTCGGTCGGCCCGGGGCGGACCAGATTCACGGTGATGTTGCGCGGGCCGAGCTCGCGGGCCAGACCTTTGGTGAAGGACTCCAGCGCCGACTTGGTCGCCGCATAGACCGTCAGGCCGCCGAACGGGACCTGCAGGCCGACGTTGCTGCCGATGGTGAGGATCCGTCCGCCGTCGGGAATATGGGCCAGAGCCGCCTGGGTGGTCAGCAGGACGCCACGGATGTTGACGTTGAGCTGGACGTCGATTTCCTCCAGGGGCTGATCGGCGAAGGCGCCCATGCGGGCCACGCCGGCGTTGTTGACCAGAATGTCGAGGCCGCCGAGGTCGGCGACGGTCCGGGCTACGGCGGCCTGCACGGCTTCGGGGCTGGCGGCGTCGGCCTGGATGGCGACGGCCTTGCGGCCCAGGGCGCGGATTTCGGCGGCCAGCGCCTCCGCCTTGTCGGCGGATTTCTCATAGGTGATGGCGACGTCGGCGCCGTCCTGGGCCAGCTTCAGCGCGATGGCCGCGCCGATGCCGCGCGCTGCGCCGGTGACGAGGGCGCGCTTGCCCGAGAGGGGGAGGGATGGGGTGCTCATGACGATGATCCTGTTGCGTTCGGTCATTCTGTATCGGTTGGCACAGAACTAGCTGGGAGGCTTGTCCCGGAAGCGCAAGGGATTATGTATCGATCAGCAAAATAAGATGCCAAGGACCTGAAGATCATGTCGCCGTCAGACACGACGGCCCCCGCTCCAGCCCGGGGGCGTCCCCGCAATTTCGATCGCGATAAGGCGCTGGAACAGGCGATGCGCGTGTTCTGGGACAAGGGGTTCGCCGGCGCCTCGATGAGCGACCTGACATCGGCCATGGGCATCGCCTCGCCCAGCCTCTACGCCGCCTTCGGATCCAAGGAGGCCCTCTATCGAGAGGCTATCGAACTCTATGTGCGCAGCCAGGGCGGTCTGCTGTGGGAGGCGATGGACGCCCCGACGGCGCGCGAAGGGATCGAGCGGCTGCTGCGCGGGATCGCCCGACAGTTCACCTCCGGCGACAACCCCTGCGGCTGTATGGTGATCCAGAGCGCAGCCCAGCCCGCCGAGATGTCGCCGGAGCTCTCGGCGACCTTGTGCGAGGTCCGCGCCTTGAGCGGCGACGCCATCCGCTCACGCCTGGCCCGGGCGGTGGAAGAGGGCGAGATCGATTCCGGCGTCGACCTACGCGCCATCGCCGATTTCTATCTGACCATCCACAAGGGGCTGAGCCTGAGCGCCAGGGGCGGGGCGACGCGTGAGGAACTGGACTCGGTCGTGACCTCGGCCCTGCTGGCCTGGGATCCACTGACGAACGCTCAGGCGTAGTTGAAGCTGATCGAGATGCGTTCGGATTTCGCGGCGTTCGTGGGCACCTCGTGCCTCAGCCAGCTTTCCCACATCAGGACCGTGCCGGCGCTGGGGGCGAGGTAGACGAAGGGCTTTTCGGCGTCCGATGCGTCGGAGACGACTCCGGGCCGGGCCATCATCATCGGCAGGCGCGGGTCTTCCAGCTTGAGCGCCGAGGCGCCGTCGGGGACCTCGACGTAGACGGTGCCGGACAGGAAGGCGTGGGGGTGGATGTGGCCGGTGTGGCCACCGCCGGGCTTGAGGATATTGACCCAGAGATTGTCGAGCCGGGGCTTGCGCGCGAGGTCGAAGTTCAGGGCGCGGGCGTAGGCCAGGGCGTGGCGGTCGAGATGGCGCTTCAGCTCGGCGAACTCGGGCAGGCGCTGGGGCAGGTCGTTCAGCGAGCCATAGGAGGTGTAGCCGCGATAGGCGTTGGCCTTGCACCAGGCGCGGCCGGCGTGATCCTCGGCCGCCAGCATGCGGCAGGCCTCGGCCAGTTCGGCGTTGAAGATGTCGAAGTTCGGCGTGGAGGCGAGGGTGGCCTCGTAGACCTGGGTGACGAAGAGGGGGCGCAGGGACATGGACATGCTCATAGCTCTCCCTCCCCGTGAATGGGAGAGAGAAGCCCTGCTGCTTGTCCACCCATAAGCAGGCCATGTGTTGACCTCGGCGGGCCCCCGTGGTCCCTGCCGCGTCCCATGATGAGCCCCCCACTGCCGAGTTCGGCGACACGCACCGCGACCAAAGACCTGCTGGCCCTGGCCTGGCCGGTGGTGCTGGCGCGGCTGGGCATCATGACCATGGGGCTGACCGACGTGATCGTGGTCGGCAACTATTCCAGCGAGGAGCTGGCCTTCAGCTCTCTGGCGCTGGCGCCGACGGCGATCGTGGTGACCACGGCGGTCGGGCTGATGATGGGGGTGCAGGTCATGACCGCGCGCCTGCTGGGCGAGGGCCGGCGCCATGAGGTCGGCGGGGTCCTGAGGCGCGGCGTGGTCTATTCGCTGCAACTCGGCATCGTCTCGATGCTGGCGCTGCTGCTGCTGGGCCCGTGGGGTCTGCAGCATGCGGGTCTGGCCGACGGGCTGGGGGAGGGCGCGTCGCCGGCGCTGCGCATCTTCGCCCTGTCCATGCCCGGCTATCTGGTCAGTGTGGCGGCGCAGTTCTTCCTCGAGGCCCTGCACAAGCCCAAGCCGGGGATGTGGGCCATGTGGGTCGCCAACGGCATCAACCTGGCCCTGAACCTGTTGCTGGTGCCCGACATCCTTGGGCTGGGCGTGCATGGCGCGGAGGCGTCCGCATGGGCGACCTTCTTCGCGCGGACGTCACTGGCGGTGTTCCTGATCGTCTACATCGCCCGCTTGCCTGAGGCGCGGGCGCTGGGGGTGTTCAACAAGCCGGCGCGCGACCGGGCGGCCGAGCGCGACCAGCGCAAGGTCGGTTACGGGGCGGGGTCGTCCTACTTCATCGAAGTCGGCGCCTTCGCGGCCATGACCTTCATCGCCGGCCAGTTGGGGGCGGTCGAAACCTCGGCCTGGGCCATCGTGCTGAACGTCTCGGCCATCGTCTTCATGGTCCCCATGGGGCTGGCGTCGGCGACGGCGGTGCTGGTCGGGCGGGCCCATGGCGCGCGCGACGGGCGGGGCGTGCTGAGAGCGGGTCTGGTGGGAATGGGCGTGGTCACCGTGCTGACCGTGGTCGTGGCCCTGGGCCTGTGGGCCTTCGCGCCAATGGTGGCCAGCGCCTATAATCGCGATCCGGTCCTGCTGGCGGTGGTGACCCCGGCGCTGGTGCTGGCGACCCTGTTCTTCGTGGCGGATGGCATCCAGGTGGTTTCCGCCTCGGCCAACCGGGCGGCGGGCGACGTCTGGTGGCCGACGATCATGCATTTCGGCGCCTATACGCTGGTGATGATGCCGCTGGGCTGGGTGCTGGCGCATCGGCTAGGGGTCGATGGACTGGTGTGGGCGGTGATCGTGGCCAGTCTGGTCAGCTCGGTACTGCTGACGGGCCGGTTCGTCAGGGTGGCGCGCAGACTGCCTGTCTGAGGCCTTTTTCCGAAGGCGGAATGACTTGCTGCACCGCAACCTTGGCGGCATGGTCCCGCGCGTGCCCAAGACCGCCTCGAACACCCTGCGCAACGCCCGACGCATCGTCGTCAAGATCGGCTCTTCCCTCGTCGTCGACGCCGCGACGCGGGCGCCGGCGGCCGCATGGATGGCCGCGCTGGGTGAGGATCTGGCGCGTCTGAGAAGCGGCGGGCGCCAGGTGATCGTCGTGTCCTCGGGCGCCGTAGCGCTGGGGCGGGGGCGGTTGGGTCTGGCCCGCAACGCGCGTCTGGACGAGAAGCAGGCCGCCGCAGCCGTCGGCCAGTCCCTGTTGATGCAGGCTTGGGAGACAGCGTTTCGGCCGCACGCCCTGGTCCCGGCGCAGGTTCTGCTGACACGCGACGACACGGAACGGCGGCGACGCTGGCTGAACGCCCGGGCCACGGTGGAGGCCCTTTTGAAGCTGGACGCCGTGCCGGTCGTCAACGAGAACGACACGGTCGCGACCGAGGAGATCCGGTATGGCGACAACGACCGGCTGGCGGCGCGGACGGCGCAGCTGGCGCGGGCGGATCTGCTGATCCTGCTGTCGGATGTGGACGGGCTGTACACGGCTGACCCGCGCCGCCATCCCGAGGCCGAACACATGGGCCTGATCGAGATTTTGACGCCGGAGATCGTAGCCATGGCCGGGGGCGCCAACGCCGAGGCCGATGTCGGGACGGGCGGGATGGCGACCAAGCTGGAGGCGGCGCGCATCGCCCGCTCGGCCGGCTGCGCCACCCTGATCGTCTCGGGTCTGGTCAATCATCCGCTTCAGGCCGTCGAGAACGGCGCACGGGCCACCCTGATCACCGCGCCGGCGACGCCTCTGCAGGCCTACAAGTCGTGGATAGCCGGCAGTCTGGAGCCGGCGGGGGCGCTGGCCATCGATCAGGGGGCGGCGACGGCCCTGATGGGCGGGCGCAGTCTGCTGGTCTCGGGCGTGCAGCGTGTCGAGGGCCGGTTCGACCGGGGCGACTGCGTGCGCGTCGTGGGCCTGTCGGGCGGATCGCTTGGCGTCGGCCTCGCCGCCTACGCCGCTGACGAGATGGAGCGCATCCGCGGCAAACATTCGGGCGAAATCGAGGGTCTGGTCGGCTACAAGGGCCCCGGCGTCGCCATTCACCGAGACGATCTGGTTCTGAACCCATGACCGCCCAGCCTGTTGAAGCCGTACCCGACGTCGCCGGCGTGATGCGCGACATGGGCCGCCGCGCCCGGGCCTGCGCCGACGCCCTGCGTCTGGCCGGGCCGGAGACGCGGACCGCCGCCCTGACCGCGATCGCCAAAGCCGTGCGTGGTCACGCCGAAGCGATCCTGTCGGCCAATCGGATCGATATCGAGCGGGCGCGCGGCGCGGGGGTCAGCGAGGCCCTGATCGACAGGCTGGCCCTGACGCCGGCGCGGGTCGAGGCCATCGCCAAAGCCGTGGAAGAGATCGCCGCCCTGCCCGATCCCCTGGGCGTCGAGACCGAACGCTGGACCCGGCCGAACGGTCTGGACATCGCCCGGGTCCGGACGCCCCTGGGCGTTCTGGCCATCATCTATGAGAGCCGGCCCAATGTGACGGCCGACGCCGCCGCCCTGTGCATCCGCAGCGGCAATGTCGCCATCCTGCGCTGCGGGTCGGATTGCCTCGACAGTTCGCTGGCGGTCCATGCGGCGGTAGTCGAGGGGCTGACGTCCGTAGGCCTGCCCGCCGATGTGGTCCAACTGGTGGCGACGCCGGACCGGGCCGCGGTCGGGGCGCTGCTGACCGGGCTGGACGGCAATGTCGATCTGCTGATCCCGCGCGGTGGCAAGAGTCTGGTCGCGCGGGTTCAGGCCGAGGCGCGGGTGCCGGTGCTGAGCCATCTGGAAGGGCTGAACCATACCTATCTGCACGCCGCCGCCGATGCCGACATGGCGCGAGACGTGGTCGTCAACGCCAAGATGCGCCGCGTCTCTGTATGCGGCGCGACCGAGACCCTGCTGGTGGACGCGGAGGTCGCGGGACGACTGCTGCCGCCGGTGGCTGAGGCCCTGATCGCGGCGGGATGTTCCCTGCGCGGCGACGCCCGGGCGCAAGCGCTGGTTCCCGCCATGACCGAGGCGGGCGAGGCCGACTGGACGACCGAATATCTGGCCCCGATCCTGTCGGTGAAGGTGGTCGACGGGCTGGAGGCGGCGGTCGAGCATATCCGCACCTATGGCTCGGGCCATACCGAGGCCATCGTCACCGAGGATACGATGGTCGCGGCGGAATTCCTGAACGCGGTGGATAGCGCCATCGTGGTCTGGAACGCCTCGACCCAGTTCGCGGACGGCGGCGAGTTCGGCTTTGGCGGCGAGATCGGCATCTCGACCTCGCGCTTGCATGCGCGGGGTCCGGTCGGCGCCGAGCAACTGACCAGCTACAAATATGTTGTGCGCGGGACGGGGCAGGTCCGGCCCTAGGCCTGTCTCCGGGGCTGGGCGCCGATCGTCAGGTCCAGTTCGCGCGATACGCTCAGCCTGCCGCCGCCGAGGTCCAGAACAACACGGCGGCCGTCGAACGCGTCCATGCCGACAAGGGCGCGAGGGAAGCCGGGCAGGGCGACATTGGCGTAGATTGGCGTTTGAACGCGCTCGAACAGCTGGTCGCCGAAGGTGACGGTGCGGGCCTCGACCACGATCGAGGCGATGGCGCCGCCCAGGACGATGCTGCCGCTGCGGGTCTGGGGGCGGCCGTCCAGAAGGCCGGCGCTCTCGGCGGCCTCGCGGCTGAGGGCCAGAAGGGCGGAGGCGCCGGTGTCGACGACGGCTTCGATGGTCGCGCCCTCGACCGTGACCTGTGTCCCCAGCGCGCGACCCTCGCGCCGCACCGCGACGGGCGAGACCTCGGGCGGCACGGCGGCGTCCCGGGGCAACAAACGGATGCGCCGCCGCGCGACGTCGATATCCAGCAGGGCCTCGCCAAGGACGTCCTGACCCAGGATCAGGGGCGTGCCGAGACCGTCCTCGGTGGCGAGGGGGCCGAGGCCGAGGATGGCGGCGCGCAGGCCGGGGATCCGGGTCTGGCCGACGGTGACGTCGAGGGTGACGCCCTTGCCCAGCTGGGGTTGGCCGCCGACGCCATAGGCGACGATGGGCATGTCGATGGTCGGCGGCGCGCCGAGGTCGGTGAACAGGCTGCGGTCGATGACCGAGAACTGGGCGCCGCTGTCGATCAGGGCGCGCACGGGGCGGCCGGCGACGGTCGCCATGACGGTCGGCACATTGGCGCGGCGCTCGGCGTAGGGCAGCCAGTCGTCGGCGGGGCCGAAGACGATCTGCGGCTTTCGCCAGACCACCCGGTCGCGCAGCCACCAGGCTCCGCCGACGCCTGCGCTGAGCAGACCCAGCCGGATCAGAATATCCCGTCTTTTCATCGCCCCGGACATGAGGCCTGCAACGCCGTCGCGCCAGACCTGTTCATCGCGGGGTGGATTCGTGGCGCACATGTCGCAGGCGCGGCCGCTCACGCAAAAAACTTGCGCAAATCCGGGTGACGGGGCGGCTCCGGCTGGTTACGAACCTGCCCATGACCGAGGCCGCTTCACGATACGTCAGCACCCGGGGCCAGGCCCCCGAAACCAACTTCGCCGAGGCGCTGTTGCGCGGCATGGCGCCTGACGGGGGGCTGTACATGCCCGCCGCCTGGCCCGTGCTTCCGGCAGGGGCAACGGCGGCCGGCCAGACCTATTCGGCGATCGCGAAGGCGGCCATGTCGCCATTCATCGGCGACGCCCTGCCGGAGGGCGCGCTAGACCGGGCTTTGGCGCGTCTGGTCGCCGGGTTCGAACATGCTGACGTGGCGCCTCTGGTCCAACTCGACGACGATCTGTGGGTGCTGGAGCTGTTCCATGGGCCGACGGCGGCGTTCAAGGACCTGGCCATGCAACTGGCCGCCACCCTGTCCAGCGAAGCTCTGAAGGCCAGCGGCGAGCGGCTGACGCTGGTGACGGCGACCAGCGGGGACACGGGCGCGGCGGCGGTCAACGCCTTTGCGGGGGCGGCCAATGTCGACCTGATCGTGCTGCATCCGCTGGACCGGGTGTCCGCCGTGCAGCGGCGGCAGATGACGACGGTCGAGGCGGACAACGTCCTGAACCTGGCCGTGCGCGGCGACTTCGACGACTGCCAACGTCTGGTGAAGGGGCTGCTGGCCGACGAGTCCCTGAGGGATCGCGGGCGGTTCAGCTCGGTCAACTCGATCAACTGGGCGCGGCTGGCGGGGCAGATCCCCTACTATGTCTCCAGCGTGATGCAACTGGGCGGCAAGGCGCCGCGGTTCGTGGTGCCGACGGGCAATTTCGGCGACGCCTTCGCCGGCATCGCGGCGCGCAAGATGGGTCTGCCGGTCGCCGGCTTCGTAGCGGCGGTGAACCAGAACGACGCCCTGGCCCGGGCGATCAACGAAGGCGTCTACGCGCGCCGACCGGCCGTCGAGACCGCCAGCGTCAGCATGGATGTCCAGGCGCCGTCGAACTTCGAGCGGCTGGTGTTCGAGGCCTCGGGCCGGGACGCCGACCGGACCCGCGACGTGTTCGAGACCTTCGCCCGCGAAGGATCGGTCACCCTGCCGGGTTCGCTGTTGGAAGCCATCCGGTCCGAGGTGTCAGCCGTCTCGATCGACGAGGCCACGACGCGTGAAGAGATCGCCCACGCCTGGAAGACATGGGGCCGGGTCGTCTGTCCGCACACGGCGGTGGCCCTGAACGCCGCTCGCCGGCTGCCGCGCGACGGGACGCCGATCGTGGCCCTGTCCACGGCCCATGCGGCCAAGTTCGGCAAGGACGTGGCGCCGGTGGTCGGCTTCGATCCCGACCCACCGCGGGTCATCCGCGAACTGGGCGATCGGCCCGAGCGGCTGACGGTCATCGAGGCGACGCCCGAGGCCGCGCTGGCCGCAGTCCGCGGCTTCAACGCCTGAAGCAGAAATGCCGCGTTTCCAGCGGCGCGATTGTCGCGTAACCATGATTCCGGACGGACGTGGGTGCGGCGACGACAGTGACAACCAGCATGGCCAGACCCGACCGCGCGCTCAGCGTTGCATGGTCGATATCTTCAGAGACCCAGGCCGACGCCTACGAGACCTACCGGTCCACGATCGCCGATCTGTATGAGGTCTCCGGCGTCGCCGACGACGGCCGCAGCGGGTTTCGGAGCCAGACGACGGCCTGGCGTTTCGGGGCCACGTCCTTCGTCCGGGGTCAGTCGGTCGCCCAGACCCTGACGCGGGGTCCGGCTGAGGTGCGGCGGTCCGGCCTCGACCACATCAGCCTGATCGTGAACCTGTCGCCGACGCGGGGCGACTGCGATGGCCGGTCGGTGGTCGGCGAGCCGGGGTCGGTGCAGTTCCGCGACCTGACCCGACCGTCCGCCTCCAGCGTCGAGACGGTCGACACCGTCAATCTGGTGATGCCGCGAAGTTCGGTGCCCTCATGGCTGCTGGGGCGACGAATCCATGGCCTCGTCCTGCCGGCGGCCAGTCCGGGTGGACGGCTGGTGACTTCGCACCTGAAGACCCTGGCCGATGTGGCCGGCGAGTTGAGCGAAGAGGAAGGGGTGGCGGCCGTCGAGGCCACCTTCGTCATCGCCGAGCGGTTTCTGGGGCGGGCGGGGCCGGTCGCGCCGGCGCAGGCGGCCGCCATCCAGCGCACGGTCCGCCAGCGTGCGATGCAACTGTTCGACGCCCGGGTCATGGATCCGACGCTGGATGTCGCCGGGGTGGCCAGCCGGATCGGGGTGTCGCGCAGCGCCCTGTACCGGGCGTTCGGCGACATGGGCGGGGTCCAGACCTATGTGCTGAACCGCCGGCTTGACCGGGCCTATGCCGCGCTGAGGATCAGCGGCGGTCGGGCGGCTTCCGTTGAGGAGGTTGCCCAGCGGTTCGGGTTTGCGTCGGGCGCGCGGTTCGACGCCGCCTTCCGCCGCCGGTTCGGCTTCTCGCCCGCCAGCATCACGCCGTTGGGCTTCGCCGGTCGCAGCGCGCCTCTGGCCGCCAATGACGAGGGCTATCTGGATGGGGCTGCCCACGACGTGGTGATGGACTGGCTGCGTCGCGGCGACGTCGCCTGACGAGGCTTCAGGCGGGCTCGGCTACTCGCCAATAGTCGACGCGACGATAGAAGGCCGCCGGATCCTTGGGCGTCACCAGCTTGGTCGGGTCGTGGAAAATCCGGTCGTGCAGCCGCGTCAGGGTGAAGCGCAGGGCCGCGGCTTCGCCCAGGCGGGGCAGGGCCTCGGCCTCGGCCGGCGACAGGGGGCGCACCGATTCATAGCCGCGACGGAAGGCCGAAACCGCGCCGGGGACGGGCCGACCCTCGCCGTCGAAGCCCCAGGCGCTGAGAGCGATGGCGAGGTCATAGGCCAGGGCGTCGGTGCAGCCGAAATAGAAGTCGATGACGCCTGAGACGGCCCCGTCCTCGAAGAGGACGTTGTCGGGGAAGTAGTCGGCATGGATCGCCCCGCGCGGCAGGTCGCCGGAGAACGGATCGCCGAGCCGGAGCAGGGCCGCCTCGACGCCGTCCAGGATCGCGCGGTCCTCGCCCGTCGCGGCCGTCTGGCAGCGGTCGGCCAGAGCCCGCCAGACCGTGGGGCCGACGGGGTTGGCGCGGCGGCCTTCGAAATCGCGTGCGGTCAGGTGCAACTGGGCCAGTTTGGCGCCCGCCGCCGCCTGATCCGCTGTCGAGGGTGAGCGCAGCCAGGCGCCGGACAGCCATTCGACGACCGCCGCCGACCGGCCGTTCAGCTCGCCGATCCACTGGCCCGCGGCGTTGGGCATGGGCCGCGCCGCCGGATAGCCGCCAGCCGCCAGATGGTCGGTGAAGCCGAGGCAGAAGGGCAGTGAGGCCGCATCCGTCCGACCCTCGAACAGGGTCAGGACGAACCGGCCGGACGTCGTTTCCAGCCGGTAGTTGGTGTTCTCCACCCCCTCGGCGATGGCGTGCAGGGACACGAACCCGCCGCCGAGGCTGTCCGGGGCATAGGCGGCCAGAAACGCGCGCGCCTGGTCGTCGGAAACGGGGGTGAAGACCGCCATGATGCGATCCTAGCCGTAGACGGCGTGATGCGCGCGGATGATGTCGGCGACATCGGCCAGCACGCTTTCCGTCGTCGGCCAGCGTCCGGCGCCCCGGCCCTTGCAAGACCATACGCGACCGTCGACGCCGTAGACCTTTAGCGCATTACGTTCGCCGCGCAGGGCGAGGAACAGCGGATCCGACAGATTCTGGTCCAGCGTCACCGAGGCGTCGAGCGCCCCGTCCTTGCGGTGGCAGGCGCCGATCTGCCGGACCGGACCGGCGGGCTTGAAGGCGGCCGACAGTTCGTCGCGACCGATGGAGTCGCCTTCCGGCGTCTCGCCAAAGGCCTCGAAGGCCAGCAGCCGGACCTTCGCGGCGGCGTCGCGGCCCTCGAGATCCGAGGAGGGGTCCTCTTCGGCGAAGCCGGCGACGCGGGCGTCGGCCAGGGCGTCGGCGAAATCAGCGCCGGCCGCCAGACGATCCAGCATGAAGTTGACCGTGCCGTTCAGCACCGCCTCGAACCCGGCGACAGGTCCGGCGGCGCGGGCGGCGCGCAGGGTCTCGATCATAGGGGCGCCGCCGCCCACCGCGGCCGAATAGGCGAGGTGGGCGCCGTGTTCCTTCGCCAAGGCCTGGAGGCCGGCGGGATCACGGCTGATGGCCTGTTTGTTGGCGCTGGCCACGTCGATGCCGCGCTCGAGGGCGCAGCGGATCAGATCATAGCCGGCGCCGCCTTCTGACAGGGCCTCGACCAGAAGATCGGGCTTGAGATCCAGCAGGGCGTCGCGGTCGGCGGTGTAAAGGCTTTGCGGCGCGGCGACGTCGCGGACCTTGTTCGGATTGCGGACCAGGACGCCAACGACCTCATAGCGGGTGTCGGG
>Ga0247812_10001922_pt1 | contig 11716 bp, 10 predicted proteins | sample UWRJL149409B1_FD_178011 | JGI IMG/M metagenome (GOLD analysis project Ga0247812, IMG submission 178011) | Plant litter microbial communities from Arlington Agricultural Research Station in Wisconsin, United States - UWRJ-L149-409B-1 | ecosystem: Environmental > Terrestrial > Plant litter >...
TTAGTCTTGAAAGGAATAAAAAGGAGGGTACATACGTAGCCAGTAGTGTCATATAGGTACCACCGATTACGGGATCAGCAATTCGAGCGTGGAACGCAGAGATGGCGACGAACATGACCGTGTTGGTGAAGGTTGAAAATATGTGCTCTGCGATGACAACTAGGAGATACCAGGTATCTACGCCATTGGCAGGGAAGACGATGACTGTGATTTGAGCTGCTACTGCTGCCACCAAGCGACCTACAAATCCCCAGCACCACAGTCGCATAGGCGTATATGTTGTGGACCATTTCCCGGCGTAGTATCCGAGACCAATTTCGAATGGAAAGTCGATCAAAACCGTGAGTGCGAGATCCTCCTGGCTGAATCCCTTGTCAATCAGTTTGAGATTCGTCACAGCGTCGTTAGCTTGGAATCCGATTTTGGCGATAAGGTGGATGATTATGATAGTTTGAATGTTCTTGAGCTTAAGAACTCCCCACATCACTTTGTAAACATCCCAAATACCATCCTCATTTCTAGTCTTCTCTTCTCGCTTCAAGGCTGCTAACCCAATTGTCACAGCAATATACATCCAGCCCCAAAACGTCAAATATCCACCAAGTGTCATTACTCCGTAATCGAGAGGAGTGCTGCGGAACCATTTATTTGCGAAATCTGGTGATTCAAATGCGAGGAAAACCGTGTAGGACATGAACTGGCCAGCTGTCAAACCTACAGTCTGTGCTGTCGAAGCATAGGAAATATTCCCAGGAGTCAGAAGTGTGAGAGCCCAGCCATCCACGGCAATATCCTGAGTAGCGCACGTAAAGACTAGAAAGAACCACCACCATGTAAATCCCCAGATTCCAGCTCCATCATTTGCACCTGCACCGATCATCATCTCTCTAACACCGGATCCAAGCCATATCATTCCGAGCCCAGAGAGCAACTGAATAGGCATGATCCAACTCTTTCTTCTTCCCACCTTTTGACTCCAAACTGCATCCACGATCGGACTCCATAACAGCTTTAATGAGTATGGATATGATGCCAAGCTAAATACTCCCAATGCACTATAACTCAGATTGTAGTCCTTCCCTTTTAACAAAAATGGCACACTGCCAGTTGCCAATCCCATTGGTACCCCTTGTAGGAAATATAATAGCACCAACAATCCAAAATTCCTTCTGTCCGACATAGGCAACTGCATAAAGCCATGGTTGTTCAATACCGGAGTTCGAGGAACATGATCGTCCAAAGAAAAGGATTCACGGGCCATCAGATTTTGTGTAACGATTGGAGATTCGATAGAGGCATTCTTGCGCCTATATTCCACAGAAGAGTTCATCCTTGCGCTCGATCCGTTCTCTCCGGTCGAGGAGCCGTTTGGCTCCTTGAATTTTCCGCGACGGGCTTTGGGACCCATAGAGTCTTCGTCGTCTTCTTCCGAGTAGTCTTCACCCAGCAAGTGGTCTTTGTCTTCGCGGTTTTTTGAGGAGCTTCGTTTTCGCCTGGAAGATAGGTCGTCGAGCTCTTGGGAGTGGGGAAAATGTGCGTCGTGGTGTAATGGTAAGCGACTATGCCGTGGAGAATGCAAAGAAACAGAAGTGAGTGTGTCGCCCAGTGGGGTAGGCATCCATGTGTTGTTGGTGTTGAGCTTCAGAGGACTCGGTGGCCTCTAAAGTCCGACTGCGGTATTCTTTACGTGGAGTGGATCGCGAACGTGTCCTTACGAGGCAAAATTGTATACGTGGTGTTTTCTGTTGTTTACTGCGTGATGATTGGGGGCAAATGACAATATATGGTATAGAGAGTGTGGATACACGTATTAAGGAGTGAAACTGCTAAGAGAAGGATCCAGGTGCTGATTCTATGCCACGTTATCATCTTCATCTCAATAAAGTTCAGCATGGTCACGTGACCGCCCGTAAAATAGAATGCGGACGCGTAGAGTCGCGATGTCAACATCCATCAACATTTGTGAAATCTAATAATATACTCCCAGACGCTTAGAAAATTTCAATTCAGCAGCTATGTCTGAGGGGCGGAGCATCATGGATACAACCGACAATTATGCTGCAGAAGATCCTGTGGCAGGACAGCTTAACAATGAGATAGCATTACTACAGGCCGAAAGTAAATAGCCTACTCCATCTATAAAGTATCCTGCTAATATCCCTAGTCTCGCAACTTAAAGCTCAGCGTAAGAAGCAGGTGGCAGTGATTCTCTCATCCCATACCTCCAAATCCATCCTTTCCCGTCTCCGAGCTTCCAAAGCCCCGCCATCAAAATCAACCCAAACACTCCCCTCAGACAACGATCCACTCTTATCCAGTCACGCAGCACAACAGTCTTACAGTCGAGAAAACTTATACCGTGCATGTGCCTCCATAACGACATTCCGTATCCAAGATCCCGACCCAAATGCAGTAGACGGTGGCAGGGTGCTGGGAGTGCGAATCGATGTATGTAGTCTGGGAAGATTTATTCGACCATATTATGTTATGCTCAACAAACCTTACTCTGGCTCGAACCTGCTACGTGTGCATAGACATACTTTACCGCCCTGTATCCCACTTTCTTCCTTGGCAGCACGATATTTACCTAGCCCTAAAATTGACGGAGAGTTAGTAAAAGGGAAGAAGCAAGATTTCGGACGCTTTGTAAGGGAACTAAGGAAGGAGGCTGTGGGATATCATAATCGGACGACGGTTATCAAATCATTAAGGAAGGAATTTAAGCTAGACGAGGATCCGAAGAAGGGGAAGGGGAAAGAAAGGGAAAGAGTTATTGTTGATATAAGTGCGGCGGATGCGGAGGCAAAGCAAGTGAGATTGGAATGGGTCGATGGTAGGATCGGGAGATGTGTGGTAGGTGATGGTGGAGATGTGAAGAAATGCGTAGTGATTGGTGAGGATGGACGAGATCGCGAAGTTGAAAGAAGGATACTTGAGAAGAATGGAAGAGTAGAGCTTATCGGGGAGAGACTGAGAGAAGGGATATATTGAACATGTCTGGTCTGGCTGCCAGAAGTGTTCAGGAGTACAACTACCTGATGAGAGTATTCTGGTGAACTGTTATTCATGGAAAGGAGAATAGGGGTTTCTAACTCCTTGCGCTGAATTTGGCTTTGGGCGTTTGGAGTTGCAAAGTAGATACCCTAGAAATATCATTTTCACCTACCCTTACTTTCTGTGTTTCTTATGTCTCAAACCAGTATCAATTTATGCTTAAGAATGAAACTTCAGTATGCTGTTACAGCTACCGCATCAGTTCACAAGTCGCAACGCCATGTTCGGCAGCATTGATGCTAATTTCTTGCTATATGACACCGTCTAAAAGATTAAAAAGGTTTAATGTAATTATCTCGGGAACTTGCAAAGCTGGAAAATACAGCCTGTTACTATCCCGAGTGCCAACGTGACTTCTGATAGAACTCCTTTTGCCCCCCGTTTTTAAAAACCAACAACTCTACTTATATGATCACAGTCTCTTTGACAAAGCGTCCACTCGAAAAGTTCCCAGAGATGGCACCACAAGTTGTATTTCTGAAGAAGACCAATAAGGACGCTACCAGGTCCGCACAGCCAAGCCTACCAAAAAGGCTCAGGGGCTCAAGCGAACTTTTTAAATCATGGTTTATTTTACTGTGTGAAATGTTGAAGAAGATTTGTTACATGGGTACAATATACCATGTACTTGTTCATTAAAGTATATTCTTGTTCATGATGTGTCATTATGTTATTGAGCAATTAAAACTTCAAATGGGTTATCTCTTTTGCGCCTCTGTAGTGGGCTCTGCGCTGTTTTCGCGGGTTTCCTGCGTTTTTTCTTTGGTCGTCTATCACCCACCAGCCCACGGCCCACTACATTGTCTTCCAGTCCTAATAGATTATAAGCTGCCACAAGCATTTTCTGGATATCAACCGGCGCAATATCCAAGGATCCTTGCAACACGCCTATGTCAGCGTCCAGAGTCGGAAGAGTTTCCAATTGATGATTCAATTGATGAACGGCATGTGGTAAATTTGAAGATGTTGGATGAGCCAGGACAACCGTTAGAATCTGTTTCAGTATTCTGAACGAATAATATGAACCTTGAACCATAGCTAAAAATTGAATCATAGCCCAGGAACATTGCTTATCGTCTGTCTTTATGTTTTTGAGCTCGTTCAGTTGCTGTTGTACCTCTTTACTAACGAATGGCTTTTCTCTCGATGATGACCACTCGACGTCGTAATACACAGCAGCTGCTATCCAGAAGTGCTCTTCAGAAATGTTGGGAAGGTTTCCACGGATGTTATTAAGTAGATCGAAAAGAGACGAACAAGCTTCAGGAATCTGAGAAAGACTTGGCAGTTGCCACTCCCTGCCACTCGACTTGGTCTGTTGTCTTCTGTGTTCAAAGGCAGTGAAGCAATACTCCTGGTCAGGAACTATTAGATTAACAATTCCGTATGCTAATTGACGCACTGGGGTTGACATCTCCCAGGCGCTTGTACGTTCTGGCCAATCAAGAAGAAATGGAAGGAAAACATGTGGAACCTGTGTAATAGTATGCCCTCCGACTTTGGTAATGCTGGGAAATTGTAAAACGTATTCTGATATTCTTGGATCCATGCTCTGGAGGGCTTGAACAAACTTGCTCTGCTGAACTAGCTCTGATTCTGATTCCACCGGGGAAGGAGCATATTCATTGCAAAAGCGCCTGTAACCTTCCGGGTCAACAGTGATAGCAGCGCTAATCGAAACTCGCGCGAGTAGATTTGGTAAAGTAGAGTGCTGGTCACAAATCAACTCATATGCTAAAGCACGGATCCCGTCAACTCCATATAGTTTCAATTGTGTCTTGATATTAGCTGGAGTGTATATGTGACCCCATAAAGTCTTACCATCACCGACCTGTATATCCTTGAACAAGCACACAGAACCTTTCAGGCCCAGGTCATGAACAAGAAGGTCTGAATCGCCCGTGATAACAGTTCCTCCATATTTCTTCACATGATTGGCACAGTATATATCGGCTTCGTCTGGAACCGTTATGACTATATCTCGAAGGTGTTTCGAATTTTGAAGTGCGTCGATCACGGCTGGAACCAGAAACGCCGGCGGGGATATCATTCTTAGATGTGCTCGAGCTGCACTTTCACCGAACAGGTTTCTTGAAATAGGGTCTCGGGGAGCAACATAGGCACGGCATGGCTTAGGATTGGAAGCATGGTATTCAATGAGTCTTCTCGTCTGTGCACCTAGTCGCTCCAGTCGAGTGTTTAATTTGAAGGGGGGAAGATAACCGTCGAAATAAATCTTTTTACTATTCCAATTAATATCAATCCGGCAGCTCGAGTAGATCCTTACATATTCATCCCGCTAGCCACCAGTCCATCTAGCCAGGCAATGGCTGTTTTGCCAACCTCATGATAGGTCGGTGCTGCTTCGAAGGCGTTTTTTGAAGAAGGTCTGTTGTTAAGACATGTGTAATAGACATGATATGCAAACGCAGGTCCATCTATCACAGAATCACCCGTCAATGGCCCTGATTTAGCATAAGGCTGCAGGTGAGAAATTAAATGAGGTATTCCCATGTTGGCAATTCACAAGTGTATGATATACCGGTTTTCAAAGGAGTGGTGAGTTTCTAGTATTGCGCCGTCAATGGTAATAGGTCTTATTTGACACTAGCCGTGTTGCACCGAAACAAACGGCTGGAATACTGATCATCCAGAGACTTCCTCCGCTGCAAGTGCGAACTTGGTGTTGCCAACACAATCTCTGGTGTGGTGGTACATATCTTTTTGTTGTTTGGTGGACCTGTCACTGCTCAATTCGCGCTAAGAGCAAGTTCAAGAAAGCTTGGCGCACCACTCTAAAAAACTCGTAGCTCTTCCCAGACTTTCTCCCCATCACCACCATGAGAAACACCCTCATTTTCGCAGGGAGCTCATGCCCCGATCTCACAACTTCAATATGCGGAAATCTAGGCATGGCGCCAGCTGCTGTCGAGCTGTCGCAGTTTGCGAATGTAAATACCCTCATTTTCTCGTACCACCGTGAAGCTAACACCACCAGGGCGAGACCAGCGTCAAGATTTTGACTAGCATTCGAGACAAAGATGTATTTGTAGTACAGTCAGGCAGTAGCAAGATCAACGATAGTATCATGGAGCTTCTTATTCTGATATCAGCTTGCAAAGGAGGTTCCGCGAACAAGATCACTGGTAAAAAAAAACTCACCCCACTTGAAAAACGGTCCTGACTAATTCCCTCCTAGCTGTTTTGCCATACTTCCCATACAGCAGACAATCAAAGAAGAAATCACACCGAGGAGCGATTACAGCCCGTATGCTTGCAAACCTCCTACATGTTGCTGGAATCAATCATGTTATAACCATTGACCTGCACGCTTCGCAGATGCAAGGATTTTTCAAATGCCCCGTTGATAATCTACATGCCGAACCCCTGATAGCTAGATGGATAAGACATAATGTTCCCACATGGAGAGAGGCGGTATGCGTGTCAAAGAATGCCGGTGGTACTAAACGAGTCACATCTTTGGCAGACGCTCTCAAGCTCAATTTTGGCATGGTTACAACAGATCGTAGGCGAGGACTAAACACTATGTCTACTAGTATGATATTAAATCAGTTTGATGGCCCCGTCGATAAGGAGCTAGACTCAGATGTCAGCAAATTGCAAATCAACGCGGAAGAAAACGAATCTCAAGATCGACCAATCCTAAGCAAGATCAAGACCGACGGTGGTCCCGAAGAACGACAGGAAGCAATTTCTAAACTAAATATTACCCCTCCACGAAAGACACACGTTCGTCAAGCCAGCTTTCCCTCACCAAGACGAACGGCTACTATGCCATCTCCACTTCGATCTTCTCACCAGGAATCAAGCACGTCGTCTACTCAATCACCACTAGTCAATGCTCACACTAGAGACAAAGAGACTTCTACTGATGAAGTAGGAGAATTCACAGATGAGCCTGCTCGAGAAGTCACTCATGGTCGTCTTGTACATGGCCATATTGTTCCAGATGATTATCCCTCACCATCTCAATCTGCAATGTCTAACTCAATGATACTCGATAATCCAGATGAGGATCCAATGAGCATGTCCCATGCCTCATCTTTCTTTGCTCCTGATGCGTTGGGTGGTACTGCCGATGCCACAGCAACATCAGACGAAGAAGAGGAAAACCTATCCAATCCAAAAATAGAGCAGATGATCACTTTAGTTGGTGACGTTCGGAACCGTACTGTCTTCATGGTCGACGACATGATTGACAAATCTGGAAGCTGGATTGCAGCAGCTGAGACGGTCGTTAAACGTGGGGGAGCAAACAAAGTCTACATCATTGCTACCCACGGTCTCTTTGGCGGTGATAGTCTGGAAGACTTAGAAGATTGTGATTGTATCGACAAGATCATTGTCACAAACTCATTCCCCATACCAAAAGAGAAAATTCGCGATTCGAGGAAGCTCATTATTCTGGATCTGTCGGTTTTGCTCTCAGAAGCTATCCGGAGAAATCATTATGGAGAATCGATATCTGCATTGTTCTCTCACTCGAATGATTGAGACTGAAGTTTCGAAAAGCAGTCTCATGTAGAAGATTGTTACATTATGGATTATTACAGTAAGCCATTTGCTTTTTCCTATTCATACCTCATACCTACAGCGAAGGCGTCTGGCAATTATAGGATGGGATGGGCCGTCTTGCTCGGGCACGGATGACGGCGGAGTTGCTACATAAGAAATTTACGATTTTCATGTGTGGTGTTTGTCTCGTGAAGAGTTTTTGTTACAGGTATTTTGTGAGTTGGTAAGCTATTTCTGTTATTGCATTTTACTGTCGGTTTCAACCGAACCCCAGCGATGCATTCTGTAGAGATTGCAGGAGCATCTTTTCTCTAGAAAGATGTTCTTAACGGAGCGTTGGCAGATTGATTGGCTCTCTTCGGAGGCTCATTGGGATCAGAAGGCACCTTATTCTTGCGTATGCTACTGCCTTTCATTAGGGTGGTGGATAAGGGGCAAGAGAACTTCCCGGACATCTTTTCATTCGTATTGTATCGACCCAAAAACTCGCGTTTAGAGTGATTAACTCGCTCATATCGACATGATAGCTGGCTGAACGTTATTTCTTGATTATATTGAGCTATATCTGTAGCACAACGGAATAGGATTCAGGAGGGTCACTCTCTGTTCCAGCTCCTTTGTTGTAACGAAGTATGTCTGGACTTGACTCAAGATCATTTAAACCCATCAGCTATTTTGATTCGTTGGGGCTTGACGTAATAAACAAGTTATTCTAAAGTCTAGATAGTCTGATGTGAGTTAAATAGAAGTAATTATCCTAATCGAGATAATTCACTTGAAATGGATTAACATCCCAATCACAAGTTCACTAAGATTCTCTCCTTGTCTTAAGCAGTTTAAGAAATTTAAATATGATTACAAATTAGTCGGGCCGATGACAATTCAAAATTAAATCTACCGGTGTGTTATATAACAAGTGGCCACCAGCCCGGTTGATACGTTATACTTGGATGTGCCACAAAATTCCAGAATATGGCGAGGCGGAACCTGATCCCCGTCTATAACAATATTGTTAGATTTGGGTATCGAAAATAAGAAGTACATCTTGATCAAGGCGATGCGGCTTATCTTGGTGCTGCCCACCCCATCATCAATTATTCACTATCCTTCGGCTCCATGAGAAATTCTAGCTTGTCTTCGATCGTCACCCACCCACTGCGTTTCCCTAAGACAGCATGCCGTATACTATCCTTCCAGTCCAGAAACCACTGCTCCTCGTCTTGGACTACAACTTGCCTTCCCGGTGTGCCGCGGGCCATATCTGCGTAGGGCCATACTGACTGTACGACTTCATATTTCTTCGTGCCTGTGAATACTTTGGTAACGGAAGAGAAGAATTTATTAACCTTGTCAGGGTTACGAATCATGACCTTGGAGTGTGTAAGAGGGAAGGTAATTGTGACTCTTCCAGGGTAGCCTGTACTAGATACAAGGGAGAGAAGGCGTCCTTCCAAATACGACGTATCCCAATTCGTCACACTTCGCTCCAGTACGAAACTAGGTGGATTTCACCGTTAGTCTTTTGATTCAGACGCATAAAAGTCCAACAGGGAGACCAGAACATTGCAAATTTGGCAAAACAACCCCAGTTTAAACGTTTTACAATATCTCATCCAATGAAAATACGAGTCAGTTGGTAAAAGCATAAAAAACTCACTGCTTTATTGCACTATTATCCGCACAAAACCGCCTCGTCCACTCTTCTAGCCCGCCTGTAATCGTTGGCACAGTTGTCTGCTTAATTTCGCCTCTAAATCCTAATTCGCCTGGCTGTATGGTCCGGACATAATTCATGCGTCTCTTTACGCCTTCGGGAATTATAAGGTTCATGCAGTTCACACTAACGCCGAAATCGAGCGTTCCATCACTGCTCCGACCTTCGATTCGTATTTGGGGCTTTGGGGGGATAGTAGCGAGCGATTGTATTAATGATAGTAGCTTCGCCGGGTAGACGCTTAACGTGGGCTCTTCTGAAGTTATGGTTGTGGCATTTGAGGATCTAGTGAATGATGGTGGTAAATAGAGAGAATAGTCGAGACGGGGAAGACCTGGATGATCAGATGGCGGTTGCCTTGGAGGTAGAGGTGTCGTTATAGGAGATGTTGGACCTGAGTATGGAGGTGGTGTATTAGGACGATTGTCTTGATCTTGGGTAGAGGTTTGCGGGCGCGGGGGTACCGATGGCCCTGCTTGCGCTGCTTCTGGTTCGGGACGGTGGACTTGATAGCCTGGGTCAATGAGTTAGCATTGTTTCTAAATCTTCCTGCAGCTTTCAATTGATATCAAGGATTCATAGCTAGCTTCAATACGCACTGGGTTCAGATATCCCCTTGGGTGGAAGTGAGGGCTGTGCCATTGGCGGGGTAAGGCGATATAACTGGAGTTAAAATGGGCTATCAAAGCAATTGTTTTGTACAGAACCAAGATGAGAGTATGTAGGAGTGTTTGTGTGAAAGTAAGAAGCCCTACTTGTAAAAGTTTGTTACTGCTGAGAATGAATCAAGACGGTGGTTGTTGTCGGTCAATTATCAACAGGCGAGCGAGGCTGAAAGAGCGTCACAATTGAGGCGCAGCCTCGAGCATTTCCTGTTGCCTACACCCCGACAAACTGGTCCATCTCAATCGGGCTTCATTCAGCGAAGCTAAAGTAAGAACCTCAAAAGATACCTAAAACCTGTATGAACACTCTCTCATTCAAACTGCTTCACTTTACTTACATGTTGGTCAAGGCTAGGTTAACCTTAGCAGAACTAGCGTTGCGCACATCGATATGGGCCGAGACGATGGCAAGGTTCTCACTTTGAGAATAGGATTGAGTCGTTCACTCCTTCGATACTGTACCGTACAACCTAAGCAATCAGCTCAAGATTAATCTTAAAACAGCTACAGTATTACAAAGTGGCGCTCTATGTGACTGAATGTGGGAGTTACCTCGTGATGCACACTTTCACTTCACAGGTTTGGTGTCGCGAGACAATTAAACACTGCTCCGGCCTTCTATATTACTAGTATTGCATATTTAAACAGACGTCCATAGACAAGGGACTAACCCAGACACCATCAATACCGGCCATGTAGAGAATTACACCAAATGATTCTCTGTATTTTGGCATTCTTCTTTCGGCGATAAATCACTGGACAGACAATCAGCAACCTCTCCAAGATATATGAACCACCAAAAGGCTTCTCTTCAAATGCAAGAGATTACAGTGGATGCAGCAGGGAAATGCGGATTAGATCTCAGCATCGATGTGGGATGCATCGATTTGCGGCTGAACCTCCTGGCTTTCTCTGGTAATACCACCAATAGGTATCCGCTGTTGGAACGCCACAACTAACTTTCCTATGACTTACTCTCCTTTAGGAAGGTGGCATAGTCTTTTCCCACACTTTTCCCACTCTTCACAAGTATCAGTTGAATCAATATTCAAGTGCATGTCAAATCATGCGGGACGGTCAAAAGGGAGACTAAAAGTCGGAATATACTACTGGCTACCCACCGGAAAACTGGAGTACACCGCTGTTACGCCTCAGTAGTGGTGATCATGTCAATAATCTTCATTTAGTCTTTCACAATGATACAAACCGCATTCTCTTGAATCCTACTTAAAGATATATGAGGAAGTGTAAGAATCCAGGCAGTTTCTCTCCGATTGCTGTGGCTATATAAGTCATCGGACTGATATGGGTGTGTTTATGATATGAAATATTTCAATATCCATCACAACTTACTCAGTTAAACCCAATTTTAAAGCAACAGCAATATAGTGAAGATATGTTCCCTCCCGGGTTTGATAATTCCTTTCTCAATAGTCACTGCAATTGCGATTCCAGGATCTGTCGAAGAACGGTCTATTTGATGTCTATCTGCAACCACAGCTGTCACTGCTTTCCGTGGATCTAGCAGATTAGATTGCATTGATAGCTTCGTAAGTATTCTATCTCCCCTCTCCTGCTCACGTGTGCAACAACAGACGCTGAGTGAAGAAAAGTATATCCGTTCTAGCCAAACTACACGTCGTTTGGTTGCAATTGCCGTCTTCTATAGTAAAAGTAAGTTTGGGAAATTGAGCTTTTGGAAGATCGAAGTTGGACATGATACGGCAGAGGATGTCACTTGATACTC
>Ga0247812_10001925_pt1 | contig 11706 bp, 13 predicted proteins | sample UWRJL149409B1_FD_178011 | JGI IMG/M metagenome (GOLD analysis project Ga0247812, IMG submission 178011) | Plant litter microbial communities from Arlington Agricultural Research Station in Wisconsin, United States - UWRJ-L149-409B-1 | ecosystem: Environmental > Terrestrial > Plant litter >...
CAAATCTCAATGCTCCCAACTCGAAGCACTATCTTCCCTGTATTCAGAACCCTCACAGCTTGTATCCTTCGGGCCATACTGGGGATATTCTTCATTACCCTCATATGAACTGTAAAATTCTTTATATGTTTGCCGGGGTTTCCTTCTATCATCCAACTTTCGTTTCTTGAAACGAGTTAAAAACGACGGCGAGGGACTTTTCACTTTGTTTTCATCAGTGCATCCAGAATCACCGTCTGCTTTATAATCATGGATATCTTTGGACGATCGACGCTTTTGAAGTTTTTCTGCACTTGGTGGCGTTGATGCAACCTGACAATTATCAAGTTGTAGGTCATCTTGTGTTCTTGAACTCTCTTCCCTGTGACATTTTCGAACTGTAAATAGCCCCATTATCGTCTCCTTCAACCTTAACCCAGGGCTGTTTCTCGGCTCATATTCACTTCTCGGTTCTGATGTGTGGGATTGCATTGATCTTGTATCCTCGCTGGGTACCAAGCTCCCACTCGGTTCTTCGGCTTCTTCAGATACCTTAGATTCTGGCTTATGGTCCTTGTTTTGGTCGCTGAAATTCCTCTCGATCGTGTCCTCATCATCGTTCGAAATATCCTCATTGTCGTCCGAAGTGTTTTCGCCATCTTCCGAAGTATCCTCACTCAACGTTTCGTCTTCTTCCATTGAGCGCTCCGTATTATCATCCTTCCCAACCTTCCTGAGTTTCGCTTTCAGTCTTTTCACTTTCTCAACCATGACCTCGTTTTCAGTCTGCAAGACATGAATTTGCTTGCCTAAATCTATGATGTAGAGTTTTGCAACTCGGGCGATCCTTTCAAATTTTGCCGGATCTGTTCTTCTGAGGCGTTGGATAGGTTGAAAGTACGCATTGTGAGGCCGTTGCTTACCGGGATGCTCTTTATTGTAGAGATGAGTATCCAGAACAGAATACAGTTCAGCGAGAGACTCATCGCCGGCAACAAAAGCGTTATCGAGGTTGCGGGGGTCGGTAGCAGCCATTTGCTATGGGTTCGTAGTCGTTTGAAGCTGGTTACCATAGATATAAGACATTTGTGAGGTTTGAACTTGTCCACTGGAGTCAAAGGAGCTCGAGCTAGTTGCGGGCCTTAGCAGCCTTTTGAGATAGAACTCAAAACATCAATTTGGGGTTGGTTTTAAGGTAATCAGAGAATTTGGTCTGAAATCAGGATGGAAGAAGAAGGCTTTTTTGCCTCCTTCATTAGGTCAGTATTCACTTGGATCGCTACACTGAAGCTCTGTAAGACTCCTTAAAAAGTTTTTATTGCTAGGACGTCGCACATTAACTTAAATTCCCCGACTACCGAAGTTCTTATGAATTAAGATCGAAAGTAACAGATATTTACGACATCTTTTAGTGATTCTATAACACTAGCATTTCACCAGCGTACCAAATCCCAATATGATCAACAGTTAAGCTCATGCTCATGGCCTTCGCTCCTTCCCCAACACCCATCAATCCATCAATCCACCGGCAACAATGAATTCCTGTCCCAATCCCATAGTTAATATATCTTTTAATAAGCTCCCACCAACCTCGCCACCCCAACTCCATCCAAATCACAACCAAATCATAACCAAATCAGAATGTGCAGATACACCACTATCAAAGCCTCCCTCGCCGCAGCTGCTGCGAATGATTCACCGATATATTCACTCCCCAAAAGCACTGGTACGACGATTGCGTAGTTCCGCACCAAATACTAAGGAAACTATATGAGGTTGTCGTTCCTGGCGAGCGTTATTGGGTTCTGCTTTAATGGTATTTAAGGAGAGCTTTAAAAGGAGGATCCTAGGCTGGTGGGTTGGTGTATGACAACAGGCGCCGACAAAGTCTGGTTGTTGGAATATCAAAACTTTCTTTAACAATTTCTTATATTAGTATTAGTTCTGCACATAAAAGAGGACTTATAGGTAACAGATGCTGCCTCACTGCCTCTCAATTTTAAAAGGTCCCCGTTAAAGTGAGAATGCATCAACCAACCAGTTACACATGCTGAGCAGTAGAACTACAGTTACCCATAATACTTGCTAAATCTTCTAACTTTGACCAGCACAAAGGATACAAGCATAGATCGACCGCGCCCAATGTTGTCTTCCTACAAGTTCTACAAAATGACAAAAGGTGACAAAAGGTGACAAAGGGTTACGGAAGAAATAGTCATATATGGTCAAACCGCCTAGGTAGATATTATATGATGTCTTGGTGCTTGGTGCCAGAAGAAGAAGAATGCAGAGATGGAAGAGGAAAGATGTGCTGTATTTGCGTGTATTAAAAAAGGAGACAACTTATTAAGTGCCGTCAGACAACCAGTAGGTTCCCAATATCCCCTCCCCTCCCCTATCCCCCCTTTTCTTGAAATGAATAAGCGAGATCAAAGTCAAATTTGCCGAGTCATCCGATATTCATCTACGCCACTGGGGGTTTGTGTTACTGTCCTACCTTACCCCCTTGGCTTATTTAGATTTAAATTCAATTCGTTAACGTATTTATATATTATAGATTTGAAAGATCAAAGTATATTTTGAGAACATTGCACCGATTAATCAAAACTATGACGAGGAAAGACGTAATGTCAAGCATGCCGAATAATCAATCAGGATTCCCTTGATCCTTGATGATGGTGATGATAGGATTCCCCATGTATGTATTTATACAGTCATGTTATATTATTATACTAATAGTACGGAGGTACTTGGTTTTTCTAATGGGTACAGTACGTATCTCCCCTCGGTTCCCTCCGTGCGTGAGGATCGAGAGTTGGCTAATTACTTCGTAATAATAGAATAGAAGGACCGACACAAGCCGCGTTACACATACAGTATAGTACAGTACAGTGCAGTACAGTAAGAAGCTAAAGTTACGAGAAGTATATCTTGATTTCCCATGCTTTGAAGATCCCGCTTGATCTTTGATCATGCCAATCCCCGTATGCCAATCATCATGCCCATCTCCTGTGTTACTGGAGCTTTGCAACGTCATGCAGCAGCTTTTCTCCTCACATGTGGCGGTGTACTGTACTGTAACACTGCAGACAGGCTAATGATGTGGCTGGTGGTGGATTCCTTGAGCCCTTGAGCCCTTGAGCCCTTGACACCACCAAGGCAAAACGAATAGCGGCTCCGCAAACCTCTCGAGAACCAAGGCGTCCTGGCGTCGTTCTAAAACCAACTTCGTCATTATTATTAAGGATTCTTCCATCCCACCTCCAACCCTCCAAGTTCCAACCCCTCGATCATCGTTGTCCCGCCTCTCATTGGAAAAGCAGCCGAGCCAACAAACGTCTGTATGCCTGTGCGTACCTCGTACTTGCGTATGTGCGGGGTCAACAATCGCCATCACACCACACGCAACATTTCCCATCTTTCCAAAACGCCATGACGGCTCTCGTCCCCTCAGAATGCTCCATCCGAGCCACCTGGACCACTGGGCCACCTTTACCCCCTCCTCCTCCTCTTCCTCCGCTCCAGCCCTCCTGCAGACGAATCATGGTACGTACCTGACAGCTGTCGGCGGCCGAGCTAGGGTATAGCAGCATACTTTTGGAAACAGAGGCAGAAGCAGAAGGCAGAAGCAGAAGGCAGAAGCATACCATGACACCAGAATACCAAAAGAATACCAGGATACCAGGATAACAGGATACCAAGGCGAGCAAGGGCTGGAGGTACTTAGGAAGAAGGTGGTATTGGACTGGTATTCCTACTACTACTACTACTACTACTACTACTACTAGTCCTACCACTGGGACTACTGACTGTATATGTGGGAACCATAGCAAACCATGATGCTCTTTTGGCCACCCAGGACCATAGAAACACCAGAAACCCATCATCCCAGGAAGCCCTGCACATGGAGCTCTTCCGCAACGGCTACACCAATCGAACCAAAGCCCTCATGTGCCATTACAGCATCCCACATATCATTCATCCCCAAACCTAAACCCAAACCCAGGCCAGGATTTGCCATGGCACACCAAGCTCCAACATGGAACTAAGCTTTGAACATCACGCAAAGCCGGTCGAGCTTGTGATCGATGGTGAGCTTGCTGGCCCAATGGCGGACCCGCCAACTACATCATCGATTTTGAGTTTGGCCTTTGTTCCAAGCATCGTAGGTTTTCCAATTTGCTCATATATACTACCTTCCGCCGGTGGAAAGTAGCTTTTCTTTTTCTCTTCATACCATTTCACCATCTCAAGATACCCATTTGATTTCACCCAAGCATCATTAACTTACTTGCTCAACTACAAGAACACCTTGTAACATATTATAATAACAAAAACACAACACACACAACTAGCAATCATGGATAAAATCAAGCAAATGATGTAAGTCTGCCGCCTTGCTGAAAGCCGTGCAATGCTAACATGCTTTAGCTCTGGAGGCAACACCGCCGATCACACCTCGAACACCACCACATCCGGAACCACAGGTCACTCTTCTGGTTTGACCGGCGAGGGAAGCCATCTAGGGCAATCTACCCACTCGACCGGCTCTGGTCTCACGGGAAGCAACACAACCGGAACAGGAGTTGGAGGACACAGTTCAGGACTCACCGGTACTGAGGGAAGCCACCTTGGTCAATCGACCGGACACTCTTCTGGTCTCACAGGAGGTCAATCAACCGGACACTCTTCCGGTCTTACAGGAGATCACACAACTGGCAGTGGAATCGGAGGTCATACAACCGGCCCCCATAGCTCAGAAACTGCCAACCGTCTCGACCCAAGTGTCCAAACAGGAAGCGGTACTGCATCAACCGGCTTCGGTGGAAACACGAGCCATGGTATTGGAAGCTCTGGAACAAACACGGCAGGACCTCACTCGAGCAACCTAGCCAACAAGGCTGAGTATGCATCCCCAAATCTTCGTCGATTTGAGCGTTCACTAACACCAAACCATAGTCCTAGAATTGATAGTGATCGTGACGGAAGCCACTTGGGTTCTACCAACACTACAGGACTCGGTAGCAACACCACACACCAACAAGGATCCGGTATTGGAAACGCTAGCAACACCACTGGTCTCGGTAGCAATACCACACACCAGGGTGTTGGATCTTCCGGCTACGGAACCTCTGGAACCTCGACTGCTGGCCCACACTCAAGTAACCTAGCAAACAAGGCCGAGTACGTCTTGTCAATCCCCAAAAATTAAAGCTATACTGACCATTTTCTCACAGTCCCAGAATTGACAGTGACCGTGATGGAAGCCACTTGGGTTCTAGCAACACTACAGGACTAGGTAGCAACACCACACACCAGGGTGTCGGATCAGGTGTTGGACACTCTTCTGGCACTTCAACTGGTCTTGGTGGAAATACAACTCATGAAGGAAGCCACGGAACCCACCAAGGCAGCGGAGTAGCTGGCGGACTTGCCGGAGCAACTGCGGCTCATGGCATTGGAAGCTCAAACACCCACTCAACCACAACTGGCCACAGCTCTACGACTGCCGGTCCACATTCAAGCGACGTTGCAAACAAGGCCGAGTAATTTTCCCACTTCTGCGATTCGAAAACTAAACTAACATGAAATAGTCCTCGAGTCGATAGTGACCGAAGCAAGGCTACCCACGGCCATACCACACATGATAAACATGACCACACTACTACCACAACAGACCATTCTAAGCATGGTGTACACACTAACCCAGTCTCAAGTCTCGGTGCAGGCGCCGGTGCTGCTGGTGTTGCTCAACAGTAAGTTAGATTGGTCCTACAAATTACTATGGCTAACATTTTCAGCGAACACAACAAACATGAGAACACTAGCTCCCTCCCTGGACCTGCTCCACACACTGCTGGTCCTCATAAGAAGGATTGGTTGAACAAGCTCGATCCTCGAGTAGACGCTACTGGAACCAAGCATAAGGACCATACAACTGGAGAACATGCTGTCGATCACCCATCTCACAGCAAGGGCCCAGCCGCCCTAGGAGGTCCATCAGTTACAGCTCCAACCACTGCCGTGCACAACACTGGAACAGGACACAGAGATGAATCCAAAGATCCTCTTACTTCCAGTCAACTAGGTATTCACAGCAGCGAACATGACAGAGCTCATGGCGCTACTCCATTAGCGGCAAAGCCAGTTGGCACTGATCTCGGTGACAAACTTCACGGCGCTGAACGTAACCGTGGACCACAATCCGGTGATGCTGGTCACCATGCTGGAGGTGAACACTCCACACATGTCGGACATGGCCATACTACCGGTCAACATGGCACAAGCAACACTTCAGGACACAACACACTCGCAACTGGCACAACCGGTACACATGAACCCTCCGCTCACCACATTGGTGGAGAGACTTCGTCCCATGTTGGACACGGACACACTGGTCAACACACCGGTGCCCACGAGAAGAACAACCTCACCGATCGGTCCCACGAATCATCGGGCCTGACTGGTACACACCAGTCCTCAGGTCTTACTGGTTCTCACCAACAATCAGGCTTAACTGGTACCCACGGATCATCTGGTCTTACCGGTAACAACGAGTCTACCAACCTTCCAGGAACCCAGCACGGTCTTACTGGACATAACACAACCGACTCTGGTGCCCCTGCAGGATTCAACGGTGATGAGCGTCGTGGTACCACTAGTGGCGTCCACACCGACCCAGCGATCCACCATGTCCCTGCTGTCGGTCACGCCAAGACTGATGTCTAAATAACGACTATTACTGTAATTTCTATTTAACGAAAAATGAATGAAAGTTTGGGAACGGATTGGGCCGGGGTTTTTGCAGCTATCATATCGGTTACAGTGCATGTAGCTATTTAGTAATTTGAATGGATACTCTTCAATAATGATTTGTCTTATGCATGTTCCAAGTGTTTTTTTCTTTCTTGTGTAAAAAAAGCCTTTTTCGTTGCTAGAAACTCTCTCAGAAATTGCAATACTATCTATCCACACTCACAATTAAGTACCTGCAGTTGATTTTCTCTTTTCGTTTAAAAGTCCACTCTTACAGTACAATTCAATTCTCCCCACTCTTCCCCCTTGTCCTTTGTCCTTTGTCCTTTGTCCTTTGTCCTTAAAAACCTTGCCAGAATATATATGTTACCTTGTGTGTGTATATATATATATATATTTTCCAAAAGAAAGAGAGAGGGTTACACATGAATATGAAAGAAGACTACGCTTAGAACGGGTCCTAGCTCTCGTAATCCCAATTTTTCGGTGTTAGAATTGACAACATCTATTACGCTGGCGGTGTTAGGGAGGTTTTCTTCTTCTTTTTCTATTTACTTGCTTTCTTTGGTACGAGGAAAAGGTCTTTTGCAATCTTGATTCTCGAAAATCTCAAGATCTTTATTGTTTTGCTTAAACGAATGAAGTGTCTGCTATCCATCGACTCTCTAGGACCGACCAAAAGACCTTTTGTAGTTACGCTTGCCAGGCCAACGATGACCGCAAAACAGAACCCCAAATCATGTAACAATCGGGCTGCTACCGCCCCAAGAACCACCGTCCAAAAGGATGGTTGAGATACTGCCAGGTGCCGTAAGAGACTTATAGAACAGATAAGTCTTGCCTGAAAAATTCGCGGCCCCCAATCTCGTACCGGGATAAAACTTGGCCACAGGAGTAGAAGTTCCACTCAAGTAGTCTTGGATCATTAATGCCCCTTCTGATCCAGGAACAGACACGTAGAAGGTGTGAGGTTTTCCGGCCGTCGGGGAGCTGCAAGAGACAAGTGGAGTGCTAATCATCACCTTGCTTTTCTCAATGATCGTGGATGAGCCTGTTTATACCGTTAAGCACAGCATGGAGGACTAGGAGATTTCATCGGTGGACTTACTTGACCATTCCTCATACCCACCGGCGTATTGTACGATATCCCCCGAATGCGTTTGGAAGGTGAGCAGTGTAGTTGGGTCGGTGAGATTGGTCGCCAGGCTGGTGCCAGGGAGAGTGGCAGCTGGGTCCTGGACCATGATTTTTCGAAACACCCATTTGAAACTACTTTCTGAACCACTGCGAATCTCGGCTACTTCCACCCTGCCAGTCGTACTATTGATCCTGTTTTGTATGTTAGAGTTGTTAATTTGTCAATACATGAAGATTGGTGTCCTTACTGCTCGAAGAAGGCCCATTGATGAGCACCTGGTGATTTATCATGGCAAACTCCGCTCGAAAGTCGAGATGTGGGAATGGGCTGTGATGCGATTTCATCCGGGATGGAGTTCTCGGTCCATGAATCACCGGGGAGAACCTTGACCTTTTCTCTGAGCCGTTGCGCATCTGTGTACATGACATGGATCTAATCCAGGTTAACAACCATTCAAACCACATGCTCTTTTTGGTGGCCTTACGGTGGATTTTCCACTATATGAACCATCGCACTTCACATAGTAGGCGGTGATTGCCGATCCTTCATTTTTACACCCGTCACCTACCACGGTCGAGCTTACTGTCCAGCTTGAACCGTTCTCGGAGGATGCCTCGAGGATGTTGGTATTGTCTTGGTAATAGATATACAGCTTTGACTCCGTGGAGACAGCTGCCAAATCTGTTGTCTGAATTGAAGGCATTGAAACTACTTAAGCCAGCTGCTAGTATTTGTCTTTTTTTGGAAACTAATTTAAGGATGTTTCGGTAGCTCTTGTAGACTGAAATTCGGGAATGTTTTATACCTAGCCTATTGTTACACAGCGCGGCAATTTTCAGGACCCAACATTAACTTTGAGGCTTTGGCATCTAAGCTGAAATTTGTGCGGTAACCAATTAGGTGGATTGATCATGGACCTCTATGCATGTTTCAAACCTAGAATATGAAAAATATGCCGCTGAGTCTAGTTCTCTCAATATCGGCTGCTGTGCTTATTGGAATTGTTCTACCCTGATGAAAGCCAATTGACTACTAGTCAAATGTAAGTGTGATGTACATATATTTGCATATGTTATTGTGCACACCGACTTTTGAGAGCAGGATGTAGATTTCCGATTTTGTACATATGTTGTTACACCTCCAAGCACGACACTAGCCTTTTGAGCCTCTTAGCTCTGAACTTGGTGGTACATAGCATTGTCATCTGTTGGTTACTGCATTGAACTATCATTTGAAAAGCAATTGTTCGTGGAATCTGTAACTGCGCGTGAGCGGAATCGTCGACCACGTCTCTTTCGTGAACCATACATTATACGTCGCCCAGTCGTCATACCAAATGTATCCTGCTGTTGGTTCAAAAGAGTCACCGCTTCATCATGAGCTGCAAACCCAAGCTTGAATGAAGTTGTACCGATATCAGCAACTACCCATAACTTATTAGTCTTGCCACAATGGGTCAAGCAGAAGTTGGACTTTCATTCACGGAATTAAAGTACAGTGGAAGTGGGCGGTGGCTTGTTGAGAACAAAGAGGAGTTTCCGGGCACGTCTAGTACATTTTCTGAAGAACGACGCATTTGTGGCTAAATCTAATTGTCTCCATTATCATAAATTGCGTGTCTAGTCATCGACTAACCCACATACTTTAACTACTGTTGTGTGGGGAGCTGAAATGAGCGTTATATCAAAGAGCGAAACGACAACCGTTTCAAACGACTCATCACACTGGTAGGTCAACTTCCTAACAGAAAACGGGTTGCAAAACAATGGGTTTCAAATGCAATGGACTCAGAGGAAATAGAAATGCTCTACCCGGTAAATTTACATATTGAAAAATTTGGGGAAATATACTGCGAGAGTCAATGGCAGGAGAAGCTTTCAGACCACTCGGTTTATGTAACTTGATTTACTGTATGACTCTCTTCTTAGAAGCTCTTCCAAGTCAACTAATCAGAGGTTTCGTTTTGTTTGATAGGCCAGCAGCTCCAGCAGCTGTGAATCCAGCACACAATGCAGTGGCTGCCATAGAGTGAGATGTACATATTTCATAGGTATAATTACATCATTTTCCAATTAAAGGAAGTATGTTGGAAGTAGTGGCTATTGTGGATCTTTCGGCAAGTGAGATCTGTCGGTGAGTTAGATCTTGCAGTAAGTTAAAGTTCCGCCCCAACGTGCATAGAGTTGGTGTATTCAAATCTCTGTCCTAGGATGACTAAGAGACCTACAACACCAGTGGAGAAGGTTGAGCTGCACCATGCTCGATTTACAAACTGTTTCTCGTCTTCGTGATCAGAATTTTCACCGCCGGTTTGGTGTCACCTCATAGAAGCCCGACAGCAGTGAAGGACGTCATCTGGAGTAGTTGTTCGGTTTAGTGCCAGGCGCGTCTAAAAAAAACCCACATCGTTTTGGCTTGTTGCTTCCTAATCATGCGTGAAAGTTTCGAGCCTGTAGTGGGATAGCTGCGAGAGAGCTTGAACATATAAAGGATGTCAACATATCAATGACAGTGCAGATTGTATTTATACAAAGATGTCCAAACCCCATAGAACTAAATTAGGCTGAATTCTATGTAACTTTTGCCTTTTTTTTCTGCCCCGGTCCTTGCGGTGGATGACTATCGATAATAATTAGAAGAAGCAGATATCGGATACGATATCTACGACAGTGCTGTAGATTCACGATTTTATGTGAAAACCACATTTAGAACCTTACGCACACTATCCATCCAAAAAACTAAGTATTTTTGTCCTAAGGTTAAAGACTGATTGTGTGTATCTGCTATTACGCAATTAGTCTAGGAAAGTTGGTTTTCCCCAAACCTAGCTATACTTCAAATAAGAACTCTACTAGGAATAAGTAACTAATATCTAAAATTTATTAACCGGAACCACGTTGGCGAATGAACTATACTCAATTAAAATGAAAAAACACAATGGTATAACAGATAGATCTAATTATTAAGGTTCCCAAATATCGGAGCTACTAGAAAGGCAGCAGAGGTATACGCAAATAACAGTTTTTTGATATAAAGCTAACTTCTATCAACCGGCAAGGAAGATTTCCCAACATACATACATATAAAACCCCCATATACTTTTCACAAGTACTCTTGCTAGAGCTCTAGATCTGAATAAACTGAAAGATTATTTGCAATATATGTTCATGTATCCTAAATGAAATTTACAGTGAAATCCACAGACTCACATGACTCTAAACAACCGGCTGCTGTATTTGCTAAGGTAGTTAGTAACAACTCAGATACTGAGATGTATGTACAGTACTTCATACTACAAGACATTTCCCCCTATTGCAATGGTGAACAGCAGAGCTAGCTTTAGCATGGCGCCACTTATCTGCGCTTGCGAGGTGATTTTATATCAAGCATCACGTAGGTGCAACTTGAATGGTAGAAAAGGGTCTGAATTATCTCCCTTCAGAGAAGTCCTGTTTTAAATAATACTGTGTTAAGTACCTAGAGGGCACGGAAGGTACGATCGTCTGGAATTTTGCGTCCTCACATTTTACGAACTATTTAGAGAGCACGATCACCTTTGCTTATCTTCATCTTCATCTTCAATTTGATTTTTGAGCTTGCTCGTAAGCCTGAGTTTTAACCTAGTAGCTGGTATCACCCCCCCCCCCCTCCTTTTCGAAATCCTAAGATAAATCACTAGGTATACGCAGAAGCTAAAGTAGCATGGTATGAGGAGAACGTGTGGATAGAACGTCCTCGTAATCATGCCACGCACGGCAATGAAAACTTCTAATTCGGGGTTTGTATAGCAGGCCACCCAAAATGCAGAAACACGAAAGGGAAGTTTTGAATAA
>Ga0247812_10001927_pt1 | contig 11702 bp, 10 predicted proteins | sample UWRJL149409B1_FD_178011 | JGI IMG/M metagenome (GOLD analysis project Ga0247812, IMG submission 178011) | Plant litter microbial communities from Arlington Agricultural Research Station in Wisconsin, United States - UWRJ-L149-409B-1 | ecosystem: Environmental > Terrestrial > Plant litter >...
CCCTTACAATAGCTCTAGGTTTTTTTTAGCAATATCATATCCAGGTTGTCTTTTTACAGTGTGATAGTCAGCTCGTATTGAACGAGTCGGGAGTATCTATGTAGATAGGACCATCCCCAGCGCTCTCGCTCTTAATTCGTTCTTGCAACCAATACGCAACCTGCTCCAACCCCTTCTCTCGTCGCATCTCCCTCCGAGACTTCATAGCCAGATTCCCGGGCTTTCCTCGTCTTCCCTATTCCATTAACATCACTGAGGTTCGCCAAATGAAGTGCCAGGGCAGGTTTGGCCAAAGTAAAAAAATTTAGCCTTGAGCCCATATTTTGTCAGGTCTACAAAATGAGTTGGAAGCTGAGTTGCGCTGAAGCGTTATAATTTATGAATTTATAAAAAATTCTCCCCTTCTTCCACAAATATGTATAGAGAAACTCTGCCCTGAGTACTAATACATACCACTTCCACAGTGATCAGCTAGGAAGGAGACCATATGTTGTTTCCTGCGGGCTCATTCTACTAGCGTGTGTAGCTTGCTCCATTGCCATCGCTAACCCCCAAACCAAACCGGCACATGCTGTTGTATCGCTTACATTGCCTAAATAAAGTCGTTGCTCCCAAATCCACCAAATGGATTATGCGGCCTTCCACTGCCTCCCTGCGGTGCCTGTCCAGGTCCAGGTGGATCATAACGCGCACCAGGTGGAGCATTTGGGTTGAAGCCTGGTCGTTGGCCACCGAACATTGGGTCATTGAAATCAGGGTGCATTCCACCATTCCCACCACCTTGTGGGAAGCCACCTCCTGGGAAGCCACCTCCTGGAACAAATGAGCCTCGAAGGGGATCATGGGGTCCCAATCCCGGGGGGTTGAGGTCATCATGGCCAATACCGAAAGGCGGGCGACCGCCGGGGTTTACCATGCCTCGAAGTGGACGATTCATATCGTATTCATCGTCGAAATCTGGAATGAAACCATCGGGACCTGCGCGAGGACGAGGAGGTACTGCCTGAACATATCATTAGTATATGAGATGCAGCAAAGCCTGCAGTGTACTTTAAACCTACCAAAGGATCATTAAAGGGATATGGTCTGGCCGGCTCTGGCAGAGGTTGGCGGTTTGGAGGCGGGTTCCGTCTATCCTCAAGCTCTTGCTCTCTCTCGTCGCGAGCCGCTCGGACACCAACCGCAGCAGCTTCTTCCTCGTACCCTTCCTTCTGCAGGCTCGGCATGATCTTTTGAATGATTTTGAGTTTGAATTGGGAAGCAAGGTCTATAGAAGAATTAGTTCAAATCACATGGTGGGGGTCACATGTTTGCTAGGTGCCAAATTCAGAAAGTCTTACCTTCTAATCTTGTTGTTGACACAAAGATCTCCTTCAGCTTAGCCTCCAGAGTCGAGCGATCTTCTTCCCCCTCGTCGGTCATCTTTATCCTCAAGGGTAGAGCTGCGTTGTATATATATTCTTTCGCAGTGATCTCAAACTCGCCTTTGCCTAGTCTTTGTTCTCCACCGAGTGCAATGCCACTGAACACGGCTCGGTCCCCTTCTCTCGCAACCGTTACTTTGTATTCCATAGAGCTCTGGGTGTGTGCGTAGAGGAATTGATATGCATTGAAGGAAGCAAGCCATTTTTGAGACAATCGTGGGAAAGTGTCCTTCAATTCGCTTTCTATTTTCTGCCCTTCTCCGAAGCCCAATAGACGAAATCCAAGTGCAACCATGCAAGCATGGCTGAAGAGAGCCAGAGCTTCATACGAGCTGCCGAAGTCTGAGGATGTATCATCTTTCTTGTGTGTTGGCAGCGACTCTGCCATCTGCTTCAGCAAATTGTCCGCGCTGAGTGGGTTCGACATATTGTGTATCTGTTTATTATGTGGTTTATAGTTGGAAGGTTGTGTGGAGTTTGTGTGGAGTTCCGTGTCGAAGAAAGCCTGCTTTCTCTATTATCGAAAAGTTTAAAAGTGAGGCTCTGAATTCTTTCCTGGGTACTTGAAAGAGGAGGATATGGGTGATATGATTCCTTGTCCTTTTATACTTTTTGATTCCAACAGTTCAAGGTCTTGTAAGTAAGTGGTGGAGAAGGTGTTGTGAAGCGTGGCGGGGTAGTGACGAAGCTTAGCTGTAACCTACTGTGTAAATTAAGGTTTGGCAAATGAGCGAGTATCTTTAATTACTTAGTCATACATACAGTATCTACTTTTCTACTTACTGCCCAGGCTCCCAGGTCTTTTACTGTAGGGGAGTAATAAGGTAAAGTTGCTACCGTAAGTTATATATATATTTATGCAGGGTTATATAATTACTAGTGAGCTAGTATGGATAATTATATATATACGCTCCATTTTTGACATGTGACACCCCCAACCACCCAGTAACAACGCAGTGACGTCGGACCCATCTCCATACATACAGTTAGTTTACTGTACTACGCCAGACCGTTCCGTCCGTACATACTCCCGGTTTCCCTTCTTTGCATATGTAGCTTCCTTTACACAGCAAGAAGAAAGCCGACTCAATTATCATTTTGTTATGTCCACGGTCGTGATATATCGTTGATGCTCTTGTACCCGGCAGCAGCAAGACCAAACGACTCCTAATCTCGATGCTAACCTTACCCCTCACCGCATCATCACCCGCCTACCTTCACGTCCTACAAGACATCTCTCTGATTCTTCTCTGCGCATTCTTCACTCCCCTCCTGACCACAGTCGCCATACTCAGCCGGATTCTCTCCCCTTACACAGAAACGACAAAGCATATTCAGAACCATCGCAAATGGCGCGCAGCATCCAGTTCTACCTTCCGTCCACGGAGGATTCTAGTTACAGGCGTGGGCATGAGCAAAGGCCTGACGCTCGCGCGAACCTTCTATCGTGCTGGTCACCAAGTAGTCGGTGCAGATTTTGAACCATATCGCATTCCCGTGTGCGGCCATTTTTCATCTTCCATTGAGAAGTTTCACCGACTTTCCAAACCTACGACTGAGAGTGGGGCGGAACGAGCATATATCGAGCACTTGAAAAAGATTATCGAAGAAGATCACATAGAGCTATGGGTCAGTGTTTCGGGTAATGCTTCGGTGCTGGCGGATGGTGAAGCAGCTGAGATTATCGAGAATGAGACAACGTGTAAGGCGATACAGTTTGGATTAAATTTGACGGGGACACTTCATGATAAGCATTCATTCATTGGAACGACAAGAGAAATGGGACTTAATGTGCCGGATACACATCTTGTGACTTCGGAAGCAGAGGCAGTGGCTGTTTTGTATCCAGAGAAACCACGATATACGATTGGGAATCGCTATATTCTGAAAAGTGTAGGATGGGATGAGAATATTCGAACGGATATGACCATTCTTCCAATGTATACACGGCAGGAAACCACCCAGCATATCAAGAGCGTTGGTCCTACGCCTTTCCGACCCTTCGTATTGCAGCAATATATAGAAGGGCCCGAGTACTGCACCCACAGTCTAATCATCAATGGGAAAGTGGAAGCATTTGTTGCTTGTTCATCCTCAGACCTGTTGTTAGAATACATACCTTTGCCAGCATCCTCTGCTTTATCACAAGCTATGCTACGCTACACCACCATCTACGCCAAAAAGATGTTAGCATCTGGGACCGGTCACTTTTCACTGGACTTTCTCGTCGACGAAAATATAGCTAGAAAAGCAGAAATCAAAATGGGCGTCTCTCCATCCGAAGTAAGAGATCTTATGAACTTCATTTACCCCATCGAATGCAACCCCCGGCCAAATACAGCTGGCATCCTCTTCGCCGATAAATCAGAAGATCTCGCTGAGGCCTATCTATCCGTACTAGACCAACATGAACCTAAAGGTGTTTTTAATGGCCATCTTTCTGAGGACCTCGTGATTCCAGCACCTTATACACCTAGTTATTACTGGATCGGGAGTGATTTCATCACTATGGTTCTTCTACCACTCTTACAGCTCCTACAGTTCAAACGCACGTTTCTTGATTTATTAGAGCGATGGATAGAATTCGCAGAACGTGTCGTGTATTGGAGAGACGGGACCTACGAGATATGGGATCCGTGGCCTGCTTGGTGGTTGTATATTGGGTATTGGCCGGCTATGTTTGTGGTCAGCTTGTGGCAACGGAAATGGTGGAGTCGGTGTAGCATTCCCTTGAATAAGAAGTTCTCATGTTAGAACTTCAGTTGAATAACACTTATATCATGAATAGATTTAGAATTCCATTTAAATAGCTTAAATTCATAATGTATATTTGATGCCCACATATTAAATAGCCATTTCTCTATCCTTTCTTGCGCGTCCTTCCACTCTCTTCTTCCTCCCCAAAGACCTACATAAATCTAAACAAGCCGTCATCCAAACTGAGGAGAAAAGACCAATCTGGTCGCAACGGAGTGGGAAGAATTAAGTGACAGAGTGATTCTGATTAGCTAATGCCTGTCAGTCTCAACCAATCCTAATCCTCCATTCCCAGCACCCATCCGCAACCCACATATAAATCCACCGAAATTAACTCAGCCTCAAATCAAACCAAACCGCCCGTTTGGCTTAGTGGTACAGCGTCTCACTCGTATTCTACGGTCATGAGAAGATCCTCGGTTCGATTCCGAGAATGGGCAGTCTATATCCATTGATTTTTTTTGGTATTTATTTCGTCTTTGTCTTTCTTGTTTTTGGATGTTGGGAAATTTTTAAAGAAGGGTGAGGGGTAATCAATCAATTAGTCATAGAAGTTATTTTTCTAGTGTTTTTGCTATTCAAGATAGCCAGGGAATGTAATGGCATGGGGCCAATTGACAAAATGTGTGGCAATTAGGGGAAATGATTGGAAAACTTGTTTTCCTTTTACACCAACTTCTTTTCTCTTGGGGGGGGGTCACGTGTTACCTAGGGGCTCGAGAATTCGTAAATGTGGATACGGTCTAATATTTATAAGCCTGGACCCCTTGATTAGAATCGCGTATTATTATAATTATAATATCTATTATTAAAGATCCCTTATTTCCTTTATTATCTAAGCCGAAAATCGTATTCTTCTCCCCAATATAGCTAGTCCTTTTTTAAATATATATATAGAAGTATATATAGAGATTTTACTCTTAAATAGAAGGTCATGCTATAAAGTAAGGTAGGAAGCACTGCCATTCGAGTCGCCGCTTTCCACCATAGTTATTTACGTTGTATCTAAAACCCTCCTTAATCAGACAATTCCAATGCCATGATGCAATAGCAGAAGCAAGCAATTATGACTAGGGATTTGGCCAAAAAGAATACCTCTTGCTGAATATTCTCAAATCCGACTTTTTCAAGGTAGTGTCCATATCTTGAAGTGCAAGTTAAATCGATCCTTCTTGACATCTTGACATGAATGCCTCCTTCAGTTTCTTTGCCCACTCTTCTAAAGCACTTCCCTTCGACGATTCATCCAAGCTTCGAAAGTCAAAAACAACGTCCTGCATCTTAACAACCCTCCCAGCGGTTAATGCTTTAAAAGATTCATTGAAAATGCGAAATAGATCGGAAAAAGAGCAGAATAACATCCAACTGTGAATAAAGTCAAACTTATACTCAAAATTCCACAGAAGTGAAAGATCATCGATCTCGAATATACAATTTGGCGGTACCCTACAGACGGTCAGCTAATTCAGAACCATATTAGAGAGAGGTGTACCAATATTCCTGTATTGGGCTTAAATCTATCCCATAAACCTGTATGGCGGGATATTTGTCTGCTGGCGTCAAATATTAGAATGAAGCTGTTAAGGAGAAAATAGCCTTAACCCAACGCTATTGCCCAAACTCCAGTCCCGGTGCCCATGTCAAGGACTCGATATATCTTGGGAAGGTCCCCATACAAGATTTTCTATTTCTGCTCTCAACTCCAGTTAGATTTTTACCACGATCATACCGTGGAAGTCTTAGCAAACATCCTCTGAACTCATTAACCATACAAATGTGTCTGAGGGTAAGTAAACTCCACCACGGCTCTGCAGGACGATGATTCGCTTCGTGTAGGCCATAGATTAAAGCCATTCCAGAGAAGAATTCTTGCTGATTGAGTAAAATCTATTCAAGACAAGATTAGTGAAGAAAATGCAAGAGAGAAATTGAACCTACTCTTGCAGTTTCGTTGATATGCCTTACCAAGTCAGAATAAGCTTTGGAGCACACCCTCACTGTATAAACCAGCCTTGACCATTGGGGACTTTTGCTCCGTAACTCTGCCGGGTGTAGAAAATCAATGGGGAAAAGTCTCCGTGAGCACGAAATATCTGTGTACGCCAATATAAGTCCAAACATAATACAACACTTGTGGATTTTACTCGCCTACAAAAGCTTCGCTCTCTTCAGAGGTGAACCCTAGCTAACTTGAGTCAAGAAACCATAGGGTTCAATCCAACCACCAGATTTTGTACAATGATATACAGTCGTCTGTGAGCGGACCACATGATCTGGGAGGTGGCCAACGTTTACATGCTTTGACCAACACTTTACCAATGTATGCCAATGGCTATATGCGACCAATATGTTCATCAATTACAACATCACTATACTTTGGCACCATAAACATCTACCATTACTTGCTGTGTGAACGCAATGACATGATACTATTGCAATTATTAAAGTTCTATCCTCTCTTGATCCCTTCCATCGCGCTCCTTCTCCCTCTCCCGGTCACACTTGGTCAATTCTACGCAGTGACCAGGAGCCTCTTGCCGACGCCTTGCGTAAAATGCCATGCCTCTAGCTGCAGCAAACGTCGGATCTACAATTGCTGCAGTATCAATATCAAGTGACACTGCCGGTTTCAGTAAAGCAACGGCATCACGTATGGTGGTGAGGAGTTCTTTCTCCGTCCCATTCTCGCCTCCTAGTAGCAGCATATCTGGCAACTGCGAGCTGTGCTGCACGAGCTCGACGATACGGGTGCGAATATGTGTCCAGTAGTCACTGTCGTTGGCGAAGTGGTTGCGGCTGTCCAATCCAGCACTAAAATCCAGCACCCGCGGACCATCTCTCGACCAGCGAGGGAATGCCCCCCGCATTCGGTCCAGCGATGCGTAGAGTGCATGGCGCGTCAGCGAGATGAACAATCCACGGTGGTGGGAATTCGCGGAAGCCGCATCCCAGCACTTCATAAAGTCCCGGTAGGAGTCACACAGACCGTGGCCGTTGCCAGCGAACGAGGCCTGCGACTCAACGACGTGTCTTGGCTGGAAGCCGCGGCTGTCGCCCAGCCAGCCCTTGAGACCAACGTGCTCCAGGGCATCGTCCAGGTCCTGCTGTGTAATAGCGGGAATTGATGGTCGCGTTACGGCGACGCGGTCAATGGGTTGGGCGAGCGCCTCAGTAGTTGCCAACCTGAGCTCTGCGGGCAGCGAAGCCAGCACCCCAACGTCGGGGGTTGCAGGTCGGCCACGCTTTTTGTTCCACCGGCGCTGCCACTGGGCGAAACGGCTTGGTGAGGCCGGCGCAGGTTTGTTTCCCAGACGCTCGAAAAGGTCCCTGTACGCGGTGTCCCAGGGACTTTGGCTATGTGCAGCACGGTTGAATTATAGAGGTGAGAGACAACTGTGCTGTTGGGAAGCGATATGTGAGCATATGGAGCAGAAGCAATCTCTTGGTATAGGAAGATGAGTAGGGGTTCAAACTGACCCATAGCTTGTAGTCATATCAAAGCCAACGCCAGGGGCATCGTGGACGACTGCAGGAAGACAGGACTTGCACCGAGGAGTTGGGCAATCTCGCCTTGCAAAGGTGACTGGAAGTAAGAAGGCAAGACAGAGGAGAAGGAGGAAAGATGGCGCAGTTCGAGAAGATATGTGCATATACATGCTGTTTGTTGTAAAGATGAAGGTAAGGCAGTATGAATAACGGCAATACAGAACAGCAAGTCTTTTATACTAAGCTCCTAGGGTTTCTCGATAGTTACTGTGTGTTGCCTATCACCAGCTACTATGACAATATCCAGTTTTAACGGCTGTGCCTTCTCCACCTCTGGCTATAGCGCATAATACGTGTTCAAAGCAAGTTGTTTTTGGTTGGAAAAACAACTGGTACATAATGAGTATCAAGAGGAGATAGAACGATATTGGATGAGATAGCATAAGAAATTTCGTTGTTTTGAACAAAAATTTCCGTTTTAATGGTGTTACTTATTTTTCTCTCGCATTGGACGTTGATCACGACGTGAGTTTATGACTCTTAGGACTAGATTAGGCAGGGGGGAGGGTGGCTGCTGTAGGGAATAAGAAACGTTACTTTTAGATAACTTTCTGGTGCCTCTATATAAGTGAAATAATAGTGTGCGTTTGGAACAGAAACCGGCTTTAGAATAAAGTTTGTAGAAGGATAATAATCCTCGCTGCACGACACATCTTGGTTCCGAGCTTGAGCCCTAGCGTTTTTTCACTTCAAAAGTGTCAAAGGGCTTGCAAAGAAATCTATGGATACATTGCTTATATTGAGGCGAAACTGTTTTGAATTTTTGTTATTTCAGTGTTAAATTTCCCTGTTTCGCCTGAAACCTGGCGGCTAACTATTAAACAACCAATACGGTTAGCAACAGCAAGATCTTGTTTATGTCTCTAGATTTTAGTGAGCCGCCCACACGAACAATGATCAAGAGCAAGGACTCTTTTTATATTTCATAGCAACCGTACACTCTAAATATGCCCGCTGATATACTACTTGAGAACTATTTTCCCAGCCTCAAAAGTAGAAACACATGTTCCTATGAGGAAGGATTTCAGCTAGTCCCTGCGATTTAGGACTTTACTTATGCTCAAACAAACTTCAATTTGTACTTCAGTCTTCTTCTTCTGTTCCTTCTGCTCCCTGCGAAGTAATGAGCGGCTTTCATCTAACTAGCGCTCCTCTTATGCTTCGCCAGCCGGCGTGATTTTATTCTTTCATCACCCATTCATCATTCATTTTGGGGCCAAACTGATTATGGAAATGCTGGTAAAGTTTGAAGCAGATAACAATGTGCTTTTTACACGCAAATCCTCAGAAAATAAAAAACTATAGCAGTAAACGAGCCTGTGGCCAGAAGCATTGTAACGTTTATTTTAATGCGTTCAAATTAGCTATATATTCTCCTGCTTGCTCTCTCGGTTATAACACATCATAGTTTTACCCTCTTTCTGAAGAAATGGAACGTGTAATTAACATCTTAAATAGCAGGGCAAGGTGTGACGAACATAGCCAAGAACTTGGATGGCGGAAGTCATGAATATTCTATTTTCTTTTGTGTATGTAAGATAAGCTGCATGGAACCGGAATTAATTATCGAACACTTGCTGCCTATTCATTGCAGTTTCGGCCAATAGTTGTAGTTTGCAGTGGGAGACGTGTGCCGTTAATCGGATTCTCAAGCAGTAAGGATTAAGACGTTTCTAAACACAATAGCACCAGGATACCTGAGAATAACATATAGTGAGGGACGGCAAGTGTGATTCACCTTGATTGGAAGGTCGAAATAACAACTCTCGTGGATTAATGGCGTTTGGGAGCATGTGAACTTCGATGATCAGCATTCGATACTAATGTGAGGGAAAGTTCTCTTGCCAAATAATCTCTATAGACAAATCAGAAAACACCGGAAGTGATTAGTTTGTTCCATTAGGTTGGCACATAGAGCCTTAGAAACTCACTATCTCGTGAAGATGAAGATGCCTCAATTTTCATCAAGTTGGACGGCACCAAATTTATATTCCGAACGGCAGAAATCTGGAAAGCCGATCTTCGTGCCTTCAACCTCTTCCCAAGTATCGCTCCACATCATCATTCCTGTAAAACATATCTCTCAACTGCTCTCCTCTCTTTTTATCCTTGTCGTACATCTTCCTAACCTTGCCAGCATCCAGCTTTTTAACTTTGACTTTCTTCTGGATCTCTCCTGGCTTTGGTAAAACTACACCAATACCAAGTTTATCTTCTTTAGGTTTTGCCTTTATGGGAAATTGAATGCCCTGACCTTCTGCACCGAGCCCGCGCCTAGAATCTGGATCCCATCCATAAGCCGACAAATATGCCAAACCTTTACGATTTCGGTCGAGATAAGAGGGTGGATATGAATGTTCTAGGCAGACTTGGTGTGCAAAGGATGCCTCATGGGGCCGTTCTACAGAATGTGCGGAACCTTCTAACGAGGCAGAAAGGTCGGAATCAATCGTGGAGAGAGGTAGGCTGCAGATTTCGCATACATCTGGCTTGGATGATGGTTCCAGAGGAGTAGTTAGAACCGAATCGGCTCTAGAGATACTCCCTAACTTTTGAGAGTCTTGAGGCAATACCAAACTGAGATAGATGTCGCTGGCGGACTTTGTGTTGGCGGAAGTTATTGATGGACCCGAAGGATTTGTTGATGTAGATGGCACGAATCTGACGCGCTGTCGCTTTATTCCAGCTCCAAAAACCCTTTGGTCTTGGAGAGGAATCTCATACTCATCGTCCGACATCTTGCGAGCTTTATGGATGTTTAATGTGTTTGTTGTGGTGTAAGTTGTGAGGACTGGAGTTCAGCCTGGTAGGATGTGGGGGCAAAGGGCATCGAAGTGCCCATCGGTGCCTTCGCCACTTCAAGTTAGCTTCGGGTATTATTTAAGCTTAAAGTTTTGGGACTCCTGGCAGGCGTAGCTTCCACCGGCTCAAGCCCTGACGTGTCGTCTTTTCTACTTGAATGTCGAGAGTCGAAGCCAATAACATCGTTGACAGCACAACACAAATACAGGTCCAATGCCAATATATTTTGCGAAGGAGGCGTTTTGGGGAGGGATTCCGTGGCTTCCCGATCTCCCTGACACATGGACAATCGTTAAGCTCGTCGTGTTTTTCACAATTATCGCCCTTTCAAAATGGTACTCCTCCGGTACAGCAAATACGGCTGAGCGAAAAATGCATGGGAAGGTTGTGATGATTACTGGAGGAACGTCTGGTATAGGTGCTGTAGCGGCATTAGAACTTGCAACTCGCGGAGCCCAAGTTGTGCTACTGACACATCGACCTCCTACCGACTTCTTCATTGCGGAATACATTGAGGATCTACGAGAAAAGACTGGAAATGAAATGATATATGCAGAGCAGGTAGACTTGTCGAGTTTATACAGTGTGCGGCAATTTGCAACAAAATGGATTGATAATGCTCCCCCACGAAGACTGGACATGATAGTACTGTGCGCCGCAACTCTGACACCGCCAGGGAAACCTCGTGTGGTAACACCGGAAGGACTAGAGGAGAATTGGATGGTCAATTACCTAGCCAACTTCCATCTTCTCAGTATTTTGAGTCCTGCTATAAGAGCACAACCATCAGACCGGGATGTACGAATTATATTCACGACATGTTCCTCTTACATCTATTCACCACCGATGGATGATGGCAGTTTAGCAATGAATAAAAAGGAGTGGACGAACTCGAGTGCATATTCGAGGAGCAAATTTGCATTAATGATATTTGGACAGGCATTTCAAAAACATCTGGATGCCTACAAAAGACCTGATGGAGCCCCGTCAAATGCACGGGTTATTTTCGTGGATCCAGGTTATTCGAGAACACCTGGAATGCGAAGATGGTTCAGTAGAGGGACACTATGGGGATTGGCATTATATTTGGCACTTTGGCAGGTTGTTTGGACATTCGTGAAGAGTGCAGAAGGAGGAGCAGAGAGTATTCTATATGCTGCAATGGAAGTTACA
>Ga0247812_10001929_pt1 | contig 11697 bp, 8 predicted proteins | sample UWRJL149409B1_FD_178011 | JGI IMG/M metagenome (GOLD analysis project Ga0247812, IMG submission 178011) | Plant litter microbial communities from Arlington Agricultural Research Station in Wisconsin, United States - UWRJ-L149-409B-1 | ecosystem: Environmental > Terrestrial > Plant litter >...
TATTCGACCAGCCACGGCTTTGCCAACCAGGCCAATATCTCTTCGCGATTTTCATCCAGAAACGGGGGCGCTTCGCCCACCTGCTGGCCGGGCGTCATGCGAAATCCCGCGCCGGGCAGCCGGACGGGGCCGGAGAGCGGCACACCGGGAATGTCGAAAGACACCATCGCGTCCGGCCCCGCCAGCGCGGCCGCCTCGTCCACACGGCGCACCATGCCACAGGGGATGCCCGCCGCGCTCAAGCCCCCTTCCCACTCTGCCGCATCGCGGGTGGAAAAAACCGCCGCCAATTCCTCCTTCATGGCGTGGAAATTGGTGCGACGCGCTTCGGGCGTTGCGAACAGCGGATTGCTCAGCCAGTCCTCGCGCCCGGTAAATCGCGCCAGCGCCTCGAACTGGTTGGGCTGGACCACGCCCAAGGAAATCTGCCGCCCATCCTTTGCGACGAAGAGCGAGGCAGTGGGCAGGCCGCTATAGCCGGTATTGCCCATGCGCGACATGGCCTGCCCCGTGACCACATACGGCGTGACGGCCGAGGTCATGAAGGCCAGGCTGGCATCGAACATCGACACGTCGATATAGCCGCCCCCGCCCCCCTGCATCCGCCGGAACAGCGCAGAGAGGATGGCCAGCGCCGCGGTCTGGCCGGTCAGCGTATCCACGATCGGGAAACCGACCCGCACCGGCGGATCGCCCTCTTCGCCGCTCAGCATCATCATGCCGCTGGTCGCCTGGACGATATTGTCGATCGCCGGCCAGTCGCGTTGGGGGCTGTTCTGGCCATAGCCGGAGACGGAGCAATAGATGATGTCGGGCCGCACGTCCCTGACCGCCTCATAGCCAAGGCCCAGCCGCGCGATCACGCCCGGCCGGAAATTTTCGAGCAGCACATCGCAGCGCGCGACGATGGCGCGGGCGATGTCAAGATCACCCGGATTCTTGAGATCCAGCGCAATCGATTTCTTGCCGGCATTGGCCGCGATGAACGCAGGGGACATGCCGTCGAAGCGGCGATCCGATCCATAGGAGCGGAAACTGTCGCCCCGGGGCGGCTCGATCTTGATCACTTCGGCGCCCATCAGCCGCAACAAATGCGAGGCATAGGGGCCGGCCATCACATGGCTGAAATCGGCGATGCGGATGCCCGCCAGCGGCTGACTCATGGTTTCTCCGGAAATTGTTTACGCACGATGGTCCCGTCGCGCTGCGCGCATAGACCGCAGATGGCGCCGGCATTCAAACAACGGTCGTCCTTGGGTGGCAGGATCAGCCGCTTCATGTCTCTCCTCCACATTGGATCCGGTCGCGTCCCTGGACCGAAGCGCGCGCGGTGCGGAACGCGCGCAGCCCGTCGATGCCGAAGCGCGCTAGGCTGCGCGCATTGGTCTCGGAATCGCGCAGGTAGAGCGCATCGAACCGGGCCTGTTCCTGCGGCGACACGCCGGAGATGACGACACGTTGGGCTTGCGCTTCCGCCATGCCCTTCTCGAGCGCGGCATAGATTTCGCGTGACAGCGCCGCCTCCCACACCGCCTGCGATTCGGTCAAGATCGCGCGTTCCTCTGCACTCAGCCGGTTCCACCGCGCCATGCCGATCGCCCGCGCCGGATAGGCGCCGCGTGGGATGGCGAGCGTGTTGTAGAAGCGCGAGACCTCGGCGAAGTGCAGCGACTTGAAAGTGTCGCCCGGAGCGATCACGCCGTCGATCACCCCCTTGGCCATGGCTGAATAGACATCGGCCATTGGCATGTTGACGGGATCTGCGCCCAGCGTCTCGAGCACGGTGAGCAATTCCGTCGGCGCGCGCAGGCGCAGGCCGCGCAGAGCGGCCAGCGTGCGCACCGGCCGGTCGGTGGTCACCACCCCGGCCAGCGATCCGCCCTGTACCGCCAGGACCTTCAGCCCCGCCAGCTCGCGGCCGATCTCAGGATTGGCGGCCGCGATGCAGCGATAGAGCGCCAGCTGAGAGGCGATGCTGTCCGCCCCGCTGTAAAAGCCGGTCTGGATGCGCAGCAAATGGGTGCCGCCGCGCGCATAGATGGGCGTGATCAGCCCCACGTCCGCCACGCCGTGGCGCAATTCCTCCATCGACATGTCGGACGAGAGCAGTGCGCCGGACCAGATTGGGCGGATGCGGATTCGGCCGTGCGAGCGCTGCTCGACAAAGGCCATCCACGCCTGGTCCGCCTTGCTGAACGGATGGGTCGGGCTATAGGGCGTCGCATAGGTGAGTTCGGTCACACCCGGCGGCACCGCGCGGCCGCATGCCGCCAGCAGCGTCAGCGCGAGAAGCGCAATAAACTTCACGCCAGTCCCTGCGCGATCAGGAAATCGGCCACCAGCCCGACCATCCGGTCGTGATCCCAATTCTTGGCATCCACCATATCCGCATCGATCGTCAGCACCGGCACCCCGCCGGCCTCCAGCGACAGGGCGGTGAGCTTGGTGCCCGATTGCGAGAGGCGGTTATCGGGCGGGAGCAGCACCACGCAGGCGTCGATCCCGCAGCGCTGTGCCTCGCTGGTCATCCAACCGTTCATCCAGGGCGGCAGATGCAACACCTCGTTCATTGAACAGATGCGGCTCGCCAGCGCGTCCATCGGCTGTCCCTGGAGCTCGCGGATATATTGCGGCCCGGCAAAGGGCATGTACATCGACCAGACGAAGACCGCGCCCAGCCGTTCCTCCAGCGCCTGGTAGAATCCGGGATCGTGCCACACGCCTGCGCCGATCCACATCAGGCGGAGCTTCTCATTGTCCGCTGCGGCGGCGCCGGTGGCGATGCGCTCCATCACCTCGTCGCGAAAGCGCCTGGCATGCGCCACGGCCCAGTCCGATCCGCGATGCCATTGCGGGATCATCGTGTTGGACATCTGCTCCGCAATCGAGACCGGGCACGGCCGCGCCGATCCGATCGCCTGCGCGGCTTCCCAGATATAGCCTTCCTGCTCGTTGATCCGCTCCATGAGATGCTGCAGCTTCGCTTCGTCGAACACGCGCCCGGTGCGGTTTTCGAGCAGGGTGATCAGATCGCGCATTTCCGCGACCATCAGCGCGATGCGATCGGGATCGTAGACCCGCCGCCAGTCATCCCGGCTGTGCTCGAACCAATTCGGGTCCTTCTGCTCCCAGGCCGGCGCCTCCATCGGGAAGAATTCGCTGTCCAGCGCCTCTGCCCATTGGCCGAAGACATGCTGGATGCAGTCGCAGGTCATGCGCGCTACCAGAACGGTGGGCCTGGGCAGGCCGCCCCAGGGCGCGCTCTTGGGATCGTTCGCCAGCGTGCAGGCCAGCCCCAGCGAGCAATATTTGCAGCTGTTCTCCGGAAAGCCGTGGCGCGCCATCACCTCGAAATAGGGCTGGGAGAGCTGCTTGGCGGCGATATAGGCGGACCACCATTGATTGGTGATGATCGGAATTCCCATCGCGTGGAAGATTTCGTGCGGCGTGTCTGCCTGGACGATGGCAAAGGGTTCGCCCTCGTCCACCACCCGGCGGCGGAGATCGGCGCCGAACTGCTTCTGATAGGCATTGGCGGCCGCGGTGCAGGCCAGATCCTTGCGGCTGCGCTGGCCGGTGGCGCGCGTGTCCTGCGTCATTGAAAAACTCCTGCCGCTTCGAGTTCGGCGATGCGGGTTTCCGAAAGGCCACACAGGTCGCGCGCGATCACATGGGCATGTTCACCCATGCGCGGCGCGCAGAACGGCGCGAAACGGTCGCGGGAGAACAAGAGGGGGGTCGCGATATGGCCGAACGGCCCCAGGATCGGATGATCCAGCGTAACCAGCGCGCCGCGACCGGCCAATTGCAGGTCCAGATCGATCATGTCCTCGCAATCCTGCACCACGCCGCAGGCGATACCGGCCGCCTGAAGCGCGACGGCAATGGCATGGTCTTCCCTGGCACCCGTCCAGGCGGCGATATCGTCCCCTGCGATCGCGTGCAGCCTTGCGCGATCCGCGTCGTCGAAGAGACTGATCACCACCCAGCGATCGTCGCCGAGCGCGGGAAAGACATCCTGGAAAACGACGCGCGGATCGGCATTGCCCAATCGCTGCGGCCGCTCGCCGCGCCGGGCGGCCGCCAGCGCATCGCGCATCTGCTGCACGCAAATCTCGTACATCGATGCATCGATATGGCAGCCCCGGCCCGTCTCGCGGCGATGCTGCAGCGCCGCCGCCACGCTTCCCGCCATCACGAAGGGCACGATGACATCGCCATAGGGTACCGCACCCGGGATGACCGGATCGCGATCGGGGTAGCCGGTCAGGAAGGTCCGCCCGGACAGCGCACCGCCGGTTCCGTCCACGCCCCAAAGCTGCGCCAGCGGCCCGGTCTGGCCGAAGACGCTGCCGGAAACCATGACGATGCCGGGGTTGCGCGCGGCCAGCGCGTCATAATCCAGCCCCAGCTTCTTCATCGTGCCGGGCGAGAAATTCTCCACAACGACATCCGCCCAGTCGATCAGCGGATCGATCAGTTCGCGCGCCTCGGCCTTCTTCATGTTGAGGGACAAGCTGCGCTTGGATGAATTGAGATGCGCGAACCACGGCTTGTCGTCCCAATTGCCGGGCTTGGAAGCCGAGACCTGCACGTCCAGCCGTGCCAGGTCCGGCCGGGTGCGGCTCTCGATCTTCACGATTTCCGCGCCCAGATCCCCCAGCGTCTTGGTGGTGATCGATCCGACCAGCGCCCATGCGAAATCCAGCACGCGCACGCCGGAAAGCGGCCCCGGCCGATCGCCCGTATGGACGGCGGGCGCGGCGGCGGCGGTGCCCTCGCGGATGCCCGCGAACCGCTCCGGCAGTCCGGAGGGCGTTTCGAAGAAATGGCGCGCTGCCAGGTGCGGATCGGCCAGCACATCCGCCGGCTCGTTGACCACGCAGGCGTTGATCCCGCGCCGCAGGCCCTCGGTCGCGATCTCCTGCTTGGTGCGCGACAGCAAAAAGGCGGCGATGGCGGCTTCCCACGTCGCGCGGGTCTCGGCGGCCAATGTGGAGCGATTATAGGCCAGCCAGTCGGTGCCGTGCAGCGGATTGGGCATGGCGATCTCGTCCATCCAGTCGGACAACGCCTGATTGGCAGGCGCCCCCAATCGACCGGTCATCAGCGAATGGAAACACCAGCCGTCCGCCAGCCGCCAGATCGCGCGCACGGTCGCCTGGCCATAGGCCAGCGCCCCGCCGACGCGCGTCAGCTTGCGCCGGTCGAACTGCCAGCAGAGGATGCCGTTGAAATTGCGGCTGAAGGCCACCTGCTGGATCGAGACATCGACATGCTGGCCCTTGCCGTGCGTCCCCCGGGCATAATGGGCGGACATCGCCCCCGCCGCCGCGACCATGTCCGCATGAAAGGTGCAGGCATCGCCCGCCTCCTTGACGGGCGCCAGGCCGGGCTCGCCCGTGACTCGCAACGCACCGCCCATGGCGGAGGCGACCAGTTCGCCGCCTTTCCAGAGCGATCGCGGCCCGCCCGATCCGAAGGTGGTCACCGAGACATGCACCGCGCTCTTGGGAATGGCGACATCCGCCAGCCCCTCCAGCCCGATATCGTCGATGACGAAGGACGCGCCGTCTACCGGCCCGCCCAGTTCCGCGCCGAGCGAGGCCAGAAAACGGGCGAGCGGTCGATCCGCCATGCTGCCCAGCAGGGCGACGCGATGGCCGGACAAGGGGGTCATGCCGAAAGCTCCTTCAGGAAATAGGCGATCTCGTCCGCAGCGCCGTCGTTGGCGCGCCAGTCGCGGCGGGTCAGGATGAGCGTGGGGACGCCGACGCGGGCCAAGGCGTCGCGCTGCGCCGGCAAGTGCCAGATGCGCGCTTCATCCTCTTCCGCAAACCACAGCAGCGCAGCCTTTGCCTGTGCCGCCTGCGCTTCGGCGACCACCGCCGCCGCGCGATCGAAAAAGGCGCGGCTACCGTGCGGCGAGACGTGCAGCTGCCGCGCCACGGCGGCGAAAGGATCACCGCTTGCTTCGTCCACGGGATCGCCCGGATGCTGCCAGCTCTCGGCCAGCGTGAGGCCCGCCGCGCGCCATCCGGCCGCCGCGACGATCGCGTGCAGCCGCCCGTCGGGCGGCGGCGTGCCGGACAACAGGCAAATGGATCCGCCTGGCCCGGCCAGACGCTCGCCAGCCGCGCGCCGGCCATTGGTTTCGACGATGCCGCGCTCCAGCGCCTCGCCCCCCACGCCCAGCCGATCGGCCAGTTTCCGCACCGCGGTGGCCATGTGCATCACGCTGCTGGGCCGTGCGATCTTGGCGACGTCGAAGATCAGCGGCTCGGGCCCGCGGATATGCCCCTGCAGCCGCAATTCGCAGAGATAATAATAGAGCCGTTGCGCGGCATCGTCGCCGCGCGAGAAGATCACCGCCTCCAGCCCGTCGAGCACCCCGTCGCTCCAGTCCTGGAGGATCGAGCGCGCCCAGAGCGGGAATTTGCTCTCCAGCCAGCGATCGGCGGCCGGCATGGCGCGATCGACATTCCAGGTCAGGGCGCCGGAACAGGCGCCCGTGGCAGCGAGCAGATCCTGCGGCAGATCGGGTCCGACATAAGCAATCATGGTCATTGTCCGAATTGGGCGGGCAGCCACAGTGCCATGGCCGGGAAGAGGATGATCAGCAGCAGATGGATGAGGTCGCTCCCCAGGAAGGGCAAAACGCCGCGGAAGATGCGCGAGAGCGGCACGTCCTTGGCCACCCCCTGGATGACATAGAGGTTCATCCCCAGCGGCGGATGGACGAAGCCGATCTCCATCGCGCGGGTGATGAAGATACCGAACCAGATCGGCGACATGCCCACGCTTTCCACGATCGGCAGCAGGATCGGCGTGGTCAACAGCATCAGCGCCAGGCCATCCAGCACCGATCCCAGCAGCAGCAGGATGCAAGCCACCACCAAGAGAGTGGGAATGGTGCCCAGCCCGAGCGCGGTCACGCCGCTGCCCACCGCTTCGGTCAGACCGGTCACGCTGATGAAGATGGAAAAGGTGAGCGCCCCGAGGATTACCAGGAAGATCAGCCCGGCGGTCCGCAGCGTCTCGGAAAAGGCGCGGAACAGTACTTCGCGGTTAAGCCGCCCGCGCCAGGCGGTGATCACCAGCGCCCCCGCCGTGCCGATGGACGAGGCCTCCGAGGGGCTGAACCAGCCCAGCACGATCCCGCCCAGCACTATCGCCAGCAACAGGATCATGTCGGCGATGCGCAGCAGCGAGCGTGCGCGTTCCGCCCAACCGAAGCGCGGCCCCGGCGGCGCGATCGAGGGTTTCCAGCGCACCAGCAGCCAAATCACCGCGCAATAGAACAGCATCTGCGAAATGCCGGGGATCAGCGTGGCGGTGAACAATTTGCCGATCGATTGCTCGGCGATGATGCCATAGACGATCAGCGCGCCCGAGGGCGGCAGCATCTGCCCCAGCGTGCCGCCTGCCGCGACCGTGCCGGTGGCGAGTGCGTCGGAATAGCCGCGCTGCCGCATCTCCGGCAGCGCGACCAGCCCGATCGTGGCCGCAGTCGCCAGGCTCGATCCGTTGATCGATCCGAATCCCGCGCAGCCGCCGATCGAGGCGTAGGCGAGCCCGCCGCGGCGATGGCCAATCATCTTGGCAGCCGCATCGAAGAGATCGCGGCTGGCATTGGCGGAAAAGAAGAGATGCGCCATCAGCATGAACAGCGGCAATGTCCCCAGCTCATAGCGCGTCAGCGTTTCCACCACGACGACGCCGATCTTGACCAGCGCCGCCTCCGGCCCGATCGCGATCATCAGGCCGCCCACGCCGACCAGACCGAGCGAGACGCCGATGGGCACGCCCGCCAGCAGAATGGCAAACAGCAGGGCAAGACCGATCAGGCCGGTTTCCGGAGTGGCAAAGATCATGCCCGATGACGCTCGCCGAGTTGCCGCGCCAGCAGGGCCAGGATGAGGATCAGCCCGGCGTTCAGGAACGCCCGCATCCAGCGCCAGGGAATGCCCAGCACCTCGCTTTCCTCCTGGCTATGCCACAACTCCATCGCCAGCCAGCAGGATCCGGTCAGCAGCGCCAGATAGAAGAGGATCGAGAGCGCCGTGCAGGCGCGCTCGGCCACATCTCGGCTGCGGCCCGTCAGTCGGTCCAGGATCAGGTGGACGCGCGCATGGCTGCGTCCCAGCGTGGCGGCCACCAGCGCCAGCGCGCCGGCGATCAGCACCGCGACCTGCACCAATTCCATCGCGCCCTTCAGCGGCAGGCCGGTATGGCGGCCGATCACCGCGATCACATTCAGCGCCGCCGCGCAGATCAGGGCGATCCCCCCCGTCCACACCATCGCGACCTTCGCACCATTCATCCGGGCACCTCTTCGACGCGCCCATCGGCCGCGATTGTGATCGCGGCCAATCCCGCCTCCAGCGTGATCCGCTCCACATAGGCCCGAATCTCCGCCGCGCGGGCGGGCGACGCCAGCACCGGTCGTCCCGGCGGCTCGACATCCACCGGAAGGATTCCCGCGGCGATTCCGCCATCCGCATCCCAGGCGATGGTGCCCAGGAAGGCGTTCACCGCCTCGGGATGGAAGGGCGCCAGCGGATAGGCGGGATCGGGCTCGAAGCCGAACAGCGCCTTGCGCCGCTCCGCCCAGGCCGCGCGTGCCGGATGGTCCTGCCCAGGGCTGAGCGCGCCGGTCACGACGCAGCCATTGCCCAGGCCATGGAAGATGGGTTTGCCGCGATGAAATTCGATGCCGCGCACGATATGGGAATGATGCCCGATCACGACATCCGCCCCCGCCTCGATCGTGGCGTGGGACAGCGCGCGCTCATAGGGCGCCAGGCGGGCGGGCGTATGGACGATGCCCTTGTGCAGCGCCACCAGGACGAGATCCGCCTCTTCGCGGACGGCGGCGATGTCCCCGCGCAGCATCGCCACCGCCTCGTCGGACAGCGTCGTCAGCGCGGCCGCGGGTGCGATCGGCGCGCCATCGGCGGTGTCGATCCGCAGCCAGGCGCAGCCGGCGTTATCCGCGCCGGCCCAGCTTGCCTCCGGCCCCACGCAATTATAGCTCAGCAGCGCGATGCGGCGCCCGCCGCGGGTGACCACCGCCGGCGCGCGCGCCGCGGCCAGATGCAGCGCAGCGCCGCAATGCGCCACGCCCTGCGCGTCCAGCCCGGCGATCGTATCGGCAATGCCTTCGGGGCCGCAATCGGCGATATGATTGCCGGCGAGGCTCACCATGGCGAACCCCGCCTGCGCGATGGCGGCCAGATTTTCCGGCGGCGCCCCCGGCGCGGGCACGTCGCCCTCCAGTTCCGCCCCCCGAGCGGTATGCGGCACTTCCAGATGCCCGATCGCCAGATCGGCGGCGCGCAGGGCGGGTGCGATCCCGGCGAGCCAATAGCCGCCATTGGGTTCATCCAGAACCAGATCGCCCGCCAGGACGATCCTGATCGCATCCCTCCCCACGCTGTGTGCCGCTCCGCTCAAAAGGACTTGCGCAGGCTGACCGCGAAGAGCCGACCGGTGGGATCGCTCGCCGTCGCGTCATAGCCGCCGCCGCCATTGCCGTTGGGGGCCAGATTGACATAAGGCGGGTCGACATCGAACAGGTTTCTGACCTCCACGCCCAGGGTCATGCCCTTTTCGAAAAAGCCGGTCGCCGCCTGGTCGCCGATCCGCCAGCTTATGGTGAGATCCACCGGCGTATAATCCGATACCTTCTGGACCGGGTTGGACAGATTATTCTTATACCCGCCGACATGGGTGACAAGAACGCGCGCGCTCACCGGGCCATGATCCCAGGTCACGCTCGCGCGCGCCTTGAACTTGAGCGGATTGAAGATGACGTTGCGGCGATCCACCAGTGGCGCTTCGGGCGTCACCGCGATGAGATATTTGGTAAGATAGGTGCCCGACAGGTTCACGGCCACCGCATCCTCCTCGCCCAGATCGGTATTCCAGGTGCCGGTGAAATCAATGCCGCGAGTGAGGGAAACGCCCAGATTCTGGCTGCGTCCGTCCACGAACAGCGTCACATTGGCCGGATCGCCGCCGGGGAAGGAGCCGCCGGCCAGGGTCACGCCCTGCGCCAGCAATTCGCGCACCCGCCGTGACGCATCCGCGCCGCGCAGGATGATGCCCGTCCCGGCATATTGGGATTCGCTGCCCAGGATGGTCAGGTTCGAAAGATTGGCCAGCACCTGGTTCTCGTATTTCACGTCCCAATAGGTCACGCCGAAATGGAGCTGGGGGGTGGGATCGAAATCGGCGCCGACGGACCAGGTCTTGGCCGTTTCCGGCTTCAGGTTCAGATTCGCGCCGGATAAGGCATAGCCCTGGAGCGGCGCGCCGCCGGCTGGATTCTGATAGCTCTGGCCGAAGATATTGTTTGAATTGCCGTAAATCTCGGGGATCGTCGGCGCGCGGAACGAGGTGCCATAGCTGGCACGCAACTTGACGCCGCGAACCGGCTCCCAATTGATGCCGAATTTGGGATTGGTGGTGCTGCCCACGTCGCTATATTTGTCGTGCCGCACCGCGGCGTTCAGTTCCAGCCGCTCGAAGCCCGGCATCGCATTGGCCGCGCCGAAGAGCGGCACGAAGAGCTCGCCATAGAAGGAATCCACCTGGCGATCGAAATGGCGGAAGGTGATCGGCAGCGTCGGCGCGCCGCGCGCGGAGCCCAAAGCCACGGTGAAATCCTGCCGCTCATAGCCTCCCGCCAGTTTGACGTCGCCGCCGGGCAGCGCGAAGAGCGGACCGTTGAGCCGCCCCTCATAGGTCTTGAGCCGGCCGTTGGTCGGCGCCAGGAAAATCTGGTTGGCGATCGTCGCCAGCACCTGCGGATTGGTGCGGTTCTGGCCATAGGGATCGAAAGCCGTATTCGGATCGCTGCTGGCCAGCGCGGCGTTCAACGCGGCATTGTTGATGCCGTAATAGGATCCGGAAAAGTCCCGCGTCTTGCCATAGCCGAACAGCGCTTCGGCTTCCCAGTCGTGCGGCAATTTGGCGCGGATGCCCGGCGTGATCTGCCAGCTTTCGGCTTTGCCGAAGGAATCGTTCACCGGCACGGTGTTGGCAAAATTATAGTCGAGCGTATAGCTCGTGCCCGTAAAGCCGGCCGGACGCACGAAAAAGGCATTGGTCTGCGGCACCGTCAGCCGGGCATTGGAATAAGCGGATTTGCGATAGAATTTCCGCTGCGAATAAAAGCCGTCGTAGAACACACTCAACCAATCGGTGATGTCGAACCGGCCGGTGCTGTTGACGGTGTCGTAATTCTGGCGCGGCAACAGATCCTGATTCTCCAGTTCGTCGCACGTGTTGAGCGTGCCGCGGATCAGCGATCCGGCGGTTGCCTGGGTCACGTCGCCCGCGGGAAGCGCATAGGTGGTGCCGTTCGCGTTGATATTGCCCGGGGCACAGCGCGGTATCCGGTAATCGCCGCCACCGGAGGCGCGCTGATCGCTGGTGAAGAAGCTACGATCGTCCCCGCTCAAATTGGAGCGCTCGACATGCTCATAGGCGACCATGAACTGCCCGCGATCGAACACCTTGCCCAGCGCCGCGCCCAGCGTGGTCTCGTGGAAATCGCCGCGCTGTGCGATGCCGGAGCGTGCGAAGACCTCGCCGCCGTCCAGGGAGCGGCGCGGGATGATGTTGACCACCCCTGCCACCGCATCCGAGCCGTAAATGGCCGATGCGCCGTCCGCGATGACCTCGATCCGC
>Ga0247812_10001932_pt1 | contig 11693 bp, 9 predicted proteins | sample UWRJL149409B1_FD_178011 | JGI IMG/M metagenome (GOLD analysis project Ga0247812, IMG submission 178011) | Plant litter microbial communities from Arlington Agricultural Research Station in Wisconsin, United States - UWRJ-L149-409B-1 | ecosystem: Environmental > Terrestrial > Plant litter >...
TGGCGACTCGCGGGTTACCCGGCCTTCGAGGGCAAGCGAGCCGCGGTGCAGAAAAAGTTCGAGGGATCCGACCGGCAGGTGCGAGGGCTCATCATGGCGGAGCTGCGCGCGAGCGATATCCCCGTGGCGGGAGCAGAGATCGTGCTCGTCTGGCCCGACGACGTGCAGCGGGACCGCGCCCTCGCAGGACTCCTCGCCGACGGACTCGCCACCGGCACGCCCGTGGCTGGGTATTCGCTGCCCGCCTGAACCCGACCCCGGCGAAAGTCGGCGGCGTGTCGCACACTGGACGCGTGCCAGAGCTACCGGAAGTGCACGCCCTCGTGGCAGACCTCGGCGGTCGACTCATCGGGCAGGTGATCGACCAGGTCGACATCGTCTCGTTCGCTGTGCTCAAGACGTTCGACCCGCCCGTCTCCGCACTGTCCGGTTCGACTATCACGGGCGTCGCCCGGCACGGCAAGTTCCTCGACATCGAGATCGGCGAACTGCACCTCGTCATGCACCTTGCGCGGGCCGGCTGGATCCGCTGGCGCGATGGGCCTCCTCCCCCGCCGACCCGGCTCGGCAAGGGACCGCTCGCAGCGCGGCTCGTGCTCCAGGACGGCTCCGGGCTCGACATCACCGAGGCCGGGACGAAGAAGAGCCTCGCGATCTACGTCGTGACATCGCCGTCCTTGGTTCCGGGCATTGCCCGCCTCGGGCCCGACCCACTCGACGACAGTTTCACCGTCGGAGTCCTCGCCGAGATCCTCGGCCGGCAGGGCCGCGCCCAGATCAAGGGCGTGCTGCGCAACCAGTCGACGATCGCGGGCATCGGCAACGCGTACTCCGACGAGATCCTGCACACGGCGCGGATGTCGCCGTTCAAGCCCGCGTCCATGCCGCCGGAGGACGTCGCGCGGCTGTACGACGCGATCCAGCTGACGCTGCGGGGTGCAATCGAACGATCGGACGGGCTCGCGGCATCCGCTCTCAAGAAGGAGAAGAAGTCCAACCTGCAGGTGCACGGTCGCACCGGACTGCCGTGCCCGGTCTGCGGCGACACCGTGCGCCAGGTGATCTACACGGACTCGACGTTCCAGTACTGCCCGACCTGCCAGACCGGTGGCAAACCGCTCGCCGACCGGGTGCTGTCGCGACTGCTCAAGTAATCGGTTTGCGCACCTCGGGGTGCGACACGACCATGAGCGAGATCGGCCTGCCGTCGGCGTCCGGCTCGCGCGCGATGAACTCGGCGAGCACGCCGTCGAACCGTTCCCTGAGTTCTCTCTCGGACGTCTCGTTGAGCATGAGGCCGAGTCGCGCGATCCTGATGTCCTCAGGATCAACTCCCTCGATCTCCTGCAGGAAGGTCTGGATGAGAACGGAGCTGATGTTGGGCACGTGCGTGCTCCACGATTTCCGGGTCGCGAGATACGGGATCTCGGTTGCTCCGCGAGCACCGGTGCGCGGCTCTTCCGCCGCGAGGAAACCGGTGTCAACGAGGGTGCGCACGTGGTGCAGGCTCGTCCCCGGATTCAGGTCGAACTCGCGCGCGATGTCACGGTTGCTGCGGGCCTCGTACAGGCAGAACCGCAGGATGCGCATCCGCAGCGGCGAGCTCAGGGCTCGATTGCGGGCCTGGGTGGCTGCGTCATCCGGTTCGGCCATTCTCGTAGGCTAGCGCGTGATCCGCTTCGCCTTCGATGTCTTATCGACCGTCGAGTAGCCGGTCTTCTTGGCGGTGACCTTCACGGTGATTCTCTTGCCAGCGTCGGCCTTCCGGAGCTTGTAGCTCGCGTGCGTCGCCTTGGCGATCGGCGCCCCGTCGCGGTACCAGCGGTAGCTGATTTTGACGCCCGACGGATGCCACGAGCCCGTCTTCACCGTGAGCTTCTTGCCGACCTTCGCAGTGCCGCTCACCTTCGCTTTCGGACGTGACGAGAACTTGAGGCATGAAACGTCATAGTCGAATCCTGCTGCCACGAACTGGATGGACGAGACGCGTCCACCCGCCGTGAGCGGCACCTGGCCGCACGCCTTGGTCGCCTTGGCCTCGGTCGTCGGTCCCATGGCGATCCAGCTCGGCATCGCATAGAGCGGGCTCGTCTTCGCGACGGTCCCCACGATCTCGAACCAGTGGGCGGGAGTCGAGTACAGGCCGATTTTCGCGCCGATATGGGTGAACAGGGCAGCCATGCCCTCGACGGAGGCGCGGTTGGCGTTCTTGTCGGCCTGCCACGTGTTGATGGTCTCGACGTCGAGCCACCAGGTCTGGGCCCCCGGGTTCGGGACGCCGCGCACGAGCGCGTCGTCGAGTGCCATCGAGTAGCCGTAGACGAATGCGCACGCGGCATCGTTCGCGCCGGCACACGTTCCGTACGGGTTCGGCACGGTCACGGGGCTGCGGGTGACGGTTCCGCTCGACGGCTGTGTCGTGTTGGACGTCGGCCACCATGATCCGGCGAGACCGGGGTTCGCCGTATTGACGTAGAAGGAGATGATCGGCTGCTTCGTGCCGCCGCGAGATGCCTGCGCCCAGGCGAGCTGTGCGGCGAAGCACGGGTTCGAGGTGTTGGCGACGCCGCCGTTGACTCCGATGACCGCGAAGGCGGGTGGTGCGGGCAGGGTGCCGGCTGCGGTGCCGTTGCACTGGGGTGCCGAGACATCGTTGCCGAGCAATGGTCCGGTCGGAACGGTCTCGGCGGCCATGGCGGGCGTCCCGACGAGGACAGAGGCAGCGACGATGGAGGCGATAGCGAGCGCGAGGAATCTTGGCACCATGACAGTCAACGGCGCGAGTGAGTGAAAGTCAATGACCTGTTCTGCCCATAGCAGCCAGTGATTGGCATTTCCCAATTGCGCGAGCATACTGGGCGCATGAACTCCCCGACCGCACCGCCATCCCTCTGGCGGAACCCGCAGTTCCTCCGCCTCTGGACCGGCGAGACGGCGAGTGCGATCGGTTCGCAGCTCGGCAATCTCGCCATCCCGTTCCTCGCGGTGAGCGTGCTCGCGGCGACGGAGTTCCAGGTCGGCCTGCTCGGAGCCGTCGGAACCGCGGCGTTCCTCCTCATCGGGCTTCCCGCGGGCGCCTGGGTGGACCGCTGGCTCAAACGCCGCGTGATGCTCGTCGCCGATCTCTCGCGTGCAATCGCGCTCGCGACGATCCCCCTGTTCTGGCTCACGGGATCCCTGACCATCTGGCACCTGCTGGCGGTTGCGGCGATCGTTGGTGCGGCGACGGTGTTCTTCGACGTCGCCTACCAGAGCTATATCCCCGTCCTGGTCCCCTCCGAGAGCATCTCCGATGCCAACTCTAAGCTCGAGACGACACAGCAGCTCGCGCGCGTCGGCGGTCCCGCGGTGAGCGGCGTGCTGCTCGGCCTCGTCCGAGCGCCCGTGCTCATCGGCATCGACGCGCTGACGTACCTGTTCTCGTTCGTCGCCCTCTCGACGATCCGTGACACGGAGGTGCGCGCCCAAAAGGCGGATCGGAAGCCGCTCGTCGAAGAAATCAGGGAGGGCATGGCGTTCGTTGTCGGGGAACCGCTGCTTCGACGGATCGTCCTGACGACCGCGACGAGCAACCTCTTCGGCATCATCGTGATGACGATGCTCCCGGTTCTCGTGCTGAGGGAACTCGCACTGAGCCCGGCGGCCTGGGGCACCGCGGCATCCGTCGGCGCCATTGGAGGCCTGCTCGGCGCCCTGGTCTCCGCCCGGATCTCCCGGAGGATCGGTGATGGAACGGTGATCCCGGCCGCGTCCATCGCGAGCGGCCTCGGACTCGTCGTCATAGCGCTCATGCCGGTGTTCCCTGCGGTCGCGATCCCCCTGCTGATGGCTGGCGAGTTCGTCTTCAGCTTCGGCGTGCTCGTCTACAACATCGCGCAGGTGAGCTACCGGCAGCGCATCTGCCCGCCACGACTGCTCGGTCGCATGAACGCGTCGATCCGGTTCGTCGTGTGGGGCGTCATGCCGATCGGCGGGATCGCGTCGGGCGTGCTCTCGACTACGGTCGGCGTCGTCCCGACGATCTGGATCGGTGCCGTCGGCGGCATGCTCGCGTGCATCTTCGTCGTGCTTTCTCCGCTGCTCGGCATGCGGGAGCTGCCGTCCCGGCCGGCGGAGCGCGTTTAACGCCGATCGCGGTAGTCCGCGTCACCCGCGGCCCGGTGAAGGCGAGCGGATGACGCGAACCACCGCGTCAGGAGTGCTGGGAGTCTCAGCCCTTGAAGGTCGCTTCGTCGTCGTCATCCTCGTCGTCATCGTCGTCGAGGTCATCCTCGTCGGTGATCACGCGCGGCTTGACGTACGGGTCCTCGTCGCCGGCGTACTGTGCCGACTTCTTGAGGTTCTCGACCTCGGCGTCGCGGTTGCGGGCCTCGGTCAGGAGGGAATCGATGAGCATCGCGTTCTCGGGGATGCCGTCGGCGATGAACTCGAGTGACGGGGTCAGGCGAGCAGTGATGTTCTTGCCCACCTCGCTGCGGAGCATGCCGGTTGCCGACTTGAGGGCGATGGCCGTGTCGGCGCGTTCCTCGTCGGAGCCGTACACGGTGTAGAACACGGAGGCGTGCTGCAGGTCACCGGTGACGCGGACGTCGGTGATCGTGACGAATCCCATGCGCGGGTCTTTCAATCCGCGCTCGATAGCCTTCGCGACGATGACCTTGATGCGGTCGGCCATCTTTGCTGCGCGTGCTGCGTCCGCCATGACGCCCTGCCTTTCGTAGTGGACAGCCACCTCGTCATAAGGGTCGCTGTAGTTCTTTATTCTCTTTCGAGAGGATCTCTTGCCGGGCGATAGGGAGGCCCCGATCGTCCCCCGTGGGGGAATCGGGGAAGGGGCCCCGCCGTCCCCCGGAGGGGACGGTCGGGACCGACCAACGGGATTAGACCCTAGGCTTTTCCTTCATCTCAATCGTCTCGATCTCATCACCGATCTGGATGTCGTTGTACTTACCCAGTCCGATACCGGCTTCGAAGTCCGTACGCACCTCGGTGACGTCGTCCTTGAAGCGGCGGAGCGATTCGATGGCAAGTGCATCGGCGATGACGACGCCATCGCGGATGACGCGGGCCTTCGCGTTTCGCGTGATCGTTCCCGATCGCACGATGACACCGGCGACGTTTCCGAACTTGGAGGAACGGAAGATCTCGCGGATCTCTGCGACACCCGACTGCACCTCTTCGAACTCCGGCTTGAGCATGCCCTTGAGCGAGCTCTCGACGTCTTCGATGGCCGCGTAGATGACCGAGTAGAAACGAACGTCGACGCCTTCACGCTGCGCACGATCGCGAGCCTTCGGGTCGGGGCGAACGTTGAACCCGATGATGATGGCGTTGTCGACGGTGGCGAGGTTGACGTCGCTCTCCGTGACAGCACCGACACCGCGGTGGATGATGCGCAGCTGTACCGAGTCATCGACCTCGATCTTGAGGAGCGACTCTTCGAGAGCTTCAACAGCACCCGAAACGTCACCCTTGATGATGAGGTTGAGCGATTCGACCTTGCCGTCTTCGAGGGCCTTCGTGAAGTCCTCGAGGCTGATGCGCTTGCGGGCACGGGCGAGGAGAGCGTTGCGCTCCACAGCTTCGCGCTTCTCGGCGATCTGGCGGGCGGTGCGGTCATCGTCGGTGACGAGGAACGTGTCGCCAGCGCGGGGCACGGACGTGAGTCCGAGCACTGCGACCGGGCGGGCCGGCGTAGCGAACTGCACCGGGTCACCGTTCTCGTCGAACATCGCGCGAACGCGGCCGTAGGCCGTTCCGGCGACGATCGGGTCTCCGACCTCGAGCGTTCCCGACTGGATGAGCACGGTTGCAACAGCACCGCGTCCCTTGTCGAGGCGTGCTTCGATGGCGACTCCGCGAGCGTCCTTGTTGGGGTTGGCGCGCATGTCGAGTCCGGCGTCTGCCGTGAGCAGTACCGCGTCGAGCAGTTCGGTGATACCCACGTTGTTGAGCGCCGAAACGTCCATGAACATGGTGTCTCCGCCGTACTCTTCGGCGACGAGGCCGAATTCGGTGAGCTGCTGGCGGACCTTGGCCGGGTTTGCGCCGACCTTGTCCACCTTGTTCACCGCGACGACGATCGGTACACCGGCAGCCTGGGCGTGGTTCAGTGCCTCAACGGTCTGCGGCATGATGCCGTCATCCGCTGCGACAACCAGGATCGCGATGTCGGTGACCTGCGCACCACGGGCACGCATGGCGGTGAACGCCTCGTGACCAGGTGTGTCGATGAAGGTGATGGCGCGTTCGATGCCCTCGTGCTCCGTGACGACCTGGTACGCACCGATGTGCTGCGTGATTCCGCCAGCCTCACCGGCAACGACGTTGGCCTGACGGATAGCGTCGAGGAGCTTCGTCTTACCGTGGTCGACGTGACCCATGACGGTGACAACGGGGGGCCTGATCTCCAGGTCTTCGTCGCTCTCGTCTTCGAGCTCCTGGTCGAGGTCGATGTCGAAGCCCTCGAGGAGCTCCTTGTCCTCGTCCTCGGGAGACACGATCTGGATCTTGTAGCCGAGCTCGTCGCCGAGAACCTCGAAGGTCGCCTCGTCGAGAGACTCGGTAGCCGTTGCCATTTCACCGAGGTGGAACAGCACGGTAACGAGGTTTCCGGGCTGGACGGAGATCTGCGTCAGGTTTTCGATCTTGTCGGCGAAGTCCGTGATGGACGCACCGCGACGGAGACGGATGACCGTCGTACCGTTTCCACGGGGAACGCTCACGCCTCCCAGCGACGGGGCTTCCCTCAGCTCGAATTCTGCGCGCTTCGTACGCTTCGACTTGCGAGCCTTGCTCTTTCCGCCACCACGACCGAAGGCACCTGCGGTACCACCGCCGGGTCCGCGACCACGGCCGCCACCACCCGCGGGGCGGTTCGGGCCGAAGTTCGAGCCGGGGGCTCCAGCAGGAGCTCCACCGGGACGAGCGCCGCCACCAGCGCCACCGGGGCGGAATCCGCCACCGGCTCCACCGGGTCGGAAGCCGCCGCCACCGGCACCGCCGGGACGCTGGCCGAAGCCGCCCGGACGAGCGCCCTGGCCGGGACCGCCGGGACGGGGTGCGCTCGGACGCGGAGCGCCGGGACGCGGGATTCCGGGAGCGCCACCAGCGGAAGCTGCGGGCGCGCCGGGGCGGCCCATTCCCTGGTTGCTCGCGAAGGGGTTGTTGCCGGGACGTGCTGCGCCGGGGCGCTGCATTCCCTGGTTGCTGCCGAAGGGGTTGTTACCCGGTCGCGGGGTTCCCGGACGCGGGATGCCGCCGGGACGCGGAGCCTCGGTTCCTGCTGCGGCCGCGGGGGCAGCCGCAGGAGCGGTCTTCGCAGCGGCTGCTGCGGCTTCCGCCTGTGCCTGGCGCTCGGCGACCGTCAGCGGTGCGGGGGCAACGACGACTTCTTCGACCGGTGCGGCCGGAGCCGGCGCGGGTGCTGCGGGAGCTGGGGTGGGTGCCGCGGGGCGGGGCGCAGCAGCCTTGGCGGGAGCCTTTGCTACGGGAGCCTCTGCGGGCTTGATGCCATCTGCCTCGAGAGCGGCCTTGAGTCGACGTGCGACCGGGGGCTCAATGCTCGAGGACGGGCCCTTGACGTATTCGCCCATTGCTTTGAGCTTGTCGAGGGCAAGTTTTGTGTCGATACCGAGTTCGGCAGCGATTTCGTGTACGCGTGGTTTTGCAGCCACAATTCTCCTGTCTGAGCCTGCCCAGACAGGGCAGGCGATTAGTGGACGAAACTCATTTCGAGCCGCTCATTAGTTGTCCATAGGTCAATCAGCCTGTTCGTTATGGGGCCGAGGTTTCGGCCCTTCGGTTGCGAGAAGCCTGGTTGGGTCGAGCGCACTCGTCGATCGCAGCGCACGGCCCCAGGCCTTGCGTTTGATCGAAGCGTCGATGCACTCGGTGGTGGGATGTACCCACGCTCCCCGGCCGTCGAGACTCGCCGACGGATCGGGAATCAGGACACCGTCACGCGCGACAACCCGCAGTAAAGCGGAGGAGTCGACTCGCTGGCGGCAGCCGAGGCAGGTTCTAACTCGAACCATGTTACTCCTATCTCGGCTGCGCGGTCGCTGGGCGGCTTCCCGGAGATCGAGCTGGACGGGATCGGCCGCTTGCGTTGCACGCAGGCGTGGTCTCGACAGGCTCGGCGAGCGGGCAGGTTATTCGCCCTCGCGTACTGCGCGAGGATCGATATCCAGCTTACGATTCCAAAATACTGTCGGGCTGGATATCGATCCTCGCGCCCGTCAGCTTCGCGGCGAGGCGGGCGTTCTGGCCCTCCTTGCCGATCGCGAGGGAGAGCTGGTAGTCGGGAACGAGCGCGCGGACGGCCTTGAGCGACGCGTCGATGACGAACGCGCTCGTGACCTTCGCGGGCGAGAGAGCGTTGGCGACGAAGGTCGGCAGGTCCTCCGAGTAGTCGACGATGTCGATCTTCTCGTTGTTGAGCTCGGCGGTCACCGCGCGAACGCGCTGGCCGAGTTCGCCGATGCACGCGCCCTTGGCGTTGATGCCGGGTTCGGTCGCCCGCACGGCCATTTTGGTGCGGTGTCCCGCTTCGCGGGCGAGCGAGGTGATCTCGACAAGGCCGTTGGCGATCTCGGGAACCTCGAGGGCGAAGAGCTTGCGAACGAGCGCCGGGTGTGTGCGGCTGACGGTGATCTGCGGACCCTTGAGTCCCTTGCTCACGCTCGTGACGTACACGCGGATGCGGCTGCCGTGGGCGTAGACCTCACCGGGTACCTGCTCCTCGGGAGGCAGGATCGCTTCGATCGTGCCGAGATCGACGTGGATCATGCGCGGGTTCGGTCCCTGCTGGATGACGCCGGCGATGATGTCGCCCTCGCGGCCCTTGAACTCGCCCAGCACCTTGTCGTCGCCGATGTCGCGCAGTCGCTGGTTGATGACCTGCTTCGCCGCGAACGCGGCGATGCGACCGAAGTCGCTCGGGCTGTCCTCGGTCTCGCCGATGACTACGCCATCGTCATCGAGCTCGGGCACGAAGACGGAGACGTGACCGGTCTTCTTGTCCAGCTCGACGCGCGCTGTCAGGACGGCGGCTTCGGGGTCGGGCGTACGGTCGTTCTCGGAGGCGTGCTTGAGGTAGGCGGTAAGAATGGCCTGCTCGATGATGTGGACGAGTTCCTCGAACGGAATCTCGCGCTCACGCTCCATGAGACGCAGCACGCTCAGATCGATGTCCACTGAGGGCCTCCACTATTCACATTTGGGTATGTCGGTAGGCGCTCTCGAAAACCCGGTGAAACCGTAGGTCTCGCGAAACGCCTTCGTCTACGGTACCCGAGCCGGACGTACCGCGGCTACCAAGGTTTGTCCGTGAAGGTGTCTCCGTCGCTGTCCTCGCCCTGTTCGCGCGAGTCGCCGTTGGCCTTCTCCTGGTCGCTCTCCTCCTGCTTGTCACCAAGCTCGTCGAGCTTCTCCTCGTCGCTCTGCTCGCCGGGTTCCGTGGCATCCTGCGCGTCCCGCGCCTCTTCCGCGGCAGCCTTCTTGTCGGCGACGTCCCCTTCGACCTGGTCGAGTTCGTCGGCAGCCTCGTCGGGCGGGTCGCAGTCGTCTCCCGCCGCGGCGATGACATCTTCAGCTGCCTGGTAGAGCAGCACGGCGCCCTGGTGGTAGCCGCCCTCCTCGTAGATGTCACCGAGCAGCTCCCAGCTGTGGGCGAGGTTCACCACGACCTGGCACTTGCGGTCCGCGGGCGCGAGCTCGAGTGCCTTCTCGAAGTCGTCGATCGCCGCCGTGTAGTCCTGGTCGGCGGCTTTGGCGTCGCCACGGTTGAAGTACGGGATGTACGGCTCGATGAAGTTCTGGTCGAGAAGACGGCTCGACTGGTCGGCACTGCCCTCGAAGTCGGACCGGTCGTAGAGCGTGAGGGCGACCGTCGTGATCGCCGAGAGGCTGATGAGTTTGATGGCGATGATGAGCGCGATGATGACGACCGGGATCGAGAACAGCAACAGCTTCGTGCGCCGACGACGTCGGGGTGCATCAGGATCCGGGCGTCCGGCAGCAAGGTGTCGAGTCATGCCTGGGTCTCCCTCCGCGGTCGCAGTTCGATGATCGCGCCACTCAGGCGCACGAGTTCGAGAAGCATGAGCAGTCCGAGCGGGATGGCGAAGATCCAGTAGAGCTCGAAGGGACCAGCGGGCTCACCCTCCTCGATCTCGAGGTCACCTACGTCGATGCCCGTCAGCACGTCCGCGACCGAGTCGGGCATAGTGCGGTGGGTGTACGTGACGCCGAGCTCCTGGGCGATGACGCCGAGCTGGGTCTCGTCGATGATCGAGAGCGCGTCTGTCGCGGGGCTCTGCGTCGTGTCCTGGATGTAGTCGAGCTGCGAGAAGTCGTCGGCGAAACCGTCGAACTCGAGCATCCGCCCGCCCTCTGCGGTGCCATAGCCGAGCACGCCGCCGCCGGTGAGGTACGGGGCGAGTTCGGCGAAGGACCCGGGCGCCGCGCCATTGGTCTGTTCGCCGTCCCCGAGGTAGAACAGCACGCGCTCGTTGCCGGGATTCTTCGACTGCGAATCGGAGAGGATCGAGGTGAGGACCTCCACGGGCTCATCGACCGAGGAGCCCTGGCTGTAGACGGTGACCTCCTGGGTCAGTACCGAGACGGCGGAACTGAGGGCCGTGGCATCCGATGTCAAAGGAACCCGCTGGACGGATGCCGAATCGAACGTCACGAGGGAGAATTGCGCGCCGGCGAGCTCCTCGGCGATCGCCGCGATATCGGCCTTGACGCCCGAGAGGCGTGTTTCGGCACCGTTGTAGTCCTCGGCGGCCATGCTGCTCGTGGTGTCGACGGCGAAGTAGACCTCGAGCCCGCCGCGTGCGGTCGGTCCCTGGTCGGTGCCGGGGATCGCGGGCCGGATGGCGATGACCACGAGCAGGACGATCATGAGAACGCGAAGCGCCCACGACAGTCGCACGCCGCGGCTCGCCGCGCGCACGAGGCCGATGACGGCGACGGCGAGGAGCGCGATCGCGACGATCACGAGCAGCGGCACGGGAATGATCGGGGTGAAGGTCATCGCTTGAGCCTCCAGGCGAGGCCGAACAGGCCGAGCATCGCGATGACGATGATCCAGACCGCGAGTGCCGGTTCGTCGTCGTGCACGAGCTGCACGGGTCCCTTGTTGAGGGCGGCCTGCTGCGACGTGATCTGCGAGACGATCGACGGGATGGCGGACGGATCGTCGAGCGCGTAGTAGCTGCCACCCGTCGCGAGAACCACCTCCTCGAACTCCTCGGCGAGTTCGTCGAGGTAGTCCTTCGCGGTCGAGTCACCGGGGTTGACGCCGTACACGCGGATGCCGCGCTCCTGGGCGAGATTGCCGGCATCGCCGAGGCTGAAGATCGGCTCCCCCGCGACGAGGTTGTCGGTGACGAGGATGACGGAACGGGACCGTTCCTCGTCCGGCTGGTCGAAACGCACGGCGCAGGATGCGAGTCCGTCGCCGACGAGGGACGATCCGTTGCCGACGAGCGTGCCGTTGTAGTACTCGAGGTCGGGCGACTCGAACTCGTCCTGCAGCCGCGTGAACTGGGACTGGATGTAGTCGACGTCGCTCGTGAGCGGGAAGTACGTCACCGCCGACGCGTTGAAGATGACGAGGCTGAGGCGCTCCCCCGCGAACTTCTCGGCGAGATCGGAGAACACGTCGAGTACCTCGGTGTCGT